>Ga0207701_10000078_pt1 | contig 83547 bp, 59 predicted proteins | sample KBSSwiSSwithPhiX_FD_184294 | JGI IMG/M metagenome (GOLD analysis project Ga0207701, IMG submission 184294) | Switchgrass rhizosphere bulk soil microbial communities from Kellogg Biological Station, Michigan, USA, with PhiX - S5 (SPAdes) (version 2) | ecosystem: Environmental > Terrestrial >...
GGAGAATCGAATTCGATCTCCGTCAGGAGCGAGGGCTGCGGCAGTTCGACCTGAAACCACATGCCGGGCGCCTGTGGGGCACCCGTCGTCCAGGCTCGCGTCGTCAAGGCGACCGGTGCCGTCTCCGTGTTGTGGCTCGCGGTGAGCTTCCACTCCGCCGCGTTGGTCAACGGCGCCGGGATCGTCGGCAGCAGCTCCGCGAACGTCCACGGCTGCGGGCGCTTGGACTCCTTGCGAACGACCGCGACCTGCGCCGGCGTGATGAAGGAGGCGCCGTTGCCGAACGAGTTGCGCACGTAGCTGGCGACGTCGGCGATCCACTCGTCGGTGTTCGATCCCATCGGGACCATCACCGCGGTGCCGTAGGTCTTGCCCTCGATGTCCCCGGTGAGCCCGTTCAGCAGCACCTTGATGACGTAGTCGCGGTGCCCGTTGACGCGGGCCGATCCCGCCAGCGGTGGGGCCAGCGTCGCCCCCGCGGCAGCCCCTTGCATCGGCGCGCCCTGCCCGTCCGCACCGTGACACGAGAAGCACAACTCCTTGTAGGTGCTCTCACCGCGTTGCAGCGCGCGGCGCTGCTCGACGGTCAGATTCACGCCACCGGCGCCGGTATCCGCGAGTGACGGCCGCTGCCCGAGGGAGTTCCCGCCCTTGAGGATCTGCGTGCCGATTTCCTTGATTCCGCGCACGCTGCTGGTCGAAGACGTCTGCTCGATCAGCGCCGCCGCTCCAGGCACCTTGTGCAGGTTCAACGTCAGCATCGCCTGGATGACGACGTTCGGATCGGGATCTTTCACGAGAGCCTTGTAGTCAGCCGCGAGTGACGTGTCGCCCGCCTTGTAGAGCGTTTCGCTCGCCCGGATGCCCTGAATCCGGAGCTTCGGATCGGCATTCTTCATCATCTCGCGGGCCAGCGCGGCGTCGAGCGATCCGAGGCCTTCGAGCGTCCACAAGGCGTGGACGCGCGCCAGCGGATTCGCCGAGGTCCGCGCCATCGTCTTCAGGGCCGGCACGACCGACTTGTCCTGCTTCAGCACGAGCAGCTTCTGCGCCGTGTCGCGCCACCAGCCGTTCGGATGGTTGAAGTGCTCGACCAGCTGCGCCGGCGTCTCCGAGTACATCTTCGGCTGACGCCGATCCGGGTCCATGCCCTCGTAGGTGATGCGCCAGATGCGACCCCAGTTGTGCTGCTTGTCCAACTGGTACTGCTCGACCTTGCGGCGCAGGTACGAGCCCGGGCCGACGAACTGCGCGTCCTGGATGATGCCGGTGTACATGTCCATCAGGTACAGCGTTCCGTCAGGTGCATTGACGATGCAGACCGGGCGGAAGAGAGGATCCGTGGACCGCACGAACTCCGACTTCGGGTAGGCGTTGCGCAGCTGCGTCAATCCATCGGTGACCACGACCTTCGCGCGGCGGACGATGCGGGCGACCGGCTCGTTGAAGAAGAGGTCGCCAACCATGTCCTTCGGCAGGCGATCGCCACGAAAGATTTCGACGCCGGAGGCGGCCGTGAAGTGATTGAGCGTGCCGTCCGGCAGCCGCACCCGATTCATCCCGCCCTGCATGTCGGCGATGCCGCCGGGCAGCGGGTAGGGGACCTGGAAGTCCGGCTCGAAGTTGTCGGCAACGTTGAAGGCGCCGTAGGCGATCGGCGCCTGGATGTTGACGGGACCGATCTCGCCGCCGCCGTCGACCCACCACATCTTGCCGTAGTCGTCCTGCGCCGACCACCACTGGCCGCCGTTCGGCTCGGTCTCTTCGCGCAGCAGCTTGCCGTTCGGCGCGATGCGGAGCCGATACGGGTTGTAGGTCATGTACAGCCAGTTGTCGAGCGCCCACGTCAACCCGCCGGGCTGCCACTCCATGTTCGTGACCCGCCCGGCGCCGGCGTAGAACAGCTCCTTCTTGTCCGCGACGCCGTCACCATCGGTGTCGGTGTACTTGTACATGTCGCGGTTGTCGGTCTCGAGCACCAGCAGCACGCCGTCCTGGAGCGGATAGGCGATGCGCGGCAGGACCAGGTTGTCCACGAACACGGTGTGCTTGTCGTACACGCCGTCACCATCGGTGTCTTCGTGGCGCGAGATGCGGCTGATCGGCTGACGCGACGTCGAGCCGTCCGCGTCCTGCATGTACGATCGCATCTCGAGCACGTACATCCGGCCGTTGCCGTCGAAACTCACCCCGACGGGATCCTCGATCAGCGGATCCGTGAGCACCGGATCGATCTTGAAGCCTGGCGGCAGCACGAACGTCTGCTGCTCCGCCTCCGGCGACTGGCGCACCACCGGAGGGCGCTTCAAGAAGTCAGCGCCGGGCGGATCGACGGCACCGCGGCCGCCCTGCGGAGCCTGGGCCGACGCTGCTGGAGCGGCCGGTGTTGACGAGGGCGCCGGCGGCGGTGACGAGGGTGCCGGCGATTGGCTGAGGACAATGGATCCGCCCAGCGTGAGCGCGCCGACGACGGCAATGAGGTGAGTGTGAGTACGCATAGGAGGCTAGCGCGGAATGGTGTCCGCTGCCCCTTCCCGCTTTGATCTCGAGTGCCGACTCGGTCAAGCACGGGAAGCGGGCAGCAGGACGCGAGGTAGGCGCCGACCCTCAGGTCGGGCGCACGTTCAAATCAGCTACTTGAACAACAGCGGCGCCACATCACGCAGGTGATGCCGCCAGACCACCCATTCGTGCCGGCCTTCGCCGACTTCGAACGTATGCGTGATGTTGTGCTTCGTCAGGGTCTCGTCGAGCGCCTTGGCGCTCGGTCCCACCAGGTTGTCGTCCTTGCCCACGCCAATCCACAGCAGCTTGAACTTCTTGTTCGCGGCCGCCGGATCCTTGAAGAACTCGGGATAAGTGGTATCGGCGTTGTTCGAGCCGGCGCTCATGATCACGACGTAGCGGAACTTGTCCGGATTGGCGAAGGCAATAGCCGCGGTCTGGCCGCCGCCCATCGACAGGCCGCCGATCGCGCGGTTGTCGGCGCCCGGCAAGGTCCGGAACGTCTTCTCCGTATACGGAATCACGTCGTCCAGCAAATCCTTGCCGAACTGACCGCCGCCGACCTGACCGGCAGGTCCGGCCGGGGCCGCTGCCGCGGTGACCGGACCCTCCGGACCGGTGCCGATGCCTTGCCGCGCGTAGCCGAGCGGGTTGATGATGATCATCGGCTTCACCTTGCCCGCCGCGATCAGGTTGTCGAGGATGTAATTGGCGCGGCCGGTCAGCATCCAGCTCGAATCGATGTTGCCGGACCCGTGGAGCAGGTAGAACACCGGGTAGCGCGTGTTCCCGCGCTCGTAGCCGGGCGGAGTATAGACCCACAGGGTTCGCGGCACGCCGAGCGTCTTCGAGTGGTAGGTCTCCATCCGCACCGTCCCGTGCGGGACGTCCTTCGCATCGTCGAAGTCGTCACCCGGGATCTCGACCATGCTGGCCGGCGGGAACGCCCCGAACCCAAGCTTGACCGACGGGTTCGCCGGGTCCATGGTGACGATGCCGTCGACGCGGAACTGGTAGTTGTAGACGTCGGGGGCGAGCGGACCGATCGTCGCCGTCCAGATGCCGTTCTCGCCCTTGGTCATCGGGTGTTCCTTGCCGTCGATCTCGCCGATGACGGTCACCTCCTTCGCCTCGGGTGCGCGGAAGCGAACCGTGAAGGACTTGTCGTTCACTTCTGGGGAAACGACCGGCCCGCCGCGGCCGCCGCCTCGACCCGCCGCGGGAGGAGGGCCTGTGGGTGCCTGCCCAGCGGGCGGCGCGGCAGGTGCCTGACCCGCGGGCGGGGCGGCCGGCGCCTGCGCGAACATCCCGATCGATCCGACGGCCACCAGCACCGCCGCGTACACAGCTTTTCGCAACATCAAGCCCCACTCCCTGTATGCAGGATCGCCTGCCCGGACCGGTATTTCCTGACGATATTCCACCGTCACTCGCGTGAAATGCTATCGCTGCATGCAAAGCGGTTGCAAGCAGCAAACCGGTGTTTCACAGACGGCCGGGATCGAGGTGCTTTCGACACCGAATGCGGCGGCCAGCGACACGGCCGTTTCGCATCGTGAAGCAAGGTAAGTTGGAGAGACCTCAGCTACCACCCATCAGCTGTCAGCCGGTTTAAGGGTCCGTCGCGTTGAACGCTCGAACCGGCTGATGGCTGATGGCTGATGGCTGAAAGGTAACTGCTCGTAGCTCGTAGCTGCGGACGCTAGTGCGGATAAGCGGCGAGGTGCTCGGCGAGCAGGTCACGGCCGAAATCGCCGTTGAAGTCGCGCCACACCGAGTGGATGTGATTCCCGTTGTTCTGCACGTCGTCGAACTCAATCAGGAACGTCGGGCCCTGCACGCGGTAGTAGTGCTTCTGGCCCGGCGCGGTCTCGCCGCTCCAGGCGAAGCTGATCTTGTCGATACCGGCGGCCTTGAGCTTGGCCTGCCGCTCGGCGGCGGCGTCCTCCGCCATGCAGGACGTATAGACGTCGATCAGCTTCACCAGGAGATCGCGCTGGGGCGGGGTCATCGCGGCGGCGCTGATGCCGGCCGGATTCTGGGGATCCACGGCGACCTTGTTGCCCGTCACGATCTCGCCCGGCGTCGCGCCCGGGAGCACCGCCGTGGTCCGCTGCTCGTCGGTCAGCGCGAGCACGAGCGCGCGGCCGGCGTCTTCCTCAGGCGCCAGCACGCGCAGCCCCTTCTTCGGTCCGTCCAGCACCTGCGCCGGGTTGGAGCCGAAGAACGAGGGGGCACTCGCTACAGCCTTGCCGTCGTGCACGGTGAAGTGCAGCGAGATGTGATGGCCGTCGAGGCGCCACGCCCAGTTCCCCTGGTTACCTGGCGTGCCGTAGATCGAGAAGAAGTATTCGAGCGGATCGCGCGCGAACTGCTGGCGGGCGCTGCCCGCCGACTCGATCGCTCGCAGCACGTTCTCCAGGTCCATGATCGCTGTCGCGGTCATGTAGCCGCGCTGGCTGAGGCCGGTCTTGAGCAGCGCGTGCGCCTGGGCGCGCTGGGCTTCGGTCATGGCCTTGACCATCAGCCCCTTGCGGGGGAACGACTCGTTGGGGATGAAGTTCCAGCGCGTGCGCTCCTCGCTCTCGAACGGGAGTGCCGCCTGCTGGCGTTGTTCGGGCGTCAGGCCGGCGAGAAACGCGTTGGCCGCGGTGGCCATCTGCGCCGCCTGACGCTGCGAGGCGGTCAACGTCGTGACCAACAGCGCCCCAACCAGGCCCAGCCCCAGAATGGCACGCGGGTATTTCAGTACTGGCATGACGCCTCTCCGTCCTCTCCGAACGCTGAACCCTGAACGTTAAACCCTGAACGTTGAACCCTGAACGTTGAAAACCCTATCAACGCGCCGGCGCGGTGCTTCGGCCGGCCTCGCCCGACTGGAAGAGCAGCGGCGCGAACTCGGTGAGGTAGGCGCGCCAGTTCAGCCAGGTGTGCGCCCCGGGCGACTCCTTGAAGATCGGCTTGAAGCCGTGCTTCTCGAACAGCGCCACCGTCGCCTTCGTCGTGGTGATCAGGCCGTCGTCTTTGCCGGTCGCGAACCAGAACAGGCGGAGGCCCTTCTTCAAGTTGGCATCATCCAGCTTGGCCAGATTGGCCTGTTCCCACTCTTCGGCCGAGGGCCCACGCTGCGCGGTGGGTGCTGCCGGCGCCGCCGGTGCCGCAGCCGCGGGAGCGGCGGGCGGAGCCGCAACTCCGGGGGCTGCGGGCGCCGCACCGGGCGCTGCCGCCGGAGCCGCACCGCGGCCGGCCGGACCGGTCATGCCGGGAAACGCGCCGAGCAGGCCCGAGCTGTAGACCCCGATGTAGCCGAACTTCTCCAGTTGCGGAATGGCCACCTGCAGCGTCTGGTTGCCGCCCATCGACAGGCCGGCGATCGCGGTGTTGGCGCGATCGGTCAGCACGCGATAGTTCTTCGCCACGTACGGCACGACGTCGCTGTTGAAGTCGCTGACGAATTCCTGGGTCGCGTTGCGGCCGGCGGCCTGGCCGCGGAACGTGTGTCCGGCCGGCATCACCACGACCATCGGCTTGGCCTTCTTGTCGGCGATCAGATTGTCGAGGATGAAGCCGGCGCGCCCGACCGAGGTCCACGAGTCGTCGCTGTCGCCGGCGCCGTGCAGCAGATAGAACACGGGGTACTTGGTGCTGTTGACCTCATATCCAGGCGGCGTGTAGATGTGCATCCGCCGGTAGCCTTTGAGGGCGGTCGAGTAGTAGGTGATCGCGGCCACCGCGCCGTGCGGCACGTTGCGCGTATCGAGGTTGTCGGCGCCCGGCACCGTGACCATGCTCCACGTCCGCGTGTTGGACTCGCTGGTGAACGGGCTCGCGGGGTCGATCACAGTCACGCCGTCGACAACGAAGTTGTAGCGATAGGCGCCGGGCTCGACCGGTCCGGCGGTGGTCTCCCAGATACCGGCCTCGTTCTTCGTCATCTGCGCCACCGCCGCGACGTTCGGAACGTCACCGGCCGAGAGGCGCACCGCCTGCGCGTTCGGCGCGTAGACCCGGAACGTGATCCGGCGATCGGCGAGCACTTCCTGGGAGTTGACCGGCGGCGGCTGGTTCCCTCTTCCCTGCGGCGCCGCAGCCGGAGCCGCCGGCGGCTGAGGCGGTGGAGCCTGGGCATGAAGTGCCGGAATGACGCTGGCCGCGCTCATGGCGGCGATGACGGCCATCGTGGGTGCAAATCGCATTCGGTTTCTCCTTCGATTGTCAGCTTCCGGCTTCCAGCTTGCCGCCGTGAGTGTCAGACCTGCGGAGCGTAAGGCCGCCGACCTTTCGCGCCCTCAAGTCGCGTCTGAGTGGGCTGCCGCACGGTCATGCCCAGCGCCGCACCTCCCCCCGGCCGAGCGGGAGCGGGTATCGGGTAGCTACGTATTACCTGAATCTCCCCTGCAGCTTGTCGAGCTCGGCGCTGCCCGGGCACAACACCTCGTAGGGCAGCTGGGTCAGCGGCGTGGCGACGGTGTCGCTCTGATCGTGCATGTCGCGCGCGTCGGGCGAAAGATACAGCATCCCGGTCACCAGCTCGCCGTCGGCCTGGCGATCGCGGATGTAGGCGTAGGCGCGATCGCGGTCGGTCGGGTCGTAGTCCTCGGCAACCTTCCGCAGCCGCACCGTGCTGCCGTCGTGCATGGTCACGCTCTGGACCGAACCGGCATCGTATTCGGTGGTGATCGCGGTCGTGAACGGGACGAAGTCGGTCTGCACCAGCTCGACGTTCTTCTCGCGAGTGTAGGCGTAGCTCTTGGTCGAGCCCTCGTGATCGTTGAACGTGACGCACGGCGAGATGACGTCGACGAACGCGAAGCCGCGATGCGACAGCGCCGCCTCGATGATCGGCACGAGCTGCGCCTTGTCGCCCGAGAAGCTGCGCGCGACGAACGTCGCCCCGAGGGTCAGCGCCAGCAGGCAGCCGTCGATCGCCTGCATCGTGTTCGCTTCCCCCTTTTTGCTGGTCGAGCCGGGATCGGCGGACGCGGAGAACTGCCCCTTGGTCAACCCGTACACGCCGTTGTTCTCGAGCAGGTACAGGACGTTGACGTTGCGCCGGATGGCATGGCACAGATGCCCCAGGCCAATCGACAGCGAGTCGCCGTCGCCGGAGATGCCGACGTAGATCACGTCGCGGTTGGCGGCGTTCGCGCCGGTGACCAGCGCCGGCATGCGCCCGTGCACGCCGTTGAACCCGTGTGCCTCGCGCAGGAAATAGGCCGGCGTCTTCGAGGAGCACCCGATGCCCGACAGCTTGGCGACCCGGTACGGCTGGATCGACAGGTGCCAGAAAGCGTGGATGATCGCGGCGGTGATCGAGTCGTGGCCGCACCCCGCGCAGAGCGTCGTGATGGCCCCTTCATAGTCGCGCCGGGTCAGGCCGATGGCGTTCTTCTGGAGCGCCGGATGGTGAACCTTGGGTTTGGCGATGTAGGTCATGCGGCGTGCTCCAACTTACCCTTCAACCCGGTCACCACGTGGTGCGCGCTCATCGGGAATCCGGCGTAGTAACGGACCGATTCCAGCTTCTCCAGCGGCACGCCGGTCTCGAGCAGCAGCAGGTTCCGCAACTGCGCGTCGCGGTTCTGCTCGACGACGAAGTTGGTGTCGTGCGACTCGAGGAAGCGGGTCACCTCGTCTCCGAACGGAAAGCCGCGAACCCGCATGTAGTCCACCGCCAGCCCCTCGGCGGCGAACAGGTCGAGCGCCTCGACGCAGGCGGCGTGACAGCCACCCACGGTCAGAAGGCCGACCTTGGCGCCCGGGGACAGGCGTGTGACCGGAGCGGGCAGGGCGCGCGCGGCGCGCTGGATCTTGCGATCGATCCGGTCGATCACCTCGGCGTACTCGTCACCATCTTCGGTGTAGGCGCCGAAGCGGTTGTGGCCCGACCCGCGGGTGAAGAAGGCGCCGTTCGGGTGCACTCCCGGCAGCGTGCGATAGGCGATGCCGTCGCCGTCTGGATCGGCGTAGCGATGGAAGGACTTGACCGCGTCGAGCTGCGCCGCGCTGAGGACCTTGCCGCGGTCGGGGCGATAGGTGTCGTCCCACGTGAGGCGCGGGATCATCCAGTCGTTCATCCCGATGTCGAGATCCGAGAGCACGAACACCGGCGTCTGGAAGCGCTCCGCCAGGTCGAACGACTGCGCCGCGAACTCGAACGCTTCGCGCGGATCGGATGGATAGAGACAGATGTGACGCGTGTCGCCGTGCGAGGCGTAGGCACACATCATCAGGTCGCCCTGCTGGGTCCGGGTCGGCATGCCGGTCGAGGGACCGGTGCGCTGCACGTCGAACACCACTGCCGGAATCTCGGCGTAGTAGGCCAGGCCGAGGAACTCGTTCATGAGCGAGATGCCGGGTCCTGACGTCGGCGTGAAGGCGCGGGCGCCGGCCCAGGATGCGCCCACGACCATCCCAATCGCCGCGATCTCGTCCTCCGCCTGGAGGATGGCAAAGCGGTTCTGGTTGGTCCCGGGTTCGCGCCGGTACTTCTGGCAGAACCCCTTGAACGCTTCCATCAGCGACGTCGCCGGCGTGATCGGATACCACGCGCCGACGGTCGCCCCGGCGTAAAGGCATCCCAGCGCGGCTGCGGTGTTCCCGTCGATCAGGATGGCGTCCTTCGTCTCGTCCATGGGCGACAGGCGAATGGGCAGCGGACACGCGAAGTGTTGCTCGACGTAGTCGCGCCCCAGCGCCAGCGCGGCCTGGTTCGAATCGAGCAGCGACGCTTTCTTCGCGTACTTCTCGTTGAGCATCGCGCTCAGCACGCCGCTGTCGATGTTCAACAGCCCGGCCAGGGCGCCGACGTAGGCGATGTTCTTCATCAGGATCCGCTCGCGCGCGCCGGCGAAGCGGGCGTTGCACATCTCGCTCAGCGGAATCCCGAGGTACGTCACGTCGGGCCGGGTCAGGCGCGAGTCGAACGGCCAGGTCGAGTCGTAGATCAGCCAGCCGCCTGATCGCACCTCCGCGACGTCCTTCTGATACGTGGCCGGATTGAGCGCGACCATCAGGTCGAAGGTCGGCGTCCGCGCGGTGTAGCCGCGGCGGCTCACCCGGATCTCGTACCAGGTCGGCAATCCCTGGATGTTCGACGGAAAGACGTTCTTGCCGGTGACCGGCACGCCCATGCGGAAGATCGCCTGCATCAGCAGGCCGTTGGCCGACGCCGAGCCGGTGCCGTTCGGCGTCGCGATCTTGAAGGCGAAGTCGTTGGTTCGATCCATGGATTCTTCAGCTACCAGCTTCCAGCTACCAGCTTCCAGCTGGTTTCAGACGGTGCTACGAGCGGCGGCTCGACACCGTCGAACGGTCATCGTTGCTGCCCTTCTCCCCAAGACGTAGGGTTGCCCCGGATCCAGCGGGACGCTGGAAGCCGGCAGCTGGCAGCTGAATGTCACACCGCCATCAGCGGGATCACCGACTTGTTCGCGTAGGGGATCTGCAGCACGAACTTGCGCATGTCCCAGGCGTAGGTCGGGCAACGCTCGGCGCACAGACCGCAGTGGAGGCACACGTTCTCGTCCTTGACCATCACGCGCCGGGTCTGCTTCAGCGGGCCGGACACGAACAGCGGCTGGTCGAGGTTCTCCGCCGGCGCCATCAGATCGCCGCGCAGGTCCGGCTCCTCCGCATTCGGCGTCATGGTCAAGCAGTCGACCGGGCAGATGTCGACACAGGCATCGCATTCGATGCACAGGGAGTCGGTGAAGAAGGTCTCGATATCGCAGTTCAGACAGCGCTCGACCTCGGCCCGGGTCTGCTCGGCGGTGAAGCCCTTCTCGACCTCCGTCGCCATGCTCGCGAAGCGGACCGGGAGGTCGACGTGGATCATCTTCTGCCGCGGCGAGGGATCGTAATTGTTGCTGTAGGCCCATTCGTGCAGGCCCATCTTGGTGCTGGCGAGCGTCATGCCCTGCGGCGGCCGCTCGGTGACCGGGATGCCGTGACAGTAGTTGTGGATCGAGATCGCCGCCTGGTGGCCCTGCTCGACGGCCCAGATGATGTTGGCCGGTCCGAACGCCGCATCGCCGCCGAAGAACACGCCGGGACGGGTCGACATGAAGGTCGTCTTGTCGACCACCGGCATGTCCCACTTGCCGAACTCGAGGCCGATGTTCCGCTCGATGAACGGGAAGGCGTTGTCCTGCCCGATCGCCAGCACCACGGTGTCGCACGGCAGGATTTCGCGGCCGATGACTTCCTGCTTCAGCCCCTGCGGCGTCTCGGTCGATCGGAACTTGTCGAACTCCATCCCCGTCAGCGTGCCGTTTTCGATGATGAAGCGCACCGGCTGGAGGTTCTCGATGATCTCGATGCCCTCTTCCTCGGCGTCCTCGAGCTCCCACGCGGACGCCTTGAAGTACTTGCGGGTCTTGCGGGCGATCACCTTGACGTCGGTGGCGCCGAGCCGCTTCGACGAGCGGCAGCAGTCCATCGCCGTGTTGCCGACGCCGATGATCAGGACGCGCTTGCCGACCGAGTCGACGTGGCCGAAGTGGATGGACTCGAGCCAGTCGATGCCGATGAAGATCTGATCGGTGTCGTGCCGGCCGGGGATCTCCAGCTCCTTCCCCTTCGGGGCGCCGGTGCCGACGAACACCGCATCGTAGCCGCCCTCGTCCAGCAGCGTCTTGAGGCTGTCGACCGGGGTGTTGTAGCGGACGTCGACGCCCATCCCGGTGATGTACCCGATCTCCTCGTCCAGGACCTGCTCGGGCAGCCGGAAGGCCGGAATGTTGACGCGCATCAGGCCGCCGGGGCGCGGCAGCTTCTCGAGGATCGTCACCGTGTAGCCCAGCGGCATCAGGTCGTTGGCGACCGTCAGCGACGCCGGCCCGGCGCCGATCAGCGCGACCCGCTTGCCATTCTTCTCCTCGGGGGCGCGCGGCAGCAGGTGGTCGATTTCCCCCCGGTGATCCGCCGCGACACGCTTGAGACGGCAGATGGCCACCGGCTTGCCATCGACGCGCCCGCGCCGGCAGGCCGGCTCGCACGGCCGATCGCACGTGCGGCCGAGGATGCCCGGAAACACGTTCGACTCGCGATTGACCATGTAGGCGTCGGTGAAACGCCCCTGCGCGATCAGCCGGATGTATTCAGGAACATTGGTATGGGCCGGGCACGCCCACTGGCAGTCGACGACGCGGTGGTAGTAGTCCGGATGGCGAACGTCGGTGGGGCGCATCGGGCAGATTATAGGGCATCCGCTCGGGGCTGTATGCAAAAGGGGCCAAGCAGATTGCCATGCGAAACGGTTGGGGAGACCACGTCGGTTCTAAGGTTCGAGGGTTCGATAGGTTCGACAGGTGCGTGTTCGACGAGGTTCTACGGGTTCTTTCGCTCTTCGCTTCGCGGTTCGAGTTTTCCCGCTACAAACCACCCGGGAGGAAGCACCTTCAGAACCCGCGCACCGGTTGAACCAGCACCCGTCGAACCCTTAGAACTCTGAGCACCCGTAGAACCGAGAGCGAGGCGGCGAAGCGTTAGCGCCTGCCGAAGCAGTAGAGGATCCCCCGTGTCCGCACGTAGATGCGTCCCTCCGAAATCGCCGGGGTGGCGTAGATGTCGTCCTCCATGTCGTTGACGGCGACGGGATCGAGCGAGCCGTCGGTTGGGAGCACGGCGATCTTGCCACGTTCGGAGGCCATGAACACCTTGTTGTCGGCGGCGACGGGAGAGGCGTAGAAGGCATCCGTCGCTCCCTTGAGGCGGCTCTGGGCGATGGTCTCGCCGGTGCCGGGGCGGAGCGTGGTCACGATCCCGCCGTCGTTCACCATGTACAACACGTCCTTGTAGACCAGCGGCGAGGGCAGCTGCGGCACGGACTTGTGATACTTCCACACGACATTGGTGTCGGTGACGTCGCCCTTGCCGCCGAGGCGAATCGCCAGCATCCCGTTCTCGGAAGCCATGGCCGCGCAGTAGTAGTCCCACTCCTCGGCGTTGATCGCGCCGTCGCCGTCCAGATCGATCCAGGAGCGGGCGTGCTCCTTCGGCAGCTCGGTCTGGAGCAGCTGCTTGTCGCCGTTCTTGTCGTACGCCGCGAGGACCTCCGCGTACGGCGGGATCGTCCGCTGCGCGCCGGGCTGGTTCTCGGGCGAGCCGAAGCCGTTGATGAACAGGACCTCGCCGCTCACGACCGGCGTCGACTTGAGCTCGAACGACAGCCCGCGCACCCACCACACCTTGGCGCCGGTCCTGACGTCGTAGGCGGTCAACTGGAACGAGCCGGGCGCCAGGATCTGAGGTCCGCCGCTCTTCGGCTGATAGAGGATCGGCGTGGAGTGGCCGCTGCGAGCCTCGGGCCGCGCCGTCTTCCAGCGCACCGCCCCGCTCTTCTTGTCGAGCGCGACGATGTAGGAGTTGGTGCTCTGGTCGCACACCAGGATGACGAGATCGTCGACCAGCACCGGCGACGCGCCCATGCCGTAGAGGTTGTTGAACGGGCCGAGCGGCACGCGCCAGCGCTCCTGGCCATCCCGGTCGTAGGCGATGACTCCGAAGTCGGCGAAGAAGACGTAGATGTCGCGCCCGTCGACCGCCGGGCTCGGTCCGGCCGGGCCGTTGCGCGTGTCGAGCTTCTCGGTCCGCGGTCGCGGCGCCGGGCGCTCCCACAGAATCTTGCCGCTCGGCCGATCGAGCGCGATCGTCACGAGCTGGGTGTTGCGGACTGCCGTGAGATAGATGCGATCTTCGGTCAGGATGGGTGACGAGTGCCCGAACGGCAGCTCGGTCTTCCAGATCACGTTCTCCCCGGGCCCGAACGTCAACGGCAGGTCGGCGGTCTCGGCGATCCCCGACCCGTTCGGCCCGCGAAAGCGCGACCACTCCTCAGGCGCCGCCGCCCGCGTCTGCACCAGGCCCGCCGCCACGCCCAGCATCGTCGCGATCCCGACGACCCGCCGGATCCAGCTCGCCGCACTGCTCATTGCTGCTCCTGTGGCCTGCTCGCTTCCCGCTCCCCGCTTCGAGGATGCTAATCATCCCATCGTGAACCTGGAACCGAACGACGAACTTTGACCGAACGATGAACCTTGAACCGAACGATGAACCCCTGAACCCAACCGCCTGAACCCCATGAACCGCATGAACCGACACGGTTCATCAAAGCCTCCCAGGCGACTCCATCGTAGGTTCCGACGCGAGGTCCACCGGCGCTATCCGGTCATCAACTCCATGACGTGCGATTGCGTCGCGTCCTGACGGGTCAATTCCCCCGCGAGAGCGCCCTCGCGGAGCACGAGGATGCGGGTCGAGAGGTGCAGGACTTCCGGCAGCTCGCTGGAAATGAGCAGGACCGCGTGGCCCGATGTGGCGAGCTCGTCGATCAGGGAATGGATTTCGGCTTTGGCGCCAACGTCCACGCCGCGGGTGGGCTCATCCAGCATCAGGATCGTGCAGTGAGCGGCGAGCCACTTGGCGAGCACGACCTTCTGCTGGTTGCCGCCGGACAGCCCGGCGGCCGGCTGGTCCTCGGCCGACGCGCGGACGCGGAGCTTCTGGAAATAACCGCGCGCCAGCGCGCGCTCGGCGGGACGGCGGACGAAGGTGGCGCGGGCGAGGCGGGCCAGCACCGCCAGCGTCGCGTTGCTCCGGGCGCTCATGCCAAGGACCAGGCCCTGGCGCTTGCGGTCCTCCGGTACCAGGCCCAGCCCGGCGCGCATCGCGTCCTCGGGCGATCCCAACGGCAACGGCTGCCCGCGCACGAGCACGGTACCGGTGACTGCCGGATCGAGCCCGAACAACGCCTGGGCGATCTCGGATCGCCCGGCCCCGACCAGACCGGCAAGCCCGACGACCTCGCCGGCGCGAATCGAGAACGAGACGTCGCGAAAGCCCGCCGGGCTGGTGAGGTGCTCGACCCGCAGCATCTCCTCGCCGACGGGACCACCGACGTGCGCTGGAAAGTAGTCGTCCAGCGGGCGGCCGATCATCATCTGCACCAGCTCGCCCCGGGTCAGGCCGGCGGTCGGTCGCGTGGCCACGTGCCGCCCGTCGCGCAGGACGGTGATCGTGTCGCACAGCCGGAATATCTCCTCCATGCGGTGGCTCACGTAGATGCACGTCACGGCGCGCTCGCGCAGCCGGCCGATGAGCGCGTAGAGCGCCTCGGACTCGTGCTGCGACAGGCTGCTGGTCGGCTCGTCGAAGACGATGATCCGCGCCCCGCGGCCGACCGCGGCGGCGATCTGCAGCATCTGCTGCTGACCGATGCTCAGCTCCGCGACGCGCGTGCGGACGTCGATCGCGGCGCCGATGTCCGCCAGCATCCGCTCGGCGCGCCGCCACATCGCCGGCCGATCGACGAACCCTCCCCTGCGCGGCAGCGACTCGAGACAGAGGTTCTCGGCCACCGAGAGGTTGTCGCAGAACGCCAGCTCCTGGTGGACCATCCCGATCCCGACCGCGAGCGCGGCTGCCGGCGAGGCAAACGACACCGCCGTGCCGTCGATCTCCACCGAGCCGCTATCCGGGGTATAGACCCCGGCGACGATCTTGCCGAGCGTGCTCTTGCCCGCGCCGTTCTCCCCGCACAGCGCATGACAGCTCCCCGCCTCGATCGCCACACTGACGTCGTCCAGCGCCACGACGCCGGGAAAGCGCTTGACGAGGTGCGAGAGGACGATCATGGATGGCTTCACGGGGTCAATAACAGCTTCCAGCTTGCGGCTTCCGGCTTCCGGCTTCCAGCACGCGGAACCAAATGAGTGGTAGCTGGTAGCCGGTAACTGGAAGCTGGAAGCTACTTCAGATACTCCTGCGGCACGTCGGTGAAGCCCCAGTCCTTCAGCTGCCGGGCCCACTGACCCAGGTTGTCTTTCGTGACGCGCACCAGCTCCATCGGAATGATCTGCGGGACATCCTGCTTCAACTGGACCTTGTCGAAGATCCGCTGCACGCCGACGTAGCCCCACTGGTAGGTCGGCTGGGCGAGCAGGACGGGGGCGAGGCCCTTGTCGACGTAGGCAAGCTCCGCGGGCAAGCCGTCGACGGCGACGATTTTGACCTTCGCGGGATCGAGATCCTTCAGCAGCGTCTGGGTGAAGAGCGGCCAGCCGCCGATCATCGCCCAGCCTTGGACCTGCGGATAGGCGTTCTGGACCCGGATTACTTCGGCCGCCGCGTCCTGCGCCGTTTCGATGTGGTAGAACGTGCCGGCGATGGTGATGTCGGGGTAACGCGCGGCTGCGGCCTGCTTGACGCCGTCGACTCGCCGGCGCAGGTTGGGAGCGTTCTGGTTGCCGGCAAGGATGGCGATCGTGCCTTTCTTCCCCATCTGGGCGGCGAGCTCGTCCATCACGGCCTGGCCGGTCTTCTCGTCGTCCACGCCGTAGAAGGCGAAGCGCTGCGACTGCGGCGCGTCGCTGTCGAACGTCATCACCGGAACGCCGCGCTGCACGGCGTCGTTAATCGCACCGGTGACTTTCCCGGCATCCGAGCACGAGATCAGGATCGCACTGGCGCCCTCGTTGACGGCCTGCGCGATGCGCTGCGCCTGGACCTGGCCGTCCTCGCCGGGCGGCGTCAGCCAGACGATCTCGATGGGGACGTTGTGCTTCGCCGACAACTCCTTCGCTGCCGCCTCCGCGCCCGTCCGCGCGGAGAGGAACACCGGATTGGTCGACGCCTTCGCGATCATCGCGATTTTGAGGCCGCGGCCCGCACCGGCCGGCGTCCCCGTGGCGGGCGCGCCCGGTTCCGATTTCCCGCACGAGGCGAGGGGAAGGGTGCACAGGGCCGCGACGAAGACGCGGCGTGTGAGCGAGCTGGTCATGTATCGGATCTCCGGCATGGGTAAACGCAAGTGTCTTGTCATGCTATCAAGTCGGGACCCGGGACCCGGGACCCGGGGCGCGGCGCTGGGCGCTGGGCGCTGGGCGCTGACCATGCGAACCCTGAACCTTGAACTCTGAACGTCGAACCGCCCCAGTCCCCAGTCCCTGGTCCCTGGTCCCTGGTCCCGAGTTGTCCTACCGCACCCTCGGATCCGGCTTGACGTCGAACGTCTGCGTGTAGGTCCGCCCGTTCACGGTCAGCTTGGCGGTGAACGGGCCGGCCGGCTTCGCGGCGCCACCGGCGCGTCCGCCACGCCCGCCACCCTGGGCAGCAGCACTAGACGGCGACCAGTTGACGCGGTGCATGCCTGCGCTGGTCGCGAAGGTCTCGGGCGCCGGACGCCACAAGGCGGACGTGTTGGGAATCCCGCCGCCGGCGCGCCCGCCGAATCCTCGGCCGCCCGCAGCCGCGGCGCCGGCACACGCCCGGGCCGTCGCGGCGTCGCTCGAAAACGCCGCGAGGCACGCGCCGCTGCTGTCCTGAATCTCGAGGGTCACGGGACCGGTTGCCGCGGTCTTCAGGTAATAGTCGATGGCGGCGCCGGCCGGCGGATTCGGCGCCGTCGGCTCGTCCTTCTGCGTGGGTGTGCCGTTGTCCCCGCCTTGCATGACGTCGATCGCGTCGGCCGGCTTGAACAGGAACGCCTCGGCGCGGGTCACCTCGTCGGTGACTTGCCGTAGCGGGCTGATGTCGTCGATCACCCAGAAGCCGCGGCCGTGCGTGCCGACGATCAGATCGTTGCCGTAGATCTCGAAGTCCCGTACCGAGGTCGACGGCAGGTTCAACTGGAGCGACTGCCATGTCTCGCCGTCGTCGAACGACAGGAACGCGGCGCGCTCCGTGCCGGCGAACAGCAGTCCGCGGCGGACCGGATCCTCCTTGACGACGTGGACGTAGCCGGCCGGCGGCAGGCCGTGCGTGATCTCCTGCCAGCTCTTGCCCAGGTCGCGCGTCCGGTAGAGATGCGGCCCGAAGTCGCCGAGCTGATGGCGGTCCACTGCGGCGTAGGCGACGTTCGCATCGGTGTGGGACGCCTCGATCGACGTGACCCGGCTCCACGGCGTCAAAGCCGGAGGCGTCACGTCCTGCCACGACGTCCCACCGTTGGTGGTCACCTGAATCAGCCCGTCGTCCGTGCCGGCCCAAATCATCGGCGCGTTCAGCGGCGACGGCGCGACCGAGTAGATCACGCCGCGCGTGCCGTTGCGATCGATGTCGCGGGCGGCGACCTCGTCGAGGTTCGCGGGGATGCCGGCGTTGGGTCGTGTCAGGTCAGGACTGATCTGGGTCCACGTCTGGGCCCCGTCGGTCGTCCTGAAGAGGAACTGATTCGCGTAGTACAACGCCTTGGGGTCCGCCTTCGAGAACACCAGTGGCGCGGTCCAGTCGGTGCGGGCCGGCTCCGGAATCGACGGCTGCGTCGTCGGCAGCGGGAGATTGAGCTCGAGATCGAACCGGGTGCCGGCGCCGCCGAAGATGATCCCCGGGTGCAACGCGTCACCGGCCGTCATACCGCTCTCGCCACCGGCACCGATCGGCTCCCAATCCCGCATCGAGATGTTCGCGAACTTGCCGCGCGAGCGCACCGCCACGGCGCCGCTGTCCTGCTGCGCACCGGTCACCCAGTACGGAAAGCGATAGTCGACAGAGAGATGGTAGATCTGCGCGATCGGCTGGTTGAGCCATGAGCTCCAGGTGACGTCGCGCGGATCGTCCGCCGTGGCATTCCGGGTGAGGACCGTCCCCTGATCGCTGGCACAGATCAGGGTGTCGGGGTCGTCCGGCGAGATCCACGGCTGCTGGTAGTCGTCGCCGCCTGGCGAGCCGCGCAGCGGCACCCACGTCTTGCCGCCGTCCTTCGATCGCGACAGCGCCACGTTCGCGACGTACACCTGGTCGGCGTTCTTCGGATCGACGACGACGTGCTCAAAATACCAGCCGCGCCCCCAGAGCGCGGTGTCACTGGACAGCTTCGTCCACGTCGCGCCGGCATCGTCTGATCGGTAGAAGCCGCCCTGCTGCGGCGCCGAAACCGGCGCCGCCAGTTGCTGCCCCGCTCCGCGACCACCGCCGCCGGCGGCACCGCCGGCATTCACGGCCGCGCCGGCGCCGCGTCCAGGCGGCGCGCCGGGGCACGGCGTGTCGGCCGGTGCACCTTCCGGCAGGAAATCGTCCACGACCGCATAGAGCCGGCGTGGATTGCTCGCCGCGATCGCGATGCCGGTCTTGCCCACGCACGCGGTCGGCAAGCCGTTGGTCAGCTGGTTCCAGGTCGTGCCGCCGTCGGTCGATTTGAACAAGCCGCCGCCCGGCCCGTTGGTCGGCTGATACGTGTACCAGGTCGGGCGGCGCGTGTTCCACAGCGAGGCGTACACGATGCGGGAGTTGGTGGGATCGATCGTGACGTCGCCGGCCCCGACGCTGTCGTTCTTGAACAGCACCTTCTTCCAGGTCTTGCCGCCATCCTGGGTCCGGAATACGCCGCGATCGGGGTGGCTCTCATAGAGGTGCCCGATGACCGCGACGAAGACAATGTTCGGATCCTTGGGGTCGATGGCGATTTTGCCGATGTGCTGCGTGTCGTCCAGACCGATGTGGGTCCACGTCTTGCCGGCGTCGGTCGACTTGTACATGCCGTTGCCGTAACTCGTCGAGTCACGCAAGGTCGACTCACCAGATCCGACGTAGATCGTGTCGGGCGCGGAGCGGGACACCGCGAGCGCACCAATCGACGCGACCGGCTGTGCATCGAAAATCGGTTTCCAGACCCGTCCGCCGTCGATGGTCTTCCAGACGCCGCCGTTGACGGCGCCGAAATAGAACTCGTGCGGCCGCCCCGCGACGCCGCTGACCGCATCGACGCGGCCGCCGCGGAACGGACCCAGCATGCGCCAGCTCAGACCGGAGTAGAGCGAAGGATCGATGGGCGCCGCAGCGCGGACGACCGGCCAGGCGAGCGCGCACGCGCACACGAGCGCGGCAGTGGTAAGGCGGGCCAGACCCGCGCGGTGCAGCAACATGACGACGTTCCTCTCGAAAAAGGCAAGGATACTATTCCCGATCCGGGATCCGGGACCCGGGATCCGGGCAAACGGCTGCGGCGCTCTAGCTGCGCGTCGCGGCCTGCGCCAGCCGCCGGGCCGCGAAGCGCGCGCTCGCCTGATCCAGCACCACCGCGACGATGATCGCGCAGCCGATGATGATCCACTCGTAGTTCTGATCGAAATGCAGCGTGCGGATCGACTGCCGGATCAACACGATCAGGAGCGCCCCCAGCATCGCGCTGACCGCGCTGCCCTTCCCGCCCGACAGGCTGGCGCCGCCGACGACGGCCGAGGCGATCACGTAGAGCTCGTAGCCGGTCGCGTCCACGCACGATGCTGATCCGTAGAAGCTCGCGCCCATGAACGCGGCGATCCCCGCAGTCAGCCCGGAGATGACGAACACGCTGGCCTGGATGCGCGGCAGCCGCAGCCCCGAGAACCGGCTCGCCTCGGGATTGCCGCCGAACGCGAAGATGTGGCGGCCCATCACCGTCTGCGTGAGATAGATGGCCCCGCACACGGTCACCGCGACCATCACCAGCATCGGGACCGGGTACAGCGACTGGGCGAGGCCGAGCGACGCTTTGGCGACGCGCGTCAGCGCCGGCGGCAGCAGGATGCTTTCGGCGCCGCTGACGACGAACGCCACGCCGCGCAGCACCCACATCGTCCCCAGCGTGATGATGAAGGGATGGACGCGGAGCCCGACGACCATGAGGCCGTTGATCGCTCCGCAGGCCAGCCCCACGCCGAGCGACACGGCCAGACCCAGGAGCACGGTGGCCGCGCCGCTCTGCGTTGCCGCGCCGCGCAGGACCAGCGCCATCGCGACACCGGACAGCGCGTAGATCGAGCCGACCGACAGGTCGATGCCGCCGGAGATGATCACCATGGTCGCCCCGACCGCCATCACCGCGAAGAAGCTGGCATCGGTTGCGGTCTGGATCAGCGTGTAGGAATTGAGAAAGTCGTTGACCGGCTGTCCGGTCGTGCGATCCAGATGCGTGCCGGCGAATGTCGACAGGACAATGCCGAGAAGGACGATGACGAGCACCAGGCCCGCCTGCTGCGACGCGAGGATACGGCGGATCATGTAACGAGTGCTGGACTCCCGGATCGTGCCCGCGCGCGCCAGACCGCATCACGGAGGCTGACGACCGCGGCGCCGCGGGTGCTCGATTGTGGCGCAATTGCTGCCGCCGGCGCCAGCGGCCGCGGTCCACAACGGATGTTGACGACTCGGAACGCCCGCCGTACAGTTCCGGGCAGCATCATGACTCACACGACGCGCCCCCTCCTGCTGGTGTCGCTTCTCATCCTGCTGTGCCTGGCGGCTGGTCCGGTGCTCCACGCCGGCCGGGCGGTAGCCCCGATCGGGCCGGTCAAAGTCCAGGGCGGCGTGGTCGCCGGCGTCGCGGGTGGCAAGGCGGACATCACCACCTTCAAGGGGATTCCGTTCGCCGCACCGCCTGTCGGTGACAAACGGTGGAAGGCTCCGGAGCCGCCGGTCGCGTGGACCGGTGTCCGGCAGGCGGCCGAGTTCGGCGCGAGCTGCATCCAGCGGATCGTGCAGGAGAGCACGCCGTGGACGTACGAGTTCATGACCCACGGCGCGATCAGCGAAGACTGCCTGTTCGTCAACGTCTGGACGCCGGCCAGGGCCGCCTCGGAGAAGCGGCCGGTCTTCGTCTACATCTACGGCGGCGCGAACACCGAAGGCTCGGGCATGGTGCCGGTCTATGACGGTGAGGGACTGGCCTCGAAGGGGCTGGTGGTGGTGACGTTCAACTACCGCGTCGGAGTGCTGGGCTTCCTCAATCATCCCGAGCTTTCGAAGGAAGCGCCATACCACGCCTCCGGCAATTACGGCCTGCTGGATCAGATCGCGGCGGTGAAGTGGGTGCACGACAACATCGCCGGCTTCGGCGGTGATCCAACACGCGTGACCGTCGCCGGGCAGTCCGCGGGTGGTCAGGGCGTGCACAACCTGACCGCCTCACCGCTCGCCAGCGGATTGTTCCAGCGGGCGATCATCGAGAGCGCGGGTGGCGGCAGCCGGCCGCTGGCCGACGGCGAGGCGGACGGGCTTCGTTTCGCCGAGGCCAAGGGAGCCGCGTCCATCGCCGCCCTGCGCGCGAAGACGTGGGAGGAACTGGTCGCACCGCTTCCGGCGCCAGCCGGCGGGCGCGGCGGCGGCGCCATCCGCTTCGGCGTCGTCGTCGATGGTTACGCGCTGCCGGCGAGCGTCGCGGACATCTTCGCGGCCGGGAAACAGAACGACGTGCCGACATTGACGGGCAACAACGCCGACGAGGGCGGCGCGTCACCGCAGCCGACGGTCACGGCGGAGGAGTTCGCGCGTCAGGCGAAGCAGCGCTACGGCGAGGCGGCGGACGAGTTCCTCAAGCTGTATCCGGCCGCCACCGACGAGCAGGCGAAGACCGCGCAAAACGACAGCGCCCGCGACATCGCGCGCACCAACCTGTATCTCTGGACACTGACTCGCGCGAAGACGGCGAAGACAAGATCGTTCACCTACTTCTGGAACCACGCGCTGCCGGGACCCGACGCCGCGAAGTACGGCGCCTTCCACACCTCCGAAGTGCCCTACGTCCTCAATACCCTCGATCGCTCGGACCGGCCGTTCACCGACGTCGATCGGAACATCGCCGATTTGCTGTCGTCCTACTGGGTCAACTTCGCAACCAACGGGGATCCGAACGGCAAGGGCCTGCCGGCGTGGCCGCCGGCGGCCGATACGAGCCGGTGGCTGACGATGGAGCTGAACGAGCAGCCCCACGCGATTCCGGTGGCGGGCAGCCCCGAGAAGCGCGCCTTCATCGAGCGCGCCCAGGCGCGCCGGTAGCGCGCGTTGACTATCCCGGGCACCGCGGTCGATGCCGGCCGCCTGATCGACGACGGCCGGTGGGGCGGCTACCAGCGCTGGCTCGTGACGCTCGCCGCGCTGACGATCATCTTCGACGGCGTGGACAACCAGCTGCTGGGCGTGACCATCCCGTCGATCATGGCCGACTGGCACGTCGCCCGCAGCGCGTTCGCGCCCGTCGTGGCGCTCGGCTATGCCGGGATGATGATCGGCGGCGCGGCGGCGGGGCTCGCCGGCGATCGGTTCGGCCGCCGCGGAGCGCTCCTCTCCAGCATGGCGCTGTTCGGCATCTGCACGCTGGTGGTATCCGTCGTGTCCAGCGTCGATGCGCTCGCGGCCTTGCGCTTTGCCGCCGGGATCGGGCTGGGCGGCGCGATGCCCAACGCCGCGGCGCTCGCGGCGGAATACGTGCCGGCGCGCAAGCGCGCGCTGGCGGTGACGCTCACGATCGTGTGCGTCCCGCTCGGCGGCACGCTGGCCGGACTGATCGCGATCCCCGCACTTCCGGCGTTCGGATGGCGCGCCCTGTTCGTGACGGGGGGCATCGTCCCGATCGTCGCTGCGCTGGCGCTCCTCCGTGTGCTGCCGGAGTCGCCGCGGTATCTGGCCGCGCGGCCGGCCCGCTGGAACGAGCTTCGCGCGCTGCTGGCTCGCATGGGGCATCCGTTGCCCAATGACACAACGTTCGAGTACCGCCGGCACCTCGTCACCGCACGCGCCACGTTCGGCGACCTGTTCACCGCCGCGTTTCGCCGGGACACGCTCTCGTTGTGGCTGGCGTTCTTCACGTGCCTCCTGGCCGTCTACCTCGGATTCAGCTGGCTGCCGTCAATCCTGAGCGGCGCGGGACTCGGCGCGACCGTCGCCAGCACCGGGATCACCGTGTTCAATCTGGGTGGAGTGGCGGGCGCGATTGGCGGCGGATTGCTGATCGGGCGGGTCGGCTCGCGCGCGACGATGCTCACGATTACCGCCGCCGCCGTTGCCGGCGCGCTCGCGCTGAGCGCCACGGCGATCACGGCGGACGCTTCGGTGACGCGGATCATCGTCCTTCTCGCCTTCACCGGCGGCATGATCAACGCCGCGCAGACGACGATGTTCGCGCTCGCGGCGCACGTCTACCCGACCGCAATGCGGGCCACTGGTGTAGGGACGGCGGTGTCGATCGGCCGCGCCGGAGCCGTGCTGAGCGGCTACGCCGGCCCGTGGGCGCTCGGGCACGGCGGCAGTACGTCCTTCTTCAGATTGATGGCCGGGGCCTTGTGCGTGACGCTGCTCGCACTGGCAGCGGTGCAGCGGCATGTGCCGCGGGGAGAGAAGCGCGCCGCCCCCGAACCGAACCTTGAACCCTGAACCTTGAACCCCCGTTACCCCCACACGTCGCGGGCCACGGCGGTCACGAGCTCCAGCTTCTTGCGCTGGTCCGCTTCCGACAACGCGTTGCCTTCGTGCGTCGAGGCGAAGCCGCACTGCGGGCTGAGCGCGAGCCGCTCGAGCGGAACGATCGTCGCCGCCTCGGCGATGCGTGCTTTCAGGTTCTCGGCGGGCTCCATGCGCGGCGTCTTCGAGCTGATCAGGCCCAGAACGACGAGCCGGTTGTCGGGCAGGTAGCGGAGCGGCTCGAACGTCCCCGATCGCTCGTCGTCGTATTCGAGCAGGAACCGATCGAACTGGGCGCGGCTGAACACCTTCTCCGCGATGCGGTCATAGCCGCCCGACGCGTAGAACATGCTCCTGTGATTGCCGCGGCAGATGTGGATGCCGAAGGTGATCCCCGGGTGCCCCGCGACGATCGCGTTGTCGAGCTCGATGGTGGCGTCGAGCATCTTGTCCGGATCGCTGCCGCGCTGGCGGTAGCCCTCACGGATGGTCTCGTCAAGAAGCCCGGCATACTGCGGCGCGTCGATTTGCACGTACTCGCAGCCGAGGCGAATGAGCTCGGCGATCTCGCGCCGTGTGTAGTCGACCAGATCAGCGAGATAAGCATCGCGGGTCGCATAGGCGGCGCGCGATTTGTCGGGATCGTAGTAGGCGGCGGCCTGCTGCGCGCTGAGTAGCGTCACCTTGGCGGGCACCCTGGTGCGGCCGCGCAGGTAGGTGAACTCCTCCGCGCACATCTGCCGGCGCCACTTCAGCTTCTCGACGACTACCGGCCGCTCCAGCTGCGCCTTGTGCCCCTCCGAGTCGCGAAAGGTGATCGTCCAGCCCGCGCTGCTGTTGAACCCCTCGAGCGATTCGACCAGATGGGCGTAGAAGGCGGAGCGGCGCATCTCACCGTCGGTGACGACGCCCAGGCCGCACGATTCCTGCAGCGCGACCGCCTCGTCTACGGCGCGATCCTCGATGCGTTTGAACTCGGGCGGGCTGAGCCGCCCGGCTTCGCGGTCCGCACGGGCGGTCTTGAGGAACTCAGGACGAAGCAGGCTGCCGACGACGTCGGTCTTTGCGGTAATCATGACGGTCAGGATACGACGACGGAGGGAATGGAGTTACAAGACACGTATCCGGACAGTTCTACAGGTTCGACAGGTTCGCAGGGTTCGCAAGGTGCGAGTTCCAAGGGTTCCGCAGGTTCGGTAGTTCGAGGGTTCAGTATCCGCGGCAGAGACCGACCGCCCAACGCCCTGCGCTCGATCTCTGGTTACCCGCCACGTTACGCCGGGGCGCGCGGCGCGCGCAGGGCGCGGCGGGCCTGGAGTTGGGAGAAGCCGTTCGAGAGTACCGCCCCGAGGCCGGTGGACCAGGCCAGGAACTCGAAGCCGATGCCGGCGGCGACAAGGAGGAACACGATCGGGCCGGTGAGGAAGCCGCCGAGACCGACGAGGCGGCCGATGAGGATCGGGAACAGGATCACGACGACCCCGAGCCAGACATCCGAGAAACCCGCGCCCAGCCCGAGGCTGAAGCGGCGGCGCGTCCACTGGCCGATCGCCATCGCGGTGCCGGTAAAGCCGACCAGTGCCAGCACCAGCAGGAACAGGATCACGAACGGCATCAGGAGCAGCAGCGGGATGCCGACGATGCTGATCGCCAGAACGATGCAGGTGAGGACCAGCACCGGAACCGCAAACACTTCGGCGGCCAGCCCGACGAGCGCGGCCTTGAGCGGATTGTCGCTGATGCGCTGCGCCGATCGCTCGACCGGACCGCGCGCCACGACCATTGCCAGCGACACGAAGATCAGCAGCAGGAACAGCCGGAAAATGGTGCCCAGGAGGCGCGGGAACGCGCCCCCGAACCCGTCGAACAACGACAGCATCCCGAGGCCACCGAGCCACGGGGCCAGCCGGGCATTGGTGCTCGCGTCCTGCAACGACACCTCGGTCACGCCGCCGCGCACGTCGGCCCCTTCGGCGCGTCGCACCCGCCCGCCGACGCTGACGATGTCCCCGTGCACCACGGCCTTGGGGCCGAGGTCCACCGAGCCGAGCACCGCGACCACCTGGTCACCCACTTCGCCGTCGATCCGCACGGAGCCGAAGACGGCCACCACCTGGCCGGAAATCGTTTCACCTTCGCGCACCGCCACGTCACCGAAGATCCGCACGCGGTCCCCACCCGACTGGTGCGGTCCGCGCTCCCGGTCCCTATCACGGTCCGGCCGGTCCGGAGCAGGCGATGCGGGCGGTGTCTCCGGCCGGGCCGTCGAATCGCCGGCGTCAGCAAACACCGCGCGCCTGACCGCCGGGTCCAGATACGACAGCTTCAGGAGCGTGTCCGCGTCCGCGCCGACCCGCTCGCGCAGCTCGCGCCCGGTGACCACGACGCCGTTGATCGAGATCGCATCCGAGACCTCGATCAGCCGGACGTCGCTGTTCGATGCCTTCGGCCTCAGGCCGATGCCGTTCGACAACGGCACGACGTCGTAGCGCGACTCGATTTCGGTCCGCAGCGCGCGATCCTCCGGCCGCAACTCCTGCGCGCCAACGGACATCGTCAACGCGGTGACGATGATGGCGGCGCCCAACGACAGCATTCTCATTTCAGCCACTCCCTCTCAGGACCGAGCAGGCGATGCAGCGCGGCGAGCGCCGCAACCGCAACGACTTGGAAAATCAGGATCGCGACGGTGACCCGCGAATCGGCGGCGAACGCCAGCGCGGCCCGCCCCAACCCGGTCAGCAGCGTCCACACCGTGCTGCGGACGTCGTGGCCGTTGGCGAACCAGACGACCATCGCCACGAGAAAATTCAGAACCGCGACGAGCCCTGTCGAGAGCGCCCAGAACAGCGCCCCAGCCCCGAAATAGAGGGCCAGCGCGCCGATCGGGATACCGGACCAGAGCAGTACCCGACGCACCCGCCTGGCGTGTACCGCGTCCGCCACTGCGGCTGCTCCGATCGCGGCCATCGTGGTCTCGGCGAACCGGGCCGACGGCAGCGGCGCCGGCACGCATGCATCGAACAGCCGCTCGAACGAGGCATCGGCCTCGTCGTCATCTCCCTGCTCGTCTGCCTGGAGCCAGCGGCCGTACTGTTCGCTCAGGTCGTCGCGCATCGTGCTCACTCAGGCTTACGGGACCCGGCGCCGGAACGTTGCAGCGCGGAACCCGGAGCCCAGCCCGCCGCGGTCATCAACCGCATCAGGTCCTGGCGCGCGCGATGGACGTGGCTGCGCGCCGTGGCCTCGGGGATGCCGAGTACCTGGCCGATCTCGTCAAATGAGAGGCCCTGTTCGTAGCGCAGCACGACCGCGGTCCGCTGGTCCGGGCGAAGCTCCGCCAGGGCGCGGTCGATCGCCTGGCCAAGTGCACGGCGCTCGACCGGGTCGGCTGCGGGGGCGGCGATCAGCAGGTCGGGCGGCGCGGCCGCGTCGATGTCGACGGTCACCGGGCGAGCCTTGCGGAGCGCGTCGATGCCGGTGTTGTGGGCGATGCGGAACAACCAGCTGGACAGCCGGCGCCGGGTGTCGAACGCCGCGAGATTGCGGAACGCCTTGACGAACGCTTCCTGCGCGAGGTCCTCCGCCAGCGCGGCATCCCCGGTGAGACGGATCAACAGGCTGATGACGGGACGCTGGTAGCGGCGCACGATCTGTTCGAAGGCGGACTGCGAGCCGGCCAGCGCCTGGGCCACCAGTCTCGCCTCGGTCACCGTCTCGAGATCAATCGGGATGGGGGATCCTCGTTATCCTTACGGGACGTGCCGGCGCGGCGTTGCAACGCAGTACAATCATCGCCTTTCTCGCGGTCATTCAACCCATGCCCAACTTCGTCGCCTACACCGCCGTCGATGGCGTCGCCCTTCTCACCGTCAACAACCCGCCGGTGAACGCGCTCAGCCCTGGCGTGCCGGAAGCGCTGCAGGCCGGGATCGCGCGGGCCGTGGCGGACGACGGGATTGCCGCGATTGTGATTATCGGGGGCGGCCGGACATTCATCGCTGGTGCGGACATCTCGAATCTGGAAGAGGCGGCCTGGGAGGATCCCTCGAAGGCCATCGATCTTCATCAACTGCTGATGTGGATCGAGGACGTCGCGAAGCCGGTCGTGATGGCGATTCACGGCACGGCGCTGGGCGGCGGTCTCGAGCTGGCAATGGCCGGACGGTATCGAGTCGCCGTCCCTGACGCAGTGGTCGGTCAGCCTGAGGTGAACCTCGGGATCATCCCTGGCGCCGAGGGCACGCAGCGTCTGCCGCGGCTGGTCGGAGTCGAGAAGGCACTGGAGATGTGCGTCACCGGCAAGCCGATCAAGGCGCCGGAGGCGCTCGCGGCAGGGCTGATCGACGAGGTCATCACCGGCGATCTCGCGCCCGGCGCGATGGCGTTCGCGCGGAAGGCCGCGCAGGGCCCGCTGGCGGCCAAGACCCGCGACCGGAGCGAGCGCTTAGGGACCGCCGAGAGCAACACTCCGCTCTTCGACGCGGCGCGCGCGCTCGCCGCCAAGGTCCGCCGGCATCAGACTGCGCCGCTGAACGCCGTCGCCGCGATCGAAGCGGCGACCACCCTGCCCTACGAAGAGGGCTGCCGCCGCGAGCGCGAGCTGTTCGTGGCCTCGGTCAGCACCGAGCAGGCCAAGGCGCTGATCCACGCCTTCTTCGCCGAGCGGGCCGCCACGAAGCTGAAAGGCGTGCCGCCGGACCTCAAGCCACAGCCGATCGAACGCGTCGCGGTCATCGGCGCCGGCACGATGGGCGGCGGGATCACGATGGCCTGCGTCAACGCCGGCGTCCCGGTGACGATCACCGACGCGACTCAGGAGGCGCTCGACCGCGGGCTGGCCACCATCCGCCGCAACTACGATTCGTCGGTCAAGCGCGGCCGGCTCACCGCGGACGCCGTGACGAAGCGCCTCGATGCGATTACCACCTCGCTCGACGATGCCGCTCTCGCCGACGCGGATCTCGTGATCGAGGCCGTGTTCGAGAACATGGCGCTGAAGAAGCAGGTGTTCGCGAGAGTCGACGCGGTCGCCAAGCCGGGCGCGGTCCTGGCCACGAACACCTCGACCCTCGACATCGATGCCATTGCCGCCCAGACGCAGCGTCCTGAATCGGTTGTCGGTTTGCACTTCTTCAGCCCGGCGAACGTCATGCGGCTGGTGGAGGTGGTGCGCGGCGCGAAGACGAGTGCCGACGTGCTCGCGCGCGTTATGGCGTTCGGAAAGAAGCTGGGTAAGGTGCCGGTGACGGTCGGCAACTGCCCGGGCTTCGTCGGCAATCGCATGATGTTCCCGTACATGTACGAGGCGCAGTTCCTCGTCGAGGAGGGAGCCACGCCGGAGCAGGTCGATCGTGCGCTGACGTCATTCGGCATGGCGATGGGGATCTTCGCCGTCGATGACATGGCCGGCCTCGACGTCGCCTACCGCGTGCGGCAGGAGCTTCAGCATTTCACCAAGCCCGGCGAACGCAAGCCGCTGGTCGCCGATAAGTTGAACGAGATGGGCCGCGTCGGTCAGAAGGCCGGCAAGGGCTGGTACCTCTACGACGATCAGCGCAAGCCGACCCCGGATCCCGAGGTGGTTGCGCTGATTCGCTCGACGGCGCGGGAGGCCGGCATCCCGCAGCGGACGTTCAGCGACGACGAGATCGTCGAACGATGTGTCTACGCGCTGATCAACGAGGGGGCGCGGATCCTCGAGGAGGGCTTCGCCGAGCGCGCCTCGGACATCGACGTCATCTACCTGAATGGCTACGGCTTTCCGGCGTGGCGCGGCGGACCGATGTTCTACGCCGATCGCACCGGCCTCGGCAGGATTCACGGCCGGATCGTCGCGCTCCATCGCGAGCTCGGAGAGCGTTGGGCGCCGGCGCCGCTCCTGACCGCGCTGGCCGAGAGCGGCGGCACGTTCCGGGATCGCGATCGGCGTGGCTGACCTCCTCCCGTCGGAGACCATTCTCGAAACCGGGCCCGACGGCACGCAGTACGCCCGCTCGCCGTTCCCGCTCGGCCCGTATCCCACCAAGCTGACCGAGCGCCTCGACCACTGGGCCGCCGAGGCGCCCGACCGCACGTTCCTCGCCCGGCGCGACGCCGGCGGCGCGTGGGTGCATCTCAGCTACGGCGACATGCTGCGGCGAACGCGGGCCATCGCGCAGTCGCTGATCGATCGCCGGCTCTCGTCGGATCGGCCGGTGGTGATCCTGTCGGGCAACAGCCTCGAACACGCGCTCCTCGGCCTGGCGGCGATGTACGCGGGGATCATGTACACGCCGCTCGCGCCCGCCTATGCGCTCCTCGCCCGGGACTACACCACGCTTCGCGTGCTCTGGCAGGCGTTGCGGCCAGGGCTCGTGTTCGCGGCCGAGGGTGCGCTGTTCGAGCGCGCCCTGACGCACGTCGCGGCTGACGCGGAGATCGTGACCTGCACCCCGCCCGCACAACTGAAAGCAACGCCGTTCTCGGCGCTCGAAGCTGTGCGCGCGACCGCTGCTGTGGACGAGGCGCACGGCAGGGTCGGGCCGGACACGGTCGCCAAGGTGCTCTACACGTCGGGTTCGACTGGCCGCCCCAAGGGCGTGATCAACACGCAGCGCATGCTCTGCGCGAACCAGGCGATGCTGCTGCGGGTCATGCCACTGCTCGGCGAGGAGCCGCCGGTGCTCTGCGACTGGCTGCCGTGGAATCACACCTTCGGCGGCAACCACAACGTCGGGATCACGCTCTACAACGGCGGCACGCTGTACATCGACGACGGCAAGCCGGTACCCGGTGCGTTCGACACGACGCTGGCCAACCTGCGCGAGATCGCCGCGACGGCGTATTTCAATGTGCCGCGGGGCTATGACCTGCTCGCGCCGCAGCTCAGAAGGGATCCCGCCTTCCGGGCGCACTTCTTCGGTCGCCTCAGACTGTTGTTCTGTGCCGCGGCGGCGTTGCGCCAGCACATCGCGGACGACATCCAGTCGATGGCCGTCGACGCGCACGGCCGGCGGATCCCGCTCGTCACCGGGCTCGGGGCCACCGAGAGCGCACCGTTCGCGCTGTGCGCCGGAGATTCCGATTTCAGCGGCGGCCGGATCGGCGTGCCGGCTCCAGGTGTCGAGTTGAAATTGGGCCGCGTGGGCGCGCAACTCGAGGCGCGTCTGCGCGGACCCAACATCACCCCGGGTTACTGGCGAGACGAGGCACTGACGGCCGCCGCGTTCGACGAGGACGGCTTCTACAGGATGGGCGATGCGCTGGCCTTCGTCGATCCCGAGAAGCCGTCGGAGGGGTTCACGTTTGAAGGCCGCCTGTCCGAGGACTTCAAGTTGTCGAGCGGCACCTTCGTTCGCGTCGGACCGCTGCGCCAGCGACTGCTCGCGCATCTCGGCGACCTGGCGCAGGAGGTCGTGATTGCCGGGCCCGACCGCGATGAGGTCACCGCGTTGGTGTTCCCGTCACTCGCGGGGTGCCGCGCTCTCTGTGGTGCGCCCGGCGAGCCGATGCCGATGAGTGCGGTCGTCGCGGATCGGCGGGTCCAGGACGCCTTCCGCGTTCGGCTCGACGAATTCGGCCGCCGTAATCCCGGCCACTCGACACGCATCGTCGCGGCCGTGCTCCTGGTCGAGCCGGCGTCGATCGATGCGCAGGAAGCGACCGACAAGGGATCGGTCAACCAGAAGGCCGTGCTCGCCAACCGTGCCCACCTGGTCGAGCAACTGTACGGCGGCGCCGGTGACGCAGTGATCGTGCGCGCCTCCGATCCAGGGGAGAATCACTGAGACCATGAGCATCGACACTACGACGCTGACCGCGATCGACGTCCACGTCCACCTCGAAGCGCCCGAACAGGACGCGGATTCGGATACCGCGGCGCGGCAGTATTTTGGCGACAGCGGCGCCGGTCGCGACGCCGCGTCGCTGGCCGAATACTACCGGTCGCGCAAGATGGCGTGCGTGGTCTTCACCGTCGACGAGCGCCTGTCGGGGCGCACCCAGGTGTCGAACGATCAGGTGCTGGAGTTCGCGGCGGCGAATACCGATGTCGTGCTGCCGTTCATCAGCGTGGATCCGACGCGCGGGCCCGAGGCCGTCCGCGAGGCGCGACGGCTGGTCGGCACGGGGAAAGTGCGCGGGCTGAAACTGCATCCGCCGCTCCAGCAGTTCTTCCCCAACGATCGAATCGCGTATCCGCTCTACGAGATCTTCGCCGCGGCGAAGCTGCCGGTGCTGTTCCACACCGGCCACAGCGGCATTGGCAGCGGCGCCCCGGGCGGCGCCGGCATACGCCTGAAGTACGGGCATCCGATGCCGATCGACGACGTCGCGGTGGATTTCCCGGAGATGCCGATCATCATGGCCCACCCGTCGTTCCCGTGGCAGGACGAGGCGATCTCGGTGTGCCTGCACAAGCCGACGGTCTACATCGACCTCTCCGGCTGGTCGCCGAAGTACTTCTCACCGATCCTCATTCAATACGCGAACAGCCTGCTCAAGCACAAGGTTTTGTTCGGATCGGACTACCCGTGGATCACCCCGGACCGCTGGATGGAGGACTTCAAGAAGATCGCCATCAAGGACGAGGTCCGGCCGCTGATCCTGCGCGACAACGCAATCAGGCTGTTCGGTCTCGGCGGCCGGTAGCGCGAGCGCGTCCTACTTCTCGGCGAACTCCGGCGGGATCGCGGTGATCGGCCGCATCTCGATGTCGCGGTAGAAGACCTCGGCCCCTTCCGACTGCAGGATGATCGGGCCCGAGGTGACCGGCGTCAGCGCCGCGGTGTCGATCCGCTGCGGCCCGTGCAACCGCATCACCACTTTCCCGTTCACGATGTGGATCGCATCGTCCTTGAACGCGATCAGCTCCACCGTGTTCCATTCGCCGGTCGGCTTCTCGTTGTCGGGTGATTTGATACAGCGCCCGGACGAGCCCTGGTTCTGGGTGAAGTAGGTCCAGTCGCCGGCCGGATCGTAGTCGTAGAGCGGCGGCGTCGTGCCGCGGCGGACCTTGGCGCGGACGGCGATCGTCGAGCCAATGGCGTAGAGATCGCCGACGTCGTGCTCCTGGATCTGGAGCTCGATCGATCGCGCCCAGGTCCGGCCGTCGACGCCGGGTTCGGCGTGGACGTGATACAGCAGGCCGCTGTCGCGCTGAGTCGTGGCGCCATCACGCGGCGGCCACTTCTTCTCGCCCCATTTGAATTGCAGGCGAAGGCGATAGTTCTTGAACGACTGACGGCTGCGCAGCTCGCCGAACACCTCGCCCGAGATGCGGATGGCCGGGCGACCGTCGACGTCGTTCACCACCGTGAACACCTGCAGCGGGTCCCGCCCCGACCCAATCGGCTCGAGGTACTTCCCACTCGCGTCGCGCTTCAGCCCCGGCACGTCGGACGTCGGCTGCGGCGTCTGCATCCAGGTCGTCCAGCCGTCCAGATTCTTGCCGTTCCACAAGGATGTCCACCCGCGCTCGGCGCGAGCGGAGCCGAGGGACACGACGGCCAAAGCGATGACGATCGGAAGGGTGCGCGTCATGGGCGACATCATAGTCGGTTCATGAACCTATGAACCAACTCGCGCCGGTCAGGCGGCGCGACGGTCCAGTCGCGGCGCTTCCATCGGCGTGTGGGCGTCGAGGAACAGCCAGCAGATCGCCCCCAGGCTGTAGACGGTCGCGGAGATGTAGAAGGTCAGCGTCCAGTTCTGACCGGTCCACGCCAGCAGGTAGCCGATCACCAGGGGCGACAGCGCGCCGGCGATGCTGGCCATCATGTTCATCGCCCCGGACACGGTGCCCGCGTAGCGGCCACCGACGTCCATGCATCCGGCCCACGCCGCCGGCATCACGAAGTCGTTGAACAGCCCGGCCATGCCGAGGACCAGCATCGCCTTGATCGGATCCTGGATCCCGGTGAACACGAAGACGCATGCCGACGCGCCGACGAAGCCGATCACGGCGATGATCCGCCGGGCGAGCGCGACGCTGCCGGTCGCACGGGCGATTTGGGGGATCAGTGCCGCCGAGATGAGGCACCCGACGCCGCCCAGGAGTAGCGGCAGGCCGGCCAGCAACGCGCCCATCTGCACGCTCGTGCCGCGCGCTTCACGCAGGTAGGTGGGCAGCCACGTCACGTAGAACCACCAGCCATAGCCCAGGCAGAAATACTGGATGCACAGGAGCCATACCGCCGGCTTCGACATCATCAGCGCCCACGGGATCCCGCCTTCGACAGTTTCGCGCTCGTGTGGCGGCGGCATCAGCGCGAGTTCGGCGCTGTTGACCGACGGGTGCGTGCCCGGATCGTCCCGATACCATCGGTAGAACACCACCGCCCAGATCACGCCGAGGACGCCGAACAGCTCGAACGCGCGACGCCAGGTCATGAACTGCAGGATGTAGGCGACCAGCAGCGGGGTGAAGGCGCCGCCCCAGCGCGAGGCGAGCCACAGCACGGCCTGCGCCCGCTCGCGCTCGCGATACGGCAGCCACGTGGCAAAGATGCGGGTCAGGTTCGGGTACGCCCCCGCTTCGCCGGCGCCGAAGAGCGTCCGGGTCACGATGAGCGACGTCGTGTTCCAGGCCCAGCCGGTGGCGGCGGTGAAGAACGACCACCAGATCACGATCCGCATCAGCACCCGGCGCGCTCCCATCCGATCGCCGAGCCACCCGCCCGGGATCTCGAACAGCGCGTAGGCCCACGCGAACACCGAGAACGCCCAGCCCATCTCGATCTTGGACAGGCCCAGGTCGTGCTGGATCGACGGGGCCGCCTGCGCGATGCAGACGCGATCGATGTAGGTGACCACGGCCAGCGCGATCGCGAACACGATCGCCGTGTAGCGCGCCCGAGAGGGCACCAGGCCGCCGAGCGTCGCCGCCGTGCGGCTCCTCAGGTCGGGCGTCGGAGTCGGAGGGGTCATGGGTTCAAGGGTCCTCGATGGATCGAGTCACGCCGCGGCGCCGGCCTCCCGGCGGTAGGCCGCGGCCATCAGCGAAATCGGGTGGACGACGCGGGCCTCGCTGCCCGAGTCGCGCAGCCCGCGGGCAATCTGCAACTGGCAGCCCGGGTTGCCGGTGGCGACCACCGACGCGCCGGTCTCGAGCACGTGCGACACCTTCCGCCGCAGCAGGAGGTCGGCCTGTTGCGGCTGCGAGAGCGCGTAGATGCCGGCGCTGCCGCAGCACCAGGATGACTCCTTCAATTCGACGACCGACACTCCTGGAATCAGCCGCAGCAGGGCGCGCGGCTCACGCACCACCTTCTGCCCGTGCGCGAGATGACAGGAGTCGTGATACGTCACCGTGACCGGCGTTTCGTACGGCGCTGTCCGCGGCGGGCGGCAACCGATCTGCCCCAGCCACTCGTGCACGTCACGCACCTTGGCATCCCACACGCGAGCGCGGTCACGGTACTGCGGATCGTCCTCGAGCAGCGGACCGTAGCGGCGCAGATGCGAGCCGCATCCGCCGGCGTTGCTGATGATCGCATCGAAGCGATCGGGCGGAAGCAGGTCGATCAGCCGGCGGGCCTGCGCTCGAGCTGCGGCCAGATCGCCGTTGTGCGCGTGCAGCGACCCGCAGCAGGGCTGGGCGGGTGGCGTCAGGACGGTGCAGCCGTTGGCGAGCAGCACGTCGGCCGTGTCGCGGTTCACGTCCGGATACACCAGGTCCTGGACGCAGCCGGTCAACAGCGCGACGGTGTAGCGCGCCGGGACGGGCGGCTCTTCGCGCGCGGCAATGAGGACGTCCGAGAAGTGCGCCGCCACTCGCGGCGCCTGCGGTTCGATGCGCCGCAGGCTGGCCGGCAGGAGCTCGATTGCGCCAGATCGCCGAACCAGCGACTCCAGCCCCGATTGCTGATAGAACCGCAGCAGCCGGCCCGCCGTGCGCAACGCGCGCGGGCGGCGGAACAGGAAATCCAGAGTCAGCGCGCGCCAGATCTGCCGCATGATCCCGGGCTGAACGGCAGCCTCCTCGATGTCGCTCCGGGCGGTCTCGAAGAGCTCGGCGTAGTTCACGCCGGCCGGGCATGCCGTCTGGCACGCGAGACATCCCAGGCAATAGCTCATCTCGTCGGCGAACTCGCGCGACACCTCAAGCTCGCCATCGGCGACGGCGCGCATGAGCGCGATCCGCCCGCGCGGGCTGTTCCGCTCGCGTTTGGTGGTGTCGTAAGTCGGACACGTCGGCAGGCACATGCCGCAGTGCATGCACTGCTGCAGGACGCTGTAGTCGATGGTTCGAAGCGTGTGCGCCATCGCCTAGTCGAAGATCTTCCCGGGATTGAGAAGGCCCGCCGGGTCGATCGCCCGCTTGACCTGCTGCATCAGCAGGTAGCTGTCGTCGCCCATCTGCTGGCGTAGCCACTGCTTCTTCGCCAGGCCGACGCCGTGCTCCCCAGTGATCGTCCCGCCAAGGGCGAGTGTCTTCGTCACGATCGCGTCGAGCGCGTGATGCACGCGAACGATCTCGTCGGTGTTCCGTTCGTCGGTCAGGAAGGTCGGGTGCAGGTTGCCGTCACCCATGTGGCCGAACGTCCCGATTTCGAGGCGGTGTGTCTTCGCGGTTTCGGCGATGAACGCCACCATCGTCGCCAGCTCCGTCCGCGGCACCGTGACGTCCTCCAGGATCGTGGTCGGCTTGCGGCGCGCCAATGCGGAGAACGCGTTACGGCGCGCGGCGGCAAGCGCCAGCCCCTCAGCCTCGTCGCGCGCGGCGCGGACCTCGCGGGCGCCGTGCTCGCGGGCGATCACCGCCATCCGCTCGCTCTCGTCGTCGACCGCCGCGGGATGCCCGTCCGTCTCGATCAGCAGCACCGCGTCGCAGTCGGTCGGCAGGCCGACGTGGGCGTAGTCTTCGACGCATCCGGCCGTCATGCGATCGAGGAACTCGAGCGTGCAGGGAATGATCCGCGCCGCGATAATCGCCGAGACGGTGTCCGCCGCATCCTCGATCCGGTCGTACAGCGCCAGCATCGTCCGTCGCGCGGCGGGCCGCGGCACGAGCTTGAGCAGCACTTCGGTGATGATGCCGAGCGTGCCTTCCGAGCCGACGAAGAGGTCTTTCATCGAGTAGCCGGCGACGTCCTTGACGCACGGGCTCCCGAAGCGCGTGACCCGCCCGTCCGCCAGCACCACCTCGAGGGCCATCACGTAGTCGCGGGTCACGCCGTACTTCAGCCCGCGCAGCCCGCCCGAGTTCTCGGCGACGTTGCCGCCGATGCTGCTGATCCGCATCGAGCCGGGGTCAGGCGGATAAAACAGCCCATGCTTGGCGGCGGCCTCGTCAATCGTGATGGTCGTGACACCCGGCTGCACCCGCATCGTCAGGTTGCGTGGATCGAGGTCGAGGATCGCGTTCATCTGCGCGAGGCACATGACCATCGCCCCGTCGCTCGGCACGCTGCCGCCGCTCAGCCCCGTCCCCGACCCGCGCGTCACGATCGGCACGCCGGCCGAGGCCGCCAGCTTCACGCACCGTGAAACGTCATCGGTCGTGCGCGGAAACACCACCGCGTCGGGACGATGCTTGAGCGCCGCGGTCCCGTCGAAGCCGTACGGAATCACATCCTCAGGCTTCGTCAGCACGCGCGAGGCGCCAACGATCCCACTCAGACCGTCGAGGATCGTGGTGGATAGGGACATGGGGACGGTTTGAGCCCTTAGCCGTTAGCCTTGACTCTCCGCCACAACCCGCTGCTTCTGTTCGCCCAGCTTCTCGACGCCGAGGCGCACTTCGCTGCCGGCGCGGAGGTAGACCGGCGGCTTCTGGCCGTGGCCGACGCCCGGAGGCGTGCCGGTCGTGATGATGTCGCCGGGCTGCAGACTCATGAAGCGGCTGATGTAGCTGACCAGGTAGTCGACGCCGAAGATCAACGTCTTGGTCGAGCCGTCCTGACGCCGGCGGCCGTCGACGTCCAGCCACAGACCGAGGTTGCCCGGTTCGGGAATCTCGTCGGCAGTCACCAGCCATGGTCCGATTGGACCGAACGTGTCGGCGCTCTTGCCCTTGACCCACTGCCCCGTGCCTTCGAGCTGGAACGCCCGCTCCGAGACGTCGTGCACGACGCAGTAGCCGGCAACGTGCGACCGCGCGTCGGCCTCGCTGACGTACTTGGCCGGCTTGCCGATCACCACCCCGAGCTCGACTTCCCAGTCGGTCTTGTCGGAACCGCGCGGAATCACGAGATCGTCGTTCGGGCCGACGATGCAGGAGGTGGCCTTCATGAAGAGAATGGGCTCCTTCGGCACCGCCATGCCGGATTCAGCCGCGTGATCCGAGTAGTTCAGACCGATGCAGAGGAACTTGCCGACCTGCCCGACGCACGGGCCGATGCGCGGCGTCCCGGTCACCGCCGGCAGCGTCGTCGGATCGATCTCCTTGAGACGGGCCAGCGCGTCGGGCAGCAGCGTCGCGCCGGCAATGTCGGACACGACCCCGGACAAGTCGCGGATGATGTTCGACGAGTCGAGCAGGCCGGGCTTTTCCTGTCCGGCCGATCCGTAGCGCAGAAGCTTCAAAGCGAACCTCGAAAAGCTACCAGCTGCCAGCTACCAGCTGCCAGCATCAACCTGGCCTTCGTGTTGTGCCGTCCTGCAGCGTCCTTGCTTCTGTTCCGAGAGCTGGAAGCCGGAAGCTGGAAGCTGGCGGCTGTGAATCAGTGCGACTCGCGCGTGACTTCGTGACCGCGGCTGCCGACGAGAAAGTCGAGGTCGGCGCCCAGGTTGGCCTGCTGCACGTGCTTGATGTACAGCTGCGCATAGCCACCGGGCGGAACGACCGGTGGCGGAGGGGTCCACGCCGCCCGGCGCGCGGCCATCTCCTCGTCAGTGATGTCGATGGTGAGCCGCCGGCCGGGGACGTCGAGCTCGATCATGTCGCCGTCGCGCACCAGCGCCAGCGGCCCACCATCCGCTGCCTCCGGCGACACGTGCAGCACTGCGGTGCCGTACGCGGTGCCGCTCATGCGGGCATCCGAGATGCGCACCATGTCCGTGACGCCGGTCTTCAGGACCTTCGGCGGCAGCCCCATGTTCCCGACTTCTGGCATTCCCGGATAGCCCTTCGGGCCGCAATTCTTCATCACCAGCACGCAGCTGGCGTCCACGTCGAGGTCCGGATCCTTGATCCTCGCGTTGTAATGCTCGATGTTCTCGAACACCACCGCGCGGCCGCGATGCGTCATCAGGCTCGGCGAGGCTGCCGACGGTTTGAGCACCGCGCCGGTCGGCGACAGGTTGCCCTTTAGTACCGCGATCCCGCCGCTCGCCGCGAGCGGCTTGTCGAAGGGGCGGATCACTTCGGGGTTGTAGTTCGTGGCGTCCTTGCAGTTCTCCCAGATGGTCTTCCCGTTGGCCGTCTGCGCATCCTTGTTGAGCAGACCGTGCTCGCCAAGCGTCCGGATCACGACGGGGAGCCCGCCGGCGTAGTAGAAGTCCTCCATCAGGAACCGGCCTGATGGCATCAGGTCGCAAATGGTCGGCACGTCGCGCCCGAGCTGATCCCAGTCCTCCAGCGAGACCTTCACACCGACCCGGCCGGCCATCGCCAGCAGGTGGATGACGGCGTTGGTCGAGCCGCCGACCGCGCCGTTGACGCGGATGGCGTTCTCGAACGCCTCGCGGGTCAGGATTTGCGAGATCGTGATGTCCTGCTCGACCAGCTCGACGATCCGCCGCCCGGCGAGATGGGCCTGTGCGTAACGGCGCGAGTCGACCGCCGGAATTGCCGCGTTCTCCGGCAGCGACAGGCCCAACGCTTCCACCATCGAGGCCATCGTCGATGCCGTGCCCATGACGTTGCAGGTGCCGGATGAACGGGACATGCAGGACTCGGCCTGCATGAACTCCTTCATCGACATCGAGCCGGCCTTGACCTCTTCGCTGAAGCGCCACACGTCGGTGCCAGAGCCGAGCGGCCGGCCGCGATAGTTGCCGTTGAGCATCGCGCCGCCCGAGATCGTGATCGCCGGCAGGTCGCAGCTGGCCGCGCCCATGACCAGCGCCGGCGTCGTCTTGTCGCAGCCGCACAGCAGGACGACGCCATCGATCGGGTTGCCGCGGATCGACTCCTCGACGTCCATCGACGCGAGGTTCCGGAAGAGCATCGCCGTCGGCCGCAGGCTCGTTTCACCCAGCGAGGTGACCGGGAACTCGAACGGAATGCCGCCCGCCTCCCAGACCCCGCGCTTGACGTGCTCGGCGATCTCGCGGAAGTGGAGGTGGCACGGGGTCAGCTCCGACCACGTGTTGCAGATGCCAATGATCGGCTTGCCCGACGTGAAGATGCCTTCGGGCAGACCGCGGCCGACCCAGCTGCGATGGATGAAGCCGTCCTTGTCGATCTTGCCGAACCACGACGACGACCGGTACTTGCGCTTCGACTCTGTCATCTTGAATATGTCGTTTCCTCTGTGTCCGCGTCGTCTGCTAGCTGCCGGCGCCCGCTTCGCCACCACGACCTGGCCCGGCCGGCGCACCGGGCGCACCGGGTGCGCCAGGAGCCGTGCCCCGGCCGCCGCCGCGCTGCGGACGCTCGGTCATCAACGTGTCGATCGGGCGCTTCCCGGCCCAGGCAATTGCCCGCAGCATCATGCCTTGCACGTTGGGCAGCGCGAAGTTGGCGTAATTGTGCCCCTGCATCCACACGAAGGCCCGGTACGGCGACCCGGACGGGGCCGGCGCCAGCGACTTCTCGTACGTCCACATCTGCGGCACCACCTCGCCTTTGTGGGTGCCCGCGCTCGGAGTCCCGTCGATGACCGCAGTGGCGAGGACGTGCACTTCCGGCGTCTTCGACCAGGTCATGAGGAAGAACGCCTCGTCGGTAATCTTGAAGTCTTCCATGCCCTTCATGATCGGGTGGGCCTTGTCGACAATGGTGTACGGCACGTTCGCTTCGAGCGTGTAGTTGACCTCACCGTGCTTCTTCGCCCCGCCGACGATGTTGGAGAAGTAAGCGGTGTCGTCGCTGCAGAGCGCGTCGTGCAGGCTGATGATGCCGCCGCCCCGGCGCAGGTACTGATCGAGGTTGGCGCGATCCTCGAGGCTGACGTAGCCGGCGTCACCCTTGTAGATGATCAGCACGTCCACCCCCGACAGCTCGCGCGCGCTCGGGAAGTGCAGACCACCGTCCACCTCGGCGCCGCGGTTCTGGAGGATCTTGCTCCAGTCGGCGAGGAACTGCGGATAGTCGTGCTGCCCCTCGCCGTGCGTCTTGGGGCCGCCGTAGATGTAGACCTTCATCGGCGGCACATCCGGCACCGCGGCCGGTCCACGGCCGCCGCGGCCCTGGCCCTGCGCCCCGGGCGCACCGGCCGGAGCGCCGGCGGGTGCACCGGCAGGTGGCGCGGGCGGCGGCTGCTGTGCGAGCACGGTGGTGAACAACGCCGCGGCACCGACCGCCAGCAGGGACACGCGCATCTTGGTAACTCTCATCTTGACTCCTCACACGCCCGGCCTGGTGCCGGACCTACCTGGCGCGCGGACGCGCGGCGTACGTCTTCGTGAAACCGTTGCGAGTGTTGGTGACCGTGAACGATCCGTCCGGTCGGGCGGAGATCTTGATCATGTAGGCCGGCGAATGCGCTGCCGCACCGCCGCCACGGCCCGCACCGGGCGCACCCTGCGGCGCACCGGCCGGAGTCGCGCCGGCGCCAGCTGCCGGAGCCCCGGCCGGCGGCATTGGCGGCGGTGGTGCCGGCGCCGCACCAGCGGCGGGCGCCGCGCCCGTCGGAGCTGCGCCGGGCGCACCACCAGGAGCCCCGCCGGCAGGCGGACCACCAGCAGGCGGACCACCCGCGCCTGGACCCGCGGCGCCGCGGCCCGGGCCACCCTGACGCGGAGGCGCCGTCAGAATCCCGGCAATCGTCGCGTTGTCGTCGATGTTGGCGATGTACACCCCGGCGCTGTTCTGTTCGATCCCGGCGCCGTAGCTCCAGTGCAGCTGCCAGATATCTTCCAGGCCTGGCGAGCTTCGCAAGGTCGGCATCGTCTCGGTGCCGGCGCCTTTGCGGGTGCCGTTCTGCATCACCGCCACGCGCGGCTGGAGCGCCTGCACCAGCACCGGCGCATTCGACTGGTCCAACCCGTGGTGCGAGACCATGAACAGGTCGATCGTACCGATCAGATTGTTCGGACACATCAGCTCGTGCTCCTTGTTCCAGAGCAGGTCGCCGAAATCCGCCGCCCGGAACTGGCCGAGGGTCACCACACTGCCGACCGACTGGGCGTTCTCGGGATCGTTGGTGATCTCCTTCGGCTTGAAGTCGGCACACAGCGGGTTCGCGCGCCCGCCGCCCGGCAGCGGCGTCTTGAGCACGTTTCCGCCGGCGGTCACGATGCGCCAGTCGAGGCCGGTGATCGGGATCTTGTCGCCCGGCTTCACCACGAGATGCTTGGCCTTGCCGTACAGCTCGGCATAGCTCGCCGCGAAGCCTTGTACCTGCTCGCGCTCTTCGACCGAGGGCCCGTGATCGATGAAGGTCCCGACCGGGATCCGCTTGACCAGCTCCGCCATCCCGCCGATGTGATCGACGTGGTAGTGCGTGCTGATCAAGTAGTCGATCTGCTTCAGGCCGGCCTCGGTCACGGCAGCCATCAGGCGATCTGTATCGCGGCCGCCCGGACTGCCGCTGTCGATCAACAGCGACTGACCAGTCGGCGAGACGAACAGCGCCGCCTTCCCGCCTTCGGTGTCGACGACGTAGATGTCGAGCGGCTTGGCGGCGGGCGTTTGCGCGACGAGCGTGGCGCCCAGCGCCATGGCGCTGAACAGGGCGGTCGAGAGACGCGTCATGAGAAATCCTCCGGGCCGGGCGCGGCGCTCAGGCAGTTACTTGATCGGCGAGAAATCGGCGGGGTCGGCGAACACCGAGACCGCCTTCTCGACGATCTTCCCGTCGGCTTCCGATTCGGCCTTCGCCTTCACCCATTCGGGATCGGCGTTGAACGCGGCCCAGTTCTTCTTGGCGTCTTCGCGGCTCGGGTGGGCGAGGACGTAGATGATCGTGTTCTCGTTGAGCGGCGCGTCCTGCGGGATGAAATACGCGATGCTCGTCATGTCGTGCTTGTTGAAGCTCTTGATGGTGTGGTCGCGGAAGCGCGTCTTCAAAGCCTCGAGCTTTCCAGGCGGCGCGGTGTAGGTGCGGATCTCGAACACCCGATTCGCGGCCGCGTGCGCCGCGAGCGCCGGCGACACCATCTCGTGAACCCCTGCTCCCGCGACGAACGCCCCTGCCACCGCCAACGCCACCGGCCACTGCTTCATCGTCATCACGCTCTCTCCTGTCGTTGAACGCCGACGCTCCTTCGCCCCAGCGTGTCGATTGTCGTGCGCGCTACCGAACCGTCCAGCCCCCATCGACGAACAGCGAGGCGCCCGTCATGTACGATGAGGCCTCGGAGGCGAGGTAGACGGCCGCACCGGCCAGCTCGTGGACCTCGCCCCATCGGCCCATCGGGATCTGGGCGACGAACTCCTTGTATTTCACCGGATCCTTCAGCAGCGGCTGGTTCATCTCGGTGCCGAACACACCCGGGCAGATGGCGTTGACGGTGACGCCGGTGCCGGCCCACTCCAGCGCCAGCACCCGCGTCATCCCCGCGATCCCGGCTTTCGAGGACGCGTAGGGCGTCCGCCCCGGCATGGCGATTACCGCGAGGATCGAGGCCATGTTGATCACCCGGCCCCAGCCTCGGGCAGCCATGCGCGGACCGAAGGCGCGCGCGCACAGCCACGGCCCCTTGAGGTTCGTATCGATGACTGCGTCCCAGTCGGCTTCGGACAGGTCCTGGATCGGACCCCGGATATTGATCCCCGCGTTGTTGATCAGGATGTCGGCGCGGCCGAGCGAGCTCTCGATGTCCGCGGCCAGCTTGTCGACGTCGCCCGCCTTGGTGACGTCGGCCTCGAACGCCAGCGCCTTGCGGCCGGTCTGCGTGCTGATTTGCGCCACCGCTTCGTCGCAGGCGGCGCGCGAGCGGCCGGAGATCGCGATGTCCGCTCCGGCCTCGGCCAGCGCCGTCGCCATCGTGAGACCCAAGCCTCGCGCCCCTCCCGTCACGAGCGCTACGCGCCCGTCGAGGCGGAATGCGTCGAGGATGTTCCGAGGCTTACCAGTCGGCTCTGTCAATGCTGCCCTCCGCGGCCCGCGGCAGCCCCGCGGCCGCCTCGTCCCTGTTGAAGCTCGGCGTCCGTCCAGGGCTTCGTGCGGGTCTTGGTCAGACCGCGAATCTCCTGCACGTCCTCCGGCGCCACCGGCGGCGCCGTGTGTCCCCACTCGCGACGGATGTAGGTCAGCACCGAGGCAATCTGCTCGTCGTTCAGCGCGCCGCCGAGCGGCGGCATCAGCCCGATCGGCCCTTCCTTGCCGCCCAGCAGGATGCGGATCGGTGGGGTCGCGTCGCCCTTCACGTAGGGCGAGTCCACCAGGTTGGCGGCGAGCTTTTCCTTGCCCTTGCCGTCCGGCTGGTGGCAGCCGCTGCAGATGCCCTTGTACAACTCCGCGCCGGCATCGTACCGCTTCTGTTGCTCCGGCGTCAGCGGCGTGACCTCGACAACGGGTACCGGCTTCCCGGGCCAATCCAGCTTCGCGACGACCCGCTTCGCCATTGCCCCGGCGTCGTCGGTCGTCGCCGCGAGCGCGACCAGCGCCGTCGGCTCCGCCTCCAGCGAGACCGCCTTGGCTGGCGCCACCGCCCCGCGGCCTCCGCCCCCGCCGCCACGGCCGCCACGACCGCCGCCGCCCGGGGTGGGCAGCCCGGTATCGAGTCCCTGCAACAGCGCCGTGCGCTGCCACGCGGGAATCGCCGGGTCGGTCGCGCGCGCCACGATCGCCTGCACGTGCGTGAGATCACCACTCTTGGCCATCGCCGCGGTCAGCATCCCGACCGCGTCCGCCTCGCCCGCTGCGAGGTTCGGCTGGAGCACGCGGTTCAGGACTTCGGCCTCTTGCCCCTTCAGGCCGCTGATCGTCACGTCGACCAGAATGGGATCACTCCCGTATTTCGTCAGCATCGCGGCCGCCGGCTCGAGGCGCGCCGCCGCCGGCAACTCGCCGATCGAGGCCGCCAATTGACGCCGGACCGTCCAGGTGGGATCGCTCTGGAGCTTCAGGACCGCCACGGCGATCGGGCTGCTCGCGTCGGCGAGCCAGTGCTCGGACAAACGCACGCCGTTCGCCCGCACGTCAGGCGACGCGTCGGCAATCGCCTTCTGCACGACCTCAATCGGGAGGGCGTCGAGGCCATCGAGCGTCCACATGGCGTGCAGCTTCGTCTTCCAGTCGGGAGCCGACATCGCCAGCTGCGTCAGCTGCGGCACCACAGACTTGTCGCCGCGCTGCACCAGCAGCTGCTGCGCCTTGTCGCGATACCAGCCGTTCGGATTCGAGAGCTGCGCGACGAGTTGCGCGGGGGTCGCCTTCGACAGCGCCGGCCGCGGCTGCTTCTTGGTCGTGTCGTGCACGATCCGCCAGATCCGCCCCAGGTGAATCGGCTGCTGCAGATCGTGGGTGCCGATGTACTCCTTCAGGAAGTCGGTCCAGTAGATCTGCTCCTGCACGATCCCGCGATACATGTCGACGACGTACATCGTGCCGTCGGGGCCACCGAGCAGGTTGACCGGGCGGAAGCGCTCATCCCACGAGGCCAGGATCTCGCCCTTCTTGTAGCCATCCACGGCGGTCAGCCGGCCCGTGCCGTCGTCCACGATCTTGTAACGGTGGACCAGGTTGGTCGGCGAGTCGGTGATGAACGCGTCCCCGTACAACTCTTTGGGTAACTGGTCGCCGCGATAGATGACCGGCGTGCCCACGCCCTGGATGGTCATCGAGCTGTCGTCAGGACGGAAGAACTGATCGCGGTAGCCGCGGTTGACGCCGCGGGTCGCGCGGACCGGCCAGACCACCGAGTCCTCACGCGCCAGCAGCGGCTCGTAGAGACCCCGCGTCCGCACCAGGTTCGGGTTGCGGCTGTAGTACTTCGCTGCGACGAAGTCCGCGAAGAGCGGGGCGTCGTTCACATTCCGAAACACCCGGCCCGCATCGTCCTGGGTTGCGCCCCACTGGCCGCGGGCGAGCGTCGGGAGGAGTTCGACCTTGCCGTTCTTCAGGCGCAGGTGGAAGTCCCCCTCGGACGTGTACATCACGTTGTCCATCGCCCAGAACAGGCTGTTGGCATTGTGCTCGATGGACGCCGCGGGCCGGCCGTAGTTATCGCTGACGAGATCCTTGGTGTCGGCCTTGAGATCGCCGTCGGTGTCCTGCATCAGCCACAGGTTCGGCGGCTCCCCGACGAGGACACCCTGATCCAGCACCTTCAGGGCGCGGGGCAGCACCAGCTTGTCGGCGAACACCGTGCGCTTGTCCATCACGCCGTCCCCGTTGGTATCTTCCAGGACGGCGATGTCGTTGATCGGCTCGCGCGAATTGGCGCCGCTCGGCTCCGACATGAAGCCCTGCATCTCGAGCACCCACATGCGCCCGTCGGCGTCGAAGTCGATCGCGATCGGATCGACCACCAGCGGCTCCTTGGCCACCAGTTCGGCGTGATAGCCGGGCGGCAGGACGAGGGTCTTCAGCTCCTCCTCCGCCGAGAGCGTCGGGGCCTTTTCGGGGGTCTTGCGCGCCGCCTCCGGCGGCCACGCCGCCTTTTTCTGCGGCACGGCGTGCACGCTCACGAACGACAGCCCGACGAGCCCGATCGAGGTGATGAAGGCGGCGCGAGAGGTGGGGATGCGCATGTTCGTCTATCCGATCGTCAGATCGCTACTGCGCGACGGGAATGAGCCGCGCCACCATTCCGGGGGTCGAGTCGGCAAGGCCCCGGCCCGGCAGCTGCAACGTCACGTACAGGTAGCCGTCGGGCCCGACGACCACGTCGTGGACGCGCCCGAAGGTATTGAAGACGACTTCCTGGTGGGTGACCTTGTCGTCGCTGACCTCGAGCCGGCGCAGCTGCTGACCGGCGAGGCTGGAGACGAACAGGTTGTTCTTCCACTGCGGGTAACGGTTGCCGCCGTAGAACACCATCCCGCTGGGGGCGATGGTCGGCGTGTAGTAGACGATCGGCTGCTCCATGCCTTCCTCGGATCGCTTGGTGATTCCCGGCTGCACGCCCATCGTGATCACACCCCACCCGTAGTTGTGGCCGGGCTGGATGATGTTGATCTCGTCACCGCCCGTCGGGCCGTGCTCCGATTCCCACAGCTTGCCCGTGACCGGATCCCACGCCAGCCCTTGCGGGTTGCGATGGCCGTAGCTCCAGATTGACGGGAACACATCGGGCTTCCCGACGAAGGGGTTGTCCTTGGGGATCGAGCCGTCGTCGTTGACACGGTGAATCTTGCCGAGCGGGTTGGACAGATCCTGTGCGTTCGTCATCTGCCCGCGCTCGCCGAGCGTGAAGAACAGATGCCCTTCGCGGTCGAAGATGAAGCGCGAGCCGAAGTGAACGTTGGCTGCGCTGTACAGCTCCGGCTTGGACCTGTAGATCACCTGCTGCTCGACCCACTCCCCCTGCGCGTTGATCTTGCCGCGGACGACCACCGTATTCGAGGTGTTGACCGCCGGCGCGTTGGCCGGAGAGGGCGCGACAGTCGCCGCCGGATCGGGCCGGGTGCCGCCGGGCGCGGCGCCAGGGGCCACACTCGGAGCGCCACCAGGCGGCGCGGCTCCGGCCGGGGCGCCGGGCGCTGCTCCCTGGGCGGGAGCGCCTGCCGCCGCACCGCCACCGCCTCCGCCGCCGCGCTGCGGGAGCAGGCCGGCTGCAGCCGCCGCGGCCATCGACGGAGGAGCGGTGTTGTTCGGACCGGGCTCGGCATACGACAGGTAGATCCACCCGTTCTGGGCGTAGTTCGGATGCACCTCGACGTCGAACAGGCCGCCGTCCTGACGCTCCCAGACCGTCGGCGTGCCCTTGACCGGCTCGGGCTGGAGCTGCCCCTTCGACCAGATCCGCAGTCGGCCCGGCCGCTCGGTGATCAGCAGCCGGCCGTCGGGCAGGAAGGCGAGGGCCCAAGGCGTCTCGAGGTTTCTCGCGACGATCTCGATCTTGAAGGTCTGCTTCTCTGACTTGACGACCTGCCCGTCCGGATCGGGCACGTAGACCGGCTTCTCTTTGAGGTTCGCGGCCTGCGTCTTCAAGTACGCGACGAGCTGCCAGATCTGCGCGTCGGTGAGCTGTTCCTTGAACGCGACCATCTCGGTGTTCGGCACACCGGTGCTGATCGTCCTGGCGATCGACTCGTCGTCGGATCCGTGGACCCAGGTGTCGTCGAACAGGCTCGGCGCCCGACCGCCGCCCTGATCGACACCGTGGCACCCGGCGCAGCGCTCCGTGTAGAGCGCGGCCGTCGCGTTGCCCCGCCCGCCGCCCCGGCCTTGCCCGGCCGGCGGTGCCTGCCCCCGCTCACCCGCGGCCGGTGGCGTGGCGGGCGCCTGCCCCGCCGGTGGTTGGCCCGCTGGCGGCTGTGCGGCCGGTGCCTGCGGGGGAGCTGCCTGACGCGGCGTGACGAGTGCCTGGGTGCTCAAGACCGACGCAAAAACGAGAGCCGCGGACACGACCACACGCGTGGAAGTCATGAAATGAAGGTCCCTTCCTGCCAGGCGCGGCAGCGGTCGGCAAGAGAATCGGAGCGGAATGTGGACGTCGCGCGATGCCAAATTGATTTCGCTAGACACAAGCCTGGTGGCTGTATGCAGAATCGGGATGTTATCGCTCGCTGCGCGCGTTTTTCAATCTCTTTCTGTGACATTTCGGCGACTCGCCCGGGGACGCTGCATACACGAGTCCGGGTGCGGTGATCCGGCGTCGGTGGCCTTCAGGCGGCGCGCCGCGCGGTGACCGGGCCTTCGATCGGGGTTTGGGTGTCGAGGAACAGCCAGCAGAGACCGCCCATCAAGTAGATCGCCGCCGAGATGTAGAAGGTGACGATCCAGCCGTCGCTGGTCCACGCCAGCAGGTAGCCGACCACCAGCGGCGAACACCCTCCCGCAATGCCGCCCATCATGTTCATCGCGCCGGAGACCGTCCCCGAGTACCGGCCGCCGATGTCCATGCAGGCCGCCCACGCCGGCGGCATGACGAAATCGTTGAAGAAGCTCGCCAGGCTCAGGACCAGCATCGCCGACATGGGGTCCTGAATCCTGGTGAACACGAAGCTCAGCACTGAGGCCAGCGTGAAGCCGGTGACCGCCAGGATCCGCCGCGCGACCGACACGCTGCTGGTGACGCGCGTCAGCACCGGAGTCAGCGCCGCCGAGACGATGCAGCCCAGGCCGCCGAGGAGGAGAGGGAGGCCGGCGAGGAGCGCTCCCTCCATCGGGCCCGTGCCGCGCGCCTCGCTCAGGTACGTCGGCAGCCACGTGATGTAGAAGTACCACCCGTAGCCCAGACAGACGTACTGCGCGCATAGCAGCCAGATCGCCGGACGCGAAATCAAGGTGCGCCAAGGCACCGGGCCGCGGACCACGGCGGTCTCCCGCGAGGGCGGCAGCATGGCAAGCTCCGACCGGTTGACCCCGGGGTGCGTGCCGGGATCGTCGCGATACCAGTAATAGAACGCGACCGCCCACACCATGCCGATGACACCGAAGAGCTCGAAGGCGCGCCGCCACGAAATGAACCGCAGCAGATAGGCGACGATCAGCGGAGTCAACGCGGCGCCCCAGCGCGAGCTGAGCCAGAGGATGGCCTGGGCGCGCTCCCGCTCCCGGACCGGCAGCCAGGTCGTGAACACGCGCGTCAGGTTCGGAAAACAGCCCGCCTCGCCGACGCCGAACAGGGACCGCGTGACCAGCAGCGAGGGCAGGCTCCAGATCCAGCCGGTGGCCGCGGTGAAGAACGACCACCACATGACGATCCGCATGAGCACGCGCCGTGGTCCGAGCCGGTCGCCCAGGAGCCCGCCGGGGACCTCGAACAACGCATACGCCCACACGAACGCGGTGAATGCCCAGCCCATCTGAATCGCGGAGAGGCCGAGCTCCTGACGAATGTCCGGCGCGGCCTGAGAGATACAGACGCGGTCGATGTAGGTGATGACTGCCAGGGTGGCCGCGAACACCGTGACCACGTGCCGGGCCCGCGTCGGCGCGACCGCGGAGGGGTGGCGATGCACTCGGCCGTCCGATCGCCGCTCGCGCTTGCCGATCATCGGGAGTGGCTCGAACGTGGAGTGCGGGCCGGGCGGAGCGGCGCGGCGCACGGCGACTCGGTCCCGGGGTCGTGCCGTCGTGCAGTCGCCATATGACTCAGCATGGGACTACTCGCGGCGGGGCGATTCTGTTTACAACGCGTCCATCGGCACCGACAGGCGCAGCAGCGACGCGCCCGGCACCTGGTTGAACAACGTGCGATCCTTCAGCGCGCTGGCCAGGTTCCGTCGGCCGACCCGGGCGTGCTCGCGAGCCAGAGCTTCGGCGCGGGTTCCTTCACGGTTGGCGATCGCCTCGACAATCGAGCGATAGTGCTCGAGCGCGACGCTCCCCATCGTGCTCGAGCCGTTCACCTCGGCGTTGGTGAACACCAGCGCGCTCGGCGCCGCGAACGGGAGTGACACGAGGCTCTCGATGGTGCGGACCAGCATCGGGCTCTTCGCCAGACGCCAGAGCTCCGTGTGGAAGGCGTCGTTGACCTCGAGGTAGCGCACGAAGTTGTCGAGGTTCATGGGCAGGAGCTCATCGACCTGACGGCAGCAGAGTTGGAGCCGCGCCAGCTCGTCACGCCGTTCGAGCCGTTCGGCGGCGAAGCGCGCCGCGGTCCCTTCGAGCACGCCGCGCGTGTCGATCGCGTCCCAGATGTCGGCGATCGCGAACTCGCGCACCCGAAAGCCGCCCGAGGGCAATGCTTCGAGCACGCCTTCGCGGGCAAGACGGTCGAGGGCCAGACGGACCGGTGTGCGTGACGCGTTGAGGAGCCGGACCAGGGTGAGCTCGGCGAGCCGCTCGCCGGCCCGGAATTCCCCCCGGAGCACCAGCTCGCGCAACGCCAGAATCACCCGCTCGGTCTGCGAGATCGCGCTTCCTGCAATCGGTCGGAGATCCTGCATGGCGGATCATTCTACTCGCCTGTCTGGCGCCCCGGCGAGTTTTGCGCGCCCGGAAGGCCCCCGAGCGTCGCGCCGCTCGATCGGTAACTCGTTGCGACCGGCCCCGGGGGCCGACGACAAAATTGTCCTGACGAGCGGCAGGATATACGACTCTGTCCGAAGTCCGCGCCGGCGCAGCATCGGTCCGCCACCGCGCAGCGTGTTCGGGGCTACAGTGTTGGCGTTCGGCCGTCCCGACGCCTCCCCCACAGTCCGTGGTCTCCAGCACGCCCATTCCGATCTGTAGCTGCGAGCCTCTGCTGCAACAAATCTGTCTGGCCACCGAGGCCGAGCACCCTTCACGCACATACGAACATCTGTTTACGGCTCAGCGTGTTGCGCTGATCTGGCGGAAGCGAGTCCTGCCGCCGCGGGGAGCCCTGCAGTGGTCTGCCCTTTGCGACAGCGTGACGCAAGGAATCAACGGCCGCGCGCACCGCACCCTGGAGCGCCAGCCTATCGTGCAACCTGGTTCTTATGGGCGGCTGCAATGAGGCGGCGCGACCCGCGGCGGCAGACGCCCTTGAAGCGTCATCCGCGGTATCGGCGCTGCCCGGCCGCATCACGACGAGGAGAGTGTGCCATGGCCAAGACTGCCCTGCCGAAATCCGACCGCCGCAAACCCGTGAGCCGCAAGAAAGAGGTCGCGCCTGTTCCGGTCAGCGACGAGACGATTGCCGCGAAGGCGTTCGAGTACTACTGCTCCCGCGGCGGCGGGCATGGCCGAGACCTCGAGGACTGGCTCGCGGCTGAGCGGGAGCTTAGGGCGACGTCGTAGGGGCCAAGGCGGCTCAAGGCCCGCGAGCCGCGAGCCGAAGGCGAGCGTCCCGTCATACCCGCTCGATGATCGTCGCGATCCCCTGACCGACGCCGATGCACATCGTGCAGAGCGCGTAGCGGCCGCCCGTCCGGCGGAGCTGGGACAGCGCGGTCGTGACGAGGCGGGCGCCGCTCGCGCCGAGCGGGTGGCCGATAGCGATCGCACCGCCATTCGGGTTCACGTGTGGAGCGTCGTCGAGCAACCCGAGGGCGCGGGTGACGGCGAGCGCCTGGGCAGCGAACGCTTCGTTCAGCTCGATGACGTCGAGATCCGCCAGCGTCAGCCCGGTCCGGGCCAGTACTTTCCGGGTCGCCGGCACGGGACCGATCCCCATCACCCGCGGCGCGACGCCGGCGACGGCCGATGACACGACGCGCGCCAGCGGCGTCAGCCCATGCCGCGCGGCGGCAGCCTCCGAGGCGACCAATAACGCGGCGGCGCCGTCGTTGACGCCGGACGCGTTGCCCGCCGTAACCGTCCCGCCGGGCCCCAGAATCGGCGCCAGCCTGGCCAGGCCCTCCAGGGTCGTTTCAGGCCGCGGGTGCTCGTCCCCGGCAACCTCGATGGTCGTACCCTTCCTCCCGGTGATCGTCACCGGAGCGATCTCGTTTGCGAAGAAGCCTTCACGCGAGGCCGCCGCGGCGCGCTGCTGACTGCGGCAGGCGAAAGCGTCCTGGTCGGCCCGCGCGATCCCATGCTCGGCGGCGAGATGCTCCGCCGTTTCCGGCATGGTATCTACGCCATATCGGGCACGCATCGACGGATTGACGAAGCGCCACCCCATCGTCGTGTCTTCGAGGGCCGCGCTGCGGGAGAATGCCGCATCCGCCTTGCCCATCACGAACGGGGCGCGGGTCATCCCCTCGACGCCGCCGGCCACAATCAGCTCCGCTTCTCCGGCGACGATCGCCCGCGCGGCCGTTGCGATCGCATCGAGACTGGATCCACATAACCGGTTCACCGTCGATCCGGGAACCTCCTGCGGCAGACCCGCGAGCAGCAGCGCCATCCGCGCCACGTTCCGGTTGTCCTCCCCCGCCTGATTCGCGCAGCCCAACACCACGTCGTCCACTGCACCCCAGTCGACCGAGGGGTGCCGGGCCATCAGCGCCTTGATCGGCCAGGCCGCGAGATCGTCGGTCCGTACGGTCGAGAGCGCGCCGCCATACCGGCCGAATGGCGTGCGAAGGGCGGCGCAGATGAAGGGGTGGGGCATCTGGGTTCCGTTCAGGGGTTCACTCGAAAGGGATTCCGGTGTAGTTCTCGGACAGGCTGGTCATCGCTGCGCGGGAGCTCACGAGGTAGTCGAGCTCGGCGATCTGCCGTCTCTGATCGAAAGGCGCGTCGGCAGGATTCCGGTGGAGCATCGACGTCATCCACCACGAGAAGCGCTGCGCTCGCCAGACCCGCCGCAGCCCGCGCTCGGAGTAGGTGTCGAGTAGATCCGTCTGCCCGCTCTTATAGAGCCGCTGGAAGGCCAGCGCCAGGCTCGCCACATCGGCCATCGCCAGGTTCAGCCCTTTGGCTCCCGTCGGCGGGACGATGTGAGCAGCGTCGCCCGCGAGGAACAGCCGGCCGAAGCGCATCGGCTCGGCCACGAAGCTGCGCATCCCGGTGATCCCCTTTTGAAGGATCGGTCCGTCCTTCGGCTGCCAGCCATCGCTCGTACGCAGCCGCACTTCCAGCTCCGACCAGATGCGATCGTCAGACCAGGTGTTCAGGTCTTCGTCCGGGGCCACTTGAAGGTATAGCCGTGTGATGAATGGTGAGCGCATGCTGAACAGGGCGAAGCCCCGTTCGTGCAGGCTGTACACCAGCTCGTCGGAGGTCGGCGGGGCCTCGGCGAGAATCCCCAGCCACGCGAATGGGTAGACACGCTCGAAGATCCGCAGCTGGGACGCGGGGATCGCGGCGCGGGAGGGCCCATGGAAGCCGTCGCAGCCGGCAATCCAATCGCACGCCAACTCGAATCCCTGCCCCCGATCGAAGAACCTGATGCTCGGGCGGTCGCTGTCAACGTCGTGCAGTGAAAGGTCTGACACTTCGAACCGCAACGGCGCGCCCGAGGCGCGCCGCGCGTCGATGAGATCGCGGACGACCTCGTTCTGTCCATAGATCGTGATCATCCTGCCGCCGGTCAGCGCGGCCATGTCGATCCGGTGCCGGGCCCGGTCGAAGGCCAGGTAGATCCCGCCGTGCCGCATGCCTTCCCTTTGAAGGCGCGCGCCAACCCCGGTGATGCTCAGGAGGTCCACCGTACCCTGCTCGAGGACGCCGGCCCGAACCCGTTCGACGACGTGGGCTTCCGTGCGGCGTTCGAGGATCACGGAGTCGATGCCGTGCAGCTGCAGCAGGTGTCCCAGCATCAGGCCGGCAGGACCGCCGCCGACGATGCCTACCTGCGTCCGAAGCGGAGTGAGGGATGCTGCCATGCAGAATCCCGGCAACTGTACTTCGAAAGATTCCGCGTCGTCACGCCGTGCACAGCGGCGCCGAGACCACTTGACGGAGCCGCGGCCTTCGCGCCATTCTGGCCGCGGATGAGCGTGTTTCGCGAGCTGCCGGACGCGATCAGGGCGACGGTCCACGACGGCGACGTCGTGGCGATGGAAGGGTTCACGCACCTGATTCCGTTCGCCGCCGGTCATGAGGTCATCCGCCAGCAGCGCCGCGACCTGACCCTGGTGCGGATGACGCCGGACGTCATCTACGATCAGCTGATCGGCGCCGGCTGTGCCGCGCGGCTGGTGTTCTCATGGGGCGGCAACCCGGGTGTGGGATCGCTGCACCGCCTGCGCGACGCGGTCGAGCACGGCTGGCCCCGTCCGCTCGCGCTCGATGAGTTCAGCCACGGGGCGATGGCCGCTGCCTACGACGCCGGCGCCGCCAACATCCCGTTCGCAACCATTCGGACGCATGCCGGCTCGCTGACCGACGTCAACCCGCACTACCGCACGGTCACCTGTCCATTCACCGGCGAAACCCTCACGGCCGTGCCGGCGCTCCGCCCGGACGTCACGATCATTCACGCCCAGAAAGCCGACCGCGAAGGCAACGTCCTCATTGCCGGGATCATCGGGGTGCAGAAGGAAGCGGCGCTCGCCGCGCGCCGGGTGGTCGTCACCGTCGAGGAGGTGGTCGACACCTTCGACGGTGCCGGCGTGAACGCCTGCATCCTGCCACGCTGGACGATCGAGGCGATCGCGATCGTGCCGCGCGGTGCGCTGCCCTCGTACGCGTTCGGCTACTACGCCCGCGACAACGCCTTCTACCAGCAATGGGAGGCGATCTCGCGCACCCGCGAAGGCTTCACGGCATGGCTTGACGCGCAGGTCATGCGACGGGGTGCCGTTGCGGCGGCAGCGAGGCCGGCATGAGCGAGACCTGGACCGGCGACGAGATGCTGACCATCGCCGCTTCACGCGCGGTAACCAACGATGACGTCTGCTTCGTCGGGATCGGTCAGCCTTCGGCGGCGTGCAACCTTGCGCGTCTCACGCATGCGCCCGACATCACCCTCATTTACGAGTCCGGCACGATCCGCGCGCAGCCCGCGGTGCTCCCGCTCTCGATCGGAGACGGCGAGCTGTGCTCGACGGCGCTGACCACGGTGTCGGTGCCGGAGTTCTTTCGCTATTGGCTGCAGAGCGGCCGGATCACCGTCGGCTTCCTCGGGGCAGCGCAGCTCGATCGTTTTGGAAACATCAACACCACGGTCATCGGCCCGTATGCCTCGCCCAAGGTGCGCCTTCCCGGTGCAGGCGGGGCGCCGGACATGGCGGTGTCGTGCCAGCGGATCTTCATCGTGATGGCGCATTCGTCGCGCGGGCTGGTCGAACGGCTCGCTTTCGTGACGACGCTCGGATACGGGGAGGGCGGCGACGCGCGGGCTCGTCTCGGCATCCGCACCGCCGGGCCGACCAAGGTGATCACGGATCTGTGCATCCTCGAGCCGGACCCGGTCACCCGCGAGCTCACGGTGACGAGCCTGCACCCGGGCGTCGATCGGGAACAAGTCACGGCCGCGACGGGATGGCCGGTCCGATTCGCTGACGTGGTCACTGACACGCCGGCACCATCCGCGCGCGAGCTCGACGTACTCCGCACGTTGCGCGCTGCAACGGCCGACGCGCACAAGGCGTCATGACGGCAAGGAACGAGGCTTCCGTGGTGCGCACCTTTCCGCGGCCCGAACCGGGCACGCATCCGCCCAACGACTCGCCCGGCTATCGCAGCACCGCGCTCCGCCATCCGAAGGAGCCGCTGGTCGTCATCCCGCACACGCTCTCGGAGCTGACTGGCCCGGTCTACCCCTACGGCCGGATGGACGTTGCCGACAGCGACCTCACCCGGCAGCATGCCGCCGAGCCCCTCGGCGAGCGAGTCATCGTGGAGGGCCGGGTCCTCGATCAGGACGGCCGGCCGCTGCGGCAGACGCTGGTCGAGATCTGGCAGGCCAACGCCGCCGGCCGCTACACCCACCGGATCGACCAGCATGCAGCGCCGCTCGACCCCAATTTCTCCGGCGCGGGCCGCACGATCACGGACGACGAGGGGCGCTACCGGTTCGTCACGATCCGGCCGGGTGCGTACCCGTGGAAGAACCACCACAACGCCTGGCGTCCCGCCCACATTCACTTCTCCCTCTTCGGAACCAACTTCCTGACCCGGCTGATCACGCAGATGTACTTCCCCGGTGATCCGTTGCTGCCGCTGGATCCGATCTTCAACTCGATCCCCGACGAGCGTGCCCGCCGGCGGCTGATCGCCGACTTCTCGCTCGACGCGACCCAGCCCGAATGGGCCCTCGGCTTCAACTTCGACATCGTCCTGCGCGGAACGAACGCGACCCCGATGGAGCGCTGAATGGCCGGTCTGACGCCCTCGCAGACGGTCGGTCCCTTCTTCGATTTCGGCCTCGAGATCGCCGGCGGGGACGTCGTCGCCTCGCCTGCCGCGGGGGGCCTGCATATCGTTGTGCACGGCTCGCTGCATGACGGCGCGGGCGACCCGGTCCCGGACGCCATCATCGAGGTGTGGCAGGCCAATGCGGCGGGCCGGTATCGCCATCCGGCGGACGATCGGTCCACGCCGCTCGACGACGGATGCGACGGGTTCGGGCGGGTGGCGACCACGACCGAGGGTCGCTTCACCATTCACACCGTGCTGCCGGGCCGCGTGCCCGGGCCCGGCCCGGAGCAGTCGCAGGCACCGCATCTGCTGATCACGGTGCTGGCGCGCGGCCTGCTGACGCGACTCGCCACGCGCATGTACTTCGCGGACGAGCCGGCGAACGATGAGGATCCGATCCTGGCGATGGTCCCGCCCGAGCGCCGCGGAACCTTGATCGCACGGCGCACGGACCCCACCACCTTCGCGTTCGACATCGTGCTGCAGGGACCCGGCGAAACGGTCTTCTTCGATGTCTAGCGAGGACGCGGTCGCGCAGCTGTTCGGCGCGGCCATGCGCGTCCAGCGCATGCTCGACGTCGAAGTCGCGCTCGCCCGCGCCGAGGCCGGCGCCGGGATCATTCCGGAATCCGCCGCCGAGGCCATCGCCGCGGCCGCCGACGTCAGGCGCTTCGATCTCGACGGGCTCGACAGCGGCCTAAGATCGTCCGGCAACCTGGCGATCCCTCTCGTCAAGGCGTTGACCGCACTCGTGGCGGCGACGGACGAGCGTGCCAGCCACGTCGTGCACTGGGGCGCGACCAGCCAGGACATCATTGACACCGGGCTCGTGCTCCAGCTGCGCGAGGCGGTACCCTTCGTGGTGCGCGAGCTTCGCCGCGCGGCGACCGCCGCGGCGCGTCACGCACAGCAGCACGCGCGCACCACCATGCCCGGACGCACCTGGCTCCAGCAGGCGACGCCGATCACGTTCGGGTTGAAGGCCGCCGGGTGGGTGGACGCGCTGTCGCGCGTGACCACCGGGATCGAGACGGCGCTGCGCGCCGCGACAGTCCTGCAGTTCGGTGGCGCCTCCGGCACGCTGGCGGCACTCGGGGCTGACGGCCTCAACGTCTCCTCGCGGCTGGGGACGATCCTCGGCCTGCCCGTGCCGCCGGCCCCGTGGCACGCGCATCGCGATCGTCTGGCCGCGCTCGCGTGTGCGCTCGGGGTCGCCTGCGGCACGATGGGCAAGATCGCGCGCGATCTGTCGCTGCTTGGTCAGACCGAGGTGCAAGAAGTGATCGAAGCGGCCCGCGCGTCGGGCGGATCGTCGACGATGCCGCACAAGCGAAATCCCGTGCGCGCGTCCCGCATCCTCTCGGTGGCCCTGCGTGCGCCGGGGTTGGTGGCGACGATGCTGAGCGCGATGCCGCAGGAGCACGAGCGCGGGTTGGGTGGATGGCAGGCGGAGTGGGACGTCCTCCCGGAACTGGTCATCGTGACCGCGACAGCAGCGGCGGCAACGGCCGATGTACTAGAGGATCTCGAGGTCCGGCCGGAAGGTATGGCCAGCGATCTCGCCGTCACCGGCGGGCTGACGATGGCGGAGTCCGTTGCGATGGCGCTGGCGGCGCACGTCGGCAAGCCGGAAGCTCACCGGCTCGTGGAACGTGCAGCCGCGAAGGTCAGCGACGGCGGGTCATTTGCCGACGCGCTGGCCGCCGACCCTGACGTGACCCGCCACCTGGATCGTCAGGCAATCGAGGACGCGCTGGTGCCTGACGACTACCTTGGCGTCTCGTCGCAATTCATCGGCCGCGTGCTGGCGGCGCACGCGGCCAAGGAATCCGCATGAATGAGGTGTTGAGGACCGCTCGCGGAATCGCCTGGCGCGCGGACGGGCCGGCCGCCTCGCCCGCCCTGCTGCTTCTCGGCTCGCTGGGAACGACGTCTGACATCTGGCAGCCGCAACTCGCCGCGTTCACGCCGGCGCTGCGGGTCATCCGGCTCGATACGCGTGGGCATGGCGCCTCGGACAGCCCGCCCGGGGAGTACGCGCTGGACGATTTGGGGGCCGACGCGCTCAGCGTGCTCGACGCGGCGGGAGTCGAACGCGCCGCGGTGTGCGGCGTGTCGCTCGGCGGGATGACCGCGATGTGGCTGGCCGCCCATGCGCCGGAACGGGTGCGCGCGCTGGTGGCGGTCAGCACCGCGTTGAAGATCGGCGTGCGGTCCACCTGGGACGAACGCATCGCCGTCGTGAAGGCCGGCGGGACTGAGGCCGTCGCAGACAGCTCGATGGGCCGCTGGTTCACCGCCCCGTACCGGGCAGCAAATCCGGAGATCGTCGGCTGGTGTCGCAGGATGCTCGCCGGCTGCCCGACGGAGGGATACACCGGGTGCTGCGCGGTCCTGCGCGACAGCGATCTCCATCCGGTCGCGCGGCGGATCGTCGCTCCCACGCAGGTCATCGTCGGGCGTGAAGATCCCGTCACGCCGCCGGCGGACGCGCAGGACATCGCCGATCACATCAGCGGCGCGCGGCTGCTGACGCTCGAGGCCTCGCACATCTGCGCCGTCGAGCGTGCCGCCGAGTTCAACCAGGCGGTCCTCGGCTTCGTGGCCGCGCACTGATCCATCGCCAGGCACCGCGAGCATCGACGGCTGATCATCATGGATGAACGCGAACGGCACAAGGACGGCGAGGCCATGCGCCGGCAGGTTCTGAGCGACGCGCACGTCGACCGGGCCGCCGTGCGTGCCACGCCGTTGACGACCGAGTTCCAGGACTTGATCACGCGCTACGCCTGGGGCGAGATCTGGACCCGTCCGGGGCTGGACGTCCGGACGCGGCGATTGGTGGTCATTGGAACGCTGGTCGCGCTCGGCCGGTTCGACGAGCTGCGCCTGCACGTGACGGCGGCGCTCCGCGGCGGAGTGCCGGCCGAGGACATCAAGGAGGTCCTCCTCCAGCAGGCCATCTATTGCGGCGTCCCGGCCGCGAACTCGGCGTTCGAGGTGTTCCGCGAGGTCGTCGAACAGATTGAGCGCGGATAATCGCTGACGGCTGATCGCGCGTCAGCACCGCGTTCACGCCGCTGCCTGGCCGGCCGCGGCGCAACGCCACCGCCTACTGTGCCGGTGGACCTTCCTGCTGCCAGCCGCCGCCAAGCGCGCGATACAGCTCGACGAACGCCGCCAACTCTGAACGGCGGGCATCCGCCAGGCCGATCTCGGCGGAGAAGAGCCGCGTGTCGGCATCGAGGACTTCCAGGTAGCTGGTCGCGCCCCCCTGGTAACGGATGTCCGCCAGACGTCGCGCGTCCTGCGCCGCCGTCGTCAGCGCCTCCTGTTGCGTGCGGAACTCGCGCCACTTGGTGTAGCCGACGATCGCGTCGGACGCTTCCCGGAATGCGCCCTTGACCGTCTGGGCATAGCGGAGCGTCGCTTCCTGCGTGCGGGCTTCGGCCAGCGCCACCTGGTTGCGCGTGCGTCCGGCCGTGAACACCGGCTGCGCGACACCGACCGCGGCGGTCCAGAACCCGGCGCCGGTGCCGAGCAGCGTGGCCAGCGCGGTGCTTTGAATCCCGCCGTTGCCGGTCAGCGTGACAGAGGGGAAATAGTTGGCGCGGGCGACGCCGATCTGGGCGTTGGCCGCGACGATTTGCTGCTCGGCCGCCAGGATGTCGGGGCGTCGGACGAGGAGGTCCGAGGGGAGGCCGGCGGGAATGTCCGGGGGATGCGGCTGGTCGATCAGCTCGCGTCCACGCGCGACGGCGGACGGAAAGTTGCCGACGAGCACGCTGATCAGGTTCTCTTCCTGGGCGATGCGGCGCTCGATGTCGGCGATCGCCGTACCGGCGCCGAAGACGAGTTGCTCGGCCTCACGCACGTCGAGGAGCGACGTCACCCCGCCGCTCTCGCGCAGGCGCGTGAGCTGCAGGGACTCCTGCCGCGAGGCCAGCGTCCGTCGCGCGATGTCCAGCTGCAGATCGAGCGAGCGCAGCGCGAAGTAGCTGTCGGCGACCTGACTCACGATCGTCGTCAGCACCTCGCGGCGTCCCCACTCGGTCGCCAGCAGCTGCGCGCGCGACGACTCGGTGGCGCGCCGCAAGCGGCCCCAGAAGTCGAGCTCCCAGGCCGCACTGGCGCCGACGCGTAACGCGGCTGCGGTGCGCGCCGGCGTCGTGCCCAGCTGTGGTGTTCGTCCGCCGCCGCCGGTCACATCCGCGTTCACGCTGGGATATTGATCCGACCGCGTGATCCCGAGCTGCGCCTGCGCCTCGAGCACGCGGGTCGCGGCCACCAGGACGTCCTCATTGCTCTGGAGCGCGGCGTTGAGCAGGTTCTGCAGCTGCTGGTCCTGGAAGACCTCCCACCATCTGGCGTCGCCGAACGCCGGTCCGGCGGTCGCCGACTCGGCGCCGCGGATGACGTCCGGTGAAGGCAGTACCGGCTTCTGGTAGTTCGGACCGACCAGGCATCCGGTGGTGACGAACCCGGCGAGTGTGACGACAGCGGCGGCCGCGTGCGTCTTCATGATGCGCTCGGTCCGGGCTCGGGCTCGGGCGTCATGGCACCGGCCCGCGATCGCGACCGCCAGGTGGCCAGCTTTTCGATCTGCACGTAGAGCATGGGAATCAGGAAGATGGCGAGGAGCGTCGCGGCCAGCATGCCGCTGATCACGACGGTCCCGAGAATGCGCCGCGACGCGGCGCCGGAGCCCTCGGCGATCCACAACGGCACGCAACCGAGGATGAAGGCGAACGAGGTCATCAGAATCGGCCGCAGCCGCAGCTTGGCCCCTTCGAGCGCGGCGGTGACCAGATCCTTCCCCTCCTCACTGCGCGCCTTGGCGAACTCGATGATCAGGATGGCGTTTTTTGCCGCGAGGCCGATCAGCATCACTACGCCGACCTGGGCGTAGACGTCGAAGTCGAAATTGCGCAGCAGCAGGCCGGCGAAGGCGCCGACCACCGCAATGGGCACCGAGAGCAGCACCGAGAACGGCAACGACCAGCTCTCGTACAGCGCCGCCAGGATCAGGAACACGAAGACGATCGAGAGCCCGAAAATCTGGAGGGCATTCCCCGACGCCTTCCGCTCCTGGTACGAGAGGTCCGCGAAGTCGTAGCTCATCGACGCCGGCAGCGTCGCTTTGGCGACGCTCTCGAGCGCGTCGAGCGCCTGCCCCGAGCTGTAGCCGGGCGCCGCCGTTCCGGTGACCTGCGCGGCACGATACACGTTGAAACGGTTGGTGTACTGGGGCCCGAACGTCTGCTGCGTCGATTGCAGCGAGGACATCGGCACCATGTCGCCGTCGTTGTTGCGGACGTAGAACTGGCCGATGCTTTCGGGACTCGTGCGCTCCTGCCCTTCGGCTTGCATGAACACCCGCCACTGGCGGCCGAAGCGATTGAACTGGTTCACGTAGAGGCCGCCGAGGAACGTCTGCAGCGTCTGGTAAACGTCGGTCAGCGCAATGCCTTCCTTGAGCACCTTGTCCCGATCGACGTTGACGAAGACCTGCGGCACCGCGGCGCTGAACGGCGAGTTGACGCCGGCCAGCTCCGGCCGCTTGCGCGCCTCGGTCAGGAACTTCTGGAGATTGGCATCGAGGTCGGCGACCGATCCGCCGGACCGGTCCTGCAGGAAGAAGGTGAACCCGCCCTGGGAACCCAAGCCGGGAATCGCCGGCGGCATGACCGCCAGTACCGTCGCCTCGGGAATCGCCTGGCGGAACGTCGCGTTGAGCCGGTTGACGATCGAGCGCGCGTCCATGCCCTCGTGGCGCTCGCTCCACGACTTCAACCCGACGAAATAGAAGCCGTTGTTCGGCGCGGTGACGCGGGTCAGCAGGCTGAACCCGATGATCGCGTTGTATGCGCCGAGGCCTTCGGTCTTCGACAAAATGTCCTCGACCTTGCGGCAGACGGCATCGGTCCGCTGGAGCGACGCGGCATTGGGCAGCGCGACGTTCAGCAGGAAGTAGCCGTAGTCCTCTTCGGGCACGAAGCTCGTCGGTAGCCGCCGGCCGAGCCCGCCGGCCAGCACCGTGAAGCCAGCGAGCAGCAGCAGGCCGATCGCCGCCTTCCGGATCAGCGCCCGGCTGACGGTGATGTACCCGTTCGAGGCCTTTTCGAACCCGCGATTGAACAGGTGGAAGAACTTGCCGAGGAACCGGCCTTCCTTGCGCGGCCGCAGCCACATCGCCGCCAACGCGGGCGACAGCGTCAGGGCGTTGAACGCCGAGATGAGCACGGAGATCGCGATGGTGATCGCGAACTGCTTGTTCAGGCTGCCCTGAATGCCGCCCATGAACGCGACCGGGATGAACACCGCCGCCAGAATCAGCGCAATGCTGACCACCGGACCGGAGACTTCGTCCATCGCCCTGATCGTGGCGTCCTTCGGCGCCATCCCTTCCTCGATGTGGTGCTCCACCGCCTCCACCACCACGATCGCGTCGTCGACGACGAGGCCGATGGCGAGGACGAGGCCGAAGAGGGAGAGCGTGTTCACCGAAAACCCGAGGGCGGGGAAGATCATGAACGTGCCGATGAGCGAGACCGGCACCGCAACGACCGGGATCAGCGTGGCGCGCCAGTTCTGCAGGAACAGGTACACGACCAAGATGACCAGGACCATCGCCTCAGCGAGCGTGATGAGGATCTCGCGGATGCCCTCGGACACGGCGCGGGTGGTGTCGAGCGTGTACTCGAAGCGCAGGTCGGCGGGGAACCGCGATTCGAGCAGCGCCATCTGGTGCCGCACCCCTTCAGCGACCTGCAGGGCGTTCGAACCGGGCGCCTGGAAGACCGCGATCGCGCAGCCCGGCTGCCCGTTCACCCGGCCGATCTGTTGGTAATTCAACGCCCCGAGCTCGACGCGCGCGACGTCGCGCAGGCGGATCACCGAGCCGTCCGGGTTCGAGCGAATCGCAATCGCCCCGAACTCCGCCTCCGTCTGGAGACGCCCTTGCGAACGGACGGTGTAGGTCATGTCCTGGCCGGACGGCGCCGGATTGGCGCCGACCTGGCCTGACGGATTCACCGTACTCTGCTGCTGGATCGCGTTCCGCACGTCCGGCACCGTCAGCCCGAGCCGCGCGAGCAGGTCCGGCTTGACCCAGATGCGCATCGAGTAGTCGCCGGCGCCGAAGATGCGGGCCTCGCCGACGCCGGGCACGCGGTAGAGCGCGTCGAGGATGTTGATGTTGGCGTAGTTGGCGAGGAACAGCGCGTCGTAGGTCTTGTTCGGCGACATCAACGACACGATCAGCATCGGCAGGCCGGTCTGCTTGCGCATCGTCAGACCGAACTGGCTCACCTCGGGCGGCAGGTTGGGCTGCGCCTGGGCCATGCGGTTCTGGACGTTGACCTGGTCGATGCTCGGATCCGTATCGACGTCGAACGAGACGGTCAGGGCCATCGTCCCGTCGTTGGCGTTGGTCGACTGCATGTAGATCATGTCGTCGACGCCGTTCATCTGCTGCTCGAGCGGGGTGGCCACCGACTGCTCGATCGTCACCGCGTCCGCGCCGGGATACTGTGCGGTGACGGTGATCTGCGGCGGGACAATCGACGGGAACTGGGCGACGGGGAGATCGTTGAGCGCGACCAGGCCGCCCAGCACGGTCACGATCGCGATGACGATCGCGACAATCGGCCGGCGGATGAAGAACCGGGACATGTCAGTTGCTCTCCGCCGGCTTCGGGTTCACGGCGGTGCCGTCGCGCACCGTCGGGGCGTCGACAATCACGCGGTCGCCGGGCTGCAGCCCCTCTTCGACGATCCACCGGCTGCCGACCCGGGGGCCCAGCTTCACGGACCGCACCGCCACGTGGTTGTCGCTCTTCGCGATGCGGAGCTGGTACCCGGTCTGGAGCTCGGAGACGGCGCGCTGCGGGACCAGCAGCACCTGTTTGCGTACTGACGTCTGGGCGCGAACGCGTCCGTACTGGCCGGGACGCAGCACGTTGCCGGGATTCGGGAACAGCGCGCTGACGCGGATGGTGCCCATCTTCGGATCGACCTCGCGATCGATCGCGAGGACGCGGCCCTTACGCGGATAGATTGAGCCGTCGGCGAGCACGAGGTCCAGCCCGCCGCTCGCCTGCCACAACTTCGCCGCGGCATCCGGCGTTGCGACCGCGCCGGCAATGCCGAGATACTCCTGTTCGCTCAGCGGGAAGTAGGCCTTGATCGGATCCAGCTGCGAAACGGTCGTGAGGAGTGTCGTCGGCCCGACGAGGTCGCCGATCTGGGCGCTGGCGATCGCCGCGACACCGTCGATGAGCGAGGTCACGCGGGTGAAGCCGAGATTCAGTTGCGCGCTCTCGACCGCCGCCTTCGAGGACGACAAGGCGGCCTGGGCCGCGTCGTGCGCGCTGATGTCGTTGTCGAGCTGACTCTGCGCGATGGCCCGCTGCTCGGCGAGCGGACGATCCCGCTTCAGATCGCGGTCGGTCTTGGCCAACTGCGCTTCCGCTTCGGCATACCGGGCCTGGGCCTGCGACAGCGCCGCCTGAAACGGGCGGGCATCGATCTCGAAGAGGACCTGGCCCTTCTTGACGTAGGCCCCCTCCTGATAGGTCCGGCGCATCAGGTATCCGGACACTTGTGGGCGGATCTGGGCGTTGACGTTCCCGTCGAGCGTCGCGATCCACTCGCCGGTGATCGGCACCTCCTCCGGCGAGACAGTGACGAACGACACCGTCGGCGGCGGCGGATCGGCGGCCGCGGCGGCCGCGTCCTGGTTACGGCAGCCGGCGGCACTGGCGAGCACCGCGCCGGACAGGAGGAGCGTGATCAGTCTGTTCATGAAGTTGCGCCTGCGAGCACGAGCCGCACGATCTTGCGCACCCATTGCGGATCGAGGGGGCGAGGACAATCGCGCAGCCGGCCGTGAATGGTGCCGGTGAGAACGTCGAGGAGAAGCTCGACGTCGACGCGCCGAGGGAGATCTCCGCGCTGACGCGCGCGCTCCAGCACTGAGCGCGCCGGCGCGCGGTGCCGCTCTTTGATGACTTGGACGACCCGATCGACCTCGGGGTCTCCGCGTTCGGTGATGAGCGCCCGCACCACGCCGCGCCCCACGCTGGTCGAGCGCATCGTGGTCGCGGTCATCAGGGTGGCGTGGAGGTCGCACTCGAGGCGGCCGGTCTCAGCCGAGGCTGGCTGCGTCGACAGTGAGGTCAGCGCCGCGATCAGGAGATCGCCGCGCGTCGGCCAGCGGCGATAGATGGTGGTCTTGTTGACGCCGGCCCGGGCGGCCACATCCTCGATGCGAAGGCCGGCAAAGCCGTGCTCGCCGATGATCTCGAGGGTCGTTCTGAGGACGTCCGAGACGACGCGGGCACTTCGCCCGCCACGCCGGGCCTGGGTGGCGCGAACGGGCTCCGCCGAATCGCGGGGCTCTACTGCTGCAGTGCTCGAACGAAATGCCACAAACCAGCCAATCGCCATCCTAGCGCATAACTAACGCAACACAAAGTTGCTTTTAGTGGTGAGCTGAGCGGCCGCTCGGACGAGCTGGCCTCGGCAGTGCTACGATGCGCCGCCGCCGGAGTCCTTGCTGGAACCATCACCCTCGGCCATCGTCTCGGACGTGTTCCCTCCGGTCCCGACCGCCGGCGGCCGGGGCCACCCGGTCGCCGCCGGCGCTCGGCAGCTGCCAATCGACGCGCTCCGCGGCGTTGCCGTGCTCGGCATTCTGCTGATGAACATCGTCGGCCTCGGCCTGCCTTTCGCCGCCTACGCGGATCCGTCGATCCTCGGCAATCAGTCCCCGCTGGACTACTGGGTCTGGGCCGTCAATGCGGTAATGAGCGACGGGAAGTTCCGGGCAATCCTGTCGATGTTGTTCGGTGCGAGCGTCGTGATGATGGCCGCCCGCGCGGCGCGCGCCGGCGCGACCGACGCTGCTGACGTGCACCTGCGGCGGCATCTCTGGCTGATCGTGATCGGTGCCGTGCACGCCTACTTGCTGTTGTGGCCTGGGGAGATCCTCTTCACCTACGCCGCTGCCGGAGTGCCGCTCTTCGCGTTCCGACACGTGCGACCCCGCGTTCTGATTCTCCTCGGCACGCTCGTACTGGCGTCGCAGGCGCCCAAAATGGCCTTCGACAACGCGGAAGTCGCAGAGGCCGCACACACGCTGCGCCGCCTCGAGGCGGAGACGGCCGCGATCGGCGCCTACACGCCGGCGCAGGACGAGGCGCGCACGGCAGCGCTGAACAGGCTGTCCGAGGACAAGCCCTCGCGAGCACAGATCCAGGCCCAGATCGCCACCCGCCGGGGGCCCTACCTTGAGAACCTGGCCGATGTCGCCGGCACGAACCTCTATCTCGAATCGATGTACCTGTACAAGGTCGGGTTCTGGGACGCCGTCGGTCCGATGCTGATTGGGATGGCGTTGTTGAAGCGCGAGATCCTGTCCGCCGCGAGATCGACCCGCTTCTATCTGGTAATGGCCGGCGTTGGCTATGGGATCGGTCTACCGATCAATATGTGGGTCGTCGCGGACTGGACCAGGCACGGGTTCGAATCCGGGGCACGCTGGGTCAGCCTCGACGACCTGACCCGGATGGCCATCGCGATCGGCCACATCGCCGTGGTGATGCTGCTGTGCAAAGCCGTCTCGACCAGGCCCCTCATGAAGCCGCTCGCAGCGGTCGGACGGATGGCGCTCACCAATTACGTGATGCAGACGATGATCTGCGTGCTGATCTTTTCCGGCGTCGGTCTCGGCTGGTTCGGTTCGCTGGCGCGCCACCAGTTGTACTTCATCGTCGCAGCGATCTGGCTGGCGCAACTGATCGCCAGCCCCCTCTGGCTGCGCGCGTTTCGCTTCGGGCCGCTCGAGTGGGTGTGGCGCTCGCTCACGTATAAGCGCTGGCAAACGTTCAGGCGCGTTGCTGAAGATGCCCGGACAGTTGCGTCGGCATGACCCCATCACTACTCGTGACGCAGCGCGAGAATCGGGTCGATCCGGCTGGCGCGACGCGCCGGGATCAGGCCGGCCGCGGCCGACACCAACGCGAGCAGGATGACCGTCGCGGTGGCGACCCCGGGATCGCGGCTGTCGATCCCATAGAGCTGCGTCGACACGTATTTGCCGAGGCCGAAGGCCGCCGGGACGCCAATCGCCAGGCCGATGGCCAGGAGCACCAGCACTTCCTTCATCACCAGCCAGATCACCAGGCCAGGTTGGGCGCCAAGCGCGAGGCGGATACCGAGCTCCTTCTTGCGGCGCGCGACCGCGAATGCCATGACGCCGTAGAGGCCGATGGACGCGAGGAGCGTCGCCAACAGACCGAAGCCGGCGGACAGCAGCGCGATCAGGCGGTCGGTCAGGAGGGTCTCGTCGAGCTGCGATTCGAGCGTCTTGAGCGAGTAGACCGGCATCGCTGCGTCGAGCCGCTTGACCTCGTTGCGCACCAGGCTGTACGCGCTGGCCGCGGCGCTCTGGGTCCGCACGTAGAAGACCGCGCTGTTCTTCCCGTAGTTCGGCACGAACACCTGCCGCCGCACGCCCTCACGCGGCCCTTCGTAAAGCGAGTCGGCGACGACGCCGATGATCTCGATGTCCAACTTGGTTTTCGGGCCGGTGCCTTGTCCAAGGTGCTTGCCCAGGGCGCTGCCGCCCTTGAAGAAGTGCTCGGCGAAGCGGCGATTGACGATCGCGACTTTGCTGTGCGCCTTCAGATCGGCGACCTGGAAATCGCGCCCTTCGAGGATCGGGATCTTCATCGCTTCGAAGTAGCCCGGCGACAAGGCGTTCATGAACGCCTGCATGTCCTCTCCGTCGGCGGCCTTGTGGCCTTCGACGGACGTGCTGCTATCCCACTCGTCACCGGCCAGGATCGGCACGGTGGCGTAGGCGGCCGAGCGCACCCCCGGCGCCGACCGCAAGCGCTCCTGCAGCTGCTGGTAGAGCGCCACCGTCCGCGCCTCGTCGTAATCGCTGAGCGCCGGCGACAGCTGGAACGAGACCAGATTGTCGAGCGCGACGCCGGTATCCGTGGTCTGGAGGTTCTGCAAGCTGCGCACGAACAGCCCGGCGCCGAACAGGAGGAGGAAGCTGAGGGCGACCTGCGCGGTGACAAGTCCCTTGCGGAGCACCAGCGATCCGCCGGTTCCGGCGATCGAGCCGACCGTTTCCTTCAGCGTCACCCACGTGTTCAGGCGGCTGGCGCGGAGTGCCGGCAGTAACCCGAAGATGATGCCGGTCAGCGAGGTGAGCACGAGCGTGAAGCCGAGGATCCGCAGGTCCGGCTTGGCGCTGATCAAGAGCGGCGCCGATCCGGTCGGAATCAGCGCCAGCAGGCTCCGGGTCAGCGCCGACGACAGGAACACCCCCGCGATCCCGCCCGCGAACGACAGCACCAGGCTCTCGACCAGCAACTGCTGCACCAGGCGGCCGCGCGAGGCGCCGAGTGACAGTCGCACCGCGATCTCACGCTGGCGCATGAAGGCGCGGGCGATCAGCAGGTTGGCGACGTTCGCGCACGCGATGAGCAGCACCAGTCCGACCATCGACATCAGCACCAGCAGGGCGGTCGAGAAGTCGTTGCGCAGGCCGGAGAACCCCATCGCCGCCGGTTCGGCCCGCAACTTGCCCTTCATGAACTGATCGCGTGCATACTGCGACCAGTCCTTGGCCGCCGGCAGCTGCATTTCCTCGGTGCGGATTTGCGTGAACAGGCCCTGGAGCGGAGCTGCGGCGGACTCCACCGTCCAGCCCGGCTTCAGGCGGGCGAAGACCTGCACCCACCGCGCCCGCCGGTTGTCCATGTGCAGCCACCCCCAGTCCGGCACCATGACCGGCTTCATCTGGATCGGAACACGGATCTGCGGGGCTTGCGCCGGATCCAATCCGGCAAACCCCGCGGCCGACACGCCGACGATCGTCATCGGCGAGTTGTTGACGCGAATCGTCCTGCCGACGACGCCCGGGTCGCGCGCGAAGCGAGTAACCCAGTAGTCGTAGCCCAGGACGACGACGGGATGGCCCTGGTAAACCTGATCGTCCTCTTCCGAATTGAACACCCGGCCGACGGCCGGTTTTACGCCGAGCATCGTGAAGTAATTGCCGGACACCATTTCGGCCTCGACGCGCTCGGTCTGGTTGTCGACACTGACCGAGGCCGGCACCAGCCGCCGGCACAGCACTTCGGCCAGCGGCTCGGCCTTCTGCTGGAGGTCCTGATAGAGCGGATACGAATGCATCCGCGTGCCCATATTGCTGCCGTTGTGACTGCCCTGCTGGTACAGCATCACGAGCTCGTCCGGGGCGCGGACGGGCAGCTTGCGCAGCAGAATCTGGTCGATCAGCGTGAAGATGGCGGTATTGGCGCCGATGCCCAGGGCGAGCGACAGGACCGCGACAATCGTGAAGAGCGGGCTCCGGCGCAGACCACGGAGGGCCAGTCGGAGGTCGGCGAGGATGGAGGTCATCGGGCCATTAGACGGGCCCAAACACCGGAACGTTTGCTCCCGGACCCGCGATTTCAATTGATGGGATGCTTCACCAACCAGGGAAACAGCACGAGTATCGTGAGTACCACGAACGCGACGAGCAGCCACATGTCCCGCGTCCAGTTCTCGCGGAAGCGGATGCGGCGCAGGCGGCGACGCGAGCCGCGGTCGGTCAAGCTCGAACGGCGAGACGCCATGGACGATCCCTCAGACTTTCAGGACGTCGTCTTCGCGCGCGACCAGGACGTAGAGCACGGGCGCGAGGAAGATTGACAGCAGCAGCCGCGAGATCAGCCCGCCGACGATGACAATCGCGAAGGGCTTTTGCGAATCGCTGCCGATGCCGGTGGACATCGCCGCCGGGAGGAGGCCGAGGCACGCGACCAGCGCCGTCATCATGATCGGGCGCAGCCGCAGCAGCGACGCTTCGTAGGTCGCGACCTCGATGCTGTGCCCTTCGAGCCGCAGCTTGTTGATGAACGAGTAGAGGATCACGCTGGTCTGGACGGCGACCCCCATCAAGGCGAGGAAGCCGAAGCCGGACGACACGCTGAAGTGCGTGCCGGTCAGCTTCATCGCCAGCAGCCCCCCGACCGGAACGGTGATCACCACGCTGAACATGATGATGGCCGGGAACTTGAGGTTGCCGTAGAGCGCGAACAGGATCATCAGGATCAGCGCCGCCGTCATCGGGACGATGACGAGCATCTGCGACCGGGCGGCGAGGTACTCCTTGTACTCACCGCCCCAGTCGTAGGTGTAGCCGATCGGCAGCGGCACCGCCGCCGCCACCTTCTGCTGCGCCTCCTGCACCGCGCTCGCCAGGTCCCGCCCTTCGACGCTGAACTGGATGCCGATGAACCGCGAGTTGCTCTCGCGGTAGATGAACGAGGCGCCCTTGCTGACCTTGATCGCGGCAAACTGGCTGAGCGGCAGGTGCTGACCGTCGGGGGTCGCGACCAGCAGGTTCTTGATCGCCTCCATGTTCTGCCGGAACGGCTCCTGCAGCCGGACGACGAGATCGAACGATCGCTCGCCCTGGATCACCTTGGTGGCCGGCGTGCCGCCGACGGCCGTTTCGATCAGCGTGTTGATGTCGGCGACATTGAGCCCGTAGCGCGCAATCGCCGCGCGATCCGGCTCGATGGTGAGGCTCGGCTGCCCGAGCTCCCGCACCAGCGTGACGTCCTGGATTCCCGGTACTCCGCGGATCGTCGACTGCACCGCCTCCGCCTTCGCCTCGAGGACGTCGAGATCCGGCCCGAAGATCTTCACGGCGAGCGAGCTCTTCAGCCCCGTTTCCGCCTCGTCGACGGCGTCCTCGGCCGGTTGCGTGTAGTTGAAGATGATGCCCGGGAAGGCCTCCAGCTTCGCCTGCACGGCATCGGTCAGCTCCGCCTTCGTGTGAATGGCGCCGCTCCACGCCGGATCGTCGTACGGCTTGAGCCCGACGAAATACTCGTCGTTGAAGAACCCGATGGGATCCGTCCCGTCGTCCGGCCGTCCGAGCTCGTTGGCCACGGTCGTCACCTGCGGGAACGACAGGAGCAGCGTGCGAAGCTCGGGCCCCAGCTTCGACGCCTCCTCGTACGAAATCGTGTAGGGCATCGTCGCGCGGATCCACAACGAGCCTTCATCGAGGTGCGGCATGAACTCGGCGCCGATGAACGGCGCGAGCAGGAGAGAGGCCGCGAAGATCACCAGGCAGATGGTCATCGTGGCGGTGCGGTGACGCAGGCTGGCCTGCAGCATCCGCCCGTACGCGCCGCGGATGCGCTCGTAGTACGGCACTTGCGGCTCCTTGATCTTGCCGCGCAGGAAATAGGCGCAGAGGACCGGCAGCAGCGTCAGCGAGCAGAGGAGCGACCCGAGCAGCGCGAAGGACATCGTGTCGGCCATCGGACGGAACAGGCGGCCGGAGGGTCCGGTCAGTACGTAGATGGGCAGGTACGCCGCGATGATTACGGCAATCGCGTAGAAGATCGGCCGCTCGACGTCATGCGCGGCGTTGCGGATCACTTCGGTCAGGCTGTACGGCTGATCGTGACGCTCGGCCAGTTCGCGGAAGATGTTCTCCACCATCACGACTGCGCCGTCGACGATCATCCCGAAATCGATCGCGCCAATCGACAGCAGGTTGGCCGGGATGTTCGCCCAGTCCAGGCAGATGAACGAGAAGAGCAGCGCGAACGGGATCGTGATGGCGACGATCAGCGCGGTGCGGACGCTGAAGAGGAAGATGCCGAGCACGACCAGGACGAGGATCATGCCGCGCACGAGATTTGTTTCCACCGTGCGGGTCGTCTCTTCGATCAGCCCGGTGCGATCGTAGAAGGGCACGATCTTGACATCCGGCGGCAGCTCGGTCTTGTTGAGGACCTCGGTCAGCGCCTCGACCTTCTTCAATACAACTTGCGCCTGCTCGCCGACGCGCATCAGGATGACGCCCTCGACGGCGTCGTTCTCCTTCATGAACCCGAACTGCCCCAGCCGCGGCGCGTGCCCCATGGCAACCTTCGCCACGTCCTTCACGTACACCGGAATGCCGCCGTGCGTGGAGATGACGATGTTGCCGATGTCATCGAGGTTGCGGACCTGGCCGAGCCCGCGCACATAGAAGAACTGGCCGCCCTGCGAATAAAAGCCGCCGCCGGCATTGGCGTTGTTCGCGGCGAGCTGACCGGAGACCTGCGAGACGTTCACGCCGTACGAGGCCAGCTTGTTGGGATCGAGCTGGACCTGGTACTCCATTGTCGGTCCGCCCAGCCCGGAATCGTCTGCGACTCCCTGGATGGCCCGGTACTTCCGTTCGAGCACCCACTCCTCGAGGATCTTGAGGTCCTCGGCGGATCGATCGGGGCTCTGGAGCACGTACCGGTAGATCAGACCGCTCGGGCTGAAGAGCGGCGACATCGACGGTGTCACGCCGTCCGGCACTTCGGCGTCGGAGATGCGCTGGAACGCCTGGGCGCGCGCGAAGTACGGATCGGTGTCGAACTCGAAGTTCATCGTCAGCGACGACAGGCCGTAGAGCGAGATCGAGCGCAGCGCGTCCAGCTTCGGGATGCCGTTCATCTCGGTCTCGAGCGGGATGGTGATTTGGCGCTCGACTTCCTCGGCGGCGTGGCCGGGCCACTGCGTGACGATCTGGACGCGCGGCGGCGCCAGGTCGGGGTAGGCGTCGATCGGCAGACGCTGGAACGAGATCACGCCCCAGACGGCCAGGCCCGCCATCGCGATCAGGACGACGAAGCGCTGCGACAGGGCGGCGGCGACAATGCGGTTGATCATGGCCGGCCTATCCCTGCGAGCTGTTGGCGAACTGCAGGAAGATGCTGCCCTGCGCGACCACGTGATCACCCTCGCGAAGGCCCTCGGTGATCTCGACCTGGTCCTGCTGCTGCGCCCCCAGCGTGACCTTGCGTTGCGCGAAGCCTCCCGACGGAACCTGCAGATAGACGAACGGGAAGTTCTGATCGTCGTAGAGCACCGACGTCGTCGGCACGACCAGGACGTCGCGTTGTGACTTGTCCTGGATGGTCACGTCCAGGAACAGATCCTTCTTGAGCAGGTTGTCGCTGTTCGGGGTGACGATCCGCACCGGCGTCGTGCGCGTGGCGGGATCGATCATGTCGCCGATGTACGAGACCGTCCCGTGGAACACCACCGGGAACGAGGCGTTGCGCATCTCGACCTTGTCACCCGTATGCACGAACGGCAGGTCCTTCTCGTAGATGTGTCCCTGGACCCACAGCGTCGAAACGTCGCTGATGACGAACGCCGCGGTGGTGCCGGCCTGAATGAGCTGCCCGGGCAGCACCATCTTCTGGACGATCGTCCCGCTGATCGGCGCGCGCATCGCCAGCTCGGGGCGGATGCCGACGTTCTGGCGCTCGGCCTCGGTGAGGTCCGTCGCGGTGACCCCGAAGATCCGCAGCGCTTCCAGCGAAGCCTGTTCGTCGGTGGAGGCGTCGTTGTAGTCGGCCTGAGCCGACTCGAAATCGCGCTGCGAGATCGCCTTGTGCTCGAGCAGGTCCTTGTTCCGATCGAGGTTGTGCTGCGCGAGCTCGACGCGGTTCCTGGCCTTGCGATAGGCCGAAATGGCATTGCTCACGTCGGGGCTGCTGACGTACAGCAGGACGTCCCCCTTCTTCACGCGGGCGCCGGTATCCACGAGGATGCGGGAGATCGGGCCGCTGACCTGGGTGATGGCCTGGGTGGTCCGGTCGTTGTCCCAGTCCACCGTGCCCGTCGTGTGGAGCACCGTCGACCAGGTCGCCTTCGCGACCGGCACGAGCTGCACGTGAGACCGCTGCGCCTCCGGCACGGTGAAGTAACCGGCGGGCGCACCGCCCGGCGGGGCGGGAGCCGGTGTGCCGCCCGCGGGCTGGGGCGGTTTGCCACCGCAGCCCGCCAGCGTCAGGGCCAGCGCGAGGACGAGGGGCGCCGCTCTCATGGAATCACCTGCTTCCCTACCGCGAAGTTGATCTGCTTCAGACTGGTCATGGCGGCGGCGAGCGCATCGCGGTACGCCAGCTCGGTGCTGCGATAGGTACGCTCGGCATCGAGGAGATCGAGGAGGGTCCCGGCGCCGTGCTGATAGACGTAGGTCGTGATCTCGAGCGACTGCCGCGCCTGATCGAGATAGCCGGACTCGTAGAGATTGACGATCTTCTGGTTGGTCGCGAGCGCGGCGTAGGCGTTCACGACATCGGTGACCGCAGCAAACCGAACCGCGGCCTCGGCCTCGACCGCCTGGCGAACCGCGATCTGGCTGTGCGCGATGTTGCCCTGATTGCGGTCGTGAACGGGCAGATTGATGGCCGCGCCGAAGCCGACCGTATTGCCCGGGCCCGAGTGCGAATACGACAGGTTGCCGTCGAGATCCTGGGCGCGGTTGCCGAACTCCAGCGCGACCGTGTCACGCGCCAGCGTCACGCCGGCGCTGGCCGCCTGGACGTCGGGGCGGCTCTCCAGGGCTTGCCGCTTGAGATCCTCGAGGTCCACGACCGCGGGCACGAAGGCCAGGGCGCCGTCGACCTCGAAGTCCTCGGCGAGGCTCTCGAAGCCCATGAGCTGTCGCAGGGCGGCCTTGGCCTGAATCAGATTGAGCTGCGCGGCCGAGACATCCTGCTCGAATTGCAGCTTCTGCAGGGAAATGCGATAGAAGTCTCCCTGCGCCAAATCGCCGGCGGCGACCCGCTGGCGATTGATCTCGACCACGTCGGAGAAACTCTTGAGATCCTGCTGCGCGAGATCCAGGGCTGACTTCGCAAGCAGCGCCGAAACGAACGCCTGCTCCGCCTGGAAGCGCAGCTGCCGCTCGAGATCCAGCACGTTCTTGCGGGTGACGTCGGTCGTGTCCTCAGCCACCGTCGTGCGCTTGGCCCGCTTGCCGCCGCGTTCGAAGGTGTAGCTCAACGAGGTGCTGTAGCTGACCTCGTTGAGGAGAAAGTCCCAGGTCACCTGTCGCGGCGAGAACGGGGTAAAGCCGTCGACGCCGAACGCGAGGTTCGGATTGGGCTTGAGCGCCGCCGTCGTCTGATCCGCGATTGCCGCGTCGATCGTCAAACGCTGCCCCCGCAACGTCTGGTTGCGATCAATCGTCAGCCGAACCGCGTCCTCCATCGAGACACGGTTGACGGGCGGCGGCAGCCCCTGCCCCGCGACCTCCGCCGCCAGCGACGTCGTCGCCACCACCGCTGCGATGCCGCGGCCGATCAGTGGCCACAGCCACGTCCACGCCGATGCTCTGCGCCGAACCATTGCACTGCCCCTTGCCTCGCCAGATCAGCCGACGGGGATCGGCCATGGCGTCGCGGTGCTGCGGTGCAGCCCGGACCATGGACGAGTGCTCAGAGGTCAGGCGCACGGCATGCGGCTGACGACTCTGCCCCGAGTGAACGGATCAGGAAAACGAAGGCGACGGTGGTCCGCGGAATGCGGCTGGATGCGGGATCGGGCTCTTCGGGAAGGCGGCGACGACCGGGAGGATGGCCGTGGACGGCGCCACGGTCGCGGTGACGGCGACCGGAGTGTCTGCGCCTGGCGCAGCACGCTGCCACTGGCAGATGGCGCACGACGTCTGAGGAACGTGGTGAGCGCCAGCGCCCGGCCCGGCCACGGCCTGCCCGCCGTATTCCACCGCCGTGAGGCGGCGGCCCACCAGCGGGTGGACGTGGACGAACTCGGCGAGGATCGAGAGAAGGAGGTACGCGGCGCAGCCGATGAAGTGGAGCCGGCGCCAACGATCGGACCTCACGAGGTGCAGCAACCCTATACTCTCGAGTCACAGTGTACGGGACAGCGCGACAAGGATGCAAACGGGAGTGGTGAGATCCGTCAAACGGCTGCTGATGCACGCGGGACGCACCCGCGCCGAAGGCACCGCGGATAACGGCGACAGTGCCCCCTCTTGACAGCAGCCCCGCTCGGCCTACACTCTGCGCGGAGGTGCGATGGACCCAATCACCCGACGGGAGGCGTTGACGGCCGGCACGGCGGCCTTCCTCGCCGGCATGCCCAACGGCGCCACGGCGGCCCAGCCCGCGGGGCGGGCGGTCACCAAAGGCCGGCTCAAACAGTCGGTGTCACGCTGGTGTTACGCCAAAATCCCGATGCCGGAGTTCTGCCAGGCGGTCGCCGGGATGGGGCTGACCGCGATCGACCTGCTCGACGAGCCGGATTGGTCCGTGGTGCGCGATTTCGGCCTGGTGTGCTCGATGGGCAACGCCGGCGGCGGGACGATCCGGGACGGCTTGAACGTCAAGGCCAATCATGACGCGATCGTCCGCAACTTCGAGAAGTCGATCCCGAAGGCCAAGTCGCTGCAGGTGCCGAACGTGATCACCTTTTTCGGCAACCGGAAAGGGATGACCGACGAAGAGGCCACCGCGAATTGCATCGAGGGGTTGAACCGCGTCAAAGGCATCGCCGAGGCGAACGGCGTCACGATCTGCGTCGAGCTCCTCAACAGCAAGGTCGATCACAAGGATTACCAGGGCGACCGCTCGAAGTTCGGCGTCGACATCGTCAAGGCCGTCGGCTCGCCGCGTGTGAAGCTGCTGTACGACATCTACCACATGCAGATCATGGAAGGGGATCTGATCAGGACGATCAGGGACAACCATGAGTACTTCGCGCATTTCCACACTGGCGGCGTGCCCGGCCGGCACGAGCTCGATGGGACGCAGGAGGTCACGTGGAACGCGGTCGCGACGGCGATCGCCGACCTGAAGTTCGAGGGGTATCTGGCCCACGAGTTCGTCCCGACCCGCGACCCGCTCACCTCGCTCCGCGAGGCGGTCGTGCTCTGCGACGTATGAATCACCTGCCATCACCGTCCGTTGCCATCAACCCGAGTCACTGAGCGTCATCGAGATCATCCATGCGACATCACTTCCGTACCGTAGCCCTCCTCGCCGCGCCGCTGCTGGGCGGCCTGACCCTTGCCGTGACACCCGCGCTGTCCGAGCTGCGCCTGGCGGCCCAGGCGCAAACGCCGGCGGCACCCGCGGCGGCCCCCGCCACCCCGCAGGGGAAGCCGGAAGACACGGAAGTGTACGAACCCGTCCCGAAGGTGGTCACGCCGGGCCCGATGGTCGGTGCTCCGCCGTCGGATGCGATCGTGCTCTTCGACGGCGCCAACCTGGATCAGTGGATCTCGACCAAGGACAAGTCCCCGGCCGCATGGACGGTCGCGAACGGGATCCTGACGGTCAACAAGGCCGCCGGGAATATCGAGACCAAACGCAGCTTCAAGAACTACCAGCTGCACGTGGAGTGGCGCGTGCCCGAGGGCGTCACCGGCACCGGCCAGGCGCGCGGCAACAGCGGCGTGTTCCTCGCCTCCACCGCGCCGGGCGACGGCGGATACGAGCTGCAGATCCTCGACTCGTACGAGAACAAGACCTACGTCAACGGCCAGGCGGCGAGCATTTACAAGCAGAGCATCCCGCTCGTCAACGCCAGCCGCAAGCCAGGCGAATGGCAGGTCTACGACGTGATCTGGACGGCGCCGACCTTCAACGCCGATGGCACCGTCAAGACGCCGGCCCGGGTCACCGCCTTCCACAACGGCGTGCTGGTGCAGAACAACTTCGAGCTGAAGGGGGAAACGCTCTACATCGGCAAGCCGGTCTACAGGAAGTACGACACGGCGCCCATCAAGCTGCAGGCGCACGGTGATCCCAGCCCGCCGATCAGCTTCCGCAACATCTGGGTGCGCGAGCTCCCGTAGCCTGCGCCTCTGAGAATCGGTGCGGCCGTGGTCGCGGCCGCACCGTTCGTCCGGGCCCGTGGCGCGAGCAGGCGACGGCGACGGCGAAACGCACCGTATCTCACCGCGCCTGAGTTCTGATGGACCCCACGTGGCTCTTTCTGTCGCTCGTCCCCAGTGGAGTGGGGTTCGTGCTCCTGGCCTACGGCAAAAAGGAGGGCCGCTGGCCACAGCTCGTCGCCGGCCTGATCTTCCTGGTCTATCCCTACTTCACAGATTCGATCGCGGCGCTGATCGGTGTCGGCGTGGCACTCGGCCTGGGCTTGTGGCTCGGGCTCAGGTCCGGCTGGTGAGGCCACCCGTTGGCTGACGGATTGCTTCGCACGAGGCCAACGTCATGACCGAACCGCTCCCGATCGACATCTCGGGCAGAACGATCGTTCGCATTCTCGCCGTGCTAGCCGGCGTCTGGCTGTGGCTGCACCTCTGGGAATGGGTCCTGTTGCTGGTGGTCGCTTCGTTCCTGGCGGTCGGCCTCGATCCGGTGATCACGTGGCTCGACGCACATCATGTGCGGCGCCGCTTTGCCGCCCCGGTCCTGGTTCTGGCGATCGTGGTCGCGGGTGCGGTGTTCGTGTATCTCGCCAGCGCCGCGCTCAACGAACAGGCGTCGCTCCTTGGCGGGCGCGTCGACGACGTGCGGCACGCGATCGTGGAGCGGATGCCGCCCCGGGTGATGGAACTGCTGCCGAGCGGTGTCGAGGGCGGCCAGAAGCTCGGCACCTACCTCCTCTCGCTGGGCCAGTCGCTGGTCAATGGCGTGCTGTCGCTCGGCGTCGCGCTCGTGCTGACGGTGTATCTGCTGCTCGACGGACGCCGTACCTACGAATGGCTCGTCGCGTTTGCGCCGGCGGCGCACCGGCCCAGGGTCCGTCAGACGGCCATGGAGGCACGCACCGCAATTCTGGCCTACGTCCGCGGCAACATGCTGACCTCGGCCCTGGCCGGGATCTGCGCGTATGTCGCCATGCGGCTGCTGCACGTGCCAGCCGCCATGTTACTCGGGCTCATCACCGCGATCTTCGACCTGCTGCCGGTGATCGGCATCTTCATGTCGACGATCCCGGCGGTCCTGCTCGGTCTCACCGTGTCGACCTGGGTGGGCGTCGGCGTGGCGCTCTACCATGGCGCCTACAACATCGTCGAGAACTACTACATCACGCCGAAGGTCTACGGCCGCGAGCTTCGGCTGTCAGACCTAGCGGTGATCCTGGCGCTCGCGATCGGAGGGGCGCTGGCGGGCGTGATTGGCGCGCTGGTGTTCCTGCCGATCGTCGCGCTCTATCCGGCGGTCGAACGGATCTGGCTCCGCAACACGATCCCGCCGGAGACCGTCCAGGATCATCGCCGCATCGAGAACACCGAGGAGCACTGACGCGCACGGCGGGGGCGACTCCGCGCGGCGCGGGACCTATCCGACCCTGACCACCATCATCGTCGCGTCGTCGAACGGCTCGGCGGTGCCGCGGAACGCCTTGACGTCCTTCTCGACGCGCACCAGCAGGTCGTCGGCGCCGGCCGAGGCGCGCAGGAGCGCTTCGAGGCGCTCGGTGCCGAACATCTCGCCTGTCTCACTCTCCGCTTCGACACAGCCGTCGGTGTAGAAGAACAGGAGGTCGCCGGCGGCGAGCTGCACCCGGTCCTCGTGATAGCCGCGGCCGGCCAGGAGGCCGACCGGCAGGCCCGACGACGACATCTGCTCGAGACGGCCGTCGGCGCGGAGTACGTATTGGGGATTGTGGCCGGCGTTGACGAACCGCAGCAGCCGCGTCACCGGATTCAACATCCCGACGAACAGCGTCGCGTAGACCGGACCCGGCGTGTTGCGCTCGATGTCGACGTCGATCTCGCGGGCGATCGAGGCGAGATCCTGGCCGAGCGCCAGGCGCGTCCGCAGCGACGCCTGGATGTTGGCCATCAACAGCGCCGCGCCCACTCCCTTGCCCGACACGTCGCCGACCAGCATCGCCAGGTCGCCATCGCTGAGCGCGAAGTAGTTGAAAAAATCGCCGCCGACCTCGCGGGCGGGAACGGACACGCCCTGGATCTCCATCGCACCCATGCGCAGCGGACCCTGCGGCAGCATGTCGTGCTGAATCTGGCGACCGAGCTCCAGCTCGCGGCGGATGCGCTCCTGCTCGACCATCGCGTGCTGATGGCGTTCGACGTCCTCGGCCATCTGGTTGAAGGCCCGCGCCAGCTTGCCGATCTCGTCGTTCGAGCCGACCTCCACCCGGGCGCTGTAGTCGCCTTCGGCGATGCGGTGCACGCCGTCGTTGAGCGTCGAGAGGTTGCGGGTCAAGCGGCCGGACAACGGCACGATGCCGATCAGTGCCAGGCCGATGCACGCGAGACCGAGCCCGGCATTGCGGACGCCGGCCCGCCGCAATTCATTCAGCGACTCCCCCACCGGGCGCGCGATGCCGAACTTGAGCCCGGAGCCGCTGGGGTCCTCCGTGGTCACGACGATCCAATCGGGCAGGACCGTGGTTCCCGGAGGCAGATCCGCCTTGACGATGCCGCCGCCGAGCGATTCGATCTTCTGGCGGTCCTCGCCGGTCGGCGTGAAGAGGCGTCCGTCCTTGGAGAACGCGAACGGCACTTCGCCGCGCTCGCGACGCGTGGTGGTGAACACCGTGGCGAGCAGGTTGGGAAGGTTGACCTCGGCGTTCGCCTCACGCACGACCTTGCCATTGCGCTCGACCATGACATCGAGGCGGCTGCCGGTGAACGCGGTGCGGCGCCGGGTCGGCCCGGATGTCGCGGCTGCATCCTTGCCTGAGGGGGCACTGGCCTCGGTCGCCGCGCGCGCGGCCGGCGCCGCCGCTGCCACCGCGCGGCTGTGAACGGCCGCTGCCTGCTTGGCGGCTGCCGCCATGCTGGCCTTCTCGTCAGCCGCCTTCTGCGCCTCGGAGACCTTCTTCTGCAGTTCCGCGGCCCCCATCTGGATGCCCTGGACGATGCCGAGCATCCGCTGGTTGACCTCGCCGATTACCTTCTGACGGTCCTCCTGCGAGAGCTTCTGCCACTCCTCGTTCGAACCGACCAGCTGCTGAATCATCTCGCGCCGGATCGGCATCATGTCGAACTGGATGCGATCCTTGTCGGGCTCCGCGGCGCCGGGCGCGGGGGGCGGCGGCGGCGCTCCGGGCGGGAGCGGGTTCGGGTTCGGGTTGCCGGTTCCGCGTCCGGCGCCGAAGTCGGGACGGACGCCTTCCACCCCGGCGTCGGGCGGCTGGCCGCCGCGCGCGAAATCCGGCCGGCCCCGCCCACGGCCGCGATCGAACCGGCCGTCAGGAGAGCCGGCGGTCGCCGCCGGGTCCGCTCCGGCCGCCTGCGGCGGCAGCGGTGCGAGAGGAGGGACGGGCGCCACCGCCGGGGCTGTCACGGGCGCAGGAGCTGGCGCGGGCGCAGCACCGGGTGCACCGACCGAGGGCGCCGGCAAGGGCGCACCCACGACGATGTCCCCGCGGCGTCCACCACGGAAACCGCGGCCGCCGCCGGCGCCACGGCCGTCGCCAGGTCCCTGCGGCGCTCCCGGCGGCGGACCGCCCTGCCGAAGGCCGCGCACCTCGATGTTGTTCAGCAGCATGGCCACCTCGCCCAGGGCGGCGGCGACCGAGTCCTCGTGCGTCGTTTCGGCAGGTGTGGGAGGTACCGGCTTGGCGGGGCCGCCCGCGGCGGTGGGCGCCGCCGGCGCCGGCGGTGCCACGGCGGCCGTGCGCGCCGGCTGGGCGGCCTGGGCCTGCGCTTCGCGCTGCACGTCCATCAGGTGCTCGACGCGATCGCTGATCTGGGTCGTCACGAGTTGCATCCGCTGTGACAGATCGCCGGCGAGCGACTGCGCCTCGTGCCCGGCAGCCTCGCGGAGCGCCGCCGCGTTGCTGAAGTACGTGTAGAACGTCACCGCCCCCAGCGGGACGACCGAGAGGAAAAAGAAGGCGACGATCAGACGGAGGCGAAGGCTCATACGGGGCGCTCATTGAAGTATGGCCTGAGATGCCGTCCGATTGCTGGACAGGTCGGATCAGGGCACGAAATGGCGTTGGGACCGCCGCTGCTACGAGGCGAGCGCGCGCAGGCCCGCGACCAGTCGCCCGATCCCTTCCGCGACCGTCTGCGCGTCCAGCGCGCCGTACGAGATCCGGATCGAGCAGGGCGCGGCGTCGGCGAACGCGGACCCGGGGATCGCCGCGACCCGGTGTTCGCGAATCAGCCGCTCCGCGAGCGCCATCGAGTCGATCTTCGTATGCGCCCGAACCAGATAGTAGAAGGCCCCGTCCGCGGCTGGCACGTCGCACGGCACGTCGGCGGCACTCAACCTGTCGAAGATCAACCGCCGGGTGGCGTCGAGCGACGACAAGTGCGCCGCGGCGTGCGCCCGGCCGACTTCCAGCGCCGCGAGCGCGGCATGCTGGGACACCGCCGGCGGGCAGATCAGCAGCGTGTCCTGGACCTTGTTCACCGCTTCGTGCAACGACGCCGGAATCACCATGTAGCCGATCCGCCAGCTCGCCATCCCGTAGGCCTTGGACAGCGAATACAGCGAGATCGTGTGGTCCTCTGACCCGTCGATCGACCCGGGCGAGAATGCCGTCGCCGTCCCGTAGGTGAAGTACTCGTACGCCTCGTCGTGCAGGTGGAAGATGCCGCGCGCCCGGCACAGCCGGTTGACCGCCGAGAGGGCGTCCGCCGGGTAGACGGCGCCGGTCGGATTGTTCGGCGATACCGTCACCACGGCGCGCGTGCGCGGCGTGATCGCCCGCTCGATCGCCGCGATGTCCAGCTGATAGTTGCTGTCGGTCGGGACCCCGACGGCGTTTGCCCCCGCCATCACGATGGCCATCTCGTGGTTGAAGTAGTACGGACCCGGCAGGATGATCTCGTCCTCGGGATCCGTGATCGCCAGGACTGCATTGAGGAACGCCTGATTGCCGCCGGCAGTCACCAGCACGCGACTGCGCGGCCGCACGGTGATGCCGTTTTCAGCCGCCAGCTTGGCTTCGAGCGCCGCGACGAGCGCCGGCAACCCCTCCACCGGGCCGTAGCGGTGATCGTTCAGCGAGGTGCCGAAACGCTGCGACGCGGCAACCGCTTCGGGTGGCGGACCGTACGACACGACGCCCTGCCCGAGCGAAATCGTGCCCGGGGTCTCCGCGATCCAGCGCGCGACGATGGGAATGACCGGGAGCTGGACGGCAGCGAGGCGACGCGATTGGCTCGGCACGGCGACTAGTCCCCTGGAACCGTGATACCTGGGACAAGTCCCGGAGCGCGGCGCCCGGCGGGCAAGGCGAGAGGAGTGAGCATATTGGGCATATGTGAGCGACGAGCAACGCC
>Ga0207701_10000080_pt1 | contig 83083 bp, 74 predicted proteins | sample KBSSwiSSwithPhiX_FD_184294 | JGI IMG/M metagenome (GOLD analysis project Ga0207701, IMG submission 184294) | Switchgrass rhizosphere bulk soil microbial communities from Kellogg Biological Station, Michigan, USA, with PhiX - S5 (SPAdes) (version 2) | ecosystem: Environmental > Terrestrial >...
CGCACAACAAGGGGCTTTCTGTTATGCTGGCTTCAGAATATATCCTGATCGACATATCGCTAATAAGCTACAGCCCCAACTGAACGAACATAACCCAGCTTTGGAACCTGCCTGCTGCGCCTTTGCGGAGCTTCGGCGGAGCAAGGCCGGCAGGTAGGTATACCATCAACTTTCTATCTTTGATCAGCAACAGCACCGGGCCGAAGTAACAAGACTATCAGCACAGCAGAAAGCCCACGACGTTGTGCGTAATACGACCGAGCATGAGAAATAAGAACGGAACAAGTGATTTATTCAGAGGTCAATTCCAACCATTAATAACTAATATGATCAGGACATGCTTATTCATTTCAATACTTATACTTTCTTTTGGACAGTTTGCAGCTTACGGCCAATCAAGGAAAATAATTATTGATTGTGACCCGGGTGTTGATGATGCCACAGCACTTGTTTTAGCGATGAATTATCCTGGCTTCGAGATTTTGGGAATTACAACGGTATTTGGAAACGCATATTTGGAGCAGACAACGAAAAACGCATTAACGGTGGTGGAGTTGTCCAAAAGAAACATTCCTGTTTACAAAGGAGCAGACAAACCTTTGCGTAAGCCGCTTGATGCCCCTCCTGATTTTATTCACGGAATAGATGGATTGGGAAATTCCCATCAGCCTGATCCAAAAATCACCTTTGAGTCAAAACCTGCAGCACAGTTTATTGTCGATGTAGCAAAAGCATTCCCGGGTGAAATAACGATTTTAGCCGTAGGCCGGCTCACCAATCTTGCGGCGGCAATAAAAATAGATTCAAACGTTACCAAAAACATCAAAGAAGTGGTTTTGATGGGTGGTGATTTGCACGTTCCGGGAAATGTGAACCCTGTGGCGGAGGCCAACGTAGAAGGTGATCCCGATGCTGCGGATATTATTTTTACAGCCCCTTGGAAAGTCACCATGATCGGCCTCGACGTAACCACAAAAGTGAAGTTGAGCGATGATATTTTACTTCGAATAAAAAACAAAAACCAACAATACGGACCCTTTGTTTTTGCCATTACCCGATTTTACCTAAACTTTTACAAGACCTCTAATCAGCTGACAGGTGGTTTCTATGTACATGATCCATCTGCTGTTATGTTTCTTATTGATCCTACTCTTTTCCAGCTTACCATAGGACCGGTGAGAGTAGTGACTGATGGAATTGCGATTGGGCAGACGATTATGCCGGCCTACGATTATCAACTCCAGTTAGCACCGTGGAAGGATAAACCGTTTGTCAACGCTGCTATTGGTGTAAATACTGATAGATTCCTGAAAGTATTTGAATCTGTTATGGCGAAGAGTATCGTTCGAAAGAAGAAATGACCGCCGAATAAAAGAGGTAAAATAAAATGTTTCATGATAATGGTACTACGCACAACATTGCATTGCTGCAAGTGGCTGAAGTGCTGCTATAGCTTGACGAAAAACACGGCATCGAATTATCTTTACTGAACCGCATTACTGCCAATTTCACACCTGACAGCAATGCTTTCACGTTGGTGGATTTGCTGAAATTACTGGTAACATTGATTTCTATGTTTAAAATTATTTGAAAACCTCTTGGCGGAATATTCGTAAAAACAAATTGTTTTCTACCATTAATATTCTTGGCTTATCTATCGGCGGACAGAATTTACCGTATTAAAAGCCAATATTAACGGTGGGAAAATATTGGAAGGTAATGTAATGCCACCTGTGGCAGCAGCTGAACAACTTGCAAGATCCGTTGTATGGTCTTTGACCAACAAGCAAAATATCATGGTATTCACCTTCCCTCAATGGTTATTCCTTTGCGTTTTGCATAGTCTTCATAAAAATCCCACCCGAAGCCAACAACAGCATTTTTTTCAAGAATGATCGGAGTTTGCTGTCCCTTGGTAATATCGCCCTCAGCTTTGTTGCCATTGGTGTAATACCATATAATTTCTATTGTATTGCCTGAGGTATCAGTTCTGAATTCCCTATTAACAGGATTGTTTATAACGAGGTCTTCTTTCTTTGTCATAAAACTGGTGCTAGTATATGTTTGAATTTTTTGAACTCCACCCATTACTTCCACTATTTTATTTTTATTAGCTCCGAGGTCTATTTTTAATAAATTAGCCTGGTTATAAGATCCAAGTTCAGCTCGTGATGGCTTTTTTGGGAGAGTTTGGCCAAAGATATTATGGGCGATAAGCATTAATGCAAACAATAGTAAAGCGGAAGGTTTCATCTCAATATTAGTTTAGTTGGTAAATTATCTATTATTTTACATCAAACGTACTGCAATAAACTAACACAGCAAAAAAGCGGGCAACAGTGCAGAAACAACCCTAAGCTTCCATACTTGTCATCACTTCTGTATATTGACCCGGCAATCTGTGGCCCGGCGAAAACAATACATAAACTACACCTTATGAATAAGACCTTTCTTTTGATCACTGTGACGGGCATATTCAGCAACATTGCAAATGGCCAATCGCATTTTGGCTTCAAAGGCGGCGTGAATTTGGCAAACCAGGTAAAGAAAATTTCAATTCCACAAGTTCCGGTCACAACCCAGGACACAAAGCCTTTTGTGGGTTACCAGGTCGGCGCCTTCTATAAGACAAAGTTGCATGAAAAATTATGGATATCTGCCGAAACGAATTTTTCTGTGATTGGTTCCGGCATGACCTTAATGAGCAATGACGGAAAGAGCCACGATGCCCATGAAAAATTGGGTTATATAGAACTCCCTTTAACGTTGCAGTATAAGATCGGCAAAGTATATTTCGGAGCTGGACCCGGCGCAGGATTTAAGGTATTTTCAAAAATCACCAACTTTGAGAACAGAAGCTTTGATATTCCCTATTACCAAACAATGGATGTGGCGGGAAACATTCTCGCAGGCTACAGTGTCGCAAACAAATTGGATGTAGATCTCCGCTACAGTCATGGTTTGACCAATATATATGAAGACACGGGGTATGGCGAAACCAAAAACAGGTTTTTCAATCTTTCATTGCTGTACACTTTAAAATAAAACGTTGCAAATTATACACTTCAGATGGACTCATTATCGAAATGAACTTACCAAAGAACAAACAAAAATTACTGGATAATGTTATTTACGAACTTAAAGGAATTGCCGGGGTTAAGGCAATTGTTCTTGGCGGTTCCTATGCAACAGGTATGGCGACCGATAATTCAGATTTAGACATTGGGATTTACTACTCGGATCAATGCCCTTTTGACCTTGAAAAAATAAAAATGACAGCCGAAAAAATTGCCGCCAAGGAAAAACCAATTGTGACAGGGTTTTATGAATGGGGACCCTGGGTAAACGGAGGCGCATGGATAAAAACGGCAAATGGGAAGGTAGACTTCCTTTACAAGAATATTGAACAAATCGCCTTAACGATTCAAAATGCAAAAATTGGAATTTGGGAAAATCATTTTGAGCAACAACCGCCGTATGGATTTTCGTCGATTATTTTTCTTGGAGAAACGTTTAGCTGTGTTTCTTTGTATGACCCTGAGGGCATAGTCGGGCGGCTTAAAGAGGAAGTCAAAGAGTATCCTCAAAAGCTAAAACAAGCCGTAATTCAACAGTCTTTATGGTCTGCCGAATTTACCATTTGGCATGCAGATAGTTTCGCTTCTAAAGCCGATGTTTACAATACTGTCGGGTGTTTTACAAGAGCCATAAAAAATATCGTTACTTCACTTTTTGCTATGAACGAGCTTTTTCCAATAGGTGATAAGAGAGCAATAGAGATTCTTGAACAATCAAAATTAAAACCGGCAAGCCTGGCACAGAAAATTGATAATATTTTATGTCCAGATAAACATGCTTCGACAAGCTCAGCATTGACTGAAAGCGCAGTACATTTAAAAAAACTTTTTGAAGAAGCTGTGGAACTTGCAAAGGGTGCATACAAGCCTTATTATAAGTTATGACGAGAGCGTGAAGTCAATTATTAAAGGTGTCGGCTTTTGTCATAAGGCTTTCCGGAATATTTTAAGATGCAGTGAGGCATGTTTTAAAACACTTTCGTAACACCCTGTTGAATACCGGGAAAATCCGGCTGGACGATGCAATTTGCAGCAGATTTAATTTTTGATTTTCCTGGAAATACTGATAAGAACAAACAGCGTTAAAAGAGTGGCTTTTCGGAAATCATGGATTCGGGGGACGCACTTATCCACAAAACAACCAAATGAAACAAACGAAACAATACGATGCAATAATAATCGGCGGCAGCTATGCCGGACTTTCCGCAGGAATGGCATTGGGTCGAGCATTAAGAAGGGTTCTGATTATTGATAGTGGCGATCCCTGTAATAAGCAAACTCCACACTCACATAATTTCCTCACGAACGATGGGAAGACACCCGCAGAAATTGCCAGCCTTGCCAAACAACAGGTGAGTAGTTATGATACAGTAACGTTTTTAAATGCCCTTGTAACCGCAGGCGTCAAAAAGAAAAATGTTTTTGAAATACACACCCAGGCGGGTGAAGCATTCACGTCGAGGAAACTGGTCTTTGCAACAGGGATTAAGAACGTCATGCCGGATATGCCAGGGTTTGCAGAATGTTGGGGAATAAGTGTGCTTCATTGTCCATATTGCCATGGCTACGAAGTACGACATCAGAAGACTGGTATTCTTGCCAACGGAGACGCGGCATTTGAAATAGCGTCCCTTATTTCCAATTGGACAAATGATTTGACTGTTTATACGAATGGAACACCTGTACTCACGGATCAACAGAAGAAGAAATTTCAAAGGCACAAAATAAGCATAACCGAGGCAGTTCTTGACCGGATTGAACAGAAAGACGGATATATCGAAAAGATTATTTTCAAAGACGGGGGAGAAGCGAAAGTAAGGGCAATATATGCCCGGCTTCCGTTCGTACAAAGTTCACCTGTTCCTCAATCCATGGACTGTGAGTTAACTCCGGAAGGGTATATCAAAATCGATGAGGCACAAAAAACAACTGTTCAGGGTATTTATGCCTGTGGCGACAATACTTCCAAAATGAGGACTGTCGCAAATGCAGTTTCAATGGGCACAACAACAGGACTGATGTTGAATAAAGAGCTCATCGAAGAGGATTTTTAAGATACATAGGCCAAGCAGCGAACGTATTAAGCAACTCCCAATTTTGATTTCTTTCCTGATGGAGTCTTCGGAAGATTGGGGCTAATCTCTAATGATTTACAAATGGACAGGCATACGATTAAAGATTATTATGCTCATGAAATCGAGGCTAACAGGCTTGACATGGAAGTCTTCAAACTGGAAGGAAGAAGGACAAAGGAAATCATTGAGCGTTATATTCAAAAAGAGAACCTTGAGGTCCTGGACATTGGAGGAGGAGCCGGCTACTATTCGTTTTGGCTTCATGAAAAAGGACATCATGTTTCGCTGGTTGATTTATCACCTGCGAATATTGAACTCGCCAAGGGGCGTTCCCAATCCAGCGGTGTTTCACTGAAGAGAACGGAAACGGGAGACGCTGTCAATCTAAACTTTTCAAATGAACAATTCGATGTCGTCTTATTGCTGGGCCCGCTTTATCACTTACCCGACCGGGACGAAGGTCAATCCATTTTATGCATTTAGCCGGAAAATCTCTTCACCCGGATTGTCATTTGGTTGGCGCTACCGGCTGTACAGGGACAAGAAGCCTCAATTCTACTCAAGTAAATAAGGATTAACTGGTATTGCAGCTGCGCGATATGGTCCTTCTAAGTCCAGGTGATGATATTTTGCTTGTTGATTTAAGAATACTTTCGGCAGTTCCGTTTGGTTAATTGCTAAAGTGAAGACTTAAAAGTAAAAAAAATCGTACACCTTATTTCCCGTTTCAGCAACACGCTAGCGGACGACAAGCATCAATAGCCCTTTTACCCAGCCCCACTAAAGGCAACGCCCTCTCTTCGCCTTTCCATCAGTCAAAAAATACCTAAATTCATCGGGCATCAGGCTAAATAAGTTTTGATGAACCTAATCCATAAATTAATACATGAACTATGAACAAAGAAACCGAAAATCTGAACAAATCGGGACGGGAGCAGCTCTCCAAGCTCCGGCACATTGTTCAAAAGTCCATTGACGAAGAAAAGCTCGTTGTGGAAAATCTTTTAAATGAACCAAAAGAAATGCTGACGAGAGGCCAGAGTATATCTGATAAAGTGGCAAGATTTGGCGGAAGTTGGAGTTTTATCCTTTCTTTCTCTGCAATTCTTTTTGTCTGGATTGTGTTTAATTCGTACGCTTCCGGGTCACGTCGATTCGATCCCTATCCCTTTATTCTGATGAACCTGATCTTGTCCACAGTTGCCGCATTACAGGCTCCGGTCATCATGATGAGTCAAAACCGGAAGGAAGAAAAGGACAGAAAAAGAAATGAAAATGATTACATGATCAACCTTAAAGCAGAATTGCACGTAAGAAGCCTGCACCAGAAAATTGATTTGATGCAGAAAGAACAAATGAAGGTTTTGTATGAAACCCAGGCTAAACAGCTGGAGCTTCTTGAGAGTATTAAAGAGGCGCTGATAAAGCCTAAATAACTTGTTTGTTGGGTTTTGGTCTTAAGTTTTGGCGGTGGGCTAGGTTTTTGGTCTTGTTTTTTGGATCATCCGGGGACTGGCATATATTTTTTTATTTGCAAAATTTCAGACTATGACCGATGACTAAACCCGCTGCCCTAACCTCTGACTCCTGACTTGTTTTGCAATTCTTACCAACTGTTGTATTTTGGCCGTAATCTCAGCAGTCGTCGAAGTTCGCGCCATAAATGAGATCGTTGAAACAAGTAACATGAAAACCTTCTACTTTAATAATATTGTTTATTATATCGCCGGCGCTGCGTCGATAATTTTCGTAGTGAGTTATTTTCAACCGGCCTTGTTTCGCATTGCAGGATTGATTTTGTTATTACTCGCTCTCGCAGTTGTTACAGATGCGATACTCATATTTGCCAAAAAGACAGGATTGTTGGCACAGCGGAACACCACAGAACGATTTAGTATCGGCGATCCAAACAAGGTTGTCCTACATCTTATAAACAAATATGACTTTCCTATACGCGTTAGTATAATAGATGAGTTGCCGGTACAATTCCAGGAGCGTGACTGGATCAGGAAGGCCAGGATCGAACAAAATAAGGACTTTGATATTGAATATTACCTGCAACCAGTTACAAGAGGCGAGTATATATTTGATAATATCAACGTTTTCGTTCACGGCCCGTTGCAGCTGGTGAAACGCAGGTATATTTTTCCCGCGCCTCAAACGGTGAAAGTTTATCCATCTTACATTCAAATGCGCAGGTACCAGCTGCTTGCTGTAAGCAACAGGTTGCAGGAAGCCGGAGTAAAAAGGATCCGCAAACTGGGCCACAGCATGGAATTTGAACAAATAAAGGAGTATGTCCGCGGGGATGATTTTCGTACCATTAACTGGAAAGCCACTGCCCGGCGGGAATCCCTAATGGTCAACAATTATACGGATGAGCGCAGCCAGCAGATTTATTGCATCATCAACAAAGGTCGTGTGATGAAAATGCCTTTTGCAGGTATGACACTGCTAGATTACGCGATTAACGCGTCACTTGTCCTGGCCAATGTAGCATTGGTAAAGCAGGACAAAGCTGGTCTCATCACGTTTGCTGAAAATCTTGATGCTTTTGTCCATGCCGATAAGAAGAGCACGCAAATGAACCTCTTGCTGGAAACGCTCTATCGGCAGGAGACCAAATTCCTGGAGGCAGATTTTGAAAAGCTATTTTCAGTGATTCGCCACCGCATCACTAACCGAAGCCTTCTGATCCTGTTCACCAATTTTGAGTCGCTGGAAAGCCTGCAGCGCGAGTTACCTGCACTAAAACGAATCGCCCGTTATCATTTACTGCTGGTTGTTTTTTTTGAAAATACAGAGCTCAAAGTTTTGACGGAAAGGAAGGCATTAAAGGTAGAGGACATTTATATTAAGACCATTGCCGAAAAATTTGCTTTTGAAAAAAAGCTGATGGTGAAAGAGCTTCATATGAACGGGATCCTTTCCATTCTTACATCTCCTGAGCACCTCACAGTGAACACTATTAACAAATACCTTGAATTAAAAACCAGAATGTCAATCTAAGTACGATGTACGATATATGGTGTTTGGTGTACGATGTTGGATGTACGATGTTTGATGTACGATGTTAGTTGGGCGGCGTAAATTGCAGCATGAAGAGCACAAACAGTTTTGAAGAGGGAAAAGTTATTTTGATCGATAAACCACTGCGCTGGACATCGTTCGATGTAATCAGGAAGATTCGCAATTTGATTCGTATTAAGAAAGTAGGGCATGCGGGAACGCTGGACCCACTGGCGACCGGCTTGCTGATCGTTTGTACAGGGAAGTTTACCAAACGGATTAATGAGTACATGGCGCAGGAAAAAGAATACAAAGGATCGTTTACTCTTGGAGCTACCACTGCGTCTTACGATCTTGAGCAGCAACCCGGCAATTACCGTTCGTTCGAACACATTACTGCTGAGCAAATAAAGTCTGAGACACTTCAGTTTACCGGCGAAATATTGCAGGTTCCGCCTGCACATTCAGCAATCCAGATCGATGGGAAGCGTGTTTACGAACTCGCAAGACAGGGAAAGGAAGTAATCATCGAACCCCGCAGAGTGACGGTCAGCGAATTCGAAATTACAGGCGTCGACCTTCCACAAGTTCATTTCCGGATAGTTTGCAGCACCGGTACTTATATCCGAAGCCTTGCAAACGATTTGGGAATCGCTTTAGGTTGCGGAGCATACCTCAGCAGCCTATGCCGAACACGAATCGGCGCATTCAGGCTCGATGATGCGCTGACGATGGAAGAGTTTGAAAACGAAGTAATGAAAATCAGGCATTCAACGTAGTGCCTGATCAAATCGCTCAATTTGATTCGCTCATCGTTTTAAGCTTTGAAAGTCCCTTGTCATATTGCTTGCCCATCATTTCATCCATGTCAAAAAATAGCTGCATAACATTCATGGGATAAGAATACTCTGTATCGAATCCCCAGGTTACTTTCGTCGCATTGCCGGTTCCGGCAAGAACAAGGTATGTATCGGCCTTGCCTTTCATCGGTTTAATAAAATTCAAATGAGTTTCCACCCGCTCCGTCTGCTGAAGTTTGGTAATTGTTTGGTTTCCGCTCCCCGCATCGCTATTTCCTTCCCACCTGTAAACGGAACCAACGGTGCCTGGCTGACCTTCATGAGAAACTTTCATAGCAGGATCGATGTCGGTCCAGGGGCTCCATTTTTCCATTGCCTGGAGCGAGCTTACGTTGCCCCAGACTTTATCCTGCGGCGCATTGATAGTAATATCCTTTTCAAGGTGATAAGTTTTTGGAACGAATATGCCGGCAATCAGCACAAAAGCGATCGCCAGCAAAAGAATGACGCCAATGATCTTTAAGATTTTTTTCATATTGAATCATTTAAAATTTGCTGTTTCATTTCTTCGATTTTTGCTTTGCCTTTTCCAAATTTTCCTTCACCCTGAACTTTACAATCTTTGTGATAAGTGCTGCGGGCAGCGGTTTGTCCACCGGAAATTTAACCGAACCTTTTGCTCCCTCATAAACGGATAATTCCTCTTTAAACGCTTCTATTCCCGAAGGCGCCGGGTAAAAACCAACGTGATTTTTAAATCCCCCGAAGTGAACCAGGTTACCGGAAAGAATAAGCGTCGGAACGCCGTAGTTAATGGTTTCCTCTGCCTGAGGCGCCGCTTTTCGTACAATCATTCGCATTTCTTCCAGTTTCTTACGAATCTGTTCAGGAAAGCCCGAAATATACCCGTCGATATTTCCCGCTTTTTTTGCCTTGATCGCTGCCATGCGTTAGGTTAGATTTTCTAGTAAGTATTTAAACCCTATAAATTTATTCTATCTGTCTTTTACTGCCTCATAAATCTTATCAAGTTGGTGGATATGCCGGAGCGTGTGAAAATAGACGAAATAGAGTATCTCGAATTTGGTAATATCGCCAAATGCCCGGTGATTGATCATTTCAGAAAGGTCAGATTCATGGCTTACTTCCATAAGTTTTTCCACTGACCATTTTAAATTATTAACGACCACATCCTTTTCATAGATGTCCTGGGAAGGAATAATAAAATCAGGCGATTTTAACCTGGAATCAAAATCTAAAAAAACTTTTTGCAGTTCCTCTACTCTTGCCGCGGGGTTACGGTTGATCGTTGTTCCGTTCAGCAACATCGCTTTTGCAATCGAATTGTTCGACTTTGTAAGGTGGTCAGCAACCTGTGCTGCCGTCCAGCTGTTGGCATAGGGGATGTCATTTATTTCAACCTCGTCGAAACGTTGTACTTTTTCCATTAATTGATGGGTAGTTGCTTCCAGGATTTTGATAAGACTTTCCTTTTCCAATTCGTCGTTCATAACAGTTTTTATAGAGTGTTTGAAATTTTGCATCATTCGTTTGATTTGTTGTCATTTATTTTTAACAAAAAGGAGATAATATTTGTCAGGCACTCATCTCGCGGGATTTAACCTGACCATACATAAAACATCGGGACCTTTATAGTATTCCAGGCAAAATCCATTTGGATCTATGTTGGGATGTTCAAGCAGGCGTTGAAAAGTCTCACCGATCCGGGACACATCGCTTGCGAAGCTATTCACCGGTTCGCTGATATAGCTTCCCTTTTTTATTACAAATGAATTGAGACCAAATATCTTTCCTTCACCGGGATATCTTTCTTCAAAAGCCGCTTTATACAAAATTTTTCCATTTTTATCCGGCCACGACAATCCAAACAGGGTTCGGTTTTCTCCCGGAGTTATCAGGCTTTTCAGTTTTTCAAAAGCCTCCTGAATTCCTTCCGGGAACGAATCTGCCGGCATATAAAGAACATTGATATCCTTGACCAATTCATATTCTTCCATTGCGAGGAATTTCACGTTGCAAACTTATCAACTGTTGGCATTGTTTATGGGGTGCAAATACGGCATTGTGAGGTGTTGAATGCGACATCAAATTGCCCTAATTTTAGTACCCGAAAGCCTCATTTGGGCGATTGCATAAAATAAATTCTACATGAAACACATTTCAATCATTGTTCCTCTTGGTCATAGCAGCCTGCCAAATATCGACGGCACGCACCAGATTTTTTCAGAAGCAAATAAGTTTGCCGAAAGCATGGGAAGAGATCCCTTCTTCGCCGTGAAATTAGTGGGACTTTCACATGAGATCGTTCAGCGCAATGGATTGTATACCGTTCAACCGGATTGTTTGATACAGGACATAAAGAAAACAGACCTCATCATCGTGCCTGCCATGCACGGTGATCTTCCCAAAGCGATTGAAATGAATAAAGCGTTTATACCCTGGATTATTGAACAATATGAGCAGGGTGCTGAGCTAGCCAGCTTTTGTATTGGTTCTTTTTTCCTTGCAGCAACAGGTTTGTTAAAAGGAAAAAAATGCGCGACGCATTGGGTAGCAGCCAACGATTTCAGGATGATGTTCCCGGATGTAAACCTGGTCGATGACCGTATTATGACCGAAGAGGACGGCATTTATACAAGCGGTGGTGCCTATTCTTTTTTGAACCTGATTTCTTACCTGATTGAAAAATATGCAGGTCGTGACATGGCTATACTGATTTCGAAGGCATTTATGATTGACATTGACCGGATCAGTCAATCGCCATTTATTATTTTTTCGGGCCAGAAGGCACACCACGATGAGCCGATAAAAAAAGCCCAGGAACTGATAGAAGCAAAATTCCAGGATAAGATAACCGTTGACGAACTTGCAGCGCAGTTATGTATTGGCCGCAGAAACCTTGAGCGGCGATTTAAGAAGGCTACAGCTAACACCGTAATCGAGTATATACAAAGGGTAAAAATTGAAGCCGCCAAAAAAAACCTCGAAACAGGGCAAAAGAATGTAAATGAAGTGATGTATGATGTCGGATACTCCGACACGAAAGCATTCAGGACGGTATTCAAGAAAATTACCGGTTTATCACCTGTTGAATACAGGAACAAGTATAGTAAAGCGGCCGTAGTGTGATTGTTTTCTTTACCGGCTGATCTTATAGTGTAGCGCGTTAGTCATGCAGGTTGCCAAATTTCATTTCATTGTTTGACTTGTAGGTAACATCAATGATCTTATTAACAGGGCCACTTGTACCCGGGTACGAGACTTGTATTTCAGTTTGACTGGGCAAAGTTTGGACACAATCGAAACACAGCAATGCTGCTGATCCATCGCAATATTCGTCGATCACCGTGACCAGCTTGGTTATGTTTTCTTCAGAATAATCTTGCGAGGGCAGGCCGTTGATAAAGTGCGTAATCACATGATTTACCTGTTCCGCATTCGAATTTGTTACGCCATCGCGCAGTTCCTGGCAATAGTCGCTTTCTCTGTCTTCTTTGCTGCACGAAAAGGCTGCGAAGATCAGCGTAATGCCCAACAAGTAAAAGAATTTGCAGCTCATGTCTCTTTATTGGGGAGAGACAATGCTTTTTTAAAATACGTTGCTTAAAAAACAAAAAAGAAGATATAGCAAACTATTATTACGATTAATTGAAATTGCCTTTAAGCAAATATTCGACAACATTAGCAAGATCGGTTTCAGTTAATCCGCCGGCTGCAGGGTCAGGCATCAGGCTTTTATCTTGCTTATCTTTTCTATTAATCTCCGAAGCCTTTATCAAGTGTTTTTTACCGGAGATATCTTTTAGAACGACGTTTTCCCTGGTTTCTGCCATCAGAAAACCATAAAAAGATTCGCCACTCTTCTTGGTGATAAGCCATGGTTCATACCCAAACACGATTGCTGCGTCAGGATTAATCACAGCGTCGAGCAGTGCTGTCCGATCAAATTTTTTTCTGATGGCTGTAAGTTCCGGCCCAACAAGATTGCCCTCTCTTCCCACTTTATGACACGTGGCGCAACGCTGGTTATATACCAATTTTCCCTTGGTCACATCGGGCTTCAGCTTTATGATTTCTTCAATGGAATAAGTCTTTCTGTTCCCTGGCCTGCTGAAATATTTTGCAGCCTGTATGCGAACCGCCAGGTCAGGATTGTTGAAAATAGAAGTTTCGACGATTGGCAAAATGGTCTTTGGAATTTTGTTTTCTGCAGCTAAAGCAATCAGCATTTGACCGCCGATCGAATCTGCAGCCATCTCTTCCGTTCGCCATTTCCTTTCGTCCGAAGACTGGCGTTCGTCGAGGATGATTTGACGTTTTACTTTCATTTGTGCGAGGCGCCTTTCATAGTTCGTATTCAAATTTACTTTCGACCAATCCAACAGTTTGTACCAGTCGTTACTCTGCCTGAAGGAAAGCCAGTAAGCGGCCCGTTCTTTTACATCGGGCAAATTTGAAGCAGAGGCCATCAACATTGCCTGCGCGGCTCTTTTATCATTTATAAACCCAAGTGCCGTTAGCATCTTATTCCTTTCTTCGGCCGGCACCAAAGAATCAGTGGCTCTTAAATAGATATCATTGATTGCAATAACAGGGTGAAGCCGCCATGCGAAATCAACCATGAGACTTTTCCACTGCGACGAACGGCGATTTTCTTCTCCTAGTGAAGTTTTTAGCTCTTTATACCATAAATCAGCATCGGCATCCATGGCACTGCCCAATGATTCAAGATACCACCTGTCTTGTCCGTCATATTGCGAGGCAAGCGACATCAATACTTCTTTTTTCTCCGCGTAAGGCAGATCACGTAAAGCAATCACTGCCTCTCTTTTTACAAAAGAAGAAGCATCGCCGCGAAGTTGGTTGACATAGGGTAAAATGTCTTTTACGGATTGGCGCAATGCCCGGAATGCTGTCGCCCTCAGCAGCTCATTTGGATTACCGAGCATGCGCTCAGCTTCCGCCTTGCCTTTCGGACCCAATTGCGACAACAACCAGATTGCCCTTGCCTGGAAATAAGGATTTTCATTGTTAAGCACCTCCTTTACCTGTTCCACCACTGAGTCGCCTCTTTGTTTCAGCTTCACAAAAGCAAGATTGCGGACATTAACCGCAGGATTTTTCAATGCTTCAATTTGTCCGGTTATAGAACTCAGATCAATAGTTGGCGCAACCAGTTTCTTATTTTTTGGAACAATGCGATAGATCCTTCCATAACCAATTGTATCTTTCATTTGGTGGCCACCCACTACGGGATCATACCAATCCGCAATATAGATGGCACCATCTGTGCCAATCGTTACATCACTTGGCCGGAACCAGTTTTCCTTTTGTGCGTTCTGCGCTGAATCATTCCAAACATACCTTTCATTATCGGAGGAAAGTGATGTAATGAAATTTGAACGTGTGCCCAAATCATAACCGGAACCGTTTACTACAGGGTAATAACCGAAAATGGTGTTGCGTCCGGCATCTGCGCTTAATAACAGGCCCCTATATTTTTCACCAAGGGCGTCGCTTTCATTCATCACTACTCCTGTTGGTGATCCGGCACCAGTTCTATCACCTGCTGGCATTATTCCCGGGTCATCCTGGTGCCAGTGAGCTGCAAAAATATCCTGGCCCGGGCGCTGGTCTGCCTGCCAATAGCGTGTGCCGTCATTGCTGAAAAATCCGGCATTGCCTCCTTCCATAAGCCATGTTGTGCGACAGGTCACGACCTGGTCGTCGTTATCATTTTGCCATAAGTTTCCGTAGGAATCAGTCACAACTTCATATGAGTTACGAAAATTGTGGGCTAACACTTTCAGTCCCGATCCATCGGGATTAACGCGCAAGGCAAGACCACCCACCCAAATTCGTCCATCGTCACTCTTTCGGTTACCTTCATTTTTATCATTGTATGGTGAACCACCTGTGTAGATACTTCCCGATCTTAACGTCCACCCACTTTTATCAGTCACTGTATGCGGACCAGCGTTACCCGTATTGAAATACCAGTTACCATCAGGGCCTGCTGTTACTGAATGCAGTGAATGATCATGGTCCTTTCCTCCAAATCCTGTCAATAAGATTTCTTTTTTGTCAGGTTTATCATCTCCGTTCTCATCTGTATAAACGATTAAATTTGGGGAGCAGGATACAATGACTTTGTTGCCAATTACGGCAATACCCAACGGTGAAACAAGGTCGTTCTCCTGTACAAAAATTTTTGATGTGTCTGCTTTACCGTCGTGGTCAGTGTCCTCAAGTATAACTATCCTGTCACCTTTCGTGTAATGAAGGAATTTTGTTGAGTCATTATTGTAATTGCGATAATCGACGGCCTCGGTTACCCAAATCCGTCCACGACTATCAACATCCATATTTGTTGGATTGTGCAACATGGGGGACTCGGCCCATAAGGTAGCTTGCAGATCAGATGGTGGGACCAGGCCAGTATCGTTAATTGCCCGCGTTGAACGGTTGCAGCTGGTAAGCAGTACTGCGAAACTGACGAGCATCGTAGTAATCATTTTTAATGATATCGGCATAGTAATTCTCAATGTCACTGAAGGCATTTAATAAGCGTTTCAAAGAAGAGTTTTACTTGCTCTTCATTTTCCCACCACGGCAGGTGGCCGCATTTTTCTATAATATGAATCTGCGATTGCGGTAACAGTTCATGGATCTCCTGTACGGTTGATTCCCCAATGGGATCCTGCCTGCCCTGGATAATGCTTACAAGTCCTCTGAATTTCTTAAGCCTCGCTATCCTAAGCTTTTCAGTAGCTATATAGTTTGTAAATACAAGAGGTATCACAGCCGGGTTATCCATGATCTCTTCAAAGTCCGTGGCATTCTTGATTTCCAAAGCCTTTTTTCGGTCAAAAAAATACCCTGGCCAGTAACCTTTTAGCGCAGGTTTTTTCATAGCTTCCAATTCAGCCATTTCTTTCAGATCTTCTTCGTGCAACCGCATTGTTATGTTGTCTTCAAAATAGCCGAAGAATTTGCCGGTGGGTCCTCCAGGGCCGATAAGGATTAATCTTTTGACGCGATTTGGATATTTAGATGCATAGTCCATCGAAAGCATTCCGCCCCAGGAATGGCCAATCAAGGTAAGTTGATCAAGTTTCAGATGCTGGCGCAGTGCTTCAAGATCTTTTACGTAAGCATCTACTGATGCTGACACCGTATCAATGTTTTTCGACTCGGATTTGCCGGTAGCGCGCTGGTCGGGCACAATGCATCGGTAGTTGCTTTGCAGGCGCTCCCAAATTGACTTAATATAGATTGCGTCTAAGCCTGGTCCGCCTGCGAGCAGAATTAGTGGTTGACCTTTCCCGAATTCATTTACGAATAATTTGGTCCCATCAAAGGAGGTAATGAAATAACTTGTTTGCCCTGCTAACTCGGTTGTGCAGAAAAGTATAAACACGAAAATTCTTTTCATAGACAAATATTGTTAGGATAAGAAATGAAAATGTTGAAACGGGAGTACCAAACAATAAATTTACACAGACCTGCCCAAGGTATCAAAATCATTCAATCCTGTGGGGACTGATAACATGATCAACATTTACTCCGTAACTTTCAAAAAATCTAAACCTGCATGCTTCGATGCTTCCAGGCGATCGCCTGTTTGGTGTTGGTCACTCAATTATCGGCTCAGCGTTTTGGAGCCACTCCTCCTGAAGTAAAATGGAAACAAATTAACACAGACACGGCGAGAATTATTTTTTCCCAGGGATTGGATAGCCAGGCCCAGCGTGTGGCGGCATTGGTGCATCTGCAGGCAGGGCACAATATTGCCGCGCTGGGTGGGCGTTTGAAAAAGATCAACATCGTTTTGCAAAACAAAACCGTTATTGGAAATGGTTACGTTGGACTTGGGCCTTATCGAAGCGAATTTTACATGACGCCGACCGTCAATAATTTTGACCAGGGCAGCGTTGGGTGGGCCGACGCTTTAGCCATTCATGAATACAGGCATGTGCAGCAGTTTAATAATTTCAGAAATGGTATCAGCAAACTCATGAAAATCTTATTTGGAGAGGAAGGTTATGCCCTGGCAATAAATGCGAGCATTCCGGATTGGTTTTATGAAGGTGACGCCGTTTACAGCGAAACTGTATTGTCGCAACAGGGTAGGGGCCGTCTCCCGCTGTTTATGAATGCCTATCCTTCGTTGTGGACTGCAGGAAAGAAATATTCCTGGATGAAGTTGCGAAACGGATCCTGGAAGGATTATGTCCCCGGCCACTATCAGCTGGGTTATATGTTTGTCAATTATGGCTACGAAAAGTATGGATTGGATTTCTGGAGAAAAGTAACAAAGGACGCCAGCGCATTTAAGGGATTGTTTTACCCGTTCCAAAGTGCAATTAAACGACAAACCGGTGTCGACTATCGAACATTTAAAAAGGACGCTTTCGAATATTATAAGACCAAAACCGCAGATGATAAAAAGAATGTTGAAACAGCATATACAACGATTTTCCCGGTTAATAAAAAGTATGTTACCAATTATGTTTTTCCCTACCAGTTGCCCGGTGATTCGCTGTTATACCTGAAAACAAGCTACCGCCATCGACCCGGGTTTTATGTAAAAGATAGATCAGGCGTACGCAGGCTGCGAATAAGAAACATTTCAATTGATGACCAGTTTTCATATCGTAATGGTAAAATTGTTTACGCTGCTTTTGAAAATGACCCGCGATGGACATGGCGGGACTACAGCGTAATCAAGCTCCTTGACGTTCAAACCGGCAATCAAACAACGGTCACCCGGAAATCAAAATATTTTACGCCGGATATATCACCGTCTGGTCAAAAAATTGTGGCTGTAGAAATAGCCGATAATGGTAAATCCGAACTGCATGTACTGGATGCTGAAAGCGGGGAATTAAAGACTAAAATTGATTTGTCAGAGGTAAATTTATTTACTGATCCAAGGTTCTTAAATGAAGATTCAATCGTCACTGCTATTCGCTTGCACGACGGAAGAATGACCCTTGCCTTAATTGAGCTGATTAACGGAAAGAGCACGGTGCTGATTCCGGCTTCATTTAATGTCACAGGATTTCCATCGATAAGCAATAACGTAGTTTATTTTACCGCATCATTTGGAGGATATGACAATGTTTTCGCGGTACGATTGGATGATGGGAAAATCTACAGGATTACAGACGGTCCATCCGGAAAATATTTTGTAAATGCGGCTAATGGGAAGATTACCTGGTCAGTTTTTTCTGCCGAAGGCTACCAGCTTCAACAAATAGACGAGCCCACGACTTTGAATGCTGCCCTGGCGAATGCTGTTGCCGAAGAATTGACCAATGTATACCCGGTAAGCCATACCAATGAGATCAGGGAAATTCTATCGCCTAATACTTTCAATCAAAAAAGGCCTGTCAGTCTTTATCATAAAGGCACCAGGCTATTGAATTTTCACAGTTTTCGTCCGTATTATGAAGATCCCGAGTTCAGCTTTTCATTGTATGGGGAGAATGTGCTCAACACGATGCAAACCGAAGTGTATTACGTGTACAATGAAAATGAAAATACCAATGCCGTTGGTTTTAGCGCGGTATATGGCGCCTGGTTTCCCTATATAAATGGAGGGACTCAATATACTTTTGATCGAACAGCCGTGGTCGATAGCTCATTAAAACAATGGGACCAGCTCGATACCAGGATTGGCCTGAGCATACCGCTCAACTTCACCAGCGGCCGGAGTTTTAAGAATCTCAGCTTCGGTAGTAATTACGTATTTCGGAATGATATAATTAAAGGCGAAGCCAAGAACCATTTCAGCAACTCCAATTTCAGCTATCTTTCTCATTTCATCCGGTATAGCCAACAGGTTCAATCCGCTGTGCAGCATATTTTTCCGCGGCTGGGCTTTGCCCTTTCCGGACAGTTCAATCATGCGATAACGAAATATGACAGCTGGCAATTTTTGGGCAACGCTTCCCTCTATCTGCCGGGCGTTACATCCACACACAGCCTCGTACTCACCGGTGCGTGGCAGGAACGGGATACGCTTGACGTGCTGTTCAGTAATCGATTTTCCTATTCGCGTGGTTACAATGAAGCCTATTTCTCCAGGATGTGGAGGACTTCTGCGAATTATCATTTTCCATTATTCTACCCCGATTGGGGATTTGCCAATATTCTCTATTTGCAGCGCATAAGGGCAAATGCCTTTTATGACTTCACAAAAGTGTATTCCAATGACAAAAGCCGTTCAGCTGATCAGAGGAGTGTAGGCGGCGAATTATATGTGGACACAAAATGGTGGAATCAGTACGAGCTCAGCTTTGGAATACGGGTAAGCCAGTTGCTGGACACCGATTTTTTTACGCGGACAAAGGGAACTATTGTCGAGTTTATAATGCCGGTGAGTATTTTTCCGAAATAGGTAAGAATAAATGAGATAAGACCCGGGAGCACCAGTCTTTGCTCTTATGAGATGAGAGAATTGAAAAAGACTCCGGGTCAAGCCCGGAGTGACAATCTTAATTCAATTCAGACCAGCCAGGCTCTCTTCAATAGCCCTGATCCTGGCTTCGGCATCGGCTTTTTTCTTCCTTTCGACGTCAATCACTTCAGTTTTTGCATTCTGAACAAAACGCTCGTTATTTAATTTTTTTTCAACCGATAATAAGAAACCTTTGTGGTATTCGAGCTCTTTTAATAACTGTGTTTTTTGTGAAGTTGTATTGATTGCCGTTTCGGTTTCAATAAATAATTTATCCTTTTGCACAACTATATTGATGCAGTTGGCTACCGGTTCGTTTACAAACTGTATCTCGTCGGCGTTGACCTGTTTTGATAAAATATTTTCAATTGATTTGTACACGGCAGGGCTGCCTGATTGGATATGCAATTTTATCCTTTCTTTCGGCTTTATTTGATTCTTGTTTTTAGCATCGCGAATTCCTGTAATCAATTCCATCAGCAGGGATCCTTGTTTCAAAATATCCTGGTCCATTTTTCCAATAGCGCCAAATTGTTTTATACAGAGATCGTCTTTTTGTTCTTTGAGCAAATGATAAATCTCTTCAGTAATAAATGGCATAAACGGATGAAGCAGTTGCATCAGCTGTTCAAAATATCCGATTGTCTTACTATAAACAGTTTCATCGATGGACTGTTCAAAGCCCGGTTTCACCCATTCAAGGTACCAGCTGCAGAAGTCGTCCCAAATCAAAGAGTAGATTGTTTTCAATGCTTCGCTCAGGCGAAACTCATGGAACAATCTTTCCACTTCGGTTCTGGCATTATTGAGCCGGTTTTCAAACCACTCAACAGCGAAATCGCCTTGCTTCCTGCTTCCTGCCGCTTGCTTCGCGTCGCTCGCAATCGTCGTCGCAGTCGCAATGACAGCCTGTTGCCCGTTGCCCATGGCTATTTTTCCTTCCCATAGTTTTACCAATTTCAGGGCATTCCAAATCTTATTATTAAAATTTCTTCCCTGCTCGCAACTGCTATCGTCAAACAAAAGATCATTCCCGGCGGGAGATGAAATCATTATTCCAAAGCGAACAGCATCTGCGCCATGCCTGTCAATCAGGTCCAACAGGTCGGGAGAATTCCCCAACTGTTTACTCATCTTTCTTCCCTGTTTGTCACGCACCATGCCGGTGAAATACACATCGCCAAAAGGTTTTTCTTTCATGTATTCCATTCCAGCCATGATCATGCGCGCCACCCAAAAGAAAATAATATCCTGGCCGGTCACTAAAACGGAAGTGGGATAATAATATTTAATATCCTCGTTACCCGGATGACTGATTCCTTTAAATACTTCCATTGGCCATAGCCATGAAGAAAACCAGGTATCCAATACATCCGGATCCTGTGTCAATTGAACATTGTTCGTTGAGTATTGAGCGTTGAATATTTCTTTAGCCTTCTGCTCATTTTCAGCCACAACAAATCTTCCCTCTTCATCATACCAGGCAGGTATCTGTTGGCCCCACCAAAGCTGGCGGCTAATGCACCAATCTTTTACATTTTCCAGCCAGTATTTATAAGTTGCTAAAAACTTATCGCCCGGGTGAATTTTTATTCTTCCTTCTGTCACTTCCCTTAGCGCCGGATCAGCCAGGTTTTTCATTCTTACAAACCACTGAGTGGATATTCGGGGCTCCACTACAGCATGACTTCGTTGAGAATATCCAAGCCTTGTGGTATAGTCCTCTTCTTTAATCAACTTCCCTTCGGCCCTTAATTGTTCAATGGCTTTCGTCCTTGCTTCAAAACGATCGAAACCAACAAAAACCTGCGCTGCTGCACTCAAGGTTCCATCTTCATTTAAGGTATCGACAACTTCCAGGTTATGTTTTAGTCCAAGGTTATAGTCATTGATGTCGTGTGCAGGCGTCACCTTCAGTGCGCCTGTTCCAAATTCTTTGTCCACGTATTCATCAAAAATTACCGGCACCTTTCTGTTGACCAGCGGAACGATAATGTATTTTCCTTTGAGCGCAGCGTATCTTTCGTCAGTGGGGTTTACACAAACCGCCGTGTCTCCCATAATTGTTTCAGGGCGTTGCGTGGCAATAGTAATATTTCCGATATTATCGTCATTTCCGTTTTCATCCACAACTTTATAGGAAACATAATATAGCTTTCCAGGCACCTCCCGGTATTCCACCTCTTCATCGCTCAAAGCTGTTTTCGCGACAGGATCCCAGTTGATCATTCGTGCTCCGCGGTAAATCGAACCTTTATTGTAGAGATCAACGAATACTTTGATGACGGAATTATAGTAATCATCATCCATTGTGAATGTAACACGATCCCAGTCCACGCTGCATCCAAGTCTTTCAATCTGGTTGTAAATGATGCCACCATATTTTTCTTTCCACTCAAAAGCATAGCGCAAAAACTCTTCGCGGGTAAGCTCTGATTTTTTTATTCCCTTTTCATTCTCGAGCATTTGTACCACCTTGGATTCAGTGGCAATTGAGGCGTGGTCACTTCCGGGTACCCAGCATGCATTAAAGCCGGTCATTCTTGCCTTACGAACAAGGATGTCCTGTACCGTTTCATTGAGCGTATGACCCATGTGAAGAACACCGGTTACATTAGGAGGGGGAATTACTACTGTGAAAGGTGGCCGTCGATCGGGAAGGCTGTTAAAATGACGTCTTTCCTTCCATTGTTTTGTCCACTTCGCTTCAATGGCTGCAGGTTCAAAATTCTTGCTGAGTTCCATAAGGCGGCAAATTTACCTGCTTTTAGGAATACTGCGAAAACACGACGCACCGCAAAATGAATGAAACGTCAGGTAATGTGGCTCTGAGAATTACCATTGCTGATCTCGTCACAAACATATTCATGTCCGCCATTTACTTTCACAATTGCGTGGATCAATTCGCTAAATGGAGAATTTTTAGTTACAAAACCTTTTGCCCCGAGCTCCAGCATTTTAAGAGCATACCCGGGATGATTATTTACCGACACGCCGATGATTTTCGCTGATGGAATCAACTCAATAATTTTCCGCGTAGCTTCAAAACCATTAACGACGGCCATATTAATGTCCATCAGGATAATGTCAGGCAATAAGGCTACAGCGCCTTTAATAGCCTCCAGGCCGTTTTGGTATAGACCAATAACGGAGAATCGATCGTCCCGTTCAAGAAAAAACTTCCAGGATTCGCGGAGCACATCGTGGTCGTCTGCAATTATGATCCGAATTCTTTCTTTTACATGCGTTTCGTGCATCGCTATCCATTGGGCCAATGAATTACCGCTCAATAATGAGTGGCGAAACTTTTTTGATGGTTTGGAGGAGATGGATTAATAAAGGGATGACAATTTTGGACTACAAACAACTGGTAATTAATCCCATGAACACCTTATTTGAAAAACCTGGCGATTTAAACCCGAGAGAACATTAAAACATATTAATAGTAAAAATACTAAAAAACTAAAGTAATAATACTTGGGGAAGTTACCAAGAATTTTTACGGATATTTTAGACCGATTGCTTTTAAAGATTCAATTGGCCCGGAGATTTAGAACATTTGCCGGAGTATACCGTCGCCATCCCCTATTTAGTCTTTTACTTCTTTGACTTGGAATCAAATTATATTCGCCAAAAACGAAGGTAACCTCAATCCAGCCCAGGCTAACTGGTTAACTTTTTCATTATAATAAAATACAGATGAAACGGGAACTAAATTCATGGTACAGCTCCTCGTTGAACAAGGAAATGCCGATAGCTACTTATGGCGATTACGGATTTGCATTGCTTATGGTGCCCACGGCGGCGGCAGACTACCTGGAATATGAACGATTTCAACTGATGGATACTTTGTCTCACTTTATCGACAGCGGTAAAGTGAAAGTATTTTCCATAGACAGCATTAACAACGAAAGCTGGATGAATAACAACATTGATCCATGGCACAAGTCAATTCGACACCAGCAATGGAACGATTATGTATTTAATGAAGTGGTTCCCTATGTCAGAAACAACACGAGTTGGGAAACGCCAATCATTACCTGTGGAGCTTCATTTGGAGCATTACACAGCATGAATTTATTTTTGAAACGCCCCGACATAATAAATGGGGTAGTCGCCATGAGTGGAGTTTACGATCTTACAGATTATACCAGGGGTCATTATGATGATCACGTATACTTTAATAGTCCCGCACATTATATCTCAAATCTTACCGATGATGGCATCCTGGAACAAATCAGGAAAAGCCAGCATATACATATCCTCGCAGGCAGTGGCAATTATGAAGATCCCGGTGCCAGCGCCAGGTTCGCGAAGCAATTGTATGACAAAGGCATCTGGTACGAGCTCGATATCTGGGGAGCTGAGTGGCCGCATGACTGGGATACCTGGCGAAAAATGCTTCCTCACTATCTTGGAACGAGGTTCTGAAACTTTACATGAGTGGTAATTAGCGTCTCTTGGTTTTTAAGTTATTTTAATTAGCCAATGACACGCATTTCTATTTCAGTAATGAAACTGTTTTATATGACAAGGTCAAAATATCTGCCATGGACAGGACTCATGGTATGCATTTCTCTTCTACTTATATCCTGGACAGGAAGACCGGGAAATAATCCCGCTGTCCCGGTCGATTATTATAAACTTGGTAATGGTTTGAAAGTTGTTTTGTCGCAGGACAAGACTGCTCCCATTATCACTGTCGGTGTTTATTATAACATTGGTTTTCGGATTGAACCGAAAGACCGGACAGGCTTTGCGCATTTATTTGAGCATATGATGTTCCAGGGTTCAAAAAACCTGGGCAAAATGGAATTTATCAAACTCGTGCAGCAGAATGGTGGTGTATTGAACGGATCCACCCGTTTTGATTTCACCAACTATTATGAAGTAATGCCGTCGCATAAACTGGAAACTGCCTTGTGGGCCGAAGCGGATCGAATGAAAGGGCTGGCTGTTACCCAGGACAATCTCGTGAATCAACAGGGTGTGGTTAAGAATGAGGTAAAAGTAAATGTGTTAAATCAGCCTTATGGTGGTTTTCCCTGGCTTGACATGCCGCAGTACGCAAACGAAAACTGGTATAATGCTCATAATTTCTATGGCGATCTGGCGGATCTTGATTCAGCCAAATTAGAAGATGTCGCGAGCTTCTTTAAGACTTATTATTCGCCCAACAACGCTGTCATAGTCGTCGTAGGTGACTTTGAAACTGCTGACGCTAAAAAATGGATCGCTAAATATTTCACCGATATACCCTCCGTAACTATTCCTAAGCTTGGCGATATTTCGGAGCCAAGACAGGAAAAGGAAAAACGTTTTGTAAAAGAGGATAAGCTGGCGAATAAGCCTGCTATTGGGATCGCATACAAAATGCCCGAAAAACAAACTCCCGAATATTATGCCATGGGTTTGATTGATCAAATGCTCGCCAAGGGTAATGACAGTAAACTTTACCAGGCGCTGGTACAGGAGAAGGGTTATACGAGTACCGTCTCGGGCGGTATCAATTATTTGCTCGGTAATATGTTTGACTATAATGGGCCCATGCTCTGGATGTCGAGCCTTATTCATGATTCAACCGTAAAAGCAGATGACATCATTAAGGAATATGACAAAGCCATAACTGATTTGGAGAATAACGTAACACAGGCAGATGTCGACCTCGCTTTGATAAAAAAACGTTCCGAGGTATATGATGCCATTGGAGGATTGGGTATTGGAAAGGTGAATCTCCTTGCCTGCTTTGCTTTGTTTGACGACAAGCCAGCTTTGGTCAATGACCTGGAACAAAATTTCAAAAAAGTAACACCTGAATTAATCAAAAAGACAATAAAAGAATATTTAAGGCCCACTAACCGTACGATATTAATTATTGATCCAAAAGCTCCGAAAAAATGAACAAAGTAACTTTCTATATAGCGTCACTTACCACCTTGTTTTTTTGCAGTTCTGTGATTGCGCAAAAAGAAATTCCACCTGCCGGTGGCACAGCTAAGGATTTTAAATTGTCTGAAAAGAAGACTGGAAAACTGAATAACGGTCTAAAAACTACGCTTGTCAAATACGGCAGCATTCCCAAAGTGTCGATCAATCTCAATGTTTCCACAGGCGGGGTGCATGAAACAGAAAGTGAAAACGGGCTGGCTCAGTTAACCGGTGAGATGATAAAGCAGGGCTCAGTTAAAATGGATTTTAAAACCTTGTCGAAAAAGGTTGCAGGTATGGGTGGCACCGTAAATGTTGGTGTTGGCAAAGAAGACGTTTTTATCGCCGGATCGGTATTATCCGAATTTGCACCTGATTTTATAGAGGCGATTGCTGACCTGATTATGAATCCTGCTTTTCCTGCCGCTGAGTTGGAAAGGATTAAGAGTAATCTCAAAAGGGATCTTGCGGTGGATATGACAGTTCCGCAATCAATTGCCCAGGATAAATTTAGAAGTGCACTCTTTAAGGATCATCCTTATGGAAGGTATTTCACAAAAGCTGAAACGATCGATGGATTTACGATGGAAAACGTGAAGGATTTTTACAACAAAAATTTCGGAGCTAAGCGATCAGGATTGTATGTCGTAGGAGAATTTGACGCCGCTGCCGTTAATGCCGCAATCAACAAAGCATTTGGCAAATGGAAGGCGGGCCCGGATATTTATACTCCGCCTGTACAGTCGCAGAATATAAAAGATACATTGATTGTTGACAGAAAAGATGCACCGCAGACTACATTATTGATTGGTTTGCCCACATTATTGCCTAACGATAAGGATTATGTTGCTATGTACGTTACCAACACCTTACTCGGAGGTTTTTTTGGCTCACGCATCACCAGCAATATCAGGGAAAGTAAAGGTTATACGTATTCTCCTCTCAGCAGTATTCTTAATCGTCGGGGTGTTTCAGTATGGACTGAAGCTGCCGATGTAACAAGCGAGCACACCGTTGATGCATTACAGGAAATCGAAAAAGAGATCAGGCGATTGCAGGATGAGCCGCCTTCTCCGGACGAATTGAAAGGAATTCAAAATTATCTCACGGGCATATTTGTACTTCAGAATTCGACACCCAATGGGATTATTGGTCAATTGCAGTTTTTAGATAAATATGGATTGCCCGATTCTTTCCTGGCTAATTTTGTAAAAAATATTCATAGCGTAACCCCTGCGCAGGTTTCTGCTATTGCCAAAAAATATATGGACTACAATAAGATGATGGTCGTGATGGTCGGCGATGCGAAAGGAATTCAACAGCAGATTGAATCAAAGGGTCCGAAGAAGGCGTTTTGATTGATAGGTCGGTGTGGGTTGTCATTGCTAGCGAAGTAGGAGAGTTATGAATGATGAGTAATGAGTGATCAGTGATGGTAATCGTAAACTCGAGCGATTATTATTAAATAAGCTTGTGCAATAATTTTTTAAATTCTTTGCCGGGGATCATTTTCGCTCCAAAACTTTCGAGGTACTCTGTGTACACCTGGCAGTCGATCAATTCAACACCCTCCTGTTTCAGGTGTTCGGTATACCTGATAAATGCAAATCGCGAAGCATTACTGAGATCGCTGAACATACTTTCTCCAAAAAATACGTTTCCTAACTTTAGCCCATACACGCCGCCAACCAGTTCATTGTTCCTCCAAACTTCGGCGCTGTGAGCATAACCAAGCTTATGCATGGTGACAAAGGCTTCCTCCACTTCATCTGTGATCCATGTGCCCTCCTGGCCGGGACGATATATTTTTTTGCATCTGCCTATTACCTCTTTGAATGCTTTATTGATTGTGAAGTCAAATGCATTTCTGTTCAATAATGGCTTTACGCTTTTACTGATTTTGATCTCGGATGGAAATAAAACAAATCTTGGATCGGGACTCCACCAAAGAATGTCCTCGCCTTCATACCATGGAAAAATGCCGTTACGATAAGCCAACAACAATCTTTCCGGGGACAAGTCTCCGCCAATTGCCAGTAACCCTTCCCGGCTGGCCAGGTGGGTTGGAGGAAACGACATTTTACTATCGAGGACGAAAATAGACATGAAACAAAAATGAATTAACCGAGGGCCCATGCTATGTTTAGCCGGCCATGACCTCCACCGTGGCGCCGATACCCCGCTCTGTAATCGCGTCACACATCGGCTTTAATTCATCATACTGCCCGTTTTTGACAGCATATTTTCCTTTATGGTGAATAAAATAGGAGCATTGTTCAGCCTGTTCAGGGCTATGTCCGCAGACCTCGATCAGGGTCTCTATTACCCATTCAAACGTATTTACATTATCATTCCAGACAATGAGGTTGCACGGATCTTCCTGGTCGGTCAAAACATCCAGTTCGTGCTCATTGTCGGTTTGACTATTAGTTTTTGTCGTAGCCATGGCCGTGACATTTCTACAAAAATAAAAATTAATAGCCAAACAGGACCGACGAAGTTTAATCTAAATTTGGGGCCTCAATTGTATCATCCTAAAAATCAAGTTTATGGGAAAAGTCATTGGCCTCGGCGGTGTATTCATTAAAGCAAAAGATCACAAAACACTCGCAAGCTGGTACGAACAAAACCTCGGTATCGGTTTTAACGGAGGAACTTATGCTGTTATGCCGTTTGATGGAGAAGGAGGCAAAGCATCAGCCGGGTATAACATTGTTTCTGTTTCTCCCTGGGATACCCCATATTTTGAACCAAGCGTCAAACATTTTATGATCAACCTTAGGGTTGAAGATATGAATGGACTATTGGAAGATCTTAAAAAAAAGGGAATCGCGACAGTTGGTGACCCCCTCAACGAGGAATATGGGAAATTCGCATGGATTATGGACCCGGAAGGAAATAAGGTTGAGTTGTGGGAGCCGCCCGCTGAATAATGATAATATCAGAACATTTATTAATAATGAAGCCTCCTGTAAAAGGAGGCTTCCCTTTGCTTGCAATTTCTTTCGATTTTTCGACCGATCTCTATCAATTTTCTTGCCGGATTGTCGTATTTATTGTTGCCGATGGCAACGAGTCGTGATATATCCCTTAAAAAACGAGATTCATAATAATCGAAATCAGCGAACTATGTGGTAAAAAAATTTCCTGAAACTAACTCACCAATCGGCCGGCTATCACGCCATCTTCTTCATACCACAAATTTTACCTTCCCAGCAAATGTCCCGTCTACCTTAGGGTATATTTAAATTCAATTTTAATCGATTTCAGGTTTGTAGTATCCTTCCCCCGATCATATAAGAAATTTAAACCTTGTTGTGCTATAAATCTTTCATAGTCCGAAGCCCCGGGCCTTTCAGGGTTGACCTGAACTGATGGAGAAGAGAATTGTATCCGGTCGGCGGAAATAAAATCCAGGTTTAATACACAAGAGACAAAGTAGGGGACCGTTGGGGTTAATTCGATCTGAGTACTGTCATTTAAAAATTGATAGATTCCCGACCAGTCGGTATTTGCGGAAGTATAGTTACCGTCCTTGCTAAAGGTGAGCGAGTGCAGACTGTGTCTATTTAAATCGGCACCGGTAAAATAATATTTCTCCCTGTCTGTACTAATATTATACATGTAAAGATCCCAGCTATTGGAAATAGTGGTCAACAGATCCAACTTAGCCTGCTGAGGTGCCTCTACTATTTCGTCGTTCTTGGAACAAGCGTTAAGAAACGCCAATCCAACAAGAAAAAGCCTGACTGAATAATTTTTCATATCGTCAGCTCTCGATTTATTCAATAATGATTTTGAACGCGTCGCCAAATCGAATCTACGTAAAATAGAAATAAAGCCTAAAAAAGATTTTTCCTAAAATCTTGGCACCCCTATCTTTGCCGTCCCAAAATGAGGTTTGAATCGTTCTATTCTCAAGGGAGTTTATCCGCCAACCGGCGGATGGTTCAGAGCATCCCGACAAAGTCGGGAGAGTCGGCGGTACCAGAATTTGAAATATTGGGAGTTTAGCTCAGCTGGTTCAGAGCATCTGCCTTACAAGCAGAGGGTCGGCGGTTCGATCCCGTCAACTCCCACGCCAAAGCCCGTAACTTTAGAAAGGTTACGGGCTTTTTATTTACGTGGATGTTTTTTACGTCTTCAGGTTTGTATTAGATGGTCCCTGAATCACTTTCTCCTGAAAATGAAATACAGCGAACAAAGTGTCAGTATCACACTCAAAATGACGGTGCTCCAATTCATTGAATTCCCGACACCATCTATCATTGCCTTCACTGCTATGATGAGGTTAACAACATTAAAAAATACGCCGGACCAAAGCAAGCCTAGCCACGATTTGTCCGATTCAGGGATATTCCGGTTAATCCAGTAGAGGATGGCAAAGCTGCCCATTGCCGAGCCATACAAGCGGGCAAGGGCCGTCGTTGAGGCGTCGAGAGTTGTTCCATAGTTCTGACTAAACTGCACTGGAAAAAAAAGCAGGGCGATACCGTAAAATAATGCTAGCAGTGCCAAAATGATGGCATAGGTGGAGAGTTTCATAAACAAGCGATTTTTGGTGGTGAAAGAAAAGTTTGGTATCCAATATAGCGAGTTTTTTATACTGATTAATAAAATAATTAATTTGAAGGTAATCGAAATTTTTGCCCAACCGCAATTGCAGTAAAGCCAATTTATCAAAAGCAGGCACATTCTAAAGATTTACAGCCGTAACTGGCGGTTGCCATACACGGTTTATAAGCTAAATTTGAAAAATTGTTTCATCAACAGAAATGATTTCGAATTTCCCGTTTCCATTTTCGAATTTCGATTTTTGATTTCCGGGCTTCTTAAAATCTTCGTATGGCATTTTCTTACTGTGATTTTGTGAAAAACGCCGGCAGGGAGACTGTTCACAGGCATTACCACGATCGTGAATATGGATTTCCCATAAACGACGATAATCTTTTGTTCGCAAGGTTAGTGTTAGAAATAAACCAGGCAGGCCTGAGTTGGGAAACCATTCTGAAAAAGAAGGATAATTTTTTTAATGCATTTGATCAATTTGATATTGATAAAGTTGCCCGTTATTCGGAAAAGAAAAAGGAAAAGTTGATGCAGGATGCCGGCATTATTCGCAACCGTCTGAAAATTGAAGCTACCATTCACAACGCACAATGCATCAAAACTATTCAAAAAGAACACGGTTCTTTTAAGAAGTGGCTTGATAGCAATCATCCGAAGACAAAGGAAGAGTGGGTGAAACTTTTTAAGAAAACGTTTCGCTTCACAGGCGGCGAGATCGTCAATGAATTCTTAATGAGCACCGGCTACTTGCCGGGATCACATGTAGAAGGCTGTCCCATTTACAAAGTAGTATTAAAGCAAAAACCAAAGTGGGCAGAGAAGAATAAGGTGTGACAATCAGCGCTCAGCGTGGTTGCGCTCGGAGGAATTGGTAATTGGGGATTTGGGTTAATTCGGTTGAACGGCGGGCAGGCGATAATGGTGACCATCGATCACAAATAGTTCATCAACTTCAAAGTCAGTCCAGAATTTAGCCAGGGGTGACTTTCTAAGAATATCTTCGGCGTCCTTCTTATTCTTTGCTGTTAACGTTACCCACACCCTTTGCGTGTCCACACTCACCGCATATTGATCAATGACATCCTTGTTGATCAGCATGTTTATATACGTCCGGTGAGGCGGTATTAACTCCATAAATTCATCCCGCATCTCGAAATGTATCGTCACCTGGAATTTTTTCATCTTACTTATTAGACAAAATTAAGCGGGGAAAGTTGCAACAAGGCGAAATAATTTAACAGCTTACAAACAATGTAATTAAGAATCAGGGTGGGAGGTACTGCTCCCGATAGCTATCGGGACGAACCAGCGACTTCCGGTATAAAATCTGTCAAGCGAAGCAGAATAAATAATGTAAACTGCGGCCATTAAGCCCGTATTTCTGGTGGGACGTACTGGACTCGAACCAGTGACCCCTACTCTGTCAAAGTAATGCTCTAAACCAACTGAGCTAACGTCCCGGAGCGGCAAATTTAAGGTCTTTCGTGTTTAAATCTTCCAGTCCACAATATTGTTCACCAATTCTTGGCGGAACGGTACAGTGACGCGAATATAGTTATCCGTATAACCTTCCATCATAGTTCCCCGCGCTTGTCTTTCAAAAAGCACTTTACGGGTTTGGCCCGCATGTTGTTCCGTAAAATATTGCATCTTCATATAGGAAAGATTACGAAGCGTCGCATTTCTTTCATGACGCACACTCTTTGGCACAACGGGCCTCAATGTCAACGCATGTGTGTTGTCTCTTTCTGAATAAGTAAATACATGTAAATAGGAGATATCGAGTGAATGGAGGAAATCAAAAGTTTCTTTAAAATGATTTTCGGTTTCGCCGGGAAAGCCGACGATTACGTCTGCGCCAATCGCACAATGCGGCATCAAAGTTTTGATCAACTTCACCCGGTCAGCATAGAGTTCCTTTCTATACCTCCTTCTCATCATACCAAGAATCGCATTGCTTCCGCTTTGAAGGGGCACGTGAAAATGCGGCATGAACTTATCACTGTTGGCAACAAATTCTATAATTTCATTAGTAAGCAAATTGGGTTCAATAGATGAGATACGGTAGCGTTGTATTCCGTCAATTTTATCTAATTCATTAATCAACGAATAGAAATTTTGTTTTTCAGCAGAAGGGGTTTCTTCAAAATTTCTCCTCTGGGGAGCGGGGGGGCGAAAGTCACCCAGATTTATTCCGGTTAAAACAACCTCTTTCGCTCCGTTTGCCGCAAGCTCTTTTACGTTGCTGATTATATGTTCAATACTATCGCTGCGGCTTTTTCCCCTGGCGGCAGGAATGGTGCAAAACGAGCAATTGTAATCGCATCCATCCTGCACTTTTAAGAAAGCACGGGTGCGATCATTCAAGGAGTAAGAAGAGTGAAAACCGGAAACTTCTTCGATATCGCAACTGCAAATCTTTGCCGAATCGCCCCTTGCCAGTTGCCGGATATGTTGTGCAATATTGAATTTTTCGGCGGCGCCCAACACCAGGTTTACACCGGGGATTTCAGCAATTTCTTTTGGCTTTAGTTGCGCATAGCACCCTGTAATTACAACCAGGCTTTCCGGCGACTTTCTTTGAATGCTCCTGACAAGATACCGGCATTCTTTATCGGCATTATCTGTAACTGAGCAGGTATTGATCACATAAATATCGGCCCGGTCATCAAATTCCTTTTTCTCAAATCCTTCATTTTCCAATATCCGGGAGAGCGAAGAAGTTTCAGAAAAATTCAACTTGCAACCAAGGGTGTGAAACGCGACCGTTTTCAATTCTGCCATCTGCTTCGTTGGTCTTTTATCTGCAAGATTATTTCGAATCACCCTCGCAGTGACACAGGCGGCAAAGATAATCCAGTGATGCCGGGATTATTTTGATTTCGCTGATTTTTTTAATTCATCTATTTTTAACCAAACGTTTGATTGTGAACAGAAAAATGTTGCCATTATTGCTGATAATTGTTCTTGGGACCATACTGTTTTTTGTAAAGAGGTGTACCGGCAATAATCGGGCAAACACAGGAAGCCAGCCGAATAAAAGTAACCAGGCTTCAGATGCGGGTCGAAACCGCGGCTTTGATCGCAGGGTGTCCTATCTTGAATACACCGAACATGCAAAATGCCGCATGGAATGCCGTAAAATAAGTCAATCGGAAGTTGAGGAGATCATGCTCGGAGGAAAAATCAATTATGGGAAAAGCGACGTGAAGCAAAAGCCTTGCCCCACATATGCCCTGGAAGGCATTACACATGACAACCAGCGGGTACGCATCATCTTTGCCCAATGTGATTTCAAAACTAAAGTTGTTACAAGTATTGATCTTGACACTGATTGGGAATGTCATTGCCCAGGCGACGATCCTGGTTCGACCAACTCACCACACAAAAACAGGTAATGATGCGATTGCTGCTTAAGTCACTGCAGTTCTTGTACAATATTTATGCAATGGTGCTTTTTGTGGCAATCATGTTGCTGATCTTTCCTTTCGTAATACTGTCCAGTTTAGCGGGTAGGATAAAGGGTGGCAATATGATCCTTCGCCTGTGCATGTTTTGGAGTGATATTTGGTTCCCATTGGTCTTCATCAGGATTAAGAGAAAGTATGAGTCGCCCCATGACAAATCGAAGCAATACATTTTTGTTACAAATCATATTTCATATCTCGACTCTGCGGTATTGGTCAAGGCCTATCGCCAGCCCATCAGGCCTCTTGGGAAGGTAGAGATGGGCAAAATCCCCGTTTTTGGATTTATTTACAAGAAAGCAATAGTGTCCGTTGACCGAAGCAGCCTGGAAAACAGGATTGCAAGCCTGCGAATCCTGAGATCGATTCTTTCAAAAGGAATTTCAGTGTTGGTATTCCCTGAAGGAACGTTTAATATGACAAATGAACCATTGAAGGATTTCTATGATGGAGCATTTCGGCTTGCGCTCGAAACCCACACGCCAATTAAACCGGTACTTTTCCTCGACACTTATGACAGGATGAACCATAAAACACTGTTTTCGCTCAACCCCGGCCGTTGCCGCATAGTTTATTTAGACGAAATTCCCGTAACAGATCTTAAAATGCCGGATGCACCTTTTCTAAAAAAACGGGTATATGATCTAATGGAAAAAAAATTGATCGAGTACAATGCTTCATGGATACAACCTGCACGTCGATTGAATAAAAAAAATGTTATCTATTGAGTAGTGTCCCTGCTGACATAGTGGAAAATGATTTAAAAATACACGACAATAATTTTTTGCCGCCTGGGGCCGTCTACTTTGCTGAGGTCATCATCCCTCTTGCATTGCCGAAAACATATACGTGGCAGGTGCCATCGCATTTGCTTCATGCCGTTGCACCGGGTTGCAGGGTAGAAGTGAACCTGGGAAAGAATAAAAAGTATGCCGGGGTCGTAAAAAGATTGATTAAGGAGAAGCCCGAATTTATCGAACCGAAAGAAATATTGAATGTGCTCGATGCCGAGCCGGTTGTTTTTGAGCAGCAGCTGAAACTTTGGGAATGGATGGCCGGTTATTACATGTGCAGCGAAGGAGAGGTAATGGCAGCAGCGCTTCCGGCACATTTCAAATTGTCAAGCGAAACCGTTTTAATCAGTAATGAAGAATATGGCGACGATTTTTCGGCATTGGACCACGATGAATATCTTGTTGCAGAAGCTTTGCTGATCAAAAAAGAATTGAAGCTTCCGGAAGTGCAGCAGATACTTGATTCCGCCTATGTGTACCCCGTGATCAACCGCCTGATTCAAAAAAAAGTTTGTCACGTGTGGGAAGCGCTTAAGCAAACATACACGGCAAAAAAAGAAACATACGTTTTGCTTAATCCGCAGTTTGATAATGAGGAAGAACTGGCGAGATTGTTGAATGAAGACAAAAAGTTGCAGCGGGCAGAAAAGCAAATGGAATTGCTACTGAGTTATTTGCATCTTCTTAAAACGGAAGGTGAAGTAATAAAATCAGAATTGCTTAAAAAGTCCGGCGCGACGGATGCACAATTAAAAGGACTTGTCGACAAGAAAATCATACGCCTGGAAAAAAGAATTGTAGATCGGCTTCAGTTTTTGCCGAGGGATATCCGTATCGATTTTGAATTGACGCGGGCACAGGACAAAGCATTCACCGAACTCAGGCACATGATGCAAACAAAAGCTGTTTGCCTCCTACATGGCATTACGTCAAGTGGCAAAACAAATATTTACATTAAATTAATCGAACAATTCGTTCGGGAGGGTAAACAGGTTTTATATATGCTCCCTGAAATTGCCCTCACTTCACAGATCATCAGAAGACTCCAAAAGCATTTTGGTGGCTATATTGGAATTTATCATTCCAAATTTTCACAAAACGAAAGAGTGGAGATATGGAACAAGGTCAAAACTGGCGAATTGAAGGTGGTATTAGGTGCCCGTTCTTCCGTATTCCTTCCTTTTTCAGACTTAGGTCTTGTCATTTGCGATGAAGAGCACGATACATCTTACAAACAGCAGGACCCTGCACCGCGTTATCATGGGCGTGATGCGGCCATTTATTTTGCTTCATTGTTCCATGCAGACGGGGGAGGAGCGAAGGTTATTTTAGGAAGTGCGACGCCTTCGCTGGAATCTTATCATAATGCGATGACCGGCAAGTACAGCCTGGTTGAGTTAAATGAAAGATTTGGCGATGTGCGGTTACCGAATGTGGTGGTAGTGGATACGAAAAAAATCGAACAAAAAGATAAGTCAAAAGTCATGTTGTCGCCTCAATTGAAAGAAGCGATACAGGCGGTCGTTGAAAAAAACAGGCAGGTAATACTTTTTCAAAACCGGAGGGGATATACGCCTTATCAGATCTGTAGGGTCTGTGGTTGGGTGGCTCAGTGCAAGTATTGTGACGTATCGCTAACCTACCATAAGGCGTCGAATAAATTGCTTTGTCACTATTGCGGGACCAATTATCCTCCCGTGATCAGCTGTCCCGCCTGCGGCAGTCACAATTTTATCGAAAGGAATTTCGGTACAGAAAAAATTGAGGAGACTATCCAGGCTGCTTTTCCCCATGCAAAAGTGGCCCGAATGGATATTGATACGGTGAAAGGAAAGAATGCACATGACGTTTTAATTCAGCAATTCGAGCAACGCCGCATTGATATATTGGTTGGCACCCAGATGGTCGTAAAAGGACTTGATTTTGATAATGTGGATGTAGTGGGAGTCTTGGATGCCGATGGATTATTGCGTTTCGCAGACTTCAGGGTAAATGAACGGGCATTTCAATTGATGGAGCAGGTGAGCGGCCGTGCCGGGCGAAAGCCGCTTGCAAAGGACGGCGCTGATGCCAGAGGAACAGTGCTGATTCAAACATTTCAGCCATCGCACCCGGTACTGCAATATGTGCAGCAACATGACTACAAAAAGATGTATGCGGATGAACTGGAAAAAAGGAAGCAGTTTCAATATCCTCCGTATTCGCGATTGATCAAACTTACTTTTAAGCACAAGTTTAAAGAGATAGTGGACGCTGCTGCACATGAATTTGCCAATACCCTGAAATTCAAATATGGAAACTACATTGTTGGTCCAGCGGAGCCGGTGGTGGGTCGCATACTTAACCAATACCTGATGGAATTGCTTTTAAAACTGCCCAAAGACAGCCAATTGCTGGCTCAATGCAAAAACGATATTTTGAACGAGTCCGCAGTCTTGCATTCAGAAAAAAGATTCAGAAGTGTTGTTGTTGTACCAGATGTAGATGTCGTGTAGTGTCTATGGGCCGCTCGTTTACACATCAGCGCGTCCCAGGCGCTTTATGTCATCATAAGTATACCGGTAAAAACCAGCCTTAACTTCCTTTGCAAGCTTTAGCATCGCAGATGCCACGGTTTTACCGTGTATGGCCCTGTACTTTCGAAGTGATCCACCAAATACCGGGTTTAAGAATTTCATTGCTCCCTGCATTACTTTTTCTGCTGTGCGTTTTTCAGTGCGCTCACCGAGGAGCATTGATGGTTGCAAGACATGAACTGCGTCCAAACCCACTTTATGAATTGCTTCCTCGAGTTCACCTTTCAGTCTCAGGTAAAATGTACTGCTCTTACTGTTGGCGCCCACCGATGAAACAAGAATAAATTTTGTGCATCCGGCATCTTTGCCAAAACGGGCGGCCTTCAAGGGAATATCAAAGTCCACCTGCCGGTATAATTCATTATTGCCTTTTACGTTTTTTTGTGTGGTACCAATACAGCTGAAAATCGTCTGGCAATCTTCCAGGGCAAGCCTGAATGATTCAGCGTCGTTAAAATCAACCAGCTTGACTTCCACCTGATCAGTCTTTCTTGGAACAGGACGACGAACCAATACTCTTACAGTACTAAAGTAATTGTCCGCCAGTATGAGCTCTAGCAGGTAACTACCAATCATACCCGTAGAACCTAAAATTGCCGCTGTTTTTTCGCTCATTTAATTTAGTGTTATTTTGCCTGCACGTATATTGGCTTAAGGCCGGAATATATGAAAACCGTATGCAAGTTCAGGAAAATGTTTCTTTAAAACCTTATAATACATTTGGCATCGATGCCACAGCCCGATATTTTGCCAGGTTCACCTCATCGGACGAGTTGCAAAGTGAGTTAATTCATACGCACAAGGTGACAACTAAGAAGTTTATTCTTGGTGGTGGAAGCAATATCCTGCTGACTAAAAATTTTGATGGACTTGTTTTGAAAAACGAAGTTTCGGGGATCGAAAAAGTTGCTGAGGACAATGACTTTGTATATATAAAATGTGGGGCCGGTGAAAACTGGCACCAGTTTGTGCTTCATTGTATTGAAAATGACTGGGCGGGTATTGAAAACTTATCACTCATCCCGGGTTGTGTTGGCGCATCGCCCATGCAAAATATCGGCGCATATGGGGTAGAGATCAAGGATGTGTTCCATGAATTGACCGCGTTTCAAATTCCGGACCAGCGCACAGCAAATTTTAAACTACAGGATTGCGAATTTGGTTACCGTGAAAGTATATTTAAGGGTAAGCTTAAAGACAAATATGTCATTCTCGATGTAACACTAAGGTTAAACAAGAAACCAAAGTTCAATACCAGTTACGGTGCCGTTGAATCTGAGCTAGAAAAAATGGGAGTTCGGGAATTAACCATCCGTGCCATTTCCCAGGCGGTAATTAATATTCGCTCTTCTAAATTACCTGATCCGGCCGTTATTGGTAATGCAGGTAGTTTTTTTAAAAATCCTTCAATATCTGCCCCATCATTCCAAAATCTAAAATCAAAATTTCAAAATATAGTTGGGTATGAAAATGCCGATGGAACAGTAAAACTGGCTGCCGGTTGGCTTATTGAACAATGTGCTCCTGCAAATGCAAAAAGCTGGAAAGGTTTCAGAAATGGCGATGCAGGCGTGCACGCGAAGCAAGCTTTAGTATTGGTCAACTACGGCCATGCATCCGGAAAGGAGATAGTTGAATTAAGCGAACAGGTGATGCAGTCGGTCTTTGAAAAATTCGGTGTAATGCTTGAAAGGGAAGTAAATATTATTTAATCAGGCTTCTTCATCAAATTCTTCATCATACTCTTTGCCGCCGAGATTCATCATACTTCCTATCAGGTCCTTAAATTCTACACGGGTTTCAAATATTTTTTTACTGATCAACGAATATGAAGCCAGTCCGTGTAAAACAAATTCCATCAGGAAAGCTGTTTCACTTTCATTGGCGCGGGCAAAATATTTTTTTACCAGTGCATGTAGTCCATCCACCTGGTACAATAAGATTGTTTTGTCTTTATCACTGGTGTTGAACGACACATTAAGGTGATTGCCTTTATCAAACCAGGCAGTAATGGACCTGTAGGGATTTTCATCATCCTTTGCAGGCAGTGCAGGTTTCCCCGGAGTTTTTCTTTTCTTGAGGGAATCCGGGTTGGGGAAATATTGAATAAACTGGGTGCGAATCGCTTTGTCCAACAGGTTCATCGCAACCTGGAAAGGACCCTCCTGCTCACCTTCATAGACTAATTCAATTTTGCCGGTAATGGACGGAATAATTCCGGCGAGATCGGCAATCCAAACCTGCGTCTGTTTTTCGTTATTAATTATGGCGCGTCGTTCAGCGGCACTCACAGCATTTTCAAAGGCGGAAATCGTGAGCCGGGCGCTGACTCCGCTCTTCTTGTCAACAAATTCACTACTGCGTGCTTCAAAAGCGACCTGTTCAATCAGTCGTTTTACCAGATCGCCTACTCTTATTTTTGCTTTTTGTTCTTCATTGATATTAGCTTCCTGTTCCGTTATCTCAAGTGCATGTTCAAGCGTTTTCGGATAGTGGGTCAAAATCTGGCTTTCAATTCTGTCTTTCAATGGCGTGACGATTGAACCGCGGTTCGTATAGTCTTCGGGATTGGCTGTAAATACGAACAAAATATCAAGCGGCAATCTCAGCTTAAATCCCCTGATCTGCACGTCACCTTCTTCAAGAATATTAAACAGGGCAACCTGTATCCGTGCCTGCAGATCGGGCAGCTCATTAATGACGAAAATACTGCGGTTGCTCCTGGGGATGATTCCATAGTGGATCACTTTTTCATCCGCAAAACTTAGTTTCAGGTTTGCTGCCTTTATGGGATCAATATCGCCAATCAGATCAGCAACACTCACGTCGGGCGTAGCCAACTTTTCGCCATAGCGTTCGCTTCTGTGAACCCAATGAATCGGCGTTTCATCACCGTAAACGGCGACCTGGTCCTGTCCATATTTTGAAATGGGAGCAATCGGGTCGTCATTAATTTCACTCCCGGCAACGGTGGGAATATATTCGTCCAGAAGATCTGTCATTTGCCTCGCCATTCTTGTTTTGGCCTGTCCGCGCAACCCAAGAAAAAGAATATTGTGTTTACTCAACAAAGCTCTTTCGAGATCCGGTATAACCGTGTCTTCGTAGCCAATAATGCGGGGAAATGTCGTTTCCTGTTTTTTCAACTTTTCAATCAGGTTACGTCTTATCTCTTCCTTAATTCCCTGTGGTCGATAGCCTGTAGCTTTTAGCGCGCCTAGTGTCTTTATTTTATCTATATTCATTGTCGGAACCACGATTTGGGTGGATTTATTAATTAATAGCAATGTTCAAATTTGTAAACTTTGGGTTTCCCAGCCTCTTAACTTGAAGGCTGATACTGCCAAAATTTAGAAGTAACCCTACCTGCATATTATAGGCTTCCAGATAATTTTTTGCTTGTGCAAGTTGAACGTTTTCAAGTTCAATGATCGCTTTTATCTCAACCATTATTTTTTCTTCCACAAAAAAGTCGACGCGCCTCTCACCGATTTGCCGTCTTATAATATATAGGCATATTGAATTCTCTCGAAAAATGAAGCTCCGCATCGAGCATCTCAATTTCCAATGCCCTTTGATATATAACTTCCTGAAAGCCGTTTCCCAACGTACTATGAACCTTCATCGATGAACCTATGATTTTTTCAGTAATCTCCTTATACTTATAGTCTGCCATTTGTCTTCTTTTAAATCCAAAATCTGCCCAAATCATGGTTCTGACTAATAAACTGTCTTTCTTTTACCGCTTTCAAAATCCTTAAATATGAATGCTCCCAGTTTGTCAAGAGATGCAAAAAATGCCTTACCATGGTTCATCTCTGTAAATTCCTGCACAAATCGCTGCAGGTAGGGATCGGTTGCAATCATGAATGTCGTGATCGGTATTTTTAATTTCTTGCATTGCGCTGCGAGGTTCATACAACGGTTCACCACTTTTCGGTCAAGACCAAAACTATTTTTATAATACCGCTTTCCGATCTTTAAACACGTGGGCTTACCATCGGTGATCATGAAAATTTGTTTGTTTGGATTTTTACGTCGCCGCAAAATATCCATCGCAAGTTCCAGTCCTGCTACGGTATTTGTGTGATAAGGGCCGACCTGCAAATAGGGGAGGTCCTTCACCTCGATTGGCCATGCATCATTACCAAACACCACAATGTCCAAAGTATCTTTTGGATATTTAGTTTGTATCAGCTCGCTTAACGCCATGGCCACTTTCTTGGCCGGTGTGATCCTGTCTTCTCCATACAATATCATCGAATGGGAAATATCAATCATCAGCACGGTGGAAGTTTGGGCCTTAAAATCAGTTTCCCGGATAGTAAGATCATCTTCATGTAAGCGGAAACTCTCTACGCCGTGATTGATCTGTGCATTTCGGATGGATTCGGTGAAATCGATCTGTTCCAGCATATCGCCAAACTGGAACTGTCTTGATTCAGGATTCTGTTCATCACCAAGACCAGGTTTGAAACTGTGGTGATCGCCTTGTTTGGTTTTTTTGAGCTTGCCAAATATTTCTTCAAGGCTTTTTTTACGTATTCCCTGCTCTGTTTTAGGAGTTATTTTTATTTCTCCGCGCTGGTTGTCGTCGGTGATATAACCTTTTTCTTTCAGCTCTTCCAAAAAATCGCCCATTCCATACTCATCGTCGGTAAGCTGGTATTTTTTGTCTAATTCATTTAGCCATTGCAATGCTTCGCTGACATCGCCGCTCGTATAAGTAAGCAGTTGCATGAACAAGTCCAACAACTGGTCAAAACGGCTTTTGCCATTTTCATTGGGGTCAAACCGGGTAAAATGAAATCCTCTCACAGAAACAGGTTTATAGCAATTTACAATATTAAAACGATTAATAGCCGCAGTTGGTTTAAACTAGCCGTAAGTCAAATTCATTTTTTTGCCGGCTTCCACGAATTGCCGGCTTTAAATTTGCGTTAATTATTTTCCCATCCCATTCTCTTACGAAGACTTGTAATATGTGCGACGTGATGCTTTCCATGCCAGGAATACATTCCCAAAAGGTACCAGAGTCGCAAAGTTTTTTTATGTTCGGGATGGAAAACTGTCCTGTTGTTCCAATCATCGTCTTGTACATATTTAAGCGATTCGTACCAACGCATGTGCAGTGCATGCAATAAAGTGATAGATACATTTACCGGCAATTTTTGCACATCATTCATTTCGGACCATAGTTTCTCTTCGTAAGTCTTAATAGTTGGGTTATCTTCTGTCAGTGCAAGCTTAAACCGGCAGTAAGCATTGATATGGCTATCGCAGATGTGATGAACCAGTTGGTGAATCGTCCAGCCTCCCTCCCGATACTGGGTCTGAAGTTGCGCGTCATCCAGGTTAAGAATGGCATTCTCAAGCAAGAGCGGCAGAAATTTAATGTCGGCCAGCCATTCTACCTTTCGTTCAATTGAAAAAGGCTGTGCTTCGTATTTCCCTATCGGATAGCGGGGATCGACAATGGTTGGCATATAGAAAGATTGTTTTAACTCATGATCTGTAATAATTCCACTTCAAACATCAGGGTGGCGCCGCCCGGGATATCGCCACCTGCACCCCGGTCACCGTACGCCAGTTCCGACGGAATCCATAATCGCCAGTGACTGCCTTCATTCATTAAAGGGATTGCTATTTGCCAACCCTTTATAAGTGATCGTAGATTCGCAGTGAATGGTTGGTTTCTTTTAAACGAACTGTCAAATTCCTTTCCATCAAGTAAAGCTCCCTTATAGTGAGCTTTGATCGTGGCGTTAGGAGCGGGTTTTGGACCATTTCCCTGTTTTACCACTTCATACTGTATTCCTTCCGGCAAAACCACAACTCCCTCCTTATTCTTATTAGACTGCAAAAATTCAGCACCGGCCTTCTTTTGTGTTTCAATCTTACTTTCCATAAATGCCTTTAGTTTATTTTGAATACTCATTTGGTAAATGACGTTTTGATACCTGCCTGCTGCGACTTTGATCCGCCAAGTTCGGAAAAGCAGGTGAATTAATCTTTTTTGGACATGGTCACTCGTCTCGGAGTGCATGCCCCGTCAAATGTATAAATACATCTTCCATATTAGCCTTTTTTACTTCCCTCGGACGCTCAAACCCGGTTGCTATAAGCTTGTCGATCATAGCTCCCGGTGAGTCAAGGGCAATTATTTTGCCAGCGTCGATGATTGCAATCCTGTCGCACAGGTATTCGGCTTCGTCCATGTAATGTGTCGTGATAATAACAGTAGTGCCCCTGTCGCGAATTTCTTTTATCAACTCCCATAAATTTCTCCTTGCTTGTGGATCCAGGCCGGTGGTAGGCTCATCGAGAAAGATGATTTTAGGTTGATTGATAAGCGTGGTCGCCACAGAAAATCTTTGTTTTTGTCCCCCGCTGAGGTTTTTAAACTGCGCCCTGGCTTTGTCTTTTAAATTAACGGCTTCCAGCAGTTCCATTGCAGACACATCCCGATTATATAATCCGCAGAAAAGATCGACTAGTTGCAGTAAGTTCAGCCCAGGGTAATATCCGCTGCTTTGAAGCTGTACCCCAATGATTTTTTTTATTTCATTTGGATTCCTGTCAAGATCAATTCCATCAACGGTCACTTCACCACCAGTTTTCTCCCTTAATGTTTCTATTATTTCCAGGGTCGTTGATTTGCCCGCCCCGTTGGGACCCAGCAAACCGAATATTTCACCCTCATACACATCAAATGAAATTCCCTTTACTGCCTGGAAATTTCCGTAATTCTTTACAAGGTTTTTTACAGAAATGATGGTTTTAGTCATGCCCAAATTTATAGGATTAATTCCATCCTGACATCGGCCGTCTCCATCGGTGCGTTGACGACCTCCGTGTGCTGAAATCCATATTTGGCGTAAAGGCTAATCGCCGTTTGCAACTGATGATTTGAAAATAAAGTAACTTTCTGAGCGCCTATTTCTCTCGCCTGGTACAGGCAACGTTCTATCAGTAATCTTGCAATTCCTTTACCACGATAACTTTCTGTAACTGCCATTTTAATCAATTCATAAACGCCTTGATGCTCTTTCATGAGCCCTGCAGAACCTACAATTTTTCCGCCGACTTCGGCCATAAATATATACCCGCCCTTGTCAATTACTTCTCCTTCCGGATCATCCAGGATCATCAGGTCATGACTTTCAGTGAGGTTAAAATGATCCAGCCATTCAAGGTTCAACTGCTTGAAATCAGCGCGGTGTTCGCTACGGTATGGAATGATTTTAATATCCATATCTCAAAGTTCAAAAAAGCGAAACAAGATTAAGAAAGAAAACCCCGCGAATTATATATCAGATCGACCTGGGGAAGGTATATCAGATATGTGAATGGCGCATAAGACGCTTAGACGATTGATTTCCGTACCGTCGGTAAGGGTGTCACCCTAGTAATTTAAATCGTTTTTGTGTAAGCTAACCGGCAAAAACTTGCGTGTAATAGATTCGACCTCTGCGGTCCCTGGCTATACCAATCCCGATGTACTTATAACTGCCCGTCAAATTGCGTCGATGGGGAGGCGAGTTTTTCCATTGTGTTACCACTTCCTTTCCGGAAGTAGCGCCATAGGCCACATTTTCAGCAAAGCGGTAAAGTGGATGGATCACTTGTTTTGCCAAGTTGTTTCTTTTTGAAAAGCCGGCATGGCCAAATGCTACTTTTCCACGGGCCATATCAGCGCTGTGCTTTTGTGCAATGGCATTCAGCTCATCATTTATAATCAGAACAGGTAGTCGCTTCGACTTCCTGAATTTGTTCGTATATGTCAGCACATCCTTTACAAGACCCGACTCCGTGTCATATGAAAAAAGATCATGATGGAGAAAAAGCAAAAGGCAGGTAATAGAGACAACCAAAAAATTTTGCTTCATAGGATGGCGGTTTTCAATAAACAGTCAATTTTTATACCAATCATTATCTGCAAAAAGCCAGGGGAATATATATTCCTGCTGATTGGGTACAATCAACGAATTTTTTCCACGTTGATTTACCTTTTTACTGCCGTCACAGTGAAAAATTACTTTCCCATAATCTTTTTACGGTGGGAGACTCCCCATTTGCGCAATTCGTTGATCACGTTCTCAAGGGATTTTCCATGAGCCGTGATCGAGTACTCAACGGTAGGAGGGAAGCTATCGTACACTTCTCTTTTGATCAGCTGGTTCACTTCAAGGTCCTTCAGTTCTTTCGAAAGCACCTTGTCTGTAATCCCATTCAAATCTTTTGCAATTTGTTTAAACCTTTTTGTACCTAAAGAAAGGGATCCAATGATGGCCAGTTTCCACTTTCCATTCAATACTTCCAGTGCATCACGAACAGGACGTACAATGTCCTGGCAACGTTCGTGTGTAACTTCTGTTTCTTTTGTTAATACGGTCATAATAGATGTTTTACTTTCCAAAAGGATAGCGCTATCTATCAGGTAAGTGCTATCTGAAAGGATAGTACTATCTTTTGGTTAGCAAATATAACTAAGTTTGCACTAACAAACAACAATAAAATGACAACAACAAAAACAACATCGACAAAGTGGGCATTGGATGCTACACATTCTGAAGTTCAGTTTAAGATCAGGCACCTAATGATTTCAACGGTGACCGGCCAGTTTAACAAATTCGAGGCAGACGTTGAAACAGAAGATGACGAGGATTTTACAACGGCAAAAGTCTCTTTCTCAGCCGATATCAGTTCAATCAGTACGAATAATGAACAAAGAGACGCACACCTCAGGAGCGGAGACTTTTTTGGTGTTGAACAATTTCCCAGGCTCAAATTTGAGACGGAAAGAATTGAAAAAGAGGATGATGAAAATTACAAGATTTATGGTTACATCACCATCAAGGGAGTTACTAAAAAAATCGTTCTAAAAGCTGAGTTTGGTGGCATAGTCCAGGATCCCTGGGGAAATTCAAGAGCGGGATTTTCTTTGACAGGTAAATTGAATCGTTCCGATTTTGGATTGAGCTTTGGCCTTATTTCCGATGCTGGTGGGGTTGGACTTGCCGACGAAGTGAAGATATTGGCAAATGTGCAATTAGTGAAACAGGTTGAGGAATTAGTTTGATATCAGCGCGAAGAAAGATTGGATGATGATGAGTAATGAGTAATGAGTAATGAGTGTGTCAGGGATTAAAAGATCCGTTAAGCTTTAATTCCATTTTAATATTGGTGCGGGAATAATGCGAATTTTCTTCAAGTGGAATTTCTTTAAATCCGTATTTCCGGTATAATTGAATCGCAGGAATAAGCCGGGTGCTGGAATATAAAAAGAGACGATCCCAATTTTTCTCTTTGGCCAGCTGAAGGCAGGCATCCAACAGCATCTTGCTTATTCCTTTACCCTGGCAGTTCTTCGTGACGCACATCTTAGTAAGTTCAAATGATGAGCTGTTCTCTTTCATCAAGGCGGCAGTGCCGATAATATTTTCATTCTCTCTTGCCAGGAAAATGTGTCCGCCTTTGTCAATAATTTCAGTGATAGGATGGGATAGCTGGAATTCATCGTATGGTTCAACAGTAAAATATTCATTCAGCCATTCGATGTTAAGCCTGCGAAAATCATTCGCATATTTTTCTTCAAATGGAATAATGGCGATCAAGGAAGAGTGCGTGTTTTGTTAATTGGCTCTTTTAAAGGCAACATTCAAAATAAGCTAAACAAGGCCAGGCTGTTAACTTGATGCATTCGTTATACAAGATGCGAGTTCATCCATCATTTCCCTGCTACCAATAAACATGGGCGTGCGCTGATGCAATTCGGTGGGCTGCACATCCAAAATCCTTTCTTTTCCATTGGTTGCTTTTCCACCCGCTACTTCTACGATAAAAGCGAACGGGTTGCACTCGTAAAGCAACCTGAGCTTACCTTTTGGTTTGTCAGTGGTGCCCGGATACATAAATATCCCTCCCTTGATGAGGTTTCGGTGCACGTCGGAAACCATACTGCCGATATAACGCTGGGTATATGGCCCTCCGTTCGCCTTGTCCCGTTTTTGACAACTATCAATATAATTCTTTACTCCTATGTCATACTGGAAAAAATTGCCATGATTTACCGAGTATATTTTTCCTTTCGGCGGGCACTTGATATCGGGGTGGCTCATTGTCCATTCTCCAATCGAAGGATCTAAGGTGAAACCGTTGGCCCCTCTGCGCGTAGCGTACACCAACATGGTTGACGATCCGTAAATGATATAACCGGCGGCCACTTGCTGAACTCCTTTTTGCAGAAAATCTTCTTTTGTCGCGATAGCGCCTCTCTCGGTAACCCTGCGGTAAACGCCAAAAATAGTTCCGATTGATACATTTACGTCGATATTGCCACTACCATCAAGGGGATCAAATAAACAAACGTACTTGGAATTTTTGCTGATCGGATCGTTGAAGGCAATATAATTATCCAGTTCTTCGCTGGCAATCCCGGCACAACTGACCCCGTGCTGCAACACCCGGATGAATTGATCATTGGCAAATACATCTAATTTTTTAACATCTTCACCCTGAACGTTTATACTTCCTGCATCACCAAGTATGTCGACAAGCCCTGCTTTATTCACTTCAACATTTACCCGCTTTGCCGCAAGACCAATATCGCGCAGCAGGCTACTCAGTTCACCTGTCGAATTTGGGAAATGACGAAGCTGCTGGATCGTGAATTCATCAAGCGTTAAAACCTGTCGGTTAACATTCATACGGTCAAGTTAGTTCTGAACAAATGTAAGCGATATTGTTTTCCGAAATAACGGCATAGGTAATTAGGAAGTCGCCTCCCTATCTTTGCCACCGTAAAATTTTTTACTGACCGATGAAAGTTTTCAAGTTTGGCGGCGCTTCTGTCAATAGCGTGGACCGGATAAAAAATGCGGCAGCAATTCTTGGGCATTATCCCGGGGAAGAGTTGGTAATAATCATTTCCGCGATGGGCAAAACCACCAATGCGCTTGAAAAAGTCGCGGAAGCTTTTTATGCCGGAAAAAAAGAACAAGCCATCGAGCTGTTTGAACAGGTAAAGCAACAGCATGTAACAACTGCCAAATACTTACTGGTCACACATTGGGAACAATGTGAACAACAATTGAAGGATTTCTTTACCGAAGTGGAATGGTTGCTCCATGATAAGCCTGCGCGGGAATATGATTATTATTATGACCAGGTCGTATGTGTTGGGGAATTGTTGTCGACGGCGATCGTAAGTCACTACTTCAATGAAACAGGGATCAACAATAGATGGATTGACGTGCGTGATATCATTCGGACTGACGACAATTTCAGGGACGCGAATATTGACTGGGAGTTCACTCTTTCCAGGGTAAAGCATTCCATCATTTCCGAGCTTAAAACTTCCCGGATTCTTATTACGCAGGGGTTTATCGGGTCAACCGACGAAAACGAAAGCACCACGCTGGGAAGAGAAGGTAGTGATTACACCGCTGCTGTCTTTGCTAATATGCTTGATGCAGAAAGCCAAACCATCTGGAAAGATGTTGAAAGCGTGATGAACGCGGATCCCAAACAGTTTCCCGAAGCGCAACCGATTCATGAGCTGAATTATAATGAAGTGATTGAAATGGCATATTATGGCGCCCAGGTCATTCATCCAAAAACAATAAAACCTCTCGAAAATAAAGGCATCCCTTTATATGTGAAATGTTTTCTGAACCCTTTGTTAGAAGGAACTGTTATTCATAAACAAACATTGAAACACCTGCCGCCAATCATCGTCCTGAAAGAAAACCAGGTGATGCTTGAAATGAGCTCGAAGGATTTTTCATTTGTTGGAGAACACCACGTCGGGCATTTATATCACCTGTTTGAAAACCTCAAGGTGAAACCGAATCTTACACAAAACGGCGCGATAAGTTTTGTTTGTGTACTCGACGACAGGGCCGAGAAAATCGAAAAGCTCGCTTTAGGGGCATCGGAGCTTTTTGATGTACAGGTAACAAAAGGGCTTTCTTTACTTACGATCCGTCATTACAATGATGCGATAGTCGAAAAGATGATCCTGAAAGCATCTATCCTTCTACGTCAGCAGACTCCGGAGACAATACAAGTATTAATGAAGAATTAAAGAAGGATCATTCAATAAAGCGAAACGTAGAGGCAGAATAAGAACTACATTTTTTCGGGCATCTCTACGGCGATTGTTTGCACCATTTTCTTTGGCACAGGCTTGTCGCGCAATATCGCAGGCTTCCAAAGAGGCATTTTTTCAAGACGTGTAATTAGTTCATCCCGGAAATCGTCATTGTCTATCCCGCGGAGAATTTTAAAGTTTGTGGGTGTGCCGTCTGCGTCTACAATAAACTCAACCTGAACATAGACTTTCTTAATATTGACAGGTAAAAATTCAATCATGTCCTTACCAGTCTTATCAAGAAATTTCATAAAAGCCTCACCGCCGCCCGGGTACTGCGGCCATTCGTGCACCGCTTCAACAAGCCCGGTAATATTACGCATGCGGTGAGCAACATAAACAGTCTTCGCTTTTTGTTCTGTAGTCAGGTTCTTTATTGTTGCGCCGCTTAAAACATATTCGCCATCTTCGTTGATAAGCACAATGGGTAATTGTTTATACCTTTCAAAATAGTTAAAAGCATCTTCCAGCCTGCCTGCAAATTTCTTCAATGCCGGATCATCCTTTGCGAAATTTTCAAAGTATTTGACACTCCTGGCGACATTAAACCGGATTGGAAAAATGTGTACCGGTATGTAATCCTGTCCCAGGTTTTTTGCGTGTGCCGCTAAGATGTACACTTCATCTATTTGCTGGTCGGTGATGGGGATACAACCTACCGTTACGCAGCTGCCATGGATGTAAATTGAACCGCCTGGCCGCAGCGAATCGCTTAATATCTTATCTGAAACATTGGGATAATTAAGACCCAAAGAAAGATAGTATTGACTACGTGGATTAAATTCATTTATGTAATAAAATCCTTCCGGCACCTGGTAGTCTCCTTCAAGTCTTTTTGGACCAAGCGTACCTGCGAGCGCACAAACTTTGTACGTTTTGAAAAGCTTAAATGGTTCTTTTATTGCATCTTTTACCCAAACTTCTAATTGACTGTCGTACTTGAACGAGCGTATATAAATGTACTTGGCTGGCCACTTCAGGTGTTTGGCCTCAAACTGTTTTTGAAGTGTATCTTCTTTTCGACGAAACGACTCATCGGGACGGGGAAAGGTTTTTTGATAGTCAACAAATGAAGAAAAGGACGTACCGATTTTGTAGGAACTCTGAGCTGACGTTTTCATCACAAAAGCCCCAAAGAAAATTATAGTAAGAAAAAGACTCTTCATAGCTGATTTCCTGATCATTAACGTTAGCCGGTATATTTTATTTCCTGTAGCGTGGAATATCCGTAAAGATAAGAATGCAAGCGATAAATTTGGTGCCGGAATTTAGCAACAACTGTGGAAAAGCCTAAACTATCGCGAATCTCCAGTTTCGAATGAGTCAAAGCTGCACGTAATATCTCGTGGTGTTTATAAGTTACCCCTTGCTTCCTGCTCTCTTTCAATAGCTTCAAACAGGGCTTTAAAATTTCCCTTTCCGAAACTTTTGGCCCCCTTTCGCTGAATGATCTCAAAGAAAAGGGTGGGCCGGTCTTCAACTGGTTTTGAAAACAGCTGTAGCAGGTACCCTTCGTTATCCCGGTCTACCAAAATGCCGAGCTCCTTCAGTGGCACAAGATCCTCATCAATTTTTCCGACCCTTGCCAGGAGATCATCATAATAGGAGGAGGGAACCGATAGAAATTCTACTCCACGGTTCATCAACTGCCTGACTGTGGATACAATATCGTTTGTCGCGAGTGCCACATGTTGAACTCCTTCTCCCTGGTAAAATTCAAGGTATTCTTCAACCTGGGACTTTTTCTTTCCTTCCGCCGGTTCATTAATAGGAAATTTTACAAAACCGTTTCCACTGCTCATGACCTTACTCATTAATGCCGAATATTCTGTTGAAATATCTTCATCATCAAACGTTAGGATATTTTTAAACCCCATTACGTCTTCATAGAATTTTACCCATCGGTTCATGCCGTTCCATCCTACATTGCCGACGCAATGGTCGACGTATAATAAGCCGGTATCCGGGGTTTCAAATATGGGGACGTGCCAGCGCCTGAACCCGGGCAGGAATGCCCCTTTATAGTTTTGCCGTTCAATAAAAAGATGAACCGTTTCACCATAGGTGTGGATGCCGCTCATTACTACTTTGCCCGATTCATCACCCAAACTTTGTGGTGACAAATAGCTTACCGCGCCGCGCCGGGTTGTTTCTTCCCAGGCCCGGGCTGCGTCGTTGACGCGGAGGCAAATGGCTTTCACACCATCCCCGTGTTTATATACATGATCTGCAATCGGGTTGTCTGAACGAAGCGCTGTCGTGAGCACAAAAGTGAGCTTGTGCTGCTGCACCGCATAGCTGGCTCTGTCTTTTATCCCGGTTTCCGGGCCGGCGTATGCCAGGGGATGGAAACCAAAAGCTGACATATAATAATGAGCCGCCTGCTTGGCATTGCCCACATAAAATTCAATATAGTCTGTTCCCTCAAGAGGAAGGAAATCCGTGCTGTTGTCTAGTTTTGTATCAGGTTTAAATATAGTTGACATATTAAAGGGAGTTCTTGTAAAGTAAAGGTGGTTAAATATTACGCGATGCCTGTCGCCGGGAAAAACCTTTTTCAGGAATTGACACCGTCCATGGCAAGTGTTTCCATCAGCAAGTTGAAACAATTGCGATGATCAGGGAAGAATTTATATGGATAATCTGGTCGCACTTCAGATGCAAAATTAAACCGCTGATCATAAACTGCAAACAATAGGGCAGAAACCTATCTTTGCGCCATGCAAAAAATAGGTATCCTCGGTGGTGGACAATTGGGGAGAATGTTACTGCAGGCCGGTGCAAATTATCCTGTAGAAACCTATGTGTTGGAGAACGATGAAGAGTGCCCTGCGGCGCATTTGTGCCACCGATTCACAAAAGGAGATATCCGTGATTTTGATGCCGTGTATACCTTTGGCAAAAACCTTGACGCTATTACCATCGAAATCGAAAATGTAAACATTGATGCACTGGAAAAACTGGAAACCAACGGCGTAAAAGTTTATCCGCGACCTTCCGTTTTGAAAATTATTAAAAACAAAATCCTTCAAAAAGAATTTTATAAAAGTCACGATATTCCTTCGCCCGAGTTTAAGATTACTCAAAACAAACATGAATTAATAGCGTCCGAAGGTTTTTTGCCGGGCGTACAAAAGTTAGGTGAAGGCGGATACGACGGTCGCGGAGTACAAGTGCTCAAAACAAAGGAGGATTTGCTTAGCGGGTTTGATGCTCCCGCCGTGTTGGAAAAAATGGTCGCAATTGATAAGGAAGTAGCGCAAATGGTTGCCATTAATGAGAAGCGCGAGACTGCTTTATATCCGCCCGTTGAGATGGTGTTCAATTCTGACCTTAATTTGCTTGACTACCAGCTTTGCCCCGCCGAAATCGATGAAAGGACCTTGTGGAAAATTGAGGCTATTGCCCTGTCAGTTGTTAGAAACTTAAAATCACCGGGGGTCTTTGCCATCGAAATGTTTATAGATAAAAAAGGTGATGTGTGGGTAAATGAGACAGCGCCGAGGGTACATAACAGCGGTCACCATACCATAGAAGCCCATTACAGCTCTCAGTTTGATATGTTATGGCGGATCATGCTCGGTTATCCTCTTGGCTATACTGATCCGATTTTACCCTCACTCATGGTTAATATTGTTGGCGAACCGGGATATAAAGGTGATGTAAGATATGATGGACTCGAGGACGTTCTGAAAATTGAAAACGCGTTTGTCCACCTTTATGGTAAAAAGCAAACCAGGCCGGGCCGTAAGATGGGCCATGTGACTATTCTCAGCAAGGACAAACAGGATTTGTTGTACCAGTCGAACAAAATAAAACATACTTTGTTTGCCCGATCCTGATATTCCTTTTATCCCACTGCGAAGCCGTCTATCCCTGTCACTATTTCGAGTGCAGGGAATTAGACTCATTTGACGTCAAAGAGTCTCTTATCCTTACCTTTACCTTCCTTAGATCAATTAACCATTGTTCCTAAATTTTGTATGAGAATAATCACCGGACTGGCAATCGTATTACTGTTGGGAGGTTGCAGGACAAAAGGTAAAAATGACGCTCCACCCCAACAAATGGGCGCCAATCAACCTGCCTTGTCTGTAGAAGCATACATTGTAAAGCCACAAAGCCTCGACGACCTCGTGGAGGTGCCCGGGAGTATATTGCCTTTCGAGTCGACGGAGATTCACCCCGAAGTCTCAGGCCGGATTGTTCTGTTGAATGTAAATGAAGGAAACTTTGTAAATAAAGGCGCTTTATTGGCCAAGATTTATGACGGCGACCTCCAGGCCCAACTCAAGAAACTGGAAGTGCAATTGGATATTGCAAAGCAAAACGAAAAGCGTTCAGCTCAGTTGTTGAAAATTCAGGGAATCAGCCAGGCTGACTATGATTTGAGCTTACTCAACGTTAATAACATCAATGCCGATATTGAGATTACAAAAGCAGATATTTCCAAAACTGTAATATTAGCTCCATTCAGTGGCAAATTAGGATTGAAAAATATAAGCCCGGGTGCCTTTGTTACCCCAACGACAGTTATTACAACGATCGGGCAGGTCGACCAGTTAAAATTGCAGTTTACCGTCCCGGAAAAATATGGTTCGGAACTGAAAAAAGGCCAGGACATTCAATTCTCAGTCGATGGTTCTCAGAAAGTGTTCCATGCGAATATTGCGGCATCAGAAATTGCAATTGCTGAGGATACCCGCAGCTTGATGGTTAGAGCCGTAATTAAAGGACAGGATGCGGATCTGATTCCCGGAGCTTTTGCAAAAGTGAAAATTGTGATGGGGGCGACAGACGATGCGATCATGATTCCCAATAGCGCCATTGTTCCTCTTGGAAGAAAGAAGCAGTCATTTTTATACCGGGCCGGTAAGGCCGTACCTATCGACATTACAACCGGTATTCGGGATTCTTCTAATGTCCAGGTATTGACAGGAATTAATGCGGGAGATACACTTCTTACTACGGGTCTCTTATTCCTCAGGCCGGGAATAGATGTTAAGATCTCTAAAATTACACCGGAAATCGAAGGAGGCAAAGGAGATGGAGCACATTAAATTTTTGAGCAGAAAAATCACAGGAAAGGGAAACAAGATGGCGACGAGGATGTTACTACTAATAACTATTCTTTTAAGAAATAATTTCCAGAAAAGCGGAGGGATATGAATCTATCAGAACTTAGCTTACGAAGGCCGGTATTTGCAATAGTATGTTCCATCGTAATCATCATATTCGGAGGTATCGGCTATAAATTTCTTGGCGTAAGAGAATATCCCGCCATCGATCCATCGGTTGTTAACGTTAGAACTTCTTATGCGGGTGCAAACGCGGACATTATTGAGCAGCAGATTACGGAACCGCTGGAAAAATCAATAAATGGCGTCCAGGGAGTCAAGAATATAACATCCAACAGTTCGCAAGGATTCAGCAACATAACCGTTGAATTTGAGTTGAGCGTAGACCTTGAGACAGCGGCCAACGACGTACGCGATAAGGTTTCACAGGCGCTCGGCAACTTGCCGCAGGATATCGATGCACCGCCAATTGTTAGTAAGGCAGATTCCGATTCAGATCCGATCATGTTTTTGCAAATCCAAAGTGAAAGAAAAGGACTGATGGAGCTTACGGATTACGCCGAAAATGTCGTCCAGGAACGGTTGCAAACCATACCTGGCGTGAGTGGCGTATCTGTATTTGGCCGGCGTTATTCTATGCGCATGTGGATCGACCCTGACAAACTGGCTTCGTATAAAATGACTATCGGTGATATACGCAGCGCATTGGACCGTGAAAATATTGAGCTGCCAGGCGGCAAGATACGTGGGAATGAAACCCAGCTTATCGTTAAGACATTTGGTAAGCTGACTACCGAACAGGATTTCAATAACCTGATCCTGCGGGAGGACAACAATGGAGTCATTCGTTTTAAAGATGTGGGTTACGCAATTCTTGGACCCGACAATGAAGAAATGTCTTCAAGGAAGAACAATGTTCCATCTGTGAACATGGGAGTTGTAGCCCAGCCCGGAAGCAACCAGATTGAGATTGCGGATGAAGTTTATAAAAGAATTGCTGAGATTAAAAAAGATATTCCGCCCGATATCCTTCTCGAGGTCGGATATGACCGGTCAAATTTTGTGCGCGACGCTATTAGTGAAGTAGAAGAAACGTTGCTCATTGCAATTGGTCTTGTAGTTCTGATTATCTTCCTTTTCTTTCGTGAATGGATCATCGCATTTCGTCCGCTGATTGATATTCCGGTTTCATTAATAGGCGCATTTTTTATCATGTACCTTATGGGGTTTTCCATCAATGTGCTTACGCTTCTTGCTATCGTTCTTGCAACGGGACTCGTAGTGGATGATGGCATTGTGGTGACTGAAAATATTTTTAAGAAAATGGAGGGCGGGATGAACAAGCACAAGGCTGCCCTCGAAGGAGCAAAAGAAATCTATTTCGCCGTAATCGCTACTTCCATTACGCTTGCTATCGTTTTCCTGCCCATCATTTTCCTGGAAGGATTTGTGGGACGACTGTTTCGTGAATTCGGTATCGTATTGGCGGGCGCCGTATTGATCTCAGCATTTGTTTCCCTGAGCCTGACACCAGTGTTGAACATTTTCCTTACCAAGAAAGATGTACACAAGCATTCCTGGTTTTACCGGAAGACCGAACCTTTTTTCGAGAGGCTTGAAAATCTCTATCGAAGAACACTGCAGGGTTTCATGCGCCTGCGCTGGCTAGCCCTTGTAATAGTGGTCGTGTGTGCCTGTATCATTTTTTTTATTGGCAGAAAACTTCCTTCAGAACTGGCCCCTATGGAAGACCGCAACCGGGTACGGGCCAGTATACTCGGTCCTGAAGGAACGGATTTCGATTTTACCGACAAAGTTTCTTATGAAATAACGCAACAAATACTGGATTCAGTTCCGGAAAAATCTGTAGTGCTAACCTTTGCGCCCGGTTTTGGGCAAGGTGGTTCCAACGCTGCATTTATAAGCATCGGACTGGTTGATCCCACCGAAAGAGAAAGGTCGCAGGATGAAATTGCGCAGCAAATGAGTCGGATGTTTCGCCGCTACACCAACGTGAGAGTCTTTGCCTTGCAGGAACAGACCATTTCTGTTGGTATTGGAGGCCGCGGTTCTCTCCCGGTACAATTTGTGTTACAGAATTTGAATTTTGATAAACTGAAGGAAAAGGTGCCGCTGTTTATCGAGGAAGTAAGAAAAAGCCCGGTCTTCCAGGGGTTTGACGTCAATCTTAAATTTAATCAGCCTGAATTATTAATTACGATCGATCGGTTGAAGGCAAACGAACTTGGGGTTTCCGTGCTGGATGTAACCAACACGTTGCAGCTTGCATTGAGCGGGCGTCGATTTGGATACTTTATCATGAACGGTAAACAATACCAGGTCATTGGCCAGGTGGATCGCAAAGACCGTGATGATCCACTTGACCTAAAAGGGTTTTTTGTCCGCAACTCTCGTGGTGAGCCGATTCAACTGGACAACCTCGTGAAGATGGAAGAGACGGCAAACCCTCCAACTATTTATCACTTCAATCGCTTCAAGAGTGCCACGGTGCAGGCAGGCTTGACTCCGGGCAAGACCATTGGTGATGGTATTGTTGAAATGGAAAAAATCGCAAGCAAGGTGCTGGATGAAACATTTGAGACATCGCTTGCCGGCGCTTCACGCGATTTCCAGGAAAGCAGTTCAAATACCTCATTCGCATTCATACTGGCATTAATATTAATATTTCTCGTTCTTTCAGCGCAATTTGAAAGTTTCATCGATCCGTTCATCATCATGATCACAGTTCCTCTGGCACTTGCGGGAGCAGTATTAAGCATGTGGATATTTGGACAAACACTTAACATCTTTTCTCAAATTGGTATCATCATGCTTATTGGACTAGTGACAAAGAACGGAATCCTCATAGTGGAATTTGCCAACCAGAAGCGACGACACGGAGAAAGGAAAACTCCTGCAGCGCTTGAAGCTGCAGTGGCACGTCTGCGTCCCATATTAATGACAACGTTGGCAACCACGCTGGGCGCCTTGCCCATTGCTATGGCTATCGGTTCAGCAGGTACAAGCCGCGTGCCATTAGGTATTGTAATTGTTGGCGGCATGTTGTTTGCCCTTATTCTAACATTATATGTAGTGCCTGCGTTATATACATATTTATCTTCACAAAAGAAGGTAAGTCAACTGGACAAACAACTTGCGGAACCCACTCCAATAGTTTCAGAACATGAAATAATTAAACCAGCTTAAATTTTCTGACCGGCCATGTCGCGACGCTCCGTTTATCTTTCCGTACTCAGTTCGACCTCTTTCTGCCGTGTTCTGTTCAACGGGGGTGCAGGCAAAAAGGGTAAGTTTCGGCGCGCACCAATTTCCAGCAACATTCAATTTTTGTTTTCAACAACGCATTTTGTACCAGCCCTAAAATTCATTTGCCTGTCCTTTTTTTCATTTTTACTGTCAGCTAACATTTCGGCGCAACGGGTTTTAACTGTCGAAGAAGCTGTTGCCACAGCATTGCAAAACAATTACGACATACAACTATCACGCAATGATTCAATCGTGGCTGCGCTGGATTACTCCTACCGGAACGTGGTTTTTCTTCCAACAATAAACGGATCTGCTGGAATGAGCAGCGTAACCAATAATCAGAAGTTAAAATTTGTCAAGCGCAGCGGGGGTGGCGACAGTGCGGTTAACAGGGACGCAGTGAGAACCGACAATGTCAATTACAGCGCAAACCTCAACTGGATATTGTTCGACGGCCTTAAAATGTTCACCACACGTGCTAAGGCCGAAGAATATTTGAACCTCGGCTCGCTGACGATAAAGGACCAGGTGGTTAATACCATCGCAACGGTTGTTTCCACATATTACGACATCGTCCGGCAAAAACAGCAGATCAGGGCCATTGACGAGCAAATCGTCTTAAATGACGAAAGGGTGAGGCTGGCGCAGTATAAGCTTGATATTGGAACAGGAGCGAAACCGGACCTTCTTCAAAGCAAAGTTGACCTCAATGCACAAAAGGCGTTAAGGCTGCAGCAGGAAACTCAAATTGATGTCCTGAAAGAACAGTTGATACAGGCGATGAACACAAATAGCCGCGAACTCTTTGACGTAAGCGATTCTATACCGATCAACCAGCGGATAACGCTTGGCCAGATTCAAAACTCAATCGAACAAACAAATCCCGGGCTGCTTATTGCTCAAAAGAACGTTGATATTTCAAGGCTTGTTGTAAAGGAAAGAAGGGCCGACCGGTGGCCGATAGTTTCATTTAACTCATCTTACCTTTTTAATCAGAATAATAATAATATTGCCGTTAACATCAACCAACCGTTCTTTACTCAAAACAAGGGAATCAATTATGGATTGAGTGCTACCGTCCCCATTTTCAACCGGCTTAACAACAGGCGACTCATCCAGCAGGCCCAGCTTGATACCCGTTATCTCCAACTGTTATACCAGAGTCAAAGGTCGGTTTTGAACCTTAGTGTAATTAATGCATATAAGAATTACGACACGCAAAAAAAAGCCCTGGCACTTGAAGAAGAAAACATACTGCTGGCAAGGGAAAATGTAGATATAGTTTTCCAGGTGTACAAACTTGGTGGTGCCACGCTGGTACAATTAAGAGAGGCACAAAATAGTCTCGAACTGGCCCACTTTCGCCTTATTGGAGCCAGGTTTCAGTTGAAACTTGCAGAAATAGAATTATTACGATTGAAAGGAGAGCTGGTTCAATAAATCTTGTTTTGTCTGTAAACAACGGCCTATCTACTGTCTCGAATATTTCCTGTTTCTTTGCTTTATGAATCCACAGGTCGGTATTATTATGGGAAGCGATAGTGATCTTGCCGTGATGCGGGCCGCATCCGATATACTTAAACAATTTGATATTCCCCACGAGGTTACTGTTGTCTCGGCGCACCGCACACCAATGCGTATGGTTGAATATGCGCAAAAAGCAAATTCAAGAGGACTTAAAGTTATCATTGCAGGAGCAGGCGGTGCGGCGCACTTACCCGGAATGATTGCTTCCATTACTTCTCTCCCGGTAATTGGCGTGCCGATCAAATCTTCCAATTCAATCGATGGCTGGGATTCTGTGTTATCAATTTTACAGATGCCTAACGGGGTGCCCGTCGCGACTGTTGCTTTAAATGCCGCGATGAATGCGGGCATCCTTGCTGCCGAAATCATTGGTACAGGTAACGAGGTTGTTTCTAAGAAAATAACGGAATACAAGAAATCCCTGAATGCAGAGGTGGTTGAGAAAGTAAAGAAGATGAAAAACGAGGGCTGGGAAAATAACTTTGACTGATTGTTTGAGATTTGACCTGAAGTGTTTCAGGGCTGTTTTTTAAGTGTACATCCTTTTTTAATATTTTCTATCTGGCATAGGATGTATCTTCCTTTTCATGGTTTTTAATCTGCCGCTTTTCATCATCCTGGCTGCAGGATCCATGCAAAGCATCTTTATAGGTTGCTGCGTACTGGGCCTCAAACAAAAAAAATTACGCGAACTATTATTGGCTGCTTTATTGCTTGCCTTAGGAGTAAGACTCCTGAAATCCATTTTATTCATCTATACAGATCAGCTTTCGTATTATATTATGAATATCGGCTTTGCTGCACATGCGGCGGCGCCTGTATTATTATGGTTGTATGTATGCGCCCTAAGTTCATCCTCGTTTTCGCGGAAATATTTATTACACTTATTACCATCAGCATTAATCGTTGTTTCTGCCGGTGTGATGACACTGGGTTTTTGGTACCACGGAGCATACCTGGTCCTGGTTTACTACTCAATTATCTACTATGCTTTGGCAGTATTTAAGTTTGTTCAATTGTCAAAAGAAAATGGCAATGCAAGAATAGCTGGAGGAAATTATCATTGGATCCTTTCTCTTTTTTTAGCTGTAGGAGTATTCATTGCCGGTTATTTTGTCAATTACAATCTCAGGTTTATTAGTTATCAAATGGCGCCATTGCCATATGCTGTTGTGGTCTTCCCAATGGGCTATTTATTTTGGAAAAATCATCATCAACTCAATACGAAACCTGGCCCGAAATATGAAAACGCCAGGCTCTCGCCGGCGCTTACGGCCGAATTAACAGAACGTCTGAAAGTGGTTCTTGAGTTACAAAAGCCGTATCTCGACCCGCGGCTCACAGTTGCCGGACTCTCTAAATTGTTGAACGTTCAGCCCTACATACTTTCTCAAATTTTAAGTGTTCAGCTCAACTGCAGTTTTTCAAGTTTAATAAACAACTGCAGGGTCCAACATGCCAGCCGGCTACTGCAAAACGAAAAAAATGCCAGCCTCACCATTGCGTCAATTGCGTACGACGCCGGTTTTAACTCACTGTCGGTTTTTAACAAGGTGTTTAAAGAAAGCAAAGGCATTACACCCAACCAATTTCGAAAAAATGCACTTCCGGATTAATTAATCCAGTAGGATTCGGCAGCATGGGCATTTAATTTGGCCGGCAAATTATTCGCAATGCGTTCGCTAAATTACTGGCTGTCGCTGCAGCTGCTCATCGTCCTGTCATGCTGTACTGCTGGGCCTGAGAAACCTTCCGGCCAAATTTTTCATAGCGAAGAATACGATTTTGTTGTCGACACAACCGCGATAAATCTGAAGACTGTTTTTGGAATGGATTGGCTACCTGACGGAAGAGCGATTTTTACCGAACGTGGCAGAAAGGACAGCAGCATAAGCCTGATTGATCCTGAAACGGGAAACATAACGCGACTCTGTAATGTTCCGCCTGTATATTCTGGCGGCGATGCGGGGATGCTCGATATCAGGGTGCACCCAAATTATTCGGACAATGCCTGGATATATTTTGCTTATTGCGTTTTAAAGCAGGACAGTACCAGTACACTTGTTGTTGACCGGGCAAAGCTTGCTGGCATTTGTCTCATCGAAGTTCAGCGACTGTTTGAAGTAAAACCTTATTTTAAATCTTCCGCGCACTTCGGGTGCCGGATGCAGCTTAAAGATGGTTATTTGTTTTTATCAATGGGAGAAAGATTCGTTGCAAGGGATTCGGCGCAGAAGCTTTCTAATCACTTTGGAAAAATAATAAGACTTTACGATGATGGTCGTGTGCCACCTGATAATCCGTTTGTAAATACGAAAAACGCATTACCGGAGATATGGAGCTATGGGCATAGAAACCCGCAGGGCATGGGTTTCCATCCCGTCACTGGTGATTTGTGGATAAGTGAACATGGACCGCAGGGAGGTGATGAAATCAATATTGTGAAGCCTGGTCACAATTATGGATGGCCCATCATCACATATGGCGAAGAATATGGTGGTGGCAAGATAGGTGCAGGAATTACTCATAAAGATGGGTTGGACCAACCGGTTTACTTTTACGTACCTTCAATAGCTCCGGGAGGTATGATCATCTACAAAGGGAATGCATTTCCGAAGTGGAAGAATAATATTTTTAGTGGTGCGCTCGCATTACGGCATCTCAATCGCCTCGTTATTGAAAATAATAAAGTAGTCAAAGAAGAAAGAATACTAGGACAACAAAAATGGCGCGTACGTATGATAAGCCAGGGACCGGATGGCTTTATTTATTTTTCAGTTGATAAGGGTATGATACTTCGATTGATACCATCGCGGTAATTGTTATGGTTGTTGGTCAGGGCTGCAGGTCTGGTTGTAGGATAATGGGCTTTAGTTGTCTTTTTCTAAAACTATGACAAATGACCAATCCCGCCGCCCTGACCAACAACCATGACCAATTAAGTTTGTAATTTTAACCATGATCAGTGAAGAGAGAAATAGCATATCAAGACTTTCATTTTTAATACAAACCACAGCTGGTTCACTTAGCCTCATATTTCCGAATGTTTTTAAAGATCGGCGAAGCGCCGCAATGATTACCCGCAAAATTCCTTCGTCGGGCGAGTTGATACCCGCTATTGGATTAGGCTCATGGATAACTTTCAATGTGGGTGATTCAGAAAATGAATTGGCTCCAATGAGAAATGTGTTGGGCGCTTTCGTTGATGCGGGAGGAAAGGTTATTGACAGTTCCCCGATGTATGGACGATCCGAAAAAGTTATCGGTAAACTTGCTGCCGAGCTGAATGTCACTGACAAATTATGGTTCGCAACCAAAGTGTGGACCACAGGCGAAAGTTCAGGGAAAACACAGATCGAAAATTCCAGGGAATATTTTAAAAAATGGCCAGTATTGCTACAGGTTCACAATCTGCAGGATCTTAAGACCCATTTGCGAACTCTACGCGCTTTAAAAGAAGAAGGTAAGCTGAAATATATCGGCATTACCCATTACCTGGATAGTGAGCACGAAACACTGGCCAATGTCGTAAAATCGGAAAAACTTGATTTTATCCAGGTCAACTTCTCGATCAGGAGCAGGTCAGCAGAAAATTATTTATTACCCCTCGCTGCAGAAAGAGGAGTGGGCGTGATCATCAATAAACCGTTTGAATCCGGGGCATTGTTCCCGGCTATTAATAATGTTAGCCTACCCACATGGTCAAAAGAATGGGGTATTTCGAGTTGGTCGGCTTTTTTTCTGAAGTACATCATATCAAACACAAATATTACGTGCACCATACCTGCTACATCACAGGTAAGTCATTTACAAGAAAACATGGCTGCATGTTTTGGTCCTGTGCCCGATGAAGCAACCCGAAAAAAGATGGTTGAGTATTTCCTAAATAATGCGCGGTAAGTTTCGGTAACTTGTAACTGTTAGGATTGGAGAAAGTACCGCAGATTGGCTATTGCCCGGATGCTTTTCTGCCTAATGATATTTTTCGATAGTAAAGGCATGATATTGGCATGTAATAAAAGCAATTCCACCCGAAGCTTTGCGGTTTTACAAAAGCTACGCTAAGAAATGAATCCATATCACGAAAAAAACAGGCAAAAAGATTTACTTGAGATGCTACCCAATGCAATTACTGCATTGAAAAAAAACATAATAGACCCGTTTTTCGGTGCCAACGGCAACTATCAAAGTTCCAGCGAGAAACTTCCACTTCGGTCAGAGTTGTTTACTGAGGAGCAGCTTGAGCAGCACGCGATGTCGCTGGCAAAAAAGCACACGCTCCTGTCTGAGCACCCGTCCGAGCATCTTTTAAAGCGCTTATCGGAAAACGAAAGCATATTGCTGGAAGTCCACGCCATTTTGACTGAAACGGTCAAGAGCAATATTCCGGTCGTGCCGGCAGGCGAATGGTTACTGGATAATTTTTACCTGATTGAAGAACAGATCTACATGGCAAAAAAACATTTGCCAAAAGGATATAGTATTGGGTTGCCGCAGCTATTGAAAGGACCCTCGGCCGGGTTACCCCGAATTTATGATATAGCTGTGGAAATTATTTCCCACAGTGACGGGCTGGTAAATCTAAACAGCCTCACACGATTTATTAATAGTTACCAGACAATTAATCCTTTACAAATAGGAGAATTATGGGCTATTCCAATTGTGCTCAGGCTCGCGCTACTGGAAAACCTTCGCCGCCTTTCGATCCAGATTTCAATTGATATTACCAATAAGGCACTAGCTGCAAAATGGGCCGACGAAATGATGGAAGCGGTGGAAAAACAGCCGAAGAACCTCGTGCTGGTAATAGCCGATATGGCAAGGGCCGAGCCACCCATGGAAAGCTCTTTTGTTGCCGAACTGACCCGCAAACTACAGGAAAAAGGAAATGCATTCATTCTGGCGCTTAACTGGATTGAGCAGCGCCTTGCTGAAGACGGAAAAAATACCAGCCTTCTTATTCAACTGGAAAATCAAAAACAGGCGGCTGACCAGGTATCGATCAGCAACAGCATCAGTAGTCTTCGCTTTTTAAGTAAAACAGATTGGCGGGATTTTGTTGAAAGCACAAGCGTGGTAGAACAGGTGCTGCAACAGGATATCAATGGGATCTATGGAAAAATGGATTTTCATACCCGGGACCAGTATCGTCATTCAGTTGAAAGAATTGCCAAGCATAGCACGCTTTCCGAAAAAAGAATTGCTGAGCTAGCGATCGAATCAGCAAAAAGAGTTGCTGAAGCTAATGGCACACCGGCAACTGTTCACGTCGGTCATTTTCTTGTTGGTAGAGGGGCGCTTAAAATAGAGAAAGAGGCTGAGATGCGTTTGACATTGGCTGAAAGTCTCAAGAAAATCGTCATCAGGATTCCGCTTGGTGTATACATAGGCGCTATCCTGATAGTTACTGGTTTGATAAGCTGGGGTCTTGCTGCAAAAGCCTACCAGGAGGGATACAATGGCTGGATCTTAACCGGACTAGCCATAATATTTTTTCTCGCCGCGAGCCAGCTGGCATCTTCATTGATAAATTGGCTAACTACTATTTTATCGGAGCCATCGCTTTTACCAAGGATGGATTTTTCCAAAGGCATTCCGCCCGAATACCGGTGCATGGTTGTGATTCCTGCTATTGTAAGTAACAGCAAAAACATTTTGAATCTCGTTGAAAATCTTGAAGTGAGGTTTTTAGCAAACAGGGATGCGAATCTTTCTTTTGCCCTGCTTACTGATTTCAAAGATGCAAAGGAAGAACACCTCGCTGAAGATGAACCTTTGCTCGAACTCCTTCGATCAAAGATTGTCGCACTCAATCGCAAATATGACAGACCGGGTGATGACACGTTTTTTCTTTTTCATCGTCCTCGTAAATGGAATCCCTGTGAAAAGGTGTGGATGGGTTACGAGAGAAAGCGGGGGAAACTGGAGCAATTAAATGCATTAATAAAGGGGAACGGCAAAGATTCCTTTTCAGTGATTATTGGCGATGAAAAGATTTACACATCGGTAAAATATGTGATCACGCTCGATTCCGACACGCAGCTGCCCAGAGATGTTGCATGGAAGCTGATTGGTACGATGGCGCATCCACTTAATCTTCCTGTTTTTTCAACCAAAAAGAAAAGGGTCGTTGAAGGTTATTCCATTCTTCAGCCCCGTGTTTCCAATAGCCTGCCGGAGGCGCCAAGCTCATTGTACAGCAAAATTCACGGTAACGAGCCTGCAACAGATCCATACACCCGCGCAACCTCTGATGTATACCAGGATATGTTTGGCGAAGGATCATTTATTGGAAAAGGCATTTACGAGGTTGAAACCTTTGAAAAAACATTGAATGGAAGATTTCCTGAAAACCGTATTCTGAGTCATGACCTGCTGGAAGGATCTTATTCACGTTCAGGATTAGTTACCGATGTGCAGTTGTATGAAGAATATCCTTCATCCTACCTGACGGATACCCAGCGACGACATCGATGGATCAGGGGCGACTGGCAAATTGCGAGCTGGTGTACTCCGTTTGTGCCCGGTTCCGATCGAAGGATCCACAAAAATCCGCTATCAACACTTTCCCGTTGGAAAATCTTCGACAATCTTCGCAGAAGTCTTGTTCCACTGGCCTTACTCGCAATGCTTTTAATTGGCTGGTTAGTTTTGGGCAACCCTGTCTTTTGGAGTCTGACGGTATTAGCGATTGTATTGCTTTTACCGGTGACCAATTTTACGTGGCAATTGTTTCGCAAACCATCAGATGTCATCTTTGTTCAGCATTTGGCTTTTTCGCTGCGTTCATTTAAGGATAGTTTATTCCAGCATTTGATCAGCATCATCTGTCTTCCTTATGAAGCGCTTGTCAATACACATGCGATCCTGCTCACACTATGGCGGATATTTTTGTCACAGCGGAGATTATTGCAATGGAATCCGTATGTTGATAGCCAACTTACTTTGAAAAGTATAGGCAGGGTGTACCGGCAAATGTGGTTTGCTCCATTCCTGGCATTAACAGTATTTGGATACCTCGTTGTATATTTCAATGTTACGATAGCAGTGGCATTTCCTTTCCTGGCCGCATGGTTTTGTTCGCCGCTCGTAGTTTGGTATATCAGTCTTCGAACAACGGTCAAGCAAATTGAAGTATCACGTGATCAGGAAGTTTACCTGCGCAGGCTGGCAAGAAAAATATGGGCATTCTTTGAAACCTTCGTCACGAGGGAGGATAACTGGTTGCCCCCGGATAATTACCAGGAACACCCCGTAGAAAGGACCGCTCACCGTACTTCGCCAACTAACATAGGTCTTTACCTGCTGACTAATCTTACTGCATACGATTTTGGCTATATCACGCATAGTATATTGATCGAGCGGACCACTAATACTTTGGATACGCTCCACCGCATGGAGAAGTACCGGGGACATTTATTTAACTGGTACGACACTGTTTCGTTGATGCCGTTGTCACCCCGTTATATTTCGACAGTCGACAGTGGAAACCTTGTGGGCACCCTCGTGACACTGAGACAGGCACTCTTAAAAATACCGGACACAAAAATCCTCCAGGAAAATATTTATGAAGGAATAATGGATGCGATCGGCATCCTCAGGGAAAAGGTACCCGATGTTTCGTCGATTAAAAAACTGCACAAAGAAATACGGGAAAATTATTCGAAGCAGGCAGAAGATGTAGCATCTTTTAAAAGCTATTTTGAAAAAATTGAACAATCGGTTAAAGAAATTCTGCTGCAATCTGACCTTGACACTGATGAAGAGGGTGGATGGTGGTCGGAAAAACTCGTTGAGCAAATGAAAGGTGTAAAACAGGAGCTCATAGATTTTTTCCCCTGGTTATTTTTACCTCCTCCACCTGCCAGGTTCGAATCACTTCTTCCGGATCTCCCGGCCTTGCCTACATTGAACCAGCTTGCCAGAATTGAGGAATCCATTCTGCAAAAAGTTATCGATTGTTATTACCCTGAAAATAATTCCGAAGAAAATGCCTGGCTGGATAATTTCAGAAAGGGTATTGCCGAATCAGCAAGGCGCGCCAAGGAGCTTATATTAAGGGTGGCTCGCCTGGAAGCCCGGTGCAGAGAGCTTTCTGCGATTGAATTTGACTTTTTGTTTGACAGATCACAAAATCTTCTTGCCATTGGGTACAACGGTGACGAACACAGACGAGATAATAGTTTTTATGATCTTCTCGCATCAGAGGCCCGCCTTGCAAGTTTTATAGCCATTGCCCAGGGTAAGCTTCCACAACAAACATGGTTTGCATTGGGACGCCAGCTTACTAATGCAGGCACATCTCCTATATTGTTATCGTGGAGCGGATCTATGTTTGAGTATTTGATGCCTTTGCTTGTAATGCCAACCTATGAAAATACGTTACTCGATCAAACGTACAAGTCGGTAATTCAAAAACAAATTGATTACGGCAAAAAGCGCGGCGTGCCATGGGGCATATCAGAATCCGGGTATAATATGGTTGATGCCAATCTTAATTACCAGTACCGCGCATTTGGAGTACCCGGCATTGGTTTCAAGCGTGGCTTGGGCGAAGATCTCGTAATCGCTCCCTACGCTACAATCATGGCATTAATGGTATCTCCCGATGCTGCATATGAGAACCTTCAGACCATGAAAGAAAAAGGTTTTGAAGGCAGGTATGGATTTTATGAAGCTATTGATTATACTCCTTCCCGTTTACCACGACGGACTTCTCACGCTGTGATCCGGTCTTTTATGGCGCACCACCAGGGAATGTCGATGCTTTCCATTGCATACCTCCTGTTGGAAAAGGTCATGCAAAAACGTTTTCAATCACACGAAGAAGTGCGATCTGCCTTGCTGCTGTTGCAGGAAAGAATCCCCCGTGTGACTACATTCTATTCGCCAACTGTTCACGAAGCCGATATAAGTGTTTCGCCCGGCGGCTTTGAATCAATGCGTGTGATCACCACTCCGCATACGCCGATACCTGAAGTACAATTGTTGTCGAATGGTCGGTATCATGTAATGGTGACAAATGCCGGCGGAGGTTATAGCCGATGGAAAAATATATCGCTTACACGATGGAGAGAAGATTGCACTTGTGATAACTGGGGAACTTTTTGCTATATACGTGACCTCGAAAGTAATGCCATATGGTCAGCTGCGCACCAGCCCATCCTGAGAGAGGGGGATAATTATGAAGCCGTTTTTTCACAGGGGCGTGCTGAATTCAGGCGCAGGGATTTTGCAATGGAAACACATACGGAGATTATTATATCTCCCGAAGATGACATAGAACTTAGAAGGATTCATATCACTAATCGCTCCCGCAAAAAAAGGTTTATTGAAATTACAAGCTACGCAGAAATAGTAATGTCAAATCCGGTCGCGGACGAATTGCATCCTGCCTTTAATAATCTCTTTGTACAAACGGAATTCAATGAACACCGTCATGCAATAATGTGTTCACGACGTCCGAGATCTGCAGAAGAACACAATCCCTGGATGTTTCATTTGATGAAAGTGCATGATGCCCAAATTCAGCAAATTTCATTTGAAACCGACAGGTCAAAATTTATCGGGAGGGGAAATGGGACTAACGATCCAATTGCCATTCGCCAAAGCAAAACACTGGAAGGTGGAGTTGGGTCCGTGCTGGACCCCGTCGTTTCGATTCAGTACCGCATTTATATTGAGCCGCATGAGTCAGCTACAGTTGATATGATTTTCGGAATTGCGGAAACTAAAGAATTATGTAATGTACTTGTTGAAAAATACCAGGACAGGAATTTTGCCAATCGCGGACTCGAGCTTGCATGGACCCACAGCCAGGTTATTCTACGGCAAATAAACGCAGTCGAAGCGGACGTTCAATTATATAACCGACTGGCAAGTTCCATCATATTTGCGAACGCATCGTTGAGAGCCGATGCGTCAACTATAATGAAAAATTATCGAGGCCAGTCCGGGCTCTGGAGTTTTTCAATCTCAGGTGATGTGCCGATAGTGCTGCTTCAGATGGAGGATGTGGCCAATATTGAACTCGTAAGGCAATTGGTTCAGGCACACGCGTATTGGCGCCTAAAAGGCCTCCATGTTGATCTTGTCATATGGAATGATGACCATGGAGGATACCGGCAGGAACTTCATGACCGCATCAATGAACTGGCTGCGCCAGCGGTCACGGCAGATCTTAAGGATAAACCCGGCGGTATATTTATACGTTCCGCTGACCAGATTTCCAACGAAGACAGAATTTTATTCCAGTCGGTAGCACACGTAGTGTTATCAGATCAGCTTGGTACACTCGAAGAGCAGATCAACAGGGGTAATAAACTAAAACCTTCCATTCCATTTTTTACACCGAGTAAATTTTACACAACGGTTAGCGATCCTGCTACGGACCGGACCCCATTTGCCCGGGACCTTCAATTCTTTAATGGTATTGGGGGATTTTCCAAAAACGGCCGGGAATATGTTATTCAGACAAGCTCATCTGCGAAGACAGAAGCGCCATGGATTAACGTATTAGCCAACGCTCAATTTGGCTGTATCATTTCGGAAAGCGGTATGTCGTACACATGGCTGGATAACGCTCATGGCATCAGGTTAACTCCATGGAACAATGACCCGGTGAGCGATTTAAAAGGCGAAGCCTTTTACCTCCGGGATGAAGAAAGCGGCCGATTTTGGTCGCCTTCGCCTCTTCCTACACGCGGTTCTACGCCTTATATAACAAGACACGGTTTTGGATATAGTGAATTTGAACATGTTGAAGACGGCATTGCTTCTACAATGACCGTGTTCGTTGATATTGCTGCGCCGGTAAAATTCATCGTACTGAAAATTCAGAATAATTCAAACCGCATGCGGCGTTTATCGGCAACCGGTTATGTGGAATGGGTATTGGGTGATCTTCGCTCGAAATACCATATGCACACTATTTCAGAAATGGACATCCGAAGCGGCTCAATACTGGTACGAAACGCATACAGCCCGGAGTTTGAACATCGATATGCATTCTTTGATGTCAACGACGACGCCAGGACCTTTACAGCAGATCGCTCAGAATTTATTGGAAGAAATGGTACATTGGCAAACCCTGAAGCCATGAACAGGGTTAAACTTTCCGGAAAACTTGGGGCTGCACTTGATCCCTGTGCTGCATTGCAGGTAACTTTCGATCTTGCTGAAGAGGAAGAAAAAGAAATCATTTTCAGGCTTGGCGCAGGAAAAAATGTGAACGACGTAATGTCCATTATTCAAACGACTGATGGCACTCCTGCAGCAAAAGCCGCATTGGACAAAGTGCGCCATTATTGGGAAGAAACATTAACGGCCGTCCAGGTTCACACACCAGATCCTGCCACAAACATTCTTGCGAATGGCTGGCTAAATTACCAAACCCTGGCTTCCCGGATCAGGGGACGAAGTGGTTTTTATCAGTCGGGTGGAGCATTTGGATTCAGGGACCAACTGCAGGATGTTTTATCGCTTCTCCATTCGAAACCGGATTTGGCGAAAGAGCAAATTCTCCTGTGTGCATCACGACAATTTAAGGAAGGAGACGTTCAGCATTGGTGGCATCCTCCTAAAGGTCGCGGCGTTCGAACTACATGTTCGGATGATTATTTGTGGTTGCCCTTTGTCACAGCAAAGTATATTACCGTCACAGACGACAAAGAAATACTCAATGAAGTTATTCCTTTTCTCGAGGGTCGAATGTTGAATGCATTTGAAGAATCCTATTATGACCTTCCGATCATTTCAGATATCACGGCCAGCTTATATGATCATTGCGTCAGAGCCATCGACCATGGCTTACGTTTTGGATTGCACGGTCTTCCTTTAATTGGTTCAGGAGATTGGAACGACGGTATGGATAAAGTCGGTCAGCATGGGCGGGGTGAGAGTGTTTGGCTTGCATTCTTCCTCTATAATATTTTGATAAGTTTTGAAGAGATAGCCCTGTTAAAGAATGATAAATCCTTTGCAGAGAAGTGCCGCACCCATGCTGCAGACCTTGAAAAAAACATCAACAAAAACGCATGGGACGGCGAATGGTACCGTCGGGCATATTTTGACGACGGCACTCCACTTGGTTCAAAGCAAAATGAAGAATGTAAGATTGATTCCATTGCTCAAAGCTGGTCCGTTATTTCAAAAGGGGGTAAGCCGGAGTATGCCCTAAAGGCGATGGAATCGGCCGGTGCCTGGTTAATTCGAAAAGATGACGGGTTGATACAATTGTTTGATCCACCATTCGACAAGTCTGATTTAAATCCCGGTTATATTAAAGGTTATGTCCCTGGCGTCAGAGAGAATGGAGGACAATATACTCACGCAGCGATTTGGCTGGTGATGGCATTTGCTGCACTTGGCGATAAAAAGCGAACATGGGAATTATTAAAAATGATTAACCCGATCAACAGGGGCAACACACCCGAGAAAATCGGTGTGTATAAGACAGAACCCTACGTCGTGGCTGCAGATGTATACGCAGAACCAAAACATAAAGGCCGGGGCGGATGGACCTGGTACACAGGTTCCGCGGGGTGGATGTACCAGCTGATTATCGAGTCAGTGGTTGGAATCAGGAGAAAAGGAAATACACTTTCGTTTGTTCCGTGTATACCGGAAGATTGGGCGTCATTAAAGGTTATCTATAGGTTCATTAACACCCTCTATAACATTGAATTTACTCAGTCGCGTGAACAGGGAATTCCTGCGAAAGTAATGGTTGATGGAGTACAGGAAGGTGATTCATCGATCACCTTGGTAAATGACGGGCAGGTCCACGATGTGAAAATCTTCACTGAAAAAATTGCTGATAAAGCAAGTTCCGTCTGAGCAAATTTTGGATAAACCATAATGTCTTGTTGTATCAAACGGATAAATTTATCCGCTATCTTAGCATTGATTGTTCCCCTACTTATTTTTCCGGGGAATTTTACAATTAATGATTATTCTCCTTCTTGCAGTTTTCCTCATCGGTTACACCGCGATCGCGCTGGAGAACAAGATAAATATTAATAAGGCTGCAACAGCGCTTATCACCGGTGTAATTTGCTGGACCATATATGTCGCCTGGTCGCCAGACAAGCGCGTTGTTGAAGAACAGCTGACCATGCATTTGGGAGAACTGTCGGGTATCTTGTTTTTTTTGCTGAGCGCGATGACCATAGTTGAGCTAATTGATGCTCATGATGGATTTAATATTATTACGGACAGGATAAATGAGACCAACCAGCGGAGACTCATTTGGATCATCGCATTTATTTCTTTCTTTCTCTCGGCCCTGCTTGATAACCTTACCACAACAATTGTAATGGTCTCGTTGATCAGGAAATTGATCAGTGAAAAGAAGCAACGACTTTTTTTTGCCGGCTTAATAATTATTGCTGCTAATGCCGGTGGCGCCTGGTCACCTATTGGTGATGTAACAACGACAATGCTTTGGATCGGCGGACAGATCACCACCGTCAAACTCGTTATTAATTTGATCTTGCCATCTGTTGCCTGCCTGCTGGTCCCACTTCTGATTGTTTCATTGAGGCTTAAAGGTCATGTTACACGGCCCAACGTTGAAAATACTAGTGTCAAAAATGTTACTCTTCCGATACAACAACAGAAAATTGTTTTCTTTTCAGGAATGTTGATCCTTGTTTTAGTTCCCGTTTTCAAGACAGTAACTCATTTGCCTCCTTATATGGGCATTTTAGTTGGCCTCGGTGTGCTTTGGGTTATAACAGAAATAATGCATGGAAAGAAAGCCGGGTCTGAAAGACAGCACTTATCAGTGAGCCAGGCGCTGCAAAAAGTAGACAGCCCAACTATTTTATTTTTTCTTGGAATCCTTTTGAGCATTACCGCATTGCAATCTTCAGGAATACTTGCCACATTAGCTGGTTGGGTGAATAATAAATTGGAAAATGAGCATATCATTGCGTTATGCTTTGGGATATTATCTTCGGTAGTTGATAATGTGCCGCTCGTGGCGGCAGGGCAGGGGATGTACAGTTTGGAGCAGTATCCGACTGATCATAGCTTCTGGCTTTTTCTCGCTTATACAACTGGCACCGGCGGAAGCGCACTGATTATCGGCTCGGCCGCGGGCGTAGCGGCAATGGGAATGGAAAAGATAGATTTTTTCTGGTACCTGAAAAAAATCACGCTTATAGCACTAGCCGGCTATGTTGCGGGTGCGATTATTTATATATTGCAATACCAGCTGTTCCATTAACATGTGGATACATTAATTTAACTCCGCGTATTCTTTTTTTCTTTCATCGCCCAGTAGATGCCTTTTACGTTCACTTTCCATTCGGGCAACAACAAGACGAGGATCATCTCCTCTATCAGATCAATGGCTGTCACTGCCACGGCCGCATAAAATAAGAGCATCGGAGGTTGAGGCAAAAAGAAAATAAGTATGAGAAATGATCCCTGCAATACGGCAGCCAGCTTGGCAGAAAATGTATGAAAGCTGGTCAGCTTATGATATCGAATCAAGGCAAATGCGACCTGCCCGATAAAAAGACCCAACAAAGCAGAAAAGTAAAAGATGTTTTGAACAAAGAATTCCTGTTTTAAAAAATATAATCCAATCATACCTACCAGGACAGTAAGATCGTCGGCAATTGAATCGACCTTAGCACCCATTACACTTACTACTTTAAACCTGCGTGCAAGAAAGCCGTCAATGGCATCCGTAAAAAAACTCAGGGCAAGGAACCATTTAAACAAATCGTATTGCCTTCCGAGAATGAAATAAAGAAGAAGAACCGATGCAACGAGCCGGTAAAATGTAATGCTATTGACCGCAAGATACCTGAGGCTTAACCTGTTTCCTGTTTTATTCATGCTAATAAAATAGATCTTGCGATCGGGGGCTTACGGCAGTCTCCTTCCGGTCGACCAACGAAATTAGTGATTGTGTCATGGGTAATCTCCCGGTAGGTTTTTTATCTCATCGCTGGAGATCATAAGGTCCTGTTTTTGTCGTAATATCAGATCGTTAATGCTTTTATCCAGGTCCTTTGTTTTCTCTAGGGCTGATTGGTATGCGAGGAGGGTCATGTCTTCAATTTGGTCGCAGAAATGGGAGATTTCAGGCTTTCCATCGGCATCAGCATAGGCTATGTCCATCCATGTGTTGTAGATTAATCCGGATGTGGTAGTCTTGTCGGTTACTTTAGCTCCAAGTTCTCTTATTTTTTCTGTTAGTTCATCCAGGAAAAGCTCACTTTGTTTCACCATCTTTTTGAAAAGTCGCCTGATTTTTTCCTTGTCTTCTTTCGTGTCATGGATAGCTTCTTTATAACCAACAATACGATCCTTATTTATGGTGATAAGGTCATTTAATATGTCTGCAGCATTTGTTTGTCCTGTCATTGAAATCAAGATTTGTCTTGAAAAAAGTGAAAAAGGATGGGGCCGGCGATTGTTAATGTAAAAGTAAGGTTTGTGACTGTTTTGGCCTGTTCGTGCAGTATATCCAGCTTAGTTTCCACGTATTCTCCTGGTCAGGGGCCTGGTGGCTCCCAGGTTCCAATTCGTGAATCGACCTCTTTGCACCATCAGCGTATTTGTTTCGGGGAGTTGAGGAAAATCTTGAAAAACAAATCGTTCTTTAGGGTTGTGCCATCCAATTATCCGGCCAAACCGAATGTCGGGCTATTACATGGGTTAAATATCATGTAGCTTTTATCAGGAAATTGCTGCAGACGGGTAATTTCTCTTGCATCCGAATCGATATTTATTTTATTGAACACGAATTAGCACAGGTAAACTGTTGCCAGAATGCGTCAATGCAATTTGACCTTGCAAACCCGGTGACTTTTCCTATCCTGATCATCTATTGTGAGTGGATAATATACGATTATATTAAAAGCCTTTCACATTTGCCATTCATACATTTTTCTCAAAAATGTAATTGGGAATTTGAGTAAATTTAGTAACAGGAGAAAGGGAGACATTGAAAAAGCTGTTGTTTATAACATTTATCTTATGTTTCGTATGGCGGGCAAGGGCGCAACTGATTAACTGCACATTTGACAAACCTGTTATCACTATCCATTTTGGTACAGGCGATATTCGCGATCTCAATACATCTTCGCTTCTGAATTATGGACGGGTAGGAAGTTACTGCCCAACTGATGGTCACTATAGTTATACCGGATATACCAGCGATTGTTTCAGGGGAGACTGGTGGCGACTTACAGAAGACCACACCCCGGGAGATGTGGATGGCAATATGATGCTGGTTAATTCATCTTACAATACCGGCCCGTTTTTTACTACGACGCTCGAAGGGTTAAAAGGTGGCGCCACTTACGAGTTTTCGATATGGATCATGAATGTCTGCAAGCCCAGTGATAAATGTCCTTATCCCTTACTTCCAAACCTTTCATTCCGACTTCAATCATCGTCAGGAAATTTTACAGCTCAATTCGGCACCGGTGAAGTTGCGCGGCGTGAATCACCGCAATGGACACAGTTCCGGGCACCATTCAAGTTGCCCGCTTCGGAATCAACATTGCAATTGACAATGGTCAACACCGCACCCGGCGGTTGCGGAAATGACTTTGCACTTGATGACATAGTTATCCGGGAATGTATCATGAAGCCCCCGGCCTCGAATGTTACTCCGAAACAATCTGTGGCGCCGAAAAAACAACCGGTAACGGTAAAACAAACACCCAAGAAATCGGCGACGACACCGGTGGCCAAAGAAGTTCCAAACACACCAAAAGAGAAACCGCAAACAACAACTGCCAGCGTGAATCCCGTCAAAATACAGCGAAGCCAGGTTTTGCCGCCTCCACCTCCTGTGTTAACGACGCGGACAAATTCATTGGTAAAGACAATTCAAACTGAAGCCGGGCAGATTACGCTGAACCTCTATGATAATGGTGAAATAGATGGTGATACTGTAAGCATATATCACAATAACAAGCTTGTGGTTTCACGTACCAGGCTTTCCCAAAAACCGATAACAGTCAATATTGATATTAATGCTGAAGAACCACATCACGAAGTCGTAATGGTCGCTGAGAACCTCGGTTCTATTCCCCCCAATACATCGGTGATGATCGTTACTGCCGGCAGCAAGAAATACCAGGTTTATATTTCGTCTACTGAACAGAAGAATGCAAAAGTTGTATTTGATCTGAAAGAATGAATTTTCTGGTTTACCCCGGTGGCCCGAACAGCATTTTTCGCCAAAAATGGTTTGATAAATTTCGTATCGCTGCTGCCAGGCGTATCCGAATGATTTTTCGATTTTTTATCACTGGTAATCCCAACTACGGCTGCCAAAAACATAAAAAAGCCCCGCTGAAATAACAGCATTTTTGAAATCATACGAACTTCCTGATTTGTTTATGGGAGTAATGCCAAGGCCGTAACGTGCGCCAATGCCGATTCCTTGATTAAATCGATAACCAAGGCCAAAATTCACCGAGAAATCAAATGTCTTCAACTCGCTTTTAATGTCTGTCTTCGACCCATCCACTTTTTGTTTTGCGCCGATAAGAAAACCGGCCTGGGGGCCTGTTTCTATATAAAAACCAGATGCGTCGATATAGCGCTGAACCATGATGGGAACGTTGATATAGGAAAGTGTGGTTTTGTCATTCCCTGATTTTACTCCCTGCATGGAATATAAAATCTCAGCCTGTACAACATACTTAAAAAAACCATCGGCATTTGTGGCGGCAAAATTGACCAACCCGCCTGCATGTGGCGCGATCAGGGCATCTGAGCCTTCCGCTCCTTCACCCGTGAATGTTGAAAAATTGGCTCCGGCTTTTACGCCAAAACTAAAGATGGATTGAGCATCGAGCGATAAGCAGAAATACAGTAAAACAAACGGTAGGATTAAAATTTGCTTTTGCATATAGGTTTGAATTAATTATTTAAAGCTATTGTCATAGCTTAAATGGATTCGGTTCGTCCGATCAAAGGACATCGATCAAAATACAATTAATTTTCATTTCTACATAATACCCGAAGAAAAAATGAGTTTTTCGGCTATCGCCAAAGCTACGGTTCGTATCTACGAACCGAATCTTCTTTTTGCCTAAAAATATTAACGGTTCGAGTTGAGAAAGGCCCACTCGTTTAGATTGTTTTCGATCTCAAGGAATGATAGTAAACTGATTTTCCTGCGTCGACAAAAAGGGATAGATATACAAGCGGACCTGCAACGCTGTGAATTTTTCATTTAAATCAACATGAAACTGGCCCGAGTCATTACCTTAAAGTCTATGCCTCGATCCTGTTAAACCTGTAAACAGAAAACCAGATGAGCAAGACTGCCGTTGCGCCCATTACAGCAAAGTCTGTTGGCAAACCGAAATGGCTTTGGTTCACCAGGCTTCCACGCATAGCATCCACGGCATAGGTCAGTGGGTTACAGGAGGCAATCACTTTCATTAATACCGGTACGTTATCAAGCGGGAACAGGGCACTTGATAAAAAGAAAAGTGGGATGACCAGGAAATTGGTCATTGCCATAAAACCCTGCATATCGTTGACCACGGCGCCAACGCCACTACTAAAACTTACCATTGCTATGGCAAGCAGAATCATGGCCAAAAATGTCATTCCAAGCATAGCCCAGCTGTAAGGATGAAAGCCAAATAATAATGCGATAACGAAAAGCATCAGTCCCTGTATGACTGCAATAGTAGCGCCGCCCAATGAACCTCCCAGCATCACTTTTATGCGCGATACCGGTGCCACCAGTGTCTCCTTCAAAAAACCAAATTGCTTATCCCACATTATATTGATTCCCCAAAAGATGGAAGTGAATAAGATGGTTTGCGCCACGACTCCCGGTACAATAAACTGAATATAACTTCCTTTGCCTGCCTGCTGAAACAGGGCATTGAACCCATAGCCCAATGTAAGAAAATAAACCAATGGCTGAACAATACTCATAACCATGCGAAGTCCCGAACGCTTGAAACGTATCATCTGGCGAAGCCATAAAATATAAACTGTTTTCATTGCATTTTTAGTTTAATTGTCAGCGCCTGTTGGCAATAATTCTCCTGTAAATATCTTTTCTTGCATCACCAGTACCGAGACTTTCATCCCGGACGCCTTTGCCTGTAAGGGCGAGGTAAGCAGTTTCCAGGCTATCCGCTTCTGTTTGCTTCTTCAGTTCTTCGATATTGCCCATCGCGACCAGTTTACCATGATCAATAATGGCAATGCGATCGGCAATGGCTTCGGCTTCGCCGAGGTAATGCGTGGTAAAGAAAATCGTCATCTCTTCCTGTTCATTCAGTTTCTGAATGTAATTCCAGAGTAAATTCCTTGTTTGCGCATCAAGACCCAGGGTGGGTTCATCGAGAAATAAAATTTTCGGATGATGCAACAAACCCCTCGCAATTTCAAGCCTGCGTTTCATCCCTCCTGAAAAGGTTTTAACCCTTGAATCTTTCCTGTCCCACAATTCAACCAGATTTAGCAATTCCGCTGTTCTTTCTTTCGCCAGTTTTTTGTCCAGGTTATATAGCGCGGCATGCAATTGCATGTTCTCATTGGCCGTCAATTCATCATCAAGACTCGGATCCTGGAAAACAATACCGAAGGTTTTTCGGGCGGCATCCTGGGCGGTTGAAACATTGTTGCCGGCAAGAAACAAAGCGCCTTCCGTTGGATGCTGCAGGGTGGTAAGCATTTTGATCGTGGTGCTTTTGCCTGCTCCATTGGGACCGAGGAATCCAAAGATTTCGCCCCTATACACGTCAAAACTGATATTGTCAACCGCAGTGACGTCCTTGTATTTCTTTGTAACGCTTTTAACCGATATGATCGTTTCCATGTTATGTCAGGTTTATTCTGTTTTTAATTAACTCAGGCAACTTTGATTGATCACCTATGGTCTCAGCGCTTTGATCACCTTATCCAGCGCCAAATCCATTGCTCTATCATCCAGCACAAATTTTTTTCCGGGTATGAAAGAGTATTTGCTCATGTGAAACTCCACCAAAGTATATAATGGCGCAAAAGCTATTGCCCAGAGAATTTCAACCGGCATTTCCGCCAGTTCCTTTCGCCTGATCGCATTGCCGACAAATTCTCCCATCATCTCTTTAAACTTGTTGCCCGTTAGCTTTACCACTTTGTTGTTCAGTGGTGAGTGCCTCACCTGTTCCAGGAATTTCATTTCCAGTGGGAATTTGATGCAATGATTGGCGCGGTTCACCCATTGCACCTTAAGTCCTTCTCTTAATTTCATAGATGGATCAAAGTTCACGAAGGTCGCCCTGAAAATCCTGTCACTTATTTCAACGGCCAGCTGTATGATGAGATCTTCGCGGTTCTTGAAATAAATATATATGGTGGCAGGCGAGACACCTGCCGATTTTGCAAGCTTCTGCATGCTCAAACCATCAAACCCTTCTTTGACGATCATTTCCAGCGCCTTTTTGCGGACAGAATTTTCTTTGTATATGTCTCTGGTGCGCATAAACAGTCATCAAATATAAATGAATGTTCATTCATTTAATAAAAATATTTTATTTTTTTTGTGCTGGTCTTTAGGCGTTCTAATACACGATCCGAAAAGTGAGATTTATTCTCGGCTTGATAATTCTTGAAGTCTTCGGTACCTGGTGCTCCCAGTAATGTTGCATTTTCCCGCCCATTAAAAGCAAACTTCCATGAGTCAATGGAATGGAGATCTTATCAAGTTCTTTTCTGAATTTATGCCGGATTTCAAATAATCGTGTCTCGCCGAAACTCACTGAAGCAACAATTGGCCTCGGACCTAATTCTCTATCGTGATCCCGATGCCATGACACGCCATCCTTTCCATCACGATAGAGGTTAGCGAGCACACTTGTAAATCGAACTCCTGTGGTTGCCTCTACTCGTTTCTTGATCGTATCCAAAACAGGCGTCACCGGACGGATCGGTTTGCTCGCGTCCCGGTCCTTTCCATACCACACTGAGAGGCGTGGAACCAGGTGAGTTTTATCATAGATCGTTATTTCCTGTTGTTTCCACGGTGTTTCATTTAAGAGCGCCTTATAAAAATTATCTGAATCGTCACGATTAAAATGGTGTTCCCATAAAGTGAGCTCCGCGTCGGGGATTACAAATTGCTGTATACGCAGTTTTCCCGAATGGAAAAGGTCTATATCGTTAAATAAAGTTGTCATGCGGCAGGAAATTTATGAGGCGATGATCCAAAATCAATTAGAATGCTAAGAATTGCTAAAATTAACTAAAAAATTTAGTACTTGCCGGTCTGAAGGCCGACCCAGGGGCTTGATTTCCGATGGAGTTTCTTGTTCCAGGATGTTGTTGGGCAAAAAAAATCGAACTCATTGTATGAACCACGAGTAGTGAGCCGTAGCGCTGATTTATTCTTTTGATGATGCTGAAACCCGATATCATGTCGACTGGAGGGAGCGGGAACTAAAAAGAATCGGTAGTCAGCACGATCATTGTACCAGGCTCTTCTATACCACCGTCGTCCTCAGCGCTGATAAAAATTCTGATTGGTTTATACGGGCTCACAGTGCTGATGGAAGCCTTCTTCGTTTTAGAAAGAAAAGAACTGGAACTGTTGATCTGCCCGATATTTTTGACGCCTTTCTCCTGCGTTTCAATCCATGCCACATAAGTTTTTTTCGAAGGTGTCAACTGATTTGGTTTAGCCAAATTCTCAATGGTAATTCCGATATAATAATTACCGTTCTTATCCTTTTTCGCCTTTACCGTTCCTTCGGCGCCGGGCACAACTGTTGACGTATTAAAATGAACCTTTTTTGACTGGACACATGAAGTGAATTGACTCACAGCTATGACTAAGAAAAGATTAATTGATAAAGGAAAAATAAATCTAGATTTCATATCTTAATTTCAATATTTATAATAAACCAGGACGACCGTCCGACTAGTAACCCCACTAATCCTCTATGTTAAGCTGTCATTCCAAGAGCTTTTTCGCGACCGAAATAATCTGATTTCTTGTCCATTTGACTAATAACACCTTTTCCGTGCCCGGATTATTTCTTTTTGATGAGTAATTTCCTCAACAGTATAGATGCCTAATTTCCTCAGTGCCTCGTACTCCGAAGTATGCCGGGCAAGCAAATCTTATAGACCATCGAAGTCAAAACCAATATATTTATTCATGGGAAGTATACGGTAAACATGATTAGGTCACAACTATTATGCTAATTATTCAGTTTATAAATTTAGCCAACTAAAGGGAATCGAATTATTTCCATGCATCCCATGTTTAGTGAGCTGGATTAGTTTGTTCAAATCCGAACCGATCCACACGGCTCGTTCGACGGTATGCTTAATGTTAATTCTGGTAATGTCTTACCCGCTTGGACCGACTGAAATCAAAGGTGAGTCGCTCACACAACGCAGATACGGAGTCGATCAAGTCATAATTGCGAGTTAGTGTATAATAAAGCTAATGCTTCCGGAAAAGATGCATTAGTCGTTAAAATAATTGAAGAGGCAAAAAATCCTCAACCCGAGACCAGGCTTTGGGTCCTTCTTGCGTTCAAACCAAAACTGTTTTGAACCGCATTGTACCAATCTTCATCGTTCATGGCGTTCCAATCTACCCATTCTTCGGAACTCATAGATGCTCTCCAATCAAGAAAGGGTTGGGCATCGGGGCCAACGGGATAGCGCAACTGCCAGCTATCAGATTCAGCAATCTCCAAAATCTTTGCACCGACCAGAGATGCCTGAGTGGGATTTGCGAGAGATGCAGCAAAAAGACCACCGAAGCGCCAGGGCTGTGTGTAAGCCGAACTCGGATTTGGATGATCCTCTTTTGTTATGGCCCTTGCCATATCGGTATCAATTATGCCTGGCTCTACGATTGCCACCCGAATATTAAATGGCTTCAGTTCCTGCGCCAGGGCTTCACTAATTCCTTCAAGCGCGAATTTGCTGGCTGCATAGGCACCTAATGGAGTGCATGAAATTTTTCCAGCCACTGAAGTAATATTGATGATGCAACCTTTGCGGTTATGCCTCATTGCAGGCAAAACGGCTTTAAAACAACGAACCGCCCCAATATAATTAGTTTCAATGATGGCTTTAAAACCCTGTATGTCCAGGTCTTCAATTGTACTGTGGCGCTCAATGCCAGCATTATTTACCAGCACATCTATTGGTCCATATTCCTGTAAAATGGTGCCGATACAATGCTCAACAGATTCGTCGGAATCCACATCCAATTCCAGGATTTCGACAGGCAGGGATTCTTCCTGGATTTTTTGTTTTAGCTCAGTGCCTGATTTAAGATTGCGCATTGTAGCGTACACCTTATAACCCGCGCGGCCAAATGCAAGAGCAGTTTCAAGGCCAATACCTCTATTGGCGCCTGTGATAATTACTGATTTCATGAACTTGAATTTATTGTTGTTAATTGGGAATCATTTATGGATCGTGGCCACCCCATCTTCCGGGGGATTGGATTTTGCGGAAAAGAAGCAGCGAACATCGTTATCTTATTAAACTTTTGAAGTTCAAACCTGGCCGTTCTTTTTGTTCAGTCAGTTACGAGAATTTTATAAGGGGGATTGAGCATTCATGCAACATGCAGGTGTTATTTTCGCAGGAAGCTAACTAAAGGTACAAAGCGGAATCAATATTCGAACAATTCTCCACGGAGATCACGCGTAAGTCCCGGCTTTTGTCTGATAAACGGCCCATTCCTGCGTGAATGTCAAACAAAACGGTTCGAACATCGTTCGAACCCTTCAACTCTTGTGATCCCGCTGGGACTCGAATCTATGGACCGTCCCGATTAAAATCGGAATGTTCAATCAATCGAGCGCCATCATCTTTCTTTTATTTGAGTTTATTCTTTTTGATCAGGCTCTCAATATAGTTTCGGGATTTCATCTTCTTTACCTGCAATTCTCTTTTTTTGGCTTCGGCAAGTGTGGCAAATTCTTCCTTATAAGCTATCAACCAGGGAACGCCCAAACTGGTAAAACTTGAGTGGCCAATATTGTGTTCGTACAAACGTCGTTGCATGTCTGTACAGGCTCCAACGTAATATTTGTTCAATTTTTCTGAAAATAATATGTACATGCAAGGCATAAAAAAAGCGGCTCCGGCGCCGCTATGTGATCCCGCTGGGACTCGAACCCAGGGCCCCAACATTAAAAGTGTTGTGCTCTACCAACTGAGCTACGAGATCAACCCTATATGTAAAATCAATTTCAAAAATCTTTGTGATCCCGCTGGACTCCAACCTACGGGCCCTCCCGATTAAAATCGGGATGC
>Ga0207701_10000081_pt1 | contig 82916 bp, 75 predicted proteins | sample KBSSwiSSwithPhiX_FD_184294 | JGI IMG/M metagenome (GOLD analysis project Ga0207701, IMG submission 184294) | Switchgrass rhizosphere bulk soil microbial communities from Kellogg Biological Station, Michigan, USA, with PhiX - S5 (SPAdes) (version 2) | ecosystem: Environmental > Terrestrial >...
ATGGCGTCAGGCAAGTCGTAACCACGAAGGCGCCGCTTTGCGGCGCGTCCACGAAAGCCACGAAGATTCTGAGAGAGGGCGCCTACCCAGGCGCCCTTTTCTTCTTCTTATTTCTTCTTTTCGGCAGGCAGGTTGCCTATCCGATTGATCTCATCGACAACACTTTTCTGATGGACGTAGTCATTTCTGGGAAGTAATACGATTCCGTTCTGAAGCCAGATGACGTCCGGACCAGTGTGGACAACATCGACCCGCAATTGGTCTTGCGGTACAGGACCTGAGCCTTCGTACGGGAGAAAGACATCGTCGTTGTCGTTCTTCTTGCCGATGCGGTAGATACGCTCGCCGCTCGCATTGTAGGTGCGACAACGGTTGAGTTGCATTGTTTCGTCCAACCAGCAGTAAGCCCAACCACCATCCCTCGAAAAGGAGACTCGGGTTGCACCCTCAGGCACGTCACGAGGACGCTGGTCGTAACAACCTGCACTCATCATCAAGATGGCTACAGGTACTGCGATAGCCCTTAAGGCCCACATCCCTTTTCTCCTTGGAAGCAGTAAGACGTTTCTACCTTAGGTGCCGGTTGTGATCCGAGCCGCCACGCTAACTCGGATAGCGTTAGGGCGAAATAGACGTTCGGCTTGGCCTCGAATAACTGCTTCGGCACCGGCGCATCGATTCCGGCCGCCCATAATCCCCGGATGCAGAACTGCTGGCAGTTGTAACCAGTGACGGTATATGCGGGAGGATGTCTCTGGGTTCTCAGAATGAAATCCCTCAGCGTCGCAGTCTGTGTTTCGGATGTCTTGAAATACAGAGCACGGACTTGGCCAAGTTGGTGTTCCAACACCCTCAAATCAGCTTCGACTAACTGCAATGATGCTGACGTAATGCGACCATCGTTGAATCGCATGTACCCAGCTGGAAAATCTCTGTAGACCACATTTCCTTCGCTATCGTGAAGAGAGCTCCAAAACCCATCATGCGCTGGATTGAACCCACCGTACAATCCCGCGCCAGTGTTCGGGTCTACGGCCATGATGCCGATGTGGCCGCTGCCCCCGGCTCCATTCACAAAATTAAAGACGATAACGTCGAGTCCGTCGGGATCGCCGTACGTCAGCGGATTGTTCGCCGCGTACGCGTATTGATTCCATCGTTGTGGGTTCACAATGCGCATCGCATCCGCCGTCAACGGATCCGGAGACGTGAAACGCCCGCTACCTGGCGCGTAGTACCGAGCTCCGGAGTAATCGAATCCCGTTTCCTGATCCCTTTCCTTGCCGACATACAACCGGCGCTCCGCTGAAGACGACGCCGGCCACTCTTCGCCAAACGGCATGTAATCGTGCCGTTCCACGACCTGGCCGTTCGCGTCGGTGATCATCCGAATCGACCCGGTCGCATCAGCATGGTAGTAGGTGACCACCTCGGTCGTCTGAGCGCTGGCGATGGTGGAGACCAAGTGTGTGGCAATCCACAACGTGACGATCAGCACCCGAACATTCGACCGTCGTGCCGGAATATTGGTTCGCATGGTCGGAGTCCTATCGCGCGGCGTCACCGGAGACTCCAGCGGTGGTACCCGCAAAAGTTCTGAATCCGATTGAAACGCCACTCTGATCAGGGCCTCGCGCGGCGTCCGGCGTTAACCACATGACGCGACCATGTGCTCGCGCCGCAGCGGCGAGCACATCGAGGACCGTACCGCTCGGCACGTCGAGCGGAAATTCCTGTGATGCGATTCCAGCAAGGAGAGGTTGCGGCACTCCTCCGCCCGCGATGGCCGCCGTTACGCTGGCACGCACGTCCTGCAGGCGCACTCGATCTCCGCGCATGCCGGCGATTCGTTGATTCAACGCATCGCCGGGGTCAGCCAGCATCGCGACTGGCCGAATGATGAGGACGCCGTCGCGTTCTTCCCAGCGGTAATGCGAATCCTGAACAACGAGCGCATCCAGCGCTTCCCGCACGGTGAGTCCGTCGAGATCGAAACGCTGCGCCACGATCGCAGGATCACGGTAAGCGAGTGGCGACGCTTCGAACACCAACGGGACACCGGCAGAATCGGCGAGTCGCCAGGCGAACATGCCGCTCGAAATGCCGTCAGGCAGCCAGACGACCGCCGCGCCCGGCGCGTCAGCCTTGATTTGCCGATTCAATACGCTCTCCTGCGCATCGGCGGCGCTGGAGAGGCCACAGATGAACGCCATCACGAGTGCTGTGCGCATAGGTCCTCTTTTCATCGGGGGATTTGCACGGTCACTACCGAATCCGTGCCGCCGTTTGTGCCTTCGATCGAAAGCTCGCCCCTGGTATTCCCTCCAGGCGCGGCCGTGACATTCACCCCGACCCACAGGTAAATGCGATCGGAGCTCGTGAGCGTGATCGCGCCCGTCGTGCACGACAACAGGTAGCGCGTCACGGTGGAGGTTAACGGCGTTGTCCCCGTTGCCTCGCAAAGCAACACACCTGCGTTGCTGTTCAACCTCGCGCGCACGCGCGGATAGATGACGCCGTTGCCGGTCGTCTTTCGCAGATACAGATCGAAGCTGAGCGGAGTTCCGTTCGGGATCACACCGCTTGCGGCGGGAACACCCGAATCGGTCGCGAACGCTTTCACCGCGATCTCACCGAGCGAGTTCCCGATGTTGCCGCTTTGCAGCGTGATCGCCGCAGAATCAGGCGCAGCGGCACGGAGTCGCAGGAGACGATTGAGATCAGACGCTTCCTTGTGCAGGTGATAAGTGACCTCGTTCAGCACCATGAACGTGCTGCCATTACTGGCCAATCCGGCAACGGTCACCACAACAGGTCCTGTGGTTGCCGCGGCGGGCACCGTCGCAATAATGCTCGCTGGGGTCCAACTGGTGGCGGTCGCAGCCACGCCATTGAACCTGACCGTACTGCTGCCTTGAGTGACGCCGAAATTCGATCCAGTAATCGTGATCGACTGCCCCGCGATGCCGGCGCTCGGATTCACTGACGAGATGTTTGGCGGCAGCAACACGGTGAACATGATGCTGTTGCTCGCCTGGCCAGCGACGGTCACCACCACGGGTCCCGTCGTGGCGCCCTCGGGTACCGTGACCGTGATGCTGCTGTCACCCCACTGGGCAACGGACGCAGCGACGCCGCTGAACGTTACGGCACTGCTTCGCTGAACGGCGCCGAACCCGGTGCCCGCGACCGTCACAGTTGCGCCAACCGGAGCAGATGTCGGGCTCAGCGATGTCACGCGCACGCTGCTCAGCGTGAGCCGCACCGTGTATGTGCCAGTGGCAGTCCCGTTCAGGTCGAGTTGAATCGTGTAAGTTCCGGGCACGGTCAGGGTCGTCTCTGGAAACGTCATGGTTTCGGAGCAGAACACGCCGTACATCGAGCGGCCATTCGGATCGAAGACGTACCCGAATCGACCGCACCCGGAAGCCGATGTCCCCGTCAGGGTGCCCGTCAAGCGCTGGCCAACTGCTCCCGTAAACGTCACGTACGCACGTTGGAAAATGCTTTGCGTAAACGTGACGGGCGTGCCGTCGGTCGGAATGGATTGGAAGACGTCAGGTTCGACGTTGTAGAGCGTCATCGTCATCGTTCCCGTATACCCGTCGAACGGATTCACGAGGATGTCGTACACGCCCGTCACCGGCAGATACACGGGCCCGAGCACCCAGCCGTTCATCATGGGGCCGTAGATGACTTGACTGCCATCTGGAGCCTGAATCGTGACGCCGCTGTAGTTGATCGTCGTGTTCGTGAGCATCAACGCAATTCGCTGGCCCGCGTTTCCGATGAACTTGATTCGAGCGTTCTGACCCTGGGTGGTCACGCTGAACGAGATGGCTGCACCGCCAGGCGCCACCTGTCCGCTGATATCGCGCGGAACATCTGTCAGAGTGACCGTTGCCGCTCCGGTGAACGCCTCATCAGGATCGATGACCAGCGTATAAGTGCCCGAAGTAGGAGCAATCTTCACATCAGTGAAAAATGGCGAAAACGGATACACGGCTCCGCTCGCGAACATGACGACCCCGTCGGGGCGCAAAATCTGGATGTGGAGCAGATCAATCTGCTGATTGGTGATCGTGAGCGAAAAGCGATCGCCTGCTGCGCGATCGAAGACGAATAAGCCAATGTGATTCGCTGTCGGTATCGTGAACGTCGTGGCGCCTCCGACGTTCAGACGACCGACTACGTCCACATCGGAAGGCGTGGCCCACGGTGGCGGTACGAAAAAGTCATCGCTAGTGACGGCCTGACCACTCGGCGTGAGAACGCTGATTCGTCCGGATGTTGTAGCCGTTGGAACAGTGAACGTGAGCGCCGTACTCGACGAGCTCCGAACTGCCGCCGCGGCGGTGTTCAGCCGGACGGCCGAGAATGGCGTCAGATTCGTGCCGGTGATCGTCACAATTTGCCCACTGACTCCGATGGCCGGTGAAATGGTGGCGATCGTTGGCGCGGTGGCCGCCTGATTGGTCACCGCAACCGAAATGCTTCCCGTCTCGGCGCCCGCCGGATCGACGACCACGACATACGTTCCTGTCGCAGGCAACGCCTGCGCACCTGTTTTCGCACTTGTGCTGCCACATGGGGTGATAGAGGTGACAACGGCGCCATCTGGCGCGAGCAGGCTCATCGTCCAGTTGCAGCTGAATGCCGTGACCGAGGCGATCGCGATATCGACGGTCTGTCCTGCCGTCCCATTCAGGAATAGACGTCCGTTTTGATTCGCGCTCGCAATCGTCACCCATACCGGCGGTCCACCGACCGCGACCGTCCCGACGATGTCGCCGGAGTCGAGTGATGAGGAAGTCGTGACTGCGGACAGCAGACGAGAGCCCGCGTAGACGTAGTCGCGAATGACACCCGATGGACCTGGATTGGTCCACTCAGTGAGCAGCTCACCATTCAATCCGCGCAGGTAGTACGTCACGCCCGCGGGTGTGACCTTCTTGAGCCTCCATCCATCGGCGTCGTACTCGTAGGCGTGTACGACGTTGGTGACGAGGGCCATCTGAAGCCAGTTCTCAGGCGTGTACGCATACGAGCGCCCCGGGGCCGATTTCAAATTGCCGTTGTTGTCATAGCTGAACGCGACACCGTACTGCGACATCAAGCGCAGGGTGCTGGCATCGTATTGATAGGCGGCGCTGTTGTTCGGATCCTGTCGATTGCCGTGGATGTCGTACGCGTACTGGCTTAAATAAGGACCATTTACCGATGTCAGCCGATCCAGCGCGTCGTATCCGAACGTCTGGTTCATTCCTGCGCGTCCGTCCCGGGTCGACGTCACGTTCCCGACATTGTCATGGCCGTCGTAGTCGAGTTGTAAGGCGCCGGAATGCACGCTCGTGACCCAGTAGCGGGCGGGATCATAGGCAATCGTCGTGGGCACTCCGTTTCCACCGACGTAGGACGTCATTCCGCCGGAAGGGTGATATGTGAAGTCGGACGCATAGTTACGACCAGCTGTCCGGTCGAAGACCCGTGTTATGCGGCGCTCTGCATCAAGGTCGTACGCCACGATTCGTCGATTCGCCGAGCCACCGATCGTCGGGTAGTGGATCGCCATAAGCGCGTCGTTGCCGTCGTACTCGAATCGAGTTGTAAAGACCTTGCCGTCCAATATTGCCGTGCGGCTGGCGAGTCGTCCCGCCTCATCAAACGCGAAGAGATGGTCGATCGTGCCAACGAGGTTGTCTGGCACACCGATCCGTCCGCTGCTCGTCCACTGTCGGTTGTCCGATCCGGATTCGTACCCAAAGACGGTGACACGCGAACCTGTGGCAATCGTCTGAATACGGTTGTTCGGGTCATACGTGTACGTCGTCGTGACGTTGTTGGCGTCCGTCCTCTGTGACAGACGACCGGCGGAGTCATATCCGTAGGTCGTCGTTCCCGATTCCGGGTGCGTCTCGCTGCTAAGAAGGTTCTGGCCGTTGTAGAGCCACGTCCGGGTGCGCCCATCGGGCGCGACCACCGTCCATAGCTCGCCCATGACGTGATACCCGTACGACCAGCGCTTCTGATCGGCATCGAGGAGGGACGTCATCAGGGCATCGTCTGGATGGCCGAATGCCTGCCATGTTTGAACGGTCTGATGTCCGTTCTCGTCCGTGAGTGTGACCGTTCCTGGCGCGTACGTGCTGGACGTGAACGTGCCGTCCGGATTCGTACGGCGCGTCACACGACCGAGTGGGTCGTATTCGATCGCGGTACTCGGGCCGTTCGTACCAGTGAACGGATATCCCTCGTAGACAACACGACCTTCGCCATCGTACTCGGTCACTGTCTTCACACCTGCACTGTCTTGCATCAGCGTCGGACGGCCGAAGCCGTCGGCAGTTGTGGTCGTGGCAGCAGCGCCGCGGGCCTCACGCATCCAACTGCCATCGGTGTTGTCGTACTCGGTGATGATTGGATTCGTTCCACCAGGTGGAATTCTTGCGGTGACGCGCGAGAGATCGTCGTACTGAAATGTCGTCGTTCGGCCGCCGGTTGTCTCGGATGCAACTGTCCCGTCCGCATTGATCGTTTGCATCAGCGTCGTCAGCGGCGTTGACACTCGCGCCTGTCGGCCACCGCTGTAGCTGTAGGTCGTGGTCATTCCACGACGTGTCAGGGATGCAACGTTTCCACCGTCGTCACGCGCGTAGACCAACGACAGCGCCCACGGGTACGAACCCGCCTCGGTAGCCGATGACAGAAATCCCTTGCTGTCGTACGCAAAATCACGGTGGAACGATTCAGCTCCAACGGTGACTTTCTCAGTCGTGGGTAGACATGGAATGAACGGTTGGTTTCGATAGTGAACGTAGAGTCGTTCGACAGTGCGGATGAGTTCGCCGGTCTCGACAATTGCTGTCGGGCAATGGTATTGCGCTGTGAGGACATCGCCGATGTCGTACGAGAATGCCGTCGAGTAGGTGTGACCCTCGCGAACGATCCAACGTCTCGAAAGCTCCGCAGAACGATACGTGCCGCCAACGACCGGCAGCTCTACATAATTTCGATAGTCGTCCTCGAAGGTCGTTGCACCTGCGGAATCCTGAATCCTGACGCGCGTGAGCCCGTACGGACCCTCGATGATTGTGCCCGGGTTCGCGACTCCCAGTGGACCGTAGTAATACGTCAATCGAGCGCTCGGCGTCTGAACAGTCGTCTGATGACAATAGGCGTCGCCCGAGTGCCAGTCGCATCGGACCGACCAATGGCCGCTGCTGGACGTGGCACCGCGGTCGACGACGTCGCGCGAATTCAGAAGTGCGCGCGTGAGCTCCGGTTGTCCATCGAGAATGAAATGTTTGATCTCGTATCCGTAGTCGATGCGACCACCGGAGGGCGTTGTCAGGTGCGCTAATCGGCGATAGCCCTCGAAGTCCTCGTAATCGAAACGCCAGTGCGGGCCGACAGGCGGCGTGATCTCCTTCAGCCGCCCAGTCGAATCCTCGGGATCGCCTTCGTACACGTAGCGCCACGCACGATCATGGGTTCCATCGTTGAACGTCATCGTGATCGGCAGGTTCGTCGTGTCGTTCATCGCGAACAGCACCGTGCGTGGCGGCTCGTTCTTCAGGATCTGTTGAACCTGAAGCGCTCCGGTGGACCACGTGAGTGTCACGAGGTTTCCGTAGGCGTCGGCGATCTGCGTCAACCGCCCGGAGCCCGAGTCATAAGTGCATATCGTTCCGTCCGGCAGTTCGAGAATGTGTGTGTCCCGGTGATATCGCCAGAACCGACTCGTCCACACCTCGTTCATCGTGTTCCGGTTGTTCGAAAGAGGCATCTGGGTGAAGACGGTGCGATACCTCGCGCCGTCGGCCATTTCCAGGATCGGAGTGATCGCGCGTGTGGCCTCGAGTGTGTTCGGAACCGTGCTGCCGGGCATCGGCCACGATTGTTCTTGAAGCACTTTCATAGGCGTACCGGCAATCCCAAACCTCCACATCGCGTTGCCGGTGTCGGATTCCGAGTTGTAGGTCAGCTGAAATCGCAGGTCGTGGCCGGCATTGCCTGGGAGCACCAGATCGCTCAGCGTGACGATGAGATTGCTCGCCTGGGTGTCGATCTGTTCGAACGGCTGCAGGCGAAGGTAGTCACGGTGGTGCTGGAGACCGATCCGATCGAGTTCCAACGTTGTCTGCGCAGCGGCGTGGGACGCGAACAGGGTGCCAAGAAGGCCGAGGACGACGGAGAGGCGTGACATTGCATCTCTTCCGCCCGACCCCTGCCGCGCACAATGCCCGGCGCACACAGCTTCTCATCGTCCGCGAGAGGCGCAAGCACTTTCTCGCGCCTTCAAGAAGTCGCTGTGCAACGTGGTCGCAGAATTCGACAACCCGTTTTTGTTTCTGCGTACGTGATCTCGAAAACTGCTCTCGTGAACGATGTGGATGCGACCGAAAACTAGGTAGATGCGTGGAACCACGAATTTCGTACTGGCCTCCGCCGCCGCAGCGATCGCCATCTCGGCGTGTTCCACGAGTCCCGAGCTCGATATCGTGATATTCGGCGGGACGGTGATCGACGGAACCGGCGCCGACCCTCATGACGCCGATGTCGGCATCAAGGGTGACCGCATCGTGGCGATCGGGAACCTGACGAATCGCAGTGCCTCGACTCGGATCAATGCGACAGGACGGATGGTGACACCGGGTTTCATCGACATCATGGGCCGGTCTGGTGTGAGCCTTCTCGCGAACGGTCTCGCTGAGAGTCACCTTCGACAGGGAATCACCACAGAGATGCTCGTCGATCGCAGCCCGGCGTTCTGGACGCCGGCGATCACCGATCAGGATGCCTTGCGCGTGGCAGGCGTGACCTTCGACTGGCGCGGCTTCGATGGCTATTTCGAGAAGCTCGCTTCGCGGGGTATCACGATCAATGTCGGAACGATCGCAGCCTTGTCGCTCGCCGGCCGCGACACTGAAGCGTTCGTTGACGAGGCGATGCGCGAGGGTGCCTGGGGTGTCGTGGACGACGCTGGCATCGTCGCCGACGATGGCGGACGCGTCGCTGGCGCAGTCGGACGTTCGAGCGGAGTGCTGATGCTGCCCGCCAGCAGCGCCGTGGTTGCCAGCGACGCCGCGTTCCTTCCCATCGCCACTGCCGCGCGTCGCATCGTGATCACAGACCTGGCTCGTACATCGTCAGGAACGCAGTGGGAGGAACTGACCCGACGAATCACGCGAGCCGCTGAACGCAACACTGCGGTGTATGGGACGGTCATCCCGTCACTTCAGCCGCAGACGGATTCGTCCATGTCGGACGCGCTGCGTTCTGGCGGCGTGATGATTGCCACCAACAGCGAGGCTGCGACGATCGGCCGCAGCAGCTCGCCCACTGCTTTCGGTGCGTTCCCTCGATTGCTCGGGTCCATGGTGCGTGACCAGCATCTGATGGAACTGAAAGAGGCAGTGCGCCGCAGCACGTCGCTCCCGGCAACCGTCTTCAACATCCCGCAGCGCGGCATCCTCCGCGAGAATTACTTCGCCGATATCGTCATCTTCGATGCGTCCACGATCGCCGATCGATCGACATCGGCTAGACCGAACCAGGTTCCCGCCGGTATCGACTACGTGCTCGTGAATGGCGTCGTGACCTCCACACCACGAGGCGTGACGGGAGCACGGCCGGGCTACGGTCTCCTGCGCAAGAGCGGCCAGCGGTAGACAGACGCGGACCTGACCGCGTTCGCGCTTTGCGCTTCGGCGAGCCCCGCCGTGGCTCTAGCGGAGGCGGGAAATGTCCCGCGCCGCTACGTGCCCGCGCTCGCCGCATCATAAAGCGCCAAATGACGCTCCCACATGTGGCGCGGCGTGAGCTGGCGTTCCCAGCACTCGCGCGACTGATGGCCGAGCGCGATGAACTTCCCTTCTTCAAGCGATGCCATGTGCGTCAGGCCGGCGGCGATGGTGGGCGGCTCGAGGTCGCGGATCATCATGCATCCGGCGCCGAGGCGTTCGAACGCACGATTGCCTCCGACCGCGTGGAGCAGCAGCGGCTTGGCCGCTTCCGTGGCTTCGATCGTCGACAGGTCGAACAAATTGAACCGGTTGACATTGATCAGGAAGTCAACCGACGCAAAGAGCGCCGCCACATCCTCGACCCGTCCGAGCGCGTGCATGAGCGAACGTTCCGGCACCTTTGACGCGGGAGGACCGGCGACAGCAATCGCGAGATTCACGCTCGACGGCAGCATTTCCGCCGCCGCGAGAAGCGCATCGAAGCCGCGGTACGGTTCCGCACTGCCGAGATAGAGGCCGACTCGTTTGCCCTGTGACCGCGGACCTGTGAGGTCCGCGCGTCTCCCTTCTGATGGCGGACCTGAAAGGTCCGCCCCGCTCGACGCACGGGGGGCACCGCCGGGCGGGGACGCGGCTGCGCCGCTCAACACGAACAGCGCGCGATCGGCGACCGCATCGAAACGCGAATCGATGATGCGGAAGCTGTCCGTTGCCTCAGGACACGGAAAGACAAGGCGATCGACGCGCGACCACACGTCGAGTTCCCAATCGATCCACCTGCGCACATCGGGATACTCGAGAAACGACCGCCAGTTCGCTTCGGGGAGGCCCCAGCTCCAGACCGCATACAACACGATTGGCGTCACCCCGTGACACATCATCCAGACCTGCTGACCGCTGGCACGCTGGCGGACCGCCGCCTCCGCCGAGAAGGGATCGTGCGTGAAGATCGCGTCCGCCCCCGAAGCGGACGCCAGGCTTCCCTGCGACTCCGCGCAGGTGTCCGTCGCGATATCGCGCAGCATCCGATCGACCAGTCCGCTCGGTGCAGCCAGTTCCTCGACGGACGGCCGGTAGAATTTCGGACCGATTACTTTTCGCCGCAGTCTGGTGAGCAGGCTCAATGGTGGCGGCGCGGAACGCTTCGCTACCGTCGTCGACGACGGGGGAAAACGCACCACGTGACGCGGCTGAGGATCCGTGGAAGCGCCTGACTGGAGTTGATGCAGATAACCCGCGGGGCCGCCAATCCGTCGTGGCGGTGGACCGACGTGCGCGACGATCATCAGGGTGTGCGTTGATTTTAGACGATGGACGGTAAGGCGCCTGAAGGTGGCCTCTACGTCCTGAGCGTAGGGCTGGCTTTAACCAACCAACCGAATAGACGCGTTACCGCGTACACTCAATCGCGGGTGGACTTCCGGCCGGGCATTGTCTTCTCTCTGAAGAATCGCCGTTTCGATCACTGGACGCCGCAGTATCTTCGCTATCGGCTCCAGGCGGCGCTCCGCGCAGCGCTGCGTCCCGAAGAACCATCGCTCACACCCCAGGCCGTGCGCGAGCTCGATCGTCGCCTCACGCGTGACATGGTGGGCATCGAATGGGGCAGCGGGAACACCACGCGGTTTTTCGCGCGACGGACCAGGCATCTCACGAGCTTCGAGACGGACACGTCCTATTACCACCGGGTCGCTGGAACGCTGCGTACCGAAGGGCTCGAAAACGTGGACTACAGGCTGATCCCGCACGATTTCGAGGGTGAAGATGACGAAGAGGAGATGCATCGAAATCCTGTCGTCGTGGCCGCGGATCAATTCGCCGACGAGTCGTTCGACTACGCTCTCATCGATTCCGCTCCACGAGGGTGCCTCTCGCGGCGGATCGCAGCGAAGATCAAGCCTGGCGGCCTTCTGATCCTCGACAATGCGAACTGGTATCTGCCCCCTCCTGCAACGTTGCGTCCCGTCGCGCCGGGGTCGGTGACGCAAGTGCTTGGCACTGCTGGCAGTACCGTGACGCATCATGAATGTTGGCCCGCGTTTGCACGGCTCGTTACCAACTGGACTACGCTCTGGTCGTCGAACGGCGTGCAGATGACGCTCGTGTTGATCAAGCCTTCAGCATGATGGCGTTGAATGCGGAGCGCCTGAGCAAGCAGATTTCGCTCGGCGCGCTCGCAGTTGCCATCCCGCTTCACCTCTTCATCGACCCTGTCGCTGGACTGAGTGTCCGGGCGGCCGCTGCAGTCGCGTTCGCTGCCGGCGCGTTTTCCGCAAGACGGTGGCCTCTTACCCCCGCCGTCGTCGCGACAGCCGCCGCGGTCGCGCCGGTCGGCCTTGCCGCGCTCAACGGCATGCCCGCGCTGAACGTTTTCTACACCGTGATTCTGGCCGGCCTGTTTGGGGCGCTGCTTCCGACGCTGCCCCGCGACGGGTGGCGATTGCCTCCATCCTGGCGGTTTCCGATCGTCGCGTGGGCACTGACGCTCTCCTTCGGCTGGCCGGTGATGATCGTGCGCGAAGCGGGGCTCCGGCTCGGCACGCTGCGCGACACCGGCACACTGGATTCCTGGGCCCTGCTCACGACACCGCAGGTGGAAAGCTGGATTCTGTACGTTGCGATTACCCAGCTGACGGGGATTCTGTGGCTCGATTGGTTGTTCGCAAGAGCCTCAGGGCGGCCCGAGCTTGTCGAGGGGCGTATCCCGAATCCCGTCCATGGGTTGTGGATCGGCGCCACCGTTGCCAGCATCGTGGCCATCGTTCAGGGCACGATCGCCATGTCCTTTCTCAACGCCGAGCCCTGGATCGCCTTGCGACGCGCGGCGGGCACCATGCTCGACGCCAACGCGTACGGCGCGGTCGCTGCCGTGGCCGGGCCGCTGGCGTTCGTGTCGCTTCCGCAGCTCCGCATTCGCCACCTGCGAGTGTGGCAGGCGTCAGCGCTCGCCATCAACTGGGCCGGCGCCTGGATGTCCGGCTCGCGAACGGCATTGCTGTGCGGTGTCTTCGGCACGCTGCTGCTCGTCTATGAGCTGGTTCGGAGCAGCGCACGCGACGAGACCGCGTCACGCAATACCTGGTCGCTGCTCGCCGGTGTCGCGGTCGTTGTGCTGGTGCTCGCAATCGGTGCGGGTGCCATTGGTCCACTCGAACGGATGCGTACGACCAGCGCGCCGGTGCAGGAGCTATGGACGCGCGGCGGCTACGGATCGGTTGCTACGCGGATAATCCGCGATTACCCACTGACCGGCGTCGGAATCGGAAGCTTCAACTGGATGGCGCCCGACTACTGGCGCGAGATTGCGAACGACAAACTTCCGTTCGACAACGCGCAGAACTGGTGGCGCCACCAGGTGGCCGAACTCGGACTGGTCGCGTCGCTTCCGATGCTGTTCTGGTCGGTGTGGATGGCGTGGCTTGTCGTCACCAGACGGGCTAGAGCCGCGCATCGGCTCGAAACACAGACACTGCGCGGGCTGCTGATCGGCGTTGGGGCTGCATCGCTGGTCGGAATGCCAACGCAGAACCCGATCGTGCTGTTGATGTTCTTCTACTGCATCGCGCGATTCGAATCCCTCACGCGGCAGGAACCAATCCCGAATCCCGTCCTTCGAGAGGCTCAGGGTGGCCCGAGCCTGTCGAGGGGCGACTCCCCAATCCCGGCTATTGTCTGGACCACAGCGTTCCTCATCGCCATCGGTTACGCCGGGGCTCACCTCGCACTCGCGCGGGGTCCGCTCAAGCCGCTCGAGCGAGCCGCCCGAACGAATCGTGACTACATCGTCGGGACGTATCCATCTGAAGCTCTCCCGCAGGGACAGTTCCGGTGGACCCGCAGGCGGGCAACATTCGCACTCGGCGCCCAAACGACGCATTTGATGATTCGTTATCACGTCGAACACCCTGACGTGGCCACACATCCGGTGCGGCTGCGGATCACCACCCCCTGTCAGACGATCGTCGATCGACTGTTCACGGACATGTCGGTCGACGGACAGGCTCTCGAATTACCCGAGGGGCAGACTCGCGTCGTGTTCGATGCGGAGGTCTCGCGCACCTGGCGCCCCACAGACTTCGGAAAGCCCGATCAGCGCGACCTTGGAGCGGCGGTGGAAGCCGATTTCATCGCCACGCCGACCGTGGTGTCGTCGCTGGAGCGGTGGATTCCGCTGAAGCGCTGTCCGCAATGACAACGCTCCAACGCTGGGGCGACACACCTGCGAGCAGAACGCAGGTGATGACCGGCATGTAAATCCGCAACTCGTGGATGACGCCAAATACGAGCGTCAGCACGAGAATGACGGCAGCTGCCTTCAGCGTCCGTGGATCGGAACTCGTCCATTCGCGCGCCGTCTCGAGCCAGTAGTACAGCACGACCGCCATGACGATGAGGCCAACGATCCAGATGCGCGGTCCCGGGTCCGTGACGAACGTTCTGGTGATGCTGCCCACGCTTCCCTGAATTGCTATTGAGTTGAAGATGCTTCCGCCTGGAAGGCGAAAAATCATCCGTGTCGCGATCGTCACACCCATCGCGACAAGCGCCAGCAGACCGGCATAGGCGGCGCGGCGTACCGGCGGATCGACGGCGCAGAACCACCAGATGACGCCGCTGAACGCGGCCGATTCGCGCGCAGTCGCGCCAACGACGGCGGCAGCGAGCGCGAGGAATCGTCCATTCGATCGCGCGGCCGCAACGAAAACGGCGGTGAAGAGCACGTCGAGGTAATCCGACGGAAACTCGTACGGGTGGTTGAACGAGATCACCAGGCAGAGCGCCAGCACGGCGAGCGCCGGCAGCAGCGCTGCTGGGGGCATCTGCCGGGACACGTACCAGCCGACCAGCAGAAACATGGCAAACGCGCAGGCGACGCGCACCCCGAAGTACGCGGTGACCGGTCGAAGCCGTGTCATCGTGACGGTGGCAGCCAGCGCTGCCGGTACTAGAATCCGGTTGCGGAACTCGGGCACGTCGCCGGCTCGCCCGCCCGGTTCGACGAACGGGCGACGCTCGAGAATGGCCAGCTGCTGGTCGGCGACAAACGCCCGCGAGGCATAGCGCGGGGCCAGGAAGTGGGAGACGGTCGATACGACAACTGCGAGTGCACCTGCGAGCAGGACCGTTCGGAGCACACGGTATAATGACTCCTTTGTGCCCCTCGTCGAAATCCGCGCCGAGGGAGCGAACAAAGCGAGTCGACGGGCTCGGCCTGAGCGAGCAAAGCGAGTCGAAGGGAAGGACACCGTGAAAGCAGGGATTCATCCAAAGTACGAAGAGGTCGAAGTTCGCTGCGCGTGCGGCAACACGTTCAAGACGCGTTCGACCAAGCCCGAACTGCATCTCGAAATCTGTTCGGCGTGCCATCCGTTTTTCACGGGTCGCCAGAAGCTGATCGACACCGAGGGACGGGTCGAGCGCTTTACGAAAAAATTCGGCGTCCAGACGTCGGCACAGCGCAAGACCGCCGCAAGCGCGGCCAAGGCCGCCAAAGCATCTGCCGCGAAGGGAAAGACGAAAACTACGAAGAAGACCGCTACGGCCTGAGGGTTCGGAAGGTAATCGAATACCTCAGCGACGCGACCGCCGGGATACTGTGCTCGAAGTCCCGGCGAGCTTCTCCCGAAATCAGATACGCCGACCGCGGCTCGAGTTCGACTTCGTGAGTCGCGCGCCGCGGCGGCAGGCCTCGCTGTTCTTTCGGCGACACATACGGCCTGAATCGCATCTGGCTCATTCCCAGCAGCGAAATACCCGCAATCACGTCGCCAAACATCGGCGCATCGCGATGCCAGCCGATCGTCGCGTCCGGCGGGTACTCGGTCACGAGCGCCTCTGCGAACTCGTCCGCGACAATGCGTGCCCAACCGGCCGCCCGTTCGCGTAATGGAAGCAGGAACGCAGGCAACGGTTCACCAGGCTGGGTGCGCCGCGAGTAGTACCCGCCGCTCCACCCGAAATGCGCGATGCGCCTGCGGGCCACTCCACCACGCATCTCGACGCGCTTGAAGTCCAGCCGTTCGATTTCGGTCACGAGATGCCGCTCCTCGGCGACCGTGACGAATTCGGGCTGATAGAAAAACCCGGCGGGTACAGGCGGAACGAGCAGTGAGGACTGCTGCCCTTGCATCACGAGATCTATTAGAACAGCGCTGCGGATGGTGGCGGTGGTGTGCAGCCGAGCTTGCGATCGAGCCGCGCGAGTCGATGTCTCGTCGCCTGCTGCCGCGCAGACGTCCCCTGCAGTGACAGTGACTGGACTGCGAAGTTACGAGCCATATCCAGGTCGCGGACGCGATGCTCGTGATGCACCGCAAGCGCTTCGCTGGCCTCGCGAGCGTACGCGGGTGAGCACTGAGGTGAGGCCAGAAGATCACGCCACGCCGCAGCGGCCTCGCCGTACCTCCGAAGGCGCCGCAGCACGATGGCTGAGGCTCTCAGCGCCTCGACCCGGACAGACACCGCGCCTCCGCCGGCCGCTCGCCGATACGACGCCACCGCATCGTCCATCAATCCGGCCCGCTCGTACAAGCGTCCCAACCCGAACGCCTCACGGCCGGCGGCCGCCGCCGAGGGCCCTTCCTCCAGCAGTTGTGCGGCGCGTGCCGTCAGCATCGCGAGCGACACGATATCGAGGCGGTTGTGCTCGAACACCGCCTGCAATGGACGCGCGTCGCCGCTGCGGACGTACTGGAAATATCGCGAGGGAATCTCGAAACCGGGGACATCGCTTTCGCGCTCGTGGCCGTAGAGCGCCTGCTCCAGATACGTCAGCCGGCACTCCACCTCTTCTTCGCGCCACATTCTTCGCGCCGGATGCAGCATATCGACGTGAGCGACCTCCGCAAATGGCGTCGCCATCCGCTGCAGCGAAAACCGCGTTTCAAGCAGGGGAAGATCGAACGTCTTCCCGTTGTAGGTGACGATGCACGCCAGATTGCCGGCGAGCTCGCCGACGGCTTCGAGCAGCGCGCGCTCGGCGCCAAAGTCGGCGAGAAAGAATTGCCGCAAACGGAACACACCCCCATCAAACCATCCGCAGCCCACAAGAAACGCGTACGTCCCCGCGCCACCTGCAAGTCCTGTCGTTTCGAGGTCGAGGAACAGCGTCTGCCCATTCGTGCCGCCCAGCAACTCGAATCGCGCCCATGGCGGAAGACAGTCGGCAACTGACACACGACCATGGCGATAGCCAGGTGAATACTTGCGGTCGACGACGAGGAATTTGCGGCCGCACGATTCGCGCCATTCGCCGCCGAGGATCTCCGCAGGGTCAGGCGGACCTGACGGTCCGCCCCTACGATGTTGAACGTCGTGTAGAGGCGGACCTTTAGGTCCGCCTGCCGGCGCAAGGACCCCGCGCAGGCGATCCGCCAGCGAGCTCACGCAGACACCGGCAACGCCGCCGTGCCGGCGGCAATCAGGTCGAGGATGCGGAGCGCCACCAGCTTGGCGAGCGGTCCGATGTTACCGACCGGCCCCACGCAGCCGGGGCATCCGTGCTGGCACTCACATGCGGCGATCAGTTCACGGGTACGTGCCAGCAGGTTCTCATGCATCTGGAACAACGGTTCACTGAAGCCGATGCCGCCAGGATAGTTGTCGTAAATGAAGATTCGCGGCTCCTCCGACAGTTTTGCCGGGACACCCATTCGCGTCAGATCGGTCTCGTCACCCTGCTCGCCGCTGCCGATTGAGATGCCGATGTCCTGGCGATCGCACATCAGCAGCAGCTGCGCAACCTGACGCATCGCAAACGACAACCCCACGACGCCGTCGCGGCGGTCGTCGGGGGCGTACGGCAGCGCCGCCATGACGCGCTTCGGCACCGTCAGCCAGTAGGCCGTCGTGTGCATCTGCTGCTCGGGCAGATCGAGCTCGCCGGACCCGACGTTCTCGTTCGTGTAGAACTTGATCTTCTTGAACCCGACGACACGCGAGGAGACGTGGACCTCGCCGTGGCTTCTCTCAAATGTCTCTAACACCGTCACCTTCGTGTAGGTAATGGCATCCGTGTAGTAGTCGCACTCGATCTGACGGACGTAGGCCTTGCGTCCGTCGAAATCGAGCTTCTCTACCTGATAGAGCGTCCCCTCGATGATGTAGATCGCCTTCTCGTGCAGTGTCGGCGGGCCGCTCGTGAAGCTCGTCTCGCCAATCACATCCGCGCCGTTCGTTGTATCAACCACGACGAAGTTGTCCGACGAGATCGACCGAAGGCTGACGGCATCCGCGGGATACGATTCGTTGGTCCACTGCCAGGTACCGTCACCGTTGTCCTCCTCGGGTCCGGCATCAACCGGGCCAGTCCGGTGCACAAACCCGCTCTCCTCGAGGATGCTGAGCACTTCCTGGACGTTATGCCTCCCGTACTGCTCCGTCGTCGTGAACGGCAGCTCGAACGCAGCACATTTCACGTGGTCGACGAGGATGTGCAGGTTGTCGGGATTAATCAGCGCGTGTTCCGGCGGCGAGTCGAAGAAGTACGACGGGTTTCGGACGACGAACTGGTCGAGCGGGGCGCTGCTGGCGACGAGCACGGCGGCCGACCTGCTGCTGCGGCGGCCTGCGCGGCCCGCCCGCTGCCACGTCGCCGCGATGGTGCCGGGGTAACCTGCCATGACGCACACGTCGAGTGCACCAATATCGACTCCGAGCTCCAGCGCGTTGGTTGATACCACCGCGCGAACCGTCCCCTCGCGTAAGCCTTTCTCGATCTCGCGTCGGCGCTGCGGGAGATAGCCTCCGCGATACCCTCGAATTTGTTCGGATGTGCCTGGATGGCCGCCGAAATCGTCCTTCAGATAAGTGGTCAGGATTTCGGTCGTCAGCCGGCTCTGGGCAAAAACAATGAGCTGAAGCTGCCGTTTCAGGAACTCCGCCGCAATCCTTCGTGTCTCGGCAAGGTACGACCGTCTGATTCCAAGCTGCTGATTGACGACAGGTGGATTGACGAACAGAAAGAACTTTTCGCCGCGGGGCGCACCGCTGTCCGACACCAGCTCGAAAGGCTGCTCGACGAGCGACTCGGCGAGCTCCCGCGGATTGGCGATCGTGGCCGACGAGCAGATGAAAGTGGGATTCGATCCGTAGTGGCGGCAGATGCGGGCCAGCCGGCGCAGCACATTCGTCAGGTGGCTGCCAAACACGCCGCGATACGCGTGCAGCTCGTCGATGACCACGTAGCGGAGGTTTTCAAACAGCTTGGCCCACCGGGGATGGTGCGGCAGAATCCCCGAGTGAATCATGTCGGGGTTGCTCAGCACGACGTGAGCCCGGCCCCGGATTGAGCGCCGTGCATCCTGCGGCGTGTCACCGTCGTACGTGAACACACCGATCTGAGCCTCAGACGACTGCAACAATCGATTGGCGAGATCGTGGAGCTCGGCCAGCTGATCCTGTGCGAGTGCTTTCGTCGGAAATAAGTAGAGGGCTCGAGCTGAGGGGTCCTTGAGAATCGCGCTCAGAACCGGAGCGTTGTAACAAAGTGTCTTGCCCGACGCCGTCGGCGTCGTAATCACGACGTTTCGGCCGGCGAGCGTATGACCGACGGCCGCAGCCTGATGGGTGTAGAACTGCTCGATACCGCGCCCGACGAGCATCCGTCCAAGGCGTTCATCCAGGCCCTCTGGAAAGGGCGCATACTCCGCCGCTCGAGGCGCGAGTCGCCGAACGGCGGTCACCCACGCTTCCGGGCTATCTGGACGGTCAGGAAAGCCGCCGGTCAGCCTGTCAACGACGGATTGCAGCGTTTGATCGTGAGCAGCATCCGTCCGTTTAGCCGGCAGCATGACGGGAGATGGTAGCGCACAAAGAGCGAAAGTCCAATTTGGTTGGTAGTTGGCAGTTGGCGGTTAGGAGCCCTAAAACCGCGAAGATCAAGAGCCGTAACCACCAACCATGAACGACCAACCACCAACCAGGCAGGCATCCGCATTGCGAACGGCCGCCTTATGGCTATCACTGGACAACAGAAGCGGGTGCTTGCGCTGGGCGCGATGGGCGCGGGGATGGTTCTCGCCGCACAGATGTGGCGGCGTCGGGACCCGTACGAGTTCGCCGGCCGATCGGTTGTGATTACGGGCGGGTCGCGCGGACTCGGACTTGTCATGGCCCGGCAGCTGGTCGATGAAGGGGCGCGGCTGACCCTTGTGGCGCGCGATGAAGAGGAACTCCAGCGCGCCGTAGACGATCTGCAGACGCGCGAGCCGCTTGCCGAGGTGCTGGCCGCACCGGCTGACATCCGCGCCCGGTATCAGGCCGAACGCGCGATCGCGATGGCGGTCGAACGATTCGGAAGCGTCGATGTCTTGATCAACAACGCAGGCATCATCCAGGTCGGGCCGACGGATCACATGACGCTGGCGGACTACGAAGACGCCATGCTGACGCACTTCTGGGGACCGCTCTACATGATGATGGCGGCCGTCCCCCACATGCGCCGCGCCGGCGCGGGCCGCATCGTCAACATCTCCTCAATCGGTGGAAAGATTGCCGTCCCGCATCTGGTGCCGTACTCAGCGAGCAAGTTCGCGCTGGCCGGACTCTCTGAAGGTCTTCGTGCGGAGCTCGCGAAGTACGACATCACCATCACCACGGTCTTTCCCGGCCTGATGCGGACGGGCTCACCCGTCAACGCGATGTTCAAAGGACAACGACCGCAGGAGTACGCGTGGTTCGCGATCTCCGATTCGCTGCCGCTGGCGAGCATTTCGGCGGAACGCGCCGCACGGCAGATTATCCGCGCATGCCGTTACGGCGAGGCGGAACTGATCATTACCGTCCAGGCCAAAATGGCGGTACTCGCGCGCACTGCGGCACCCGAACTCTTCCTGGACACAATGGCGCTGATCAATCGGCTGCTGCCGGGGCCGTCGCACTCGAATGGAGACGAGGCGAAGCCCGGGCATGAAAGCGAATCGGAAACCGCCGGGCCGCAGCAACCGCTCACGGCGCCCACATATCGAGCGGCAGAAAAAAATAATGAAATGTAACCGCCCTATTGCGCGTTGAACGACTCGCCGATCAACCGCTGACCTGTTTGCTCGGTGCACCCACCGTGCGGCATCGCCTTGCCGCACGCGATCAACATCCCCGCCAGCGCGCCGAAGTCGCGGCCGTCACGCAGCGGATAGAACCGCACAGTGATGAACGTCCCTTCGAGCATCGTTTTGACGGTGACGCCGTTGCGCGCCATGGCGATGGCGGAACCCGTCTCAACCCCGAATTGCATCGGCTTTCCAGCCTTCATCACGACGTTCCCATCGTCATCGACGACGACGAAGAGAAGTTGCGCGTGATTGGCGCCAGGGACGTAGCGAGTCAGCTTGCCCGATAACGTCTTGGTGACCGTCTGGTCGTACATCGCGAATGAATGGTGCGCGTACAGAGGCGCCGCCGCCACAGCGGCCACGACAAATGCGAAGAATAGTTTCCTCATAATCACTGCTGCTTGAATTTATCGGGGATGCTCCATCCCTTTTCGAAGTGTTCTTCCCAGTTCTGTGCCCACGGACGACCGAAATAATCGATGAAACCCGGCTCGCCCGGAATGAGTTCGGTGGGCCGGCCGTCAGGCCCGTTGACGATCGTGCTCTGGACACGGCACTCGACGAAGTTGAAACGCCAATCCGGATCGTCGGGTCCGGAACGAAGTTGCCACGGCGTCACAGCGTGCAGCGGACGGAGGAAGGCCTGTGGATCGTAGAACGTCGTGTCCACGGTGATGGTCTTGCCGTCCGCGCTCGGCGTGAACGTCTCGACTGTCTCGAGATCGCCGCTGTACTCGAACATCGAGTGTGAAAGTGTCCACCCCTGAACATTGGCGGTCCACGCGACGAGCGTGTTGCCATTCCAGAAGCCGACCGTCTCTCCATACCATTGCGGCACGTTCAGCACGTGCGACTTCCCAATCAGGATGCGGCGCAGGAAATTGTCGGCGATGCCGCTCAAGAACTGAATCTGGTGCGGCGTCATCATGACTTCGATGTCGCCGCCGAGCGACGCTTCCGCCCACCACCGCATGAAACCTTCCGGGTAGCAGAACGACGCCATCCACTGCGGCGCGTTGTTGTTGACCTCGTGGTAGTTCTGCTGGACCATCCGCTTGCGGTACTCCGGCGTCAGCAGCGACAGCATCGTGGCAGTTTGAAGATTCCGTCCCCAGATCCACTGTTCCTCGGGCTGGAGGCGCCGATAATGGCCATCCCAGTTCGGCAGCGTGGCACGCGTGTGAACCGTGGGTCCGCCTGCTTTCTTCGCCGCCGCGAGCAACGCGTTGTAGTGCTCCTGCGCCGTCTTATAGGGATAGGGACTGACGATCTTCTCGACGGGGCGATCGAGATTGCAGTCGCCCCACGCGCCAAAGCGTTGGTCGCGCACCATGTCGGTCAGCGCGCGCGGCGTGTTGCAGCGCGCGTAGCGCTTGTCGAGCCAGGACTGCTCATCCAGATAGAAGTTCTTACTGGTAAACAGATCGGTCGGCAGCGGCGTGATGCCCGACGGCGGCGTGGTGTTCCTGTTGGTCGGGCCGCCCTGCGGACCGAGACGTTCCTGAGCGCTCAGCGTCGCGATGAGAATTGCGGCCGCGAGCGCGAGCGTCGCGGAGATCGTGCGCGCCATGTTTTTTCCTCAAAACTGATATTGCAGCGCGCACGATTTTACGATCAGTGTGGCTTCATTACCACCTTCACACAGCCATCCTGTTTGTCGCGGAACGTCCGGTACATCTCAGGCGCGTCGTCGAGAGACACGCGATGCGTCACGACAAACGAGGGATCAATCTCGCCGGTTTCGATGTAGCGCAACAGGCGCGGCAGGTACTTGTGGACGTGCGTCTGTCCGGTCTTGAGTGTCAGGCCCTTGTTCATGGCGGCGCCAAACGGGAACTTGTCGAGGAACCCGCCGTACACACCCGGCACGGAGACCGTGCCTCCCTTCCGGCATGAATGGATTGCCTGGCGCAGCGCACTCACCCGATCGGTCCCCATGAAGGTCATCGTCTTGACCTTGTCGTACACGAAGTCAAGGTGCGGCCCGTGCGCTTCCATGCCGACCGCGTCGATGCAGGCGTCGGGACCGATGCCGCCGGTCATGTATCGCAGTTTGTAGAACACGTCGGGATCCATGGAATCGAGCGTCTCCGCGCCGCCTTCATTCGCCATCGTCAGACGCTCGGGCACCGTGTCGATCGCGATCACGCGACCGGCGCCAAGCAGGAATGCGCTGCGGATGGCGAACTGGCCGACAGGACCGCATCCCCAGACGGCAACCGTGTCGCCTCGTTGAATATTGCAGTTCTCGGCGGCCATGAAGCCGGTCGGATAGATGTCGGTGAGGAACAAGACTTGTTCATCCGTCAGGTGCTGCGGCACCTTGAATGGCCCGACGTCGGCAAACGGCACGCGCGCGTACTCCGCCTGGCCGCCTGCATAGCCGCCCAGCATGTGCGAGTACCCAAAGAGACCCGACGCGCTATAGCCGTAGAACTTCTCCGCCATCCACGCATTCGGGTTGGAATTGTCGCAGCACGAATACATCTCGTGTTTGCAGAAGAAGCAGCGGCCGCAGGCAATCGGAAACGGCACAATCACCCGATCCCCTCGTTTGAGGTTCGTCACATTGCGCCCGACATCCTCGACGACCCCCATGAACTCATGGCCGAGAATGTCGCCTGCGCGCATCGTCGGAATGAAGCCATCGTACAGGTGCAAGTCGGAGCCGCAGATCGCGGTTGATGTGATCCGTACGATGGCATCACGCGGATTGATGAGTGTCGGATCAGGAACGTGTTCGACGCGGACGTCGTTGCGGCCTTCCCAGCAAACGGCTTTCATTGGAACCTCACAAATGTGTTACGCGCTTCGGCGCCGCGTCCTTGGGGCGCGGCCAGATGGTTGCCCTTCGGTCGTTGGAATCTCACCGGCTTCCATCAACTGTTTGAGCCGGCGCAGATCTTCACGAATCGTCTGAGTCGGCTCCTCGCCGAATATCTTCGCGACGGCGGCGCCGAGTTTGCCGCCCGGGGGGTTGTACTGCAGATGCACGGTGACGCGCGTCCCGTGTGGATCCTGGTCGAAGTTCACGGAGCCAGCCGTCGAGATCGTCGATCCTTCGAGCGACTGCCAACCGATGACTTTGTTGTCGACTTCGTTGATGATCCGGGCGTCCCACTCGACCCGCATTCCCGCCGGACCTTTCGCAACCCAGTGCGAAATACCTTCCTCGCGCATCGACACCGACTCGAGGTGCTGCATGAACTGCGGAAGATTCTCGAAGTCGCGCCAGAACCGGTAGAGCTCCGGCAGCGAGCGGCTGATCGTGACCGACTCTTCCACGTGTATGCCACGGAGACCGCCGAGCTGGGCGCGTGTGTCGGACCCGCGATCGGCGATCACACCCGTGCCTTTCTCGCGAGCCGTCATGACGTCCCGGTGATTGATGCCGAGCGCCTGATAGACATCGCAATGTCCTGTCGCGCCTCGATACAGCAGCGCAGCGCCGGCAATCGCAGCCACACCTCCGGGAACCTCGCGCCGCTTGAGCGCGTACGCGGCAAGCGCACCTCCAGCTACCGTCGACAGCCACCTCTCGACGCGGCCGACGTTTATGCGTTCCTGAAAATTCGTCGATGCAATTGCCACTGTTCTCTCCTCTCGCGGAAGGCGGCCACAACGGTCCGCCTGGACGTTGTCGGGCGGTCGACGCGCGGTCGACGCGCGGTCGACCCAACCCAAGGTCGTGAGCATGACCTGTGCCCGTCTTCGCATAGGCTTATTTCCCGATGAGCGTGAACACGTCCGCGCCTGCAGGTGCGCAGCTGAGCCGCCGGCTCGGCTTCTGGAGCTCAATCGGGTTCGTGATCGGGATGACGATCGGTTCGGGCATCTTCCGAACTCCCGCGCAAATCGCCGAACGCGTTCCCGATCCGCTGGCGATGCTCGCCGTGTGGGCGCTCGGCGGCGCCGTCACGCTGTGCGGCGCGCTATCGATCGCGGAGCTGGCAGCGGAGCTGCCGCAGGCAGGCGGCCTTTACGTCTTCCTCCGCGAGAGCTGGGGACGTGGAGCGGCGTTCGTGTTTACTTGGTCGGAGCTCGTACTCATTCGCGCCGCGGGACTCAGCGGAATCGCGAGCGTCTTTGGCGAATACGCGCTCCGGTCGCTCGGCTACGATCCCGTGCTGCATTCCGCCGCGGCAGACTACTGCGCGGTCGCCGCGATCGTGATTGCGACGCTGACCAACGTGCGCGGCGTTCAGACTGGCGCGCTGATGACCGGGGTGACGAGCGCGGCGAAGTTTGGCGCGCTTGCCCTGATCGCAGCGATGGCCGTCTGGTTCGGCAGCCGTGCGGAGGCGTCGGCGGCACACTTTGCCGCCGGTCAGGCGCCCGTGCAGGCTGGTCTGTTCGGGCTGGCGTTCATCTCAGTTCTCTGGGCCTACGACGGTTTCGCCGATCTGTCGTTTCTCGCCGGCGAAGTTGCCAACCCGCAGCGGACCCTTCCGCGGGCGATTATCGGCGGCACGCTGGCGATCATCGCCATCTACCTGACCATCAACGCGGCGTACTTGTACGTGCTGCCGATTGCGCAGGTCGCCAGATCGCCGCTCATCGCGGCCGATACGATGGCCGCACTCGTTGGGGGAATCGGTGCACGTTTCGTTTCGATCGTCGTTGCGATATCGACATTCGGCGCCATCAATGCCGATCTGCTTGGTGCACCTCGAATCTTCTATGCGGCTGCTGAAGATGGATTGTTTTTCAAGACGCTGGGGCGCGTGCACCCGCGGTATCGGACGCCGTACATCTCGATCATGTTCAGCGCGCTGCTCGGTATCGGGTTCGTGCTCACCGGCACGTTCGAACAGATTGCGGACACATTCGTACTGGCGATCTGGCCTTTCTACGGACTTGCCGTGGCTGGCCTGTACCGGCTACGCCATCGGCCCGATCTGACGCGGCCCTACCGCGTGCCAGGCTACCCCGTCGTTCCGGCAATCTTCATCGCCGCGTGCATCTATCTCGTGATCAGCGCGCTCATCGGCGATCTGCTGTGGACCGGTCTGACCTTCGCCATCATGCTTGCAGGGGTGCCGGTGTATTACGTCGTCTTTGCGAGAACCCGGAACAACCTACGCTAGTCGGGGTCCAATCTCACATCAGGGCCACGCCGGCGCGGCCTCCGTAAAGGAGGCGTATGCGGACCTGCACGATCACGATCTCCATCGTTGTCCACGTCATCGCCGTGTGCGCGGCGGTGATTGCGCCGCTCTTCGCAACCGACGAATTGCCCGCGCCGAGAACGGCAACGGAATTCATCCAGGTCGTCCCGCTGCCTGAACCTCCGGCGCCGCCACCACGTGCCGCCACACGTGCGAAGGTTGAACCTCCCCGACCAGATGTCCCGCCGCTCGACGTCCCACACGGCATTGCGGCCGAACCCGTGATCGAGCCAGTCGACGATCACTTCAGGAACGACAATGGCGTAATCGCGATAGGCGATTCGAGCCCGATCGTGACCGAAGCGACACCACCACCTCCACCGGCGCCGCCGCAGCGTGTGGTCCGCGTAGGAGGCAACATCCGACCGCCGCAAAGAGTCGTGGATGTCGCGCCGACGTACCCACCGCTTGCGCGAGCCGCGGGCGTTGAAGGCGTCGTCATACTCGAGGCGGTGATCGCAGAGGACGGTTCGGTACGGGATGTTCGGGTGTTACGCTCGAATCCGCTGCTCGAGGCTGCAGCGTTAGAAGCCGTTCGTCAATGGCGGTTCAGCCCGACGCTGCTCAACGGCGAGCCGGTACCCGTCGTGATGACGGTCACCGTGGCATTTCGGCTCCACTGACTGTCGAACCGGCTGCGAGTGAACGGCGACGTGAACTAATATCAGCGACATGATCAGGGTGATCGACATCGCGAACAAGCCGAAGGTACGCGTTCCGGAAGGGCACGTGCGGAAGGTGCTCGACACATCGGAGGAGGGAACGCGAGTTCACGTCGCCATCAAAGAGATCGACCAGGGCAACACGTATCGTGTATCTCGCAGCGATAGAACTCAGGTCGCCTACGTCCTCGAGGGAAAGAACGCCAGAATCGCGCACACCAACGCAAGTGGGACGGTCGAACACATCGGACAACGGCGGTCGGGCATCTATCTGGAACCCTCAGAGGAGGCGACGGTCACCGCTTCTGAGACTCCGCTGGCGCTTCTGTTAGTAACCGTCCCGAAGCACACGGGCAAGGCCGGAGCCGCCGCATCGCCAGCGGGCTATTTCTTCGAGGAGGCCCGACTCAGATCGTTGGTTGACGAAAAGGGGATCCGCGAGCGGACCTTTTGGGTGAACAAAGAAACCGGATTGTCAGGCTCGTGGGATCTGCAGCTCGGTCGCATGCTCTACGCGCCGCACGGGCACTCTCCACGCCACGTGCACCGGGCGTCCTCAACGAGCCCGGTCACACCGGAGCATTTCTACTTCATTGAAAAAGGCGTCGGCGAAGTGAAGCACGATGAAGGCACACTTCCCGTCGGTCCAGGCAGCCTGGTACTCATTCCGGCCGGCGAATGGCATCAGCTCGTCGCGTCTGAGACAGGGTTTGATTACATCGAGTTCCAGGCGCCCTTCGACTTCGTCACCACAATGGATCACGATCCGCTGGGCAAGAACTGGTACATCAAGGGGACTGACGACGGAACGGGCAAACCGAAGCTATGGGTCCAGAGCTGAGATTAGAACGCTCGGCTTTGACATCCGTCCACGACCACTGACGTTCCGCTGATCCAACTGGCGCGCGGCGAGGCGAGGAAGGCGACGACATCGCCGACTTCTTCGGGCGTGCCGAAACGGCCGAACGGCAGCTCGCGCCTGACGAACTCCGCGATCGCAGCCGGATTTTCCTGCTGGCGCTTCCACCAGGATCCGCCTTCGAACAGGATCGAACCGGGCGATACGCTGTTGACGCGGATCTTCGACGAGGCGAGCTGTTGCGCCAGCGACTTCGCGAGGCTGATCTCCGCCGCCTTCACGGCGTTATACGTCATCCGTCCGCCGGCCTCGCGTCCGAAGACCGACGCAATAATGATGATCGAGCCGCCGCCGCGTTGTTTCATGTGGGGCACCGCGAGGCGCGACGCGCGAACCGCCGGGAGAAGCGTCTGATCGAACGCCTCCTGCCACTCGGCGTCGCTCGTGTCGGTAATCGTCGCGCCGCGACCGAGGCCGACATTGTTGACGAGGATGTCGATCCCGCCGAAGGCCGCGAGGGCCGCGTCGATGACGGACTTCACTCCATCCGCAGTGCTCACGTCGGCGGCGATGGCGATTACGCGTTCGTCACCGACCGCACGAAATGCGACGTCCCGGCGCGCCTGTTCGAGGGTTGATTCGGTCCTGCCGCACAGGCAGACGAGACATCCTTCCGATGCGAGTGCGCGCGCGATTGCGAGCCCTAGGCCTCGGCTCGAACCCGTCACGACCGCGACTTTGTCGCGCAAACCAAGATCCATGAGCTGTTCAATATAGCTGAGGCACCTCGCCGGTATCGTGCGTGCATTTAGTTCGGCCGGAGGAATGACGCATGCGGTGGGAAGGACGACGGGAAAGCGGAAATATCGAGGACCGTCGTGGGATGGGGATGGGCGTTGGTCTGCCCCTCGGCGGTGGAGTGGGAGGACTCGTTCTCCTTCTTCTCATTTCGTGGCTCACCGGTACCAATCCGCTCGATCTCATCAGCACGTCCGGTGTTCCGCAAGATCAGTCCGTCGGGACGACCGGCGTCCCGGCCGACGATCCGCAGGCGAAGTTCATCTCGGTCGTGCTTGCCGACACCGAGGACACGTGGCGCGGCGTATTCCGGCAGCGCGGCCAGGCGTACGTACCGCCCGTACTGGTGTTGTTCAACGGCGCCACGCAATCGGCATGCGGGGTCGGGCGTTCGGAAGTTGGACCGTTCTACTGCCCCGCCGATCGCAAGGTCTACCTCGACCTCTCGTTTTTCCGCGAGCTCGATGAGCGGTTCGGCGCTCCCGGCGACTTCGCGCAGGGGTATGTCGTCGCGCATGAAGTGGGCCATCACGTGCAGAACATGCTCGGCATCGCGGAGTCGGTTACGGCCGCTCGTGAGCGATCGGACGATCGTCAGTCGAACGCGCTCTCCGTTCGCCTGGAGCTGCAGGCCGATTGTTTTGCCGGCGTCTGGGGCCACTATGCAGCAGCCCGCGGCGTGCTCGAACCCGGCGACGCCGAGGAGGGTTTGAACGCGGCGGCCGCCATCGGGGACGATCGGTTGCAGCGCATGGGGCGCGGCCAGGTGATCCCAGAAACGTTCACCCATGGGTCGTCGGCGGACCGCGCCAGGTGGCTGCGCCGTGGCCTTGACAGCGGCACGATCGAGAGCTGCGATACGTTCTCGAGCGGAACGCACTGACACGTGAGCGATGCGGCTGGAATAGAAAAATCCGCACGATATACTGAATAACTGTCTGTCGCGGCAACGGACGCCGCGACCGACACACACCGAATGCGCATCGGGATCCCCAAAGAAATCCGCCCGGGCGAAACGCGCGTCGCGGCGACTCCCGAAACGATCAAGAAACTCATCGCCACCCAAGTCCATACGGTGATCGTGCAGGCAGGCGCCGGCATGGCTGCGAACATTTCGGATCAGCAGTTTGAGACGGCGGGCGCCGGCATTTCGGACACTGCCGCCGACGTCTACGCTCGGGCGGACCTGCTGCTCAAAGTGCGTGGGCCCGATCCCTGCGAGACCGCGATGCTGCCGCCAGGCATGATCGTCGTCGGATTACTCGCGCCACATGATCGGCCGGGAATTGAGGCGCTGGCTGCTCGCGGCGTGACCGGCTTTGCGCTCGAACGGCTGCCGCGCATCACCCGCGCGCAGACGATGGATGTGTTGTCGTCGCAGGCGAACATCGCCGGATACAAGGCGGTCATCATCGCCGCGAACGAATACGGGCGCTTCATGCCGATGTTGATGACCGCCGCGGGCACGGTCAAGGCCGCGCGCGTGCTCGTGCTCGGCGCGGGCGTTGCCGGACTGCAGGCCATTGCGACCGCCAAGAGGCTGGGAGCGGTCATCGAGGCATTCGATGTGCGGCCCGCGACGAAGGAACAGGTCGAGTCGCTCGGCGCGAAGTTCATCGAAGTGCCCGTGTCCGAAGACGATCGGAGACAGGCGGAAACCGCGGGCGGCTACGCGCGTGAGATGAGCGAAGACTATCAGCGCCGCCAGGCAGCGCTCGTCGACGAACGGTCACGCGTCGCAGACATCATCATCACGACCGCGCTGATTCCAGGCAAGCCCGCTCCTGTCCTGCTCCGCGAGGAGACAATCCGCTCAATGAAACCGGGCTCCGTCGTCGTCGATCTCGCCGTCGAGCAGGGCGGCAATTGTCCGCTGACGGAAAGAGACCGGATCGTCGTGAAACATGGAGTGATCCTCGTCGGTTACTCGAACCTGCCCGCGATGCTCGCCGCCGATGCCAGCGCCCTCTATGCGCGTAACGTGCTCGCCTTCGTGACTCTTCTGGCCGATTCGAAGTCCGGAGCCGCCAACGTCAATCGCGAGGACGAAATCATTGCGGGCGCTCTCGTCTGCGCGGACGGCCGCGTCGTCACGCCTCAAACCTGATACCTGACACCTCGCTATGGATCACACAGTTACGAACCTTACCGTGTTCGTCCTTGCTGTTTTCGTCGGCTACCACGTCGTCTGGAACGTCACGCCCGCGCTGCATACGCCGCTCATGAGTGTCACCAACGCCATCAGCTCGGTGATTATCGTGGGAGCAATCCTGGCGTCGGGTTCAACCAACAGCCGCGGCGGCGTTCTGCTCGGGACGATTGCAGTCGCGCTCGCGTCGGTCAATACGTTCGGCGGTTTTCTGGTCAGCCTGCGCATGCTGGAGATGTTCAAGAGAAAGGAACCTGAACCAGGACCGCCAACGACCAAACACCAACCGCCAACCGTCCATTAATGACCGCAAACGAAGTCGCGCTGTCGTACCTGGTTGCGAGCATCCTGTTCATCCTGTCTCTCAGGGGACTGTCGCACCCGCGGACCGCGCGTCGGGGCAACTTGCTCGGGATGGTAGGGATGGCGCTCGCCATCGTCACGACGTTTGCGATCACCAATCGGATCGATATGGCGCGCCTTGGCATCGGGATAGGCGCGGTGATTGGGCTCATCGTGTCGCGCCGCGTCCAGATGACGCAGATGCCGGAACTGGTCGCCGCGATGCACTCGCTCGTCGGCCTCGCCGCGGTGCTCATCGCGTTTGCGGTTGTCAACGACCCTTCCGCATTCAACCTCGAGGTTCCCATTCCGCGCGGCAACCGGCTGGAGCTGTGTGCCGGCACCTTCATCGGTGCCGTCACCTTTTCGGGGTCGATCATCGCGTTTGGCAAGCTCGCGGGTCTCGGGAAATACAGCCGGCTGTTTTCGAGCGCCCCCGTCGTCTTCAAGGCGCAGCACGTCGTCAATCTGCTGATCGCGCTCTCGATGGTTGGAGCCGGAATCGTGTTCGTTACCTCGCCGCCCGAGGGACAGTGGACACCCTTCGTTGCCATGACAGCGAGCGCATTCCTCCTGGGCGTTCTGATGATCATCCCGATCGGCGGCGCGGATATGCCGGTCGTGATCTCGATGCTCAACAGCTATTCGGGATGGGCGGCCGCGGGTATCGGCTTTTCGCTGAACAACTCGATGCTGATCATTGCGGGTTCGCTCGTCGGCTCGTCTGGCGCAATCCTGTCGTACATCATGTGTCGCGCGATGAACCGGTCGTTCTTCAGCGTGATCCTTGGCGGCTTCGGCGCCGCAGAAGGCGCGGTGGCCAGCGGCGTTCAGCAGAAGGCGGTCAAGGCGGGGTCGGCAGAGGACGTGGCGTTCCTTCTGGGCAACGCCGACAGCGTCATCATCGTTCCTGGCTACGGGTTGGCCGTCGGCCGCGCGCAGCATGCGACCAAGGAGATGGCTGACAAGCTGACGAAGAAAGGCGTCAACGTCCGGTACGCGATCCATCCTGTGGCCGGCCGGATGCCCGGGCACATGAACGTGCTCCTCGCGGAGGCGGAGGTGCCGTACGACCAGGTTTTCGAAATGGAGGACATCAACGCCGATTTCGGCAGCGCCGACATCGCGTTCGTCCTGGGCGCCAACGACGTCGTCAATCCGCTCGCCGAACAACCAGGCAGCCCTATCTATGGCATGCCGATTCTCGAAGCGCACAAGGCGCACACCGTTGTCGTCAACAAGCGCTCGATGGCCGCGGGCTATGCAGGCGTCGACAATCCGCTGTTTTACATGGACAAGACGATGATGGTATTCGGCGACGCGAAGAAAGTGATTGAGGAAATCGTCAAAGCACTCGATTGATGGTAACCACACGCACGCAGGAGATTTCGACGAAGGGACAGGGAGACGCGCATGACGTGACCCGTGCGGTCGCTCAGGCCATTACTGAATCCGGGATTCGGGCGGGCATCGTCACCGTGTCTGTCGTCGGTTCCACAGCCGGCGTGACGACGATCGAGTTCGAGTCAGGAGCGATTCACGATCTGAACGGGGTATTCGAGGAGCTTGCGCCCCGGGATGGCGAGTATCAGCATCACCTTCGCTGGGGCGACGACAATGGTTCGAGCCACGTCCGTTCAGCGCTTCTCGGCCCCTCCGTCACCATCCCGTTTCGTGACGGCGAGCTGATGCTCGGTCAATGGCAGCAGATTGCGGTGTTGGAGTTCGACACGCGACCGCGCCGCCGTGACATCGTGATTCAGATCATCGGCGATTAGCCACGGTCGCGTGTCCGCAAGATCATTTGTCTAGCACGCGCCGTTCAATTTCGTTCACGACGTGAGACTCGTTCGACACCGGTGCCGCAGCGTGCGGTGCTGGCGGCAACGACAGCAGCCGGAGTCGTTCAACTGCATCAGCACGAGTCCGAGCCCGCTGCTGACGGCTGGCGACCGCAATGTTCTCCAGGGCTGAACCGACCATGTCCTGCCAGCGCGTCATCGCCTTTTCCGAAGCTGTCCGGGCAGCATCCGCTTCTTCCCAGCCGGTCCACGTTACGGTGCGTCCGAGAGAATTGGCCTCGACAGGATGGAAATTGAGGTAGTCGCCCATCTGATTCGGCGCAAGCGCCGAATCGGTGACGACGCCCGACGGTAGCTGAAGGCGACTCCCTCGAACGAATGTGTAGTCGCAATGCATGATGTCATTGTCGGTGTCGTGCAGTGCGATCATCACTTCATTGAAGTACGTCGCGACCGAGCCGCTGTTCCTCACCTGCCCCTGGACGCGAACCTCGCCGAGACTTCCGGTGCCGGTTTGCACGCTCTGCACCACCACGCTGCCCTGCAGCGGCTCGACCGCGGCTGTGTCCCATGAGGTTGCGGCAAGGACGCGGCTAGCGCTGCTGCTCGGGACGTCGCTGAAGATGACGAAGCATCCCGTCTCGCCCGACCCGAGCGTCGAGTCGTCGATGACTCTGGTTGACGCCAACCGTCGCGACCGGCCGTAGGCGTACCCAAACGCAGTTCCGATATCCTTCCCTGCTGAATCCTGAAAACGCGAATCGATTTTGACAAACGGCGTCGGACGCGCACCCCAGGCGCCGCGGACAACGCCAACCACCACTGCGTATCCATCTCCGTCATCGAAGAAGAATCCAGCGGTCATTCCGGCCGCCGCCTCTCCGAACGAAACGGAATTGGTCACCGTCACGGCCGGCTCGGGCGACGGCGCGCTCGTCCCGCAGCCGTTCACTGAACGAACGCGGATGTAGTACGTCCCAGCGGCGGCAGGCTGCACTGTCGAAAGCGCTGTCTCGCCGGTATTGAACTGCGAGATGTTCGTCACGCCAGGCGCATCGCCGACTTCCACGACATACGACGTGGCGGCATTGGGCCCCGGGGCGGCGCCGAGCCATTGAACGGTAACGAGGGCCGCTGTCTGTGAGTTGCCCGCTGACGTCACCGACGCGGCTGCATTGGCCGGTGCCGTGGGCGGTGCCGTGCACGGTGGACTCTGCGCGAACGAAGCGGTGGTTGAGGCGACCAAGATTAAGAACATGAGTGCCACAGTCGCGATCGTTTTGTGGCTCATTCCTCTCCATCCTTCCTCGACAACCCACGGCATTTCACAGGTGTCCACATGTAGACAACGAGCCATGGCCGAGTTTCGAACACGTGGCATGTGCCGCATATGTCGCCTCCTGGCTGTAAATGCGCAAAGCACGGCCAAAGCGGCTCGCGGCCACGTGGTGCGACATCGCAATGCAAATGGTGGGGTTAGGCGGACGTCCGATCGGCGGACCTAAAGGTCCGCCGCTACTGGCGCGTCGTCCGGCGCCACAGCCATCCGTCGGCGGGGCGGCGAATCTCCCTCAGGAGCGTGATCTTGCGCGAGGACGGATCACGGGGTGGCGAGGCAACGACGATGACCCGGTCGCCTGCCTTGAGCGTGGTCGGTCCGACGTTGCCGTGGCGGAGCTGAATCAGGTTCTGCCATTCGGCTGCGTAGACCTCGCCAGCGTCCGTCCGAAGGTTGAACGTGACATGGGGATTGGCGAAATGAATGGAATCGACCGTCCCCTCGATTGAGACGGTCTGGTTCTCAAAGTAGGCGCCGTAGGAGTGATGCGCCGAGGCGGCAGCTGTGAAAATCGTCGATCCCAGGATGGCGGCGAGAAGCGTCCCTCTCATGAACCCTCCGGCGCTGCATCGGTGTGACGGAATAGCCCCCACAAAGTTCCATTATGGGGCCAGCTCTTCAAGCCTGCGGTTCCGGGTCTCCAGCATGCCGAGCGCCGCCACCGCGCCAAGCAGCCCTGCTCCAGCGAACATCAGAAAGACGGCTGCGGTGCCGCGTGCGGCCACCAGATACCCGACAAGCACAGGGCCGGCCGCGGATGCCAGCCGCAGCCAGCAGGTGGCCGCGCCCGTGCCCAGCGCGCGCATTCGCGTGGGATAAATCTCCGGCGTGTAGAGATAGAGCACGGCGTTCACAGACCCCACGATCCCGTAGCTGAGGGTCACGAGCGCGATCACGGCGGTCACTGAATGCGCGGCGAACGTGCCGAGCATCGCGAGCAACGCTGCGCCAGCGACGAAGCCGATGCACGTCCACCGCCTGCGACCGACGTGGTCGATAGCAAACGCGCACACAATCAGAATCGCGACCTGCGCGATGTTGTTGAACGTGCCCGCGCGCAGCGCCGCCGCCAGACTGAGGTGATAGACGCTGCTGTAAAGCGTCGGCATCCAGTTGTTCAGGCCGTTGGTGATGAAGTACGCGCTCGCCCACAGTGTCCAGACGATCAATGTTCGCCTGCGGTACAGGCCGCTGACTAAATCGGACGCGGCCGCCGGCGGACCTGAAGGTCCGCCGCTACGATGATCGTCTGGAGCCGGGAGTCGGGAGACGGTTGCCGGTCTGGATTCCAATCCCGAATCCCGAATCCCGGATTCCCGTGCGGCCGCCTCGATCGCGCGGATTACTGCATCGGCCTCCGCGACGCGCCCTTTCGAGATCAGCCAACGCGGCGATTCGGGCAATCGCAGCAACAGGACGGTTACCAGCAGCCCCGGGATGCCTCCGATGAGGAACATCACCTGCCATCCAAGTGTCGGCACAAGCAATGCTCCGATCTGACCGGTCGTCATCAGGCCAATTGGAAAAATCAGCTCGTACAGAAGGAAGAACCGTCCACGGCCGCGCGCTTTGGAGAGCTCGTTGATGTACGTCGCCGCGACCGGCATTTCCCCACCCACGCCGATTCCCTGAATCAGCCGGAGGGTCAGCAGCGTTCCGAAATTACCGGCCAGTGCGCACGCGATACTCATCACCGACATCAACGCGGTCGCACCGGCAACGCTTCGGATGCGCCCATGGCGCTCGGCCAGCGCTCCAAACACCAGCGCGCCGACAAACTGTCCGAGATAGCCGATGGCGATGAGCCAGCCGATCTGTGCGGGCGTGATCGCCCACAAGCGCACGAGCACGGGGAGGACGAACGCGAGCGACAGCGCATCGAAGGCATCGAAGAAGGTTGCACTGCCGACGATGACACGGGCGCGGACGTGCCAGCGCGAAAACGGAGTGCTCTCCAGCCGTACGAGGAGGGCCGACGCTTCGGCGGACCGGTCAGACGCGCCCGAAAAGGCCACGCAGCTCCGTCGCGATGCGGTCGGGAAATTCGATGGGTGTCAGGTGCCGCGCGCCGGAAATGATCGTCAGGGTCGACTGCGGAATCGCGTCATGCAGCTGCCGCGCCATCGCCACCGGCGTGGCGTAATCCTCCTCACCAACGACGATCGCGGTCGGCATTTTGAAATTCGCGAGCTGCGCCCGCGCATCTGCAGCGCCAAGCAGCTCGCATGACGCCGCGTAGCAATCAACGTCGTTCGCGACGAAGATATCCGTGGTTCGCCTGAGGACGTCCGGATGATTTGCGCGGAAGTCGTCGGAGAACCAGCGCGTCAGCTGAAAGTCGATCATGCTGCGAAGGCCGCTGGCGCGCGCCGTATCGGCTCTCTCCTTGAACTTCGCCGGCGCATCGGCGCCGTACCATGCCGTGGTGTCGATGAGGCCGAGCGCCGCCGTGCGCTGCGGAAACTCCGCCGCAAACGCCTGCGCCACGTTGCCGCCCATCGAACAGCCCGCAACGACTGCCCGCTCCCAGCCGACGTGATCCAGCAACTGGCCAAGGTCGCGGGCGAATAATTGTGTGCTGTACGGACCTGGCGTTCGAGGTGATCGTCCGTGACCGCGACAATCGAATGCCAGGACCTCGGCTTCGTCTTTCAGTCGCACGACAACACCATCCCAGACGCTGCGATCGAGCGCAAGCGAGTGAATCAGCGCCACCCGCGGAACACCTGGTCTTGGCGCCGGATGATGTGTAGAGGAGAGCATCGTGTCAGGACGCCGGATTAAGCGCAGGCTCGTTCAATGCCACATTCCACGCGTCATAGCCGTACAACCACGACGTGTCGTCGTTGCCGCCTTTCATCCAGGTGTTGGCGCTCGAGATGGCCTGGATGCGAGACGTCCTCGGCTTCCGGTGAGATTCGTAGCGCACGAATGCGCTCCGGATGTCTCCGTCGGTATCGACCAGACATCGCGCCAGGACGGCCGCGTCTTCCATCGCCGTCGCGGCGCCCTGCGCCATATACGGCGTCATCGGATGGCACGCATCGCCAAGCAGAACGACGCCACGATCGCTCCATTTCGTCAGCGGCTCGCGCTCGAGAATGGCCCACTTGTGACAGTCGGGGCACGATTCGAGCACGGCACGGACGTCCGAGTGAAACCCTTGGTACGCCTTCCGCAGCTCGTGCACGTCACCTTTGGCCGACCATGATTCCCGTGTGAGCCATTCCGCGGGTTCGGGCACGCTCGTGACGAAGTAGATCTCGCTCTTATCGCGCCGCGTGTAGTAAATGACGATGTGCCGATCGATGCCCCACCACTTGGTTCTTGACTTGCCGATGTCCCTGCCGCCCATCAGCGCGGACGGAAACACCGCGCGATACGCAATCCGTCCCTTGTGGATCGGCGCATCGGGCCCGATGATGAGGTCGCGCACGATGGAGTGGACGCCGTCGGCGCCGATTACCGCGTCGGCTTCAGCCGTATCGCCATCCTCGAAGGTCAATGTCACCCGGCTGCCGCGCTCGTCGAGACCGACGAGCTTCTTGCCGCGTCGGATGATTTCGTCCGGTAAAACCGAGAGCAGCGCCTCGTGCAGATCGCCACGATGCATGCACAGATATGGTGCGCCGAAGAGCGATTCCGGCATCGGCAGCTCCCGCATCACGTCGCCGGTATCCCACTGCCGATTGAGGTGTGAATACGGCTCGAACGAAGTCGCCCTCACCCGCTCCTCGATGCCGATCCGTCGGAGGACCTTCATCGAATTGGGCATCATCTGGATGCCTGCGCCGATGCGCATGAACCGGTTGGCCTGCTCGTACACCTGCACGTCGAATCCGAAGAGCCGTAACGTCGACGCGGCGGTAAGACCGCCCATGCCGGCGCCGACAATGGCAATAGAAAGCCGAGTAGGAGTATTGGCCACGTTTCCCGTTCGAATCATACCAAGCCACCCATTGCACCCACCCTCGCGGGCGGGCTACGATTCGGCCACTTCACCGTGAACGCCTGCGCAAGTTGACGCGAGGAGAGTTATGAGCATTCAGAAGAAGCTGCGCGTTGGAGCGGTCATCGTCTCCGTCGCGCTCGGCCTGTCCGTCGTGTACGTCTCGCTCGGAGCACAGCAGGGCCAGTCGGGGCCACGCTACGTGTTCGATCCGGGATGGCCCCAGCCGCTGCCCAACAACTGGAAGATGGGCGGCGTCACCGGCCTGGCCGTCGATCCGAAGGACGACACTGTCTGGGCGTACGACCGTCCGAACGACCTGACCAACATCGAGCTCGAAAAGGAGATCGGGATCGCCGACTGCTGCACGCTGCCACCGGCGATGATTCATTTCGACAAGGACGGCAAGGTGATTGGATCGTTCCAGGCGCCGCAGGGACACGGCATGGACGTCGACAGCAAGGGGTTCGCGTACCTCGGACAGAACACGGTCCGGAAGTACGACACGAAGACCGGGAAGCTGGTCGGCGCGATCGAACACACGCCGGAGACCGAGGGCGGCACATTCCAGAACGAAGTGAACCTCCCGAATCACACGCCGGGCGTCGGTACCATGGGACCCGTGGCTGGCTTCCTTCCACCGCCGCCCGGAGCCGCCGGCCGAGGGGGTCGCGGCGGAAACGTGGATCCGGCCGCCCGCGCGGCTGCTGTCGCGGCCTTCCGGGCGAAGTATCCGCCGACGACGCCGATGATTGTCGGCGGCATCGAAGAGATTCGCGTCGACGAGGCGGCCAATGAGATCTATGTGGCCGACAACTATTTGAGCGGTCGCGTGATGGTGTTCGACCTCGCCACGCTGAAATTCAAGCGCGGCTGGGGTGCGTACGGCCACAAACTGTCCGAGATCAGCACGAAGGACGAGGACCACGCGTACAAGCCGAACGGGCCGATGCCGAAGGAGTTCGCCGGTCACCTGACGTTCAACTTCTCGAACGACGGCCTCGTCTACGCGGCGGATCGGAATGCGAATCGCATCCACGTCACCGACAAGCAAGGGAACTTCAAGAAGGAGTTCAAGCTCGCGGAGTACACAGGCGTGGGGGGATCGACCGGCGGTGTCGCGTTCTCGCCGGACAGGGCGCAGCGCTACCTCTACATCTCAGACCTGACGAACAACCACGTCTGGTTCCTCGAGCGTGAAACTGGCAAGGTCGTCGGTCAGCTTGGCAGCATGGGCGAGAACGGCGGACAGTTCTTCGGCCTGCACATGATCGCGACCGACTCGAAGGGCAACATCTACACTGGCGAGGTGTTCGCGGGCGAGCGCGTCCAGCGCTTCGTTCCCGCCGACAGCCCGCGCGGCAAGCATCTCGATCAGCTCGCGCGGATCGCGCTGAACTGAACCCGGATGGTGGTCGGTGGTTAGTGGTTACCGCGAACCACTAACCACTGACCACCAACTTGCCGGATTATCCGAAGATGCCAGTCAAACCAGTTCCCGACACCTACCACGCAGTCACGCCGTACCTGATCGTGAAGGGAGCCGCACAGTTGGTGGACTTCATGAAACGGGCGTTCGGCGCAAAAGAAGTCCACCTGATGCAGATGCCCGACGGCGCCATCGCGCATGGCGACTTCGCGATCGGCGATTCGCACGTGATGCTCGGTGAAGCCGGCGGTCCATGGCCGGCGCAGTCGACTTCGTTGTACGTCTATCTCCCTGACTGCGACGCCGTGTACAAGCAGGCAATTGCCGCCGGAGGGACGTCGATTCAGGAGCCGAAAACGCAGTTCTATGGGGACCGCCACGGAGCGGTGAAGGATCCCTGCGGCAACACCTGGTGGATCGCGACGCACGTCGAAGACGTGCCGCCTGCTGAATTGGAGAGGCGCGCCGCGGAAGCGGCGCGGCAACGACAGTCGTAAATCCCAACCTCCAAATCCCAAATCCCAACTGCCAAGTTTCGGTTCTTGGGTTGGGACTTGGGATTTGGGATTTACTTTTTCACAGCGCCGGGCGCCGCTTCCGTTCCGCCTTCCCCGTTTCCGAGGAACAACGTGCGGCCGTCGGGCAGCGTCAGATCCCGGCCGTTGGCGCGGAGCGCTCCGTCCTTGGACTGATACCCGTCAACTTTGATGACGGTGCCGGGCTGAAGCGATGCCTTCGTGAAGCCGCGGCGCAGCAGCGTATTCGGCGTGCCGGCCTCAACCATCCACTCCTCCGTCGTGCCGTCGGGCTTCTTCACGTCGACGTAAATCCACGCGTGCGGGTTCACCCACATCATTTTCGTCACGGTTCCGGTGAACACGACGTGCCTGTTGGCGTCGAACTCCGAGGCGAAGGCGTGATGCGCCGACACCGTCCTGCTACCGACGACGAGCCCGATGGTCACGATGGCCGCGAATAGGATCGTTGTACGCATCGCATCTACCTCTTTGCTGGCTGCAGGTTCAACGACGGGTTCTTCTCGCGATTCCGAGCACCGGTCAGCAGGTGCACGATATCGAAATTGTCTTCGTGGCACATGTACTCGTACATCTGCTCCTTGGGATCGATCCTCGTCCACGGAATCACGGCCGTCCATGGCTTGGTCCACGTCATCGGATCGTTGATGGTGAATTCGTAGTTGACGGTGTCGTCTGCGACGCGCGTGAATCGCTCCGTGATCTTGTAGGTTTCCGGGTTCGCTCCCTGGTACACGGTCCCGTCATCGGTGCGGAAGTTCGTCGTTTCGAGGACCAGCGTGTTGCCTTCGAAATGACCGCGCGTGTCGCCCAGCCACTGTTTCAGGTTCTTTCCGATATGCGGCCGGCCATCGAGCGGGATGATGCGTGCACTGTGGATCATCTCCGGCGCAATCACGACGAAGCCCGGACTCTGATAGATCTGGAAGTTGTTGTTGTAGATCGTGGGCAGATAGGGTGGCGAATCCGTCCGGATGATGCATCGGATCGGCAGCGACAGCTCGGTCGCGATGAGCGGCATCCCCTGGTTGAAGCGCGCGCCCGCAGCCTGACGCTCGGCTCGAATCTTCTGGCGCTCGGGGCTGATCTGCACCGTCGGAGGCAGCCGGCCGTCCGGTGGGTCGACGATCAACGAGGTCCGGCGGTCGTTGGTGATCTTCAACCGGCGTGAATCCATCCAGTGCTCGTTGTACGCGCGATTGACGTCGACCTCAGGTCCGCCGTCCCTGCGGTCGCGGCTCAGGTCGTAGGCCAGTTGTTCTTCGAACTGGTTTGCGTCGCCTTCAGTCACCGTTTCGCCTTTGCCGGCGGCGCGCTGCAGTGGCGTGCTCGTCGCGTCGTTCCACACCCCTTGCAGATCGGGGTCACCCCACGGCGTTTTCCACGACTTGGTGGCTGCCTTTGCAGGTGTCGCGGCCTTTGCGGGAGTCGCCTGCTGTTTTGCGCCCGCTGCCGGCTTGGCGGCCGTCGACGTGGTCGTTTGCGCGATGACCAGCGCAGATGAAATCGCCACTGCCGCGAACGCGGTCAGTACGACAGATGAAGCCCATCGATGCATCTATGACGCCCCTTTCTTGAACTTGCCGTACAGCATCTCCTCGGTGAACGGGACGCACTTGTATTCGAGCAGCTGAACGTTCTTTTCCATGCGGCGGTACAGCGGGAGGCTAATCTTCCACGGCCGCGTGAACACCTTCGGATCGTCGATTGTGGCCTCGTACATCAGGTGGTACGGGCTGACCGGCGTGAACCGCTCGACGACGTGCAGCATATCGCTGTGATAGTTGCCCGCGCGGTCGAACCACGTTTCCTCACGCTGACCGGTCACGTCCACGACGAGCGTGTCGCCCTCCCAGTGGCCACGCGACCATCCCATCCATGTATCGGTCGGAGCCTCGTCCTTGAAATCCATCCGGATGGTACGTGTCGCGGTCGCGAACTCGTAGGCCATCAGGATGTAAGGGCTTGATCCCTGCACGATCTGAAATGGGTACGGCATGTATGTGGCGCGCGGAAGGCCCGGCATGTAGCACTTCATCTCGGGGTCGCCGAGGTCGTGCCACGTCTTGTCGTTGCTGACGTCGACCTTCATGCGGTTGGCGACGTTTTGTCTCTTCTTCGCCAACGCCTCGGGCTTATATGGAATGACGCCACCTTCGACGACGCCCTGACCGGCCGGCCACCCTCCATAGGCGCCCAGCAGCTCAGGATGCGGACCCGACTCCGCTTCATGATCTTCAAGGTCGATGTTCGCCGTCGTAAAGGCCTGCCAGATGCCGTTCAGGTCTGGATGGCCGTTGAGACGAGGCGCTTTGTAAGCCGGAAACGACGAAGGCTGACGCGACGGCGGCGCTTGCCCCGCCAGCGGTAACAAATAAGAGAGAGCGATCATCACCGCGAACCCCGCCGGTGTGATCACTCGCCAGAACCGGGTACGCATGTGAACCTGCCTGTGTTAAGGCTGCGGATTGTAGCACCAATTCCGTTGACATTCCCGATGCTGGCGCATAGTTTCGTGCGGGTTTCGATACGATTCGAAAAGGCGGACCTGAAGGTCCGTCCCTACAACGGACCATGAACAGACGGTCAATTGCACTGCTTGGCGCTGCAGCAATCGTCGCGGCTGCAGTCGTCACCTCGACGGCGCCGTCAACGGCAGCCGAAGGGCCGACGTCAAAAACCGCATGGGGCGACCCCGACCTACAGGGCATCTGGTCGCAGAAGTACCAAATCCCGCTGCAGCGGCCCGCCCGCGATGCAGGGAAGCCGCTACTCACGCCAGACGAAGTCACCCAACGCGAAGCAGAGCGAGCGCACCAGGCGGCCAGCGCACCGAAGCGCGGTGATCGCGTCGCGCCACGCGGAACCCTCGAGGATCTGACTGGCGCATACGACATCACGTTCGAGGCGGATCCGATTGACACCTCGCGCCCGGTCGGCCCGCGCACGTCGCTCATCGTCGATCCGCCCGATGGACGAATCCCGACGCTGACCGCGGCCGTGCAGACGCGGATGCGTGAGATGCGCCAGTTCATGCTCGCGCTGATGCAGTCCGTGGACGCGTGCAAACGCTCGCAAGACATCGCCTGTTCTGGCGTCACGCCTGGCCCCGTCTCGCCTCGACGCAACGACCCGCCGCCCCACTATCTCGCCGCGCAGATCATGGGCGACCGGGTGATCAACCGCGCCAATGGGCCCGAGGATTTCGGCCTTGGCGAACGATGTCTCGCCGGCAGTCTGCCGTCCTTCGGCGTGCAGCAGATCGTGCAATCTCCCGGCGCCGTGTCGATCCTCTATGAAGGGTGGCAGCGCGTCATTCCGATCACCGCTGCCGCGCACATTCCACCGCAGATCCGGCAGTGGCATGGCGACTCCCGAGGTCGCTGGGAAGGCAACACGCTCGTCGTCGACGTGACCAACTTCACGCCGAAAACCGACTATCAGGGGTCGCGCGAGAACCTGCATCTCGTCGAACGGTTCACGCGTATTGGACGCGACGACCTGGAGTACGTCGTCACGATGAACGACAGCACGACATGGGAGAGGCCGTGGACCGTAAAGGTCGAAATGGCGCGCCAGGACGCGAAAGCGAATGCGATTTACGACGAGCCACGCTGCCATGACGGCAACATCGCGCTGAAGGGTATGTTGACCGGCGCGCGCATGGACGACAAGGCGTTCGCCGAGGGACGTGGTCCCGATCCGGCGACGATGTGTTATCTGCTGTGCGGGACGGGCAATCCTGAGTACGCGCGGCAGCGGCAGGAAGGGCGCAGCGGCGGTGCAGCCCCGGCGCCGCCAGGTGGCGCCGGCCCGAACGGCGGCACGAGCGGGACCGAGCGATGACTGGCGGAGTGACACGGCCCGTCCTCGCCGCAATTGCGATTGCCGCGTCTGCGGTGGCGATCACGACGTTCGGAACCCGGACGAGTAGTGAGGCCGTGCACTCAGGCCGGATGCCAGACGGCCATCCAAACTTCAACGGCGTCTGGCAGGCGCTGAACGAAGCGAATTGGGATTTGCAGGCGCACGAAGCCCGCCCGGGGGCGGTCACACAGCCCGGCGTCTATCCATACGAATACGCGCGGGTACCGGCAGCGCCGGTGCTGGCTCTCGGCGCCGCCGGCGGTGTGCCGGCCTCTCTCGGCGTCGTCGGAGGAGATGGGCGGATCCCGTACACGGCCGAGGCGGCAGTAAAGAAAAGTGACAACGCCGAACACTGGATCGATCGTGATCCTGAGCTCAAATGCTATGTGCCCGGAACGCCGCGTGCGATGTACCTGCCGTATCCATTTCAGATCGTTCAGGGCACCGACAAGATCCACGTCGATTTCGCATTCGCGAATGCGGCGCGCACCATCCATCTGAGCACGGTGGACGAGCCACCAGCCGATACCGCAATGGGCTTTTCGCTCGGCAGGTGGGAAGGCGAGACGCTGGTCGTCGACACGAAAGCGCTTCGGCCGAACTGGCTCGATCGCGCGGGGAATTACTACAGCGAGACCGCTCACGTGGTCGAGCGCTTCACACCGATTTCCAATGATGGGATTCGGTACGAGGTGACCATCGAGGATCCGAACGTGTTCACGCGTCCCTGGACGATCTCGATGCCTCTGTACCGCCGCCTCGAACCCAACGCGCGGCTGCTCGAGTATCCGTGCGTCGAATTCGTCGAAGAATTCGTCTACGGCGATGCGCGGAAGCAGCAGCTCGTCAAACATTGGGAAGGCGACAGCATCGTCATCGACATCACGCGCAGGATGCGCGTTCGCCCTGTCGGGGAACGCTAGTCTCGCTGGTCGGCGGATGCGAGTGCTGCGGGGATCCCGGCGTTCGGTTGCGCTTGCGGCCGCCGTAATTGCCGCAAGTAGTGCATGGGTGCTCTTCAGTGGAATCGATCGAGCACCGTTTCACGGCGATGAGTCCGGTTGGATTTCGTCGGGGATGTACTACTCCGACCTGCTTTTCGCTGGAGATTTCTCACGCGGGAAATGGGAGTGCCCGGGCTGCAAAACCTGGGGTGCTTTGAACGGGCACGTCGGAAAGCTGCTCATAGGAGCGTCGTACTTGAGGTGCGACGCGTCGAATCCGTGCGTCTTCAGCGGCTATTACGACTTCTTCAAGTCATATGAAGACAATCGACAACTAGGGCAGGTTCCCCCAGAGCACGTACTTCGGCGCGGGCGCTACAGCGCCGCCATAGCAGGCGTGATTTGTTGCCTGCTCGCTTTCGCAATTGGCTACACGGCCGGCGAACCCAAGTTGGTTCTGGGAATGCTGTGCTCGGGGCTGGTATTGAGCACACCGCTCTTTCGGCTATTTGCAAATCGAGCGATGGCCGATGCGTTTTACAACCTGTTTCTCTTGACGCAGTTGCTGGCAGCGATGCTCATCGTCAAGTCAGGCGACGATCGTAAATTGGTCCGCCGCTTTGCCATTGCGGGCATATTGACGGGATTGACCGCGTCTGTGAAGCCCTCGGGGTTTCTGTTGGGAGTTCCTCTATTTGTTGGCGTCGCTGCGTATCGGCTCGGCGTCGGACGAGGATACAAACGAAGTGAGAACGGACGCGTATTCTTTGTCTCCGTGACGACATTCATGATCGCAACCCTGGTGGTTATTTATGCGCTGAACCCGACGTTCTGGCCGTCCGGCCTGTCGGACATCTGGCGCCTCCTAGGCTTTCCACAAGTACTGTTCGCGTGGGACCGATACATGGCATTCGAGGACGTGGGGCTCGGACTTGGCGAATGGAACGGTTACCACTTTGTTGATATCCACCGCAGCATCTTCGTCGAATATTCTGACCTGGCAATCGACCTCCTTTTCTTACTCGGATTGCTGTCGTGTACGAGAAGGTGGTTGGTCTCGATGCGACGAGGCGTCGCCGATGTGTCCTTCGTGCCGGTCGCCTACTTCTTGTGTAATTACGGCTTGCTCATTTGTTTCTTGCGATTGAACTGGGATCGGTACTATTTGCCGGTCGAGATTTCAATGAGAGTCATTGCCGCAATCGGGATTGCCGAACTGGCAGTCAATGTGTTGAAGCGGATCGCCTGGGCCCACAGCTCTCGTCCGGCAATTACGGAGGTTTCCCGATGAAAACGACGCTCGCGGTGCTGACAGGATTCGTCATTCTTATGGGTGGAACCGTGCGACTCGTTGCGCACCATTCCTTCGCCGCGGAATTCGACGCCAAGCAGCCGGTGCTGTTCAAAGGTACCGTCACCAAAATGGAATGGATCAACCCGCATGTCTGGATCCACATGAACGTGACGCAGCCGAACGGCAGGACCGAAGCGTGGATGGTTGAAGGAGGCGCACCGACGGTCCTGTTCCGCCGCGGTTTCAGCAAAACCTCGCTACAGGCCGGGACGCAGATTGTTGTCGATGGCTATCGCGCGAAGGACGGTACGAACAAGATGAACGCGCGTGAAATTACGTTCGCCGACGGCCGAAAACTGTTCGCCGGCTCAGACGGCACTGGTGCGCCACGGTAAACCGAATCCGGTTACCTGACTTGAGACTTGGAAACGGACTAGAACTTGCGGCTTGACGCGGCCGCCAGCCGTGGAACGGCATGCCGGACCGGGGCGTTTGATTCGAGGTGATCGACGCCGTCCACCGTAATCGCTATCTGCGACCCGTCAGAACGATCGACGTACCTCCGCTGCGCGAGATACCAGAGCGCGAACTCGATGTGCTCCTGCGGACAGCCGACAAGGCTTTCGAGGTCACCGTAGAAAACGCCCGGCGCCTGCGGATCGGTCCGGCGTCGCGCGTACAGTAGTTCCAGAATGGTGAGGCGGAGCAACTGTTCTGCCTGCACGTCGTTGACCGCGCGAACCGCATGGGAGATCAGCCGCGACCGCTCCTTCTGCCGTTCCGGGCGGTGCACGTCGTACTGGGCCCGCTGCTCAGGGTCGCCGAGTACCTGATACGCCTCGGTCAGCGCGCGGAACTTCTCGCTGTCGCCGGTGCTCTGGTTATCAGGATGGAAACGCTGGGCGAGGAGCCGGTACACGCGATGGACGGTGTCCGGGTCCGCGTTCGGACTGATCTGCAGTACCTCGTAGTAATCGGTCGTGAGCTCTTCCGGCATCCTGCCTGGATCTATATCGGCTGCGTCGTTGGACATCTTTATTAGTCACTGTGAAAGTGCGCAGAACCCTGCAGATGGCTTGTCGTGCGCATATCTTCACACACGTACTATCAACCCGAAACTAGTCAAAGGTGCCAACAGGCTGCGATGGACGCCCTTTAATCAGGAGAGCCGTCGGACGAGCGCTCATCGACAACCGGTACGCCGCGGGTCGACGTGCGAGAGCCACGCCTGTCGCAAAGAGCAGCAGCGTCCCCCACAGCGGGAGTGCGACGATCGTGAACGAACGAAACGGCGTCACCGGGAGGGCGGCAGGGTCGAAAATGGCTTGTCGCGGGATCGACACCAGCACCGACCCTGCGGCCCAGAGCACTTTCAGCGATGTAGAAGGATCCGTCGCAAGCGCTCTGCCGATCAGCACGATCGGCAAGGCGAGCAGAACGCCGTTATGGCCCATTGCCAGCGGATTTAGAGGCAACAGTAGCACGGACCACATGGCAAACAGCAGATCGTCAGAGTCGTGCGTCGGGTTATGCCGCAGCGTGGTGTGCACCGCGATTCCCATCAAGACCACGCTCGCCACCAGTACCGTGACGGTCGCGGCTTTCGGGGCGTGCAGGACCGCGAGTGACCAGTTACTTCCTATCAGCAGGCGAGCGGCCAACCCACGAAGCGAGTAGGTCACGGCCGGCCATGTTTCCCAATAGGACAGGTTTCCGGAAGTCTGGGCAATGAACTCCGGCACCGCGCGCCACCCGAGCCACAACAGGGGAAGCACTGTCGCGGCAGCGGCGGTGACGACGAACCACACCACGGACCGTCGGTGTCGAATTGCGAGATACACGCCAAGCAGCGCCGGAAACAACTTCAAGGCGGCCGCGAGACCAATACTGACACCCGCAGCGCGACAACCGCGACCCGAAAGCCACACCCACCCGACGGCAATGAGCATCGCGATCAAGATAGTGAACTGTCCCTTTTCCAGGTTATAGAGAACCGGAGGCCACACCAGGAGTCCGGCAAAACAGAGAAGCGTGTCGGGCAATGGCGGCAGACTGAAACTCGTCCGCCTTCGGGCCAGTCCGCTTAGAACAATCGCGAGTACGAACAGACACGCGAGAGAGGCCGCGAACCAACAAAGGGCCGCAACCTCGAACGTCACGTGCGCAAAAGGCCAACTGACCATGATGACGAGCGGGGGATGCGGCAGATATGGATACCCCTCGGCCGCAGGAATCCCAAGCACTTGGGCGTGGATGGCGGCGAAATTCGCGGCGTAGGGATCGCCGTTGGCCGCGAGAATTCGTGCGGCCGCGATATCCTGAGCGAAATCAGGGGGCCTGAATGCGCCCACGATGGCGTCTCGCCACGGAGCGACACCTGCCGACGACGCCACCAGCAGCACCAACACTGCTGTGCCAGCGACCCAGTTCCTCATCTGCTTCCACCGTCGGGGATCGAAATCAGAGCTCGGCTCGACTTGTACGACTGCGCTGTGCGGGTTCGGCTCTCGCCCACGACAGAGCGCGCCGGCAGTTCGCGACGATGCAGTCCCAGCTTGCATGCTGGTTGGGACGAGTCAAGACGAACACCACACAGGGCAGATACAGGCTCAGCACCATGACGTCACCGGTCACCCATAGCGACAGGTTGTAATCACTCGTCTGTGGTGGCACCGGCCACGACCCAACAACGAAACTCAAGATCGAAAGCGCCAACCCCTCGTACCAGCGATTGACCACCAGGAACAATGGCACGGCTTCGTAAATCAACGTGGTTTGCGGCACGCATGCGAGAGCCGCGAGAAGCCGGGCCTCCGGACGCCTCCATTTGATGAGCGAAAGGAGAATAAGCGGACCGCCGACCGACAGATGCGCCACAGGGGCAGACATGTGGCTGGTGCCGCGCAACGTCTGGACCCAGGAGATGGGCCAGGAGGGAAAAACAACGAGACTCGCGAGGACGAGGACCAGCGCGCTGATGAGCGCACGCCGGCTGGGATACGCCACGAAGAGCGCAGCGCCCAATGTGGGTTTCGCCGCAAGCGCAAATCCCGCCCACGGCAAGAATGCGGCGGCGGTCAGAAGCGGCGACCACTGTGCCAAATGCGCCGCGGCGAAGTAGCTCCATGACGCGAATACCCACAATTTGGGCGTCCAGAGTCTCTCCCGCGTAACTCCCCAGGCCAGAATCGCCGCACTGCAGGCGACCCACAACACGTTGGCGAGGCGGAGGGGCATCGCAGCGAATGGGATCGCGGTTATCAATGCCGTAAGCGGGTACAGCAAGGGGAAGGGCCAGGGAAAAGAGCGACCTGGACCGACGACCTCGTAAGGGTTTTCCCCTGCGAGTAGGGCTCGGGCGCCATACCACACCTGAGCGAAATCCGAAGGGTGCGAGTGGATTGTCTGGATGTGCCACGCGACCGGCGCGACGACGACACCGATCGTAATTGCCAAGACCCATCGCATGCTGTGGCCGATTCGCGTATCGGGTCTCGCGATCGCGGTGTCAATCACCAGCGATGCCTGGACTGATTGCCACCGGATCGCGCCGAGCGGCTCGACCGAAACGCCTATTGTGGCGAATTGGTCGCGCGGTCCGTCTCCCTCGGAGAACCGTCGGGTGCTGGCGGCTCATTGTTAGCGTCCGTGCCAAGAATCGATCGGACTTCCCTCATGACCGCGGTTTCGGCGCTGCCTACCTGCTGCCCGACCCACGCCGCCATGTTATGCATAGCCAATTCAGCACTATCCATCAGGCTGGACGTGGCAGCGTATATCGAATAGGTCCACGACTGTGTGGCAGCGGCCATGCGTGGCTTGACCGAAGAATCGATGGTGTCTTTGGCACCGCTCAGGCCGGCCTTGTCAGCCGCCCATCGCGTTGCGAAGCTGAGACGATCCTCGGCTTGCGTCGCACCACCGCACGCACGTATCCCGACGATCAGCACAATCAGCAGCGCAAAGTGCGCATATCGTCGTAAGTCCCACAACTTCATCCGTTTGTCGGAGCCGCGCGCGTCGCCCTACGGGCTGGGCGCGAAGTATCCGCCTCCCGTTGTCACAACGAGCGAGTCACCATGGGGCCGGATCTCGACATGGCGCCATGCGCCGTCCCGCTTGGAATTGGTCGACGTGTAGCTGAGGACGTAGCGCTGGCGGAGACTCTCGATAACGCCGTTGAACTGTTCGCCCAATTCGGCGGGCATAGCGGAAAAATATGCTTCGCCGCCGGACACGTTCGCCAGGTGCTCGAGAAATGGTTTGTCGACGCGTGTGCCGAGACCGATCGGGAAGATCGTTGCCCCCACTTCTCGCCCGAGCTCGATCACATCGTCGAGTGTGTGAGCGCTGCCCGGGCCTGTCCCGGGGTTGTTCTCGTCTCGTCCATCGGTCAGCACGACAATCGCGCGACGGCCCGTGACTCTCTTCAGCTGCTGAAGCGCGTCCCAGAGCGCGTCGTACAGGGCCGTTCCGCCCAACGGCTTGTACTTGTCAATGGCATCGAACGTGAGCTGACGATTCGTGCTCATCGCGTGTTCGACAAACGGCTGATCCGCGAAGGTAATCATGGCGAGGCTGTCCTCGGGTCTGACGGCCTTTACGAATTCACGCGCCGCGTCCTTGACGACCTCGGCGCTCCTCGTCATGCTGCCGCTTTTGTCGATGAGGAGGCTGATGGCGACAGGATCGACGGCCTCCTGAAACGTGTCGATCGATTGCAGTACTCCGTCTTCAAGCACGTCGACGTCGCCGGCGGCGACGTTCACGTACCGGCTTTCACGATCCGTGAGGCGGAACTCGAGCTGCGGCCGTATGGGCGGCGGAAGCGCCGCCCGGTAGCCGGCACGCGCGCGCGCGTGGTAGCCCTTCGGCACGTCGAGCGTGATCGCACGCCAGCTCCCGTCTTTGTTCTGATTGGTGGGCGTGTAGGTAATCAGATAGCGGCTGTTCTCGTCGTTGGCGATCTCTCGCGCAACAGATGCGAGGTCGATCTCACGCCACGGGAAAAACGCGCGCCCGCCCGTTCCTTCGGTGAGCTTCCGGAATGTTCCTTCACCATGCAGCGATACGCCCGTCACTCCGCCGACGGCCACGGTGTAGACGGTGATCTGCTCAGCCTGCAGCTTCTGCAGCGCTGCCTGCACGTCGATGGTGCTGTTCTCGTCGAAGCCGTCGGTAATCAGAATCACCGCGCGGCGGCCTTCGATGCCGTGTAGCAGCGTCGCCATATGGTCGACTGCATCGAGGATGGCGGTCCCGCCACCGGACTTGATCGCCTCGATCGCCTGCGACGTCGTCGCGGCATCGTCGGTCGGCCCTGTAATGACGCCCACCCGGTGGTTGAAAGGTGCAACCACAATCTTGTCGCGCTTCCCGAGGTTCCTGGCCAGCAGCTCCGCCGCCTGACGTACGGCCGACATTCGCTGCGCCATGCTTTGACTGCTGTCGACGAGCAGCGCAACCGTGCTCGGCAGGGTCTCGCGCGTGAACAGGTCAAGAGCCTGCGGCTCGCCGTTCTCGCGTACCGTGAACTCGGCCTTATTCAGATTCGACACCGCGCGACCGGCTCCGTCGTAGACCACCGCATCGACCAGGATGCTGGCCACTTCTGTTTCATCGACGATCTCATAGGCCGGCAAGGTCACTTTGTCGCGTACGACGGCGCCCGTGTCGTCTTCAGCTTCGACGACAATCTCGCGCGATTCGAACGGATTCTCGTCAGTCCAGGTGACGGCGTACGGGGGGCCGGACTCGACGGTGCCCACCACCGCGCCATCGACGAGAAAGCGGAAGTGCAGAGGACGCGCACGCGCGTCGAACTCGGCAGGCCACTGAACCTGCGCGACGATGCGAACCGTCGCCGGAGCCCCCGTGCGGCCCAGCGGTGACGTGATGCGGAGGGTCGGCATGCCCGTTGACGCCTGCGGCTTGTCCTGCGCGTGGACAAGCGAGACGACGAGCACCACGAAGAGTGCGCCGGTCAGAAGCCGCGATGCCATGCGATGAAGCGTGCCCGATTAGTACCCGATCATGCCTCCGCGAGGTCGCGATCCTCTACAAAATACGTCGCACACGCTTCGGCCAGCAGATCGATGGTCAACCCACGCGGCAGGTCCAGATACGAGCCAATCGAGAGTGCATGCTCGATCAGATCGCGCGGATGGCACGCGCGCAGGCGGATGCCGCGCTCTTTTACGTTGTGGACGACGTATTCGGCGAAGGACCGGTCGAACGCGAGACGCCTCTGACGACAGTAGTTGTCGAAGATCTGGATGAACTCGTCGACCGTCGGCGATTCGGCCAGCACCTTGTACTGAATGCGGCGCAGAAATGCTTCATCGACGAGATCCGAGGGTTTGAGGTTGGTCGCGAACACGACGAAGGTCTGGAAGGGAACCTCGAACTTCTGCCCCGTCTTCAACGTGAGGAAATCGACGCGGCTTTCGAGCGGCACGATCCAGCGGCTGAGAAGCACCACCGGCGAAACCTGCTGTCTGCCAAAGTCGTCGATGACGAGCACGCCGCCGTTTGCGAGGACCTGCAGCGGCGCGCGATAGAGTCCCGTCGAGGTGCTGAATCCGAGTTCGAGCCCGTCGAGCATGAGCTCACCGCCGGCGGTAATGAGGGGCCGCCGACATCGAACCCATCGGCCATCGTACAGGTCCATTCGTGCGAGGCCAGAGCTGTCTTCACCGCCATCAATCCGCTCGTGGTTGACCGGATCGAAGATTCGAATGATGTGACCATCAATCGACAAGGCGTGTGGTATGGCCATGTCTCCAGTGAGGACTTCGCGAATCGCCTGGGAAATGACCGTCTTACCGTTGCCCGGCGGCCCGTAGACGAACAGCGAGTGGCGCGCGGCAATCGCCGGGCCGAGTTGATCGAGCACGCGCGGACTGAGGACCAAGTGCGAAAACGCGTCACGAATCCGCGCCTTGTTCAGATGCAGCTCCTCGCCCGCGAACTGCTTGATGTACGCCGAATACTGCTCGAGAGGAACGGGCAGTGCGCCGATGTAATGATCGTGTTCGAGGAACAGGGCTGCCCGAACGCGGCCCGTGTCAGTCAATCGATACCGAAATGACGGACCTCCGAGCACCGAGCCGCCGGAAATTTCACAGTGATGTTCGCGCTTGAGAAGCGCCAGTGCGGGCTCGACGATCTGAAACGACACGCCTAAGCGTTCGCTGAGCTCTGTTCCGGAGAGTTCGCCCGCCAGATGCAGCGTCTTGGTGACGATTTGAAGAATCAGGTCCGGCGACAGGCCGGTGTCCTCGAGAGACCGCGGCGCTGCCGGCGGAGCGAACGCCGTCGCCGTTTCAGTGGTGATCACTGGTGTTGTTCCTCGGCATCAGCCGCAAGGCGCGCCTGCCGGGCGCGCACGGCCGCCAGCGTCGAATCCGGATCCGCAAGCAACGCCAACCGAAACGCCTCCTGCGCATCGCGGTACTTGCGCTCCGACATCATGACGATCCCGTAGTTGTAGTCTGCAGTAGATGTATCCGTCGCGCGTCTGAACCACGTTCTGGCACCATCGAGATCTCCAGACGCCGCATGCGCCAGCGCCATGTTGTTGCTCGCAATCAGCGTGGAGTCGGGTGCCGCGGCGACGGCACGTTCACAAATCCCGATGGCATACGGCTGCCGAGTCATGATCTCCGCGTAGCACAAGTTGTTGAGCGCGTACCACGCGTCTTTATCGAGTGCCACCGCGCGCCAGTACCAGCGTTTGGCCTCGTCGAACATGCCGATGGCCTGGAATACGGTTCCGAGCGTGTTGGCCGCCATCGCCGAACCTGGAGCGTCAGCAACCGCCCGCCGTGCCTGCGGAAGCGCCATCTGCGGAAAACCCCAGTCGCGCCAGATCCGCGCCATACCGTCGCGCGACACCGTATCCTTTGGATCCAGTTTGAGGGCCGCGCCGAAGTGTTCCTCGGCGTGGTCAAGCACACGCAGTCGCCGGTACTCGAGCGCCACCTGTCTGTGCGCCTGCGCTGTCGGCGTCGCAGCGAGGTGCGCCAGTGCGGCTGTGAGACGCTGGTCAGTTGATTCGAGCGTTGCCGCAAACCCTGATCCCTTTGCCAGGGTCGATGACGGGTGCTTGATGGACGCGCCACCAAAATGTGTCCCGCAGCCGGCGCTCAGAATCGCCAACACGAAGATGTACCTCGACATGCGCACGTGGTTGTCCCTGGCCTCCAAGAAACCGTTAGTCTTCGCGGCTCAGACGGGCTTTCCGCCGCATCATGTAGAGCACGAGCAGCACCACCAGGATGCCAAGAGAAATCAATGAAGTTGTATTCATCTCAAACGCTCCTTGTGCTTCAACACTATTGGCCTTCGAAGAAGGCGTGATAGATCCTCACTACGACCGGGCCGAAACAGACGATATACAGAGCGGGAAACAGGCAAAGCGCGAGCGGAAACACGAGCTTGACGCCAACCTTGCCGGCGCGCTCTTCGGCCAACTGACGGCGCTTGGTGCGCGACATGTCGGCGTGGACCCGGAGCGCTTCGGCGATGCTGGTTCCGAACCGGTCCGTCTGCGTCAGCATCGAGACGAGTGAACGAACGTCCTCGACGCCCGTCCGCCTGCTCAGATTTCTGAACGCCTCGACGCGCGTCTTTCCGGCACGGATTTCCGTGGTGACCATTGTGAGCTCATCCGCTAAATCCGGATGTGAGATCCGCAGTTCTTCGCCGGCTTTCGCAACGGCTTGATCGAGACCGCTGCCCGCCTCGACGCACACTGTCAACAGATCCAGTGCATCCGGCAATCCGTTGCGGATGGCTCGCTGACGCTGCTTCGTGGCGTACCCGATATAGAGGCTCGGCGCGTAATATCCGACGAGTGCGAGTACCAGTCCCGCCACGAGGCCAGCAGCGAAGCCAACCAGCATGATTGTCCCGAAGAACAACACGATGGGGAGCACAACTTCGGCGACCGAATAGACCAGCAGCGCACGCGACGAGTGATAGCCCGCGCGCGTGAGCGTACGCTGCAGGTTCGACATCTCCTTCGGACTCTTCGGAAGGAGCTTCGACAGTCGAGCCAGCGCGGGATCGGGTGCGTCGACGAGACGGTCGTCCTGAGTGACGCGCTCCGGCCCCGCCGATTGCGCGATCGCGCGGATACGGCGTTTCTCCGGGGCCGTCCGTGCAAGCGCCCACGATGCGGTGCTGCCGACAAGGACACACATCGCCACGAACACGCCGATAACGGCAATCAGAACTTCAGGCGCCATGACTTAGTACTCCACCCTCAGGATGCGCCGAATCGCGAGGACGCCGACAACCTGCAGCGTCAGGCCCATGAGCACCATTTGGACTCCGAGCGGATCGTCGACGAGCAGACGGATGTGGTCCGGCGAAATGACGAAGAGAACCGCCGCGGTCACAGGCGGCAACGCGCCAAGCACCCAACCGGTGATACGGCCATGAGCGCTGACCGCGCGCACCTGCCGCTTGACCTTGAATCGATCACGAATGACGGAGGAAAGCTTGTCCAACACTTCGGACAGGTTGCCGCCCGTCTCGCGCTGCGTGAGGACGGCGGTCACGAAGAAGCGGGCGTCAACCAGCGGAATGCGCTGGCCGAACGCCTTCAACGCGTCGGGCAGCGACATGCCGAAATTCTGCTGGTCGAACAGCAGCCGGAATTCGCCGCCGACCGGCTGTGGTATTTCGTCTGACACCATTTGCAGTGCCGTCGGAAGGGCGTGGCCAGCGCGCAGGGCCCTTGCAACCAAATCAATGGCTTCCGGAAACTGCTCCTCAAAGGTCGCCAGACGCCTGGCCGCCATATGCTTCAGAAAGGCGAACGGCAGAAAGCCCGCCGATACGCCCACCAAAAGCGCCACCGAGAAGTAAGGCGAGACGCGCGATACCACCGCGATCGTCACCAGGGCGATGAAGATGCTGGCGAGGAGGACGGTCCCGACTGTGGTCTTGAGGCCTGAACGGCTGACGAGATCGGAAAGCGGCGCGAGAGCGTCGCCGCTCTTCGACAACGTCGAGTCCAGTGACCCGATGTTGCTCAGTCGCTCACGCGCCTTCAGCAGGCTGGTGCGGATGACCGCGCTGGGCTGCCCCTTGAGGCGGGCCCGGACCTTCTGCTCGGCGACCTGCTCGGGCCACACGATGAACATCCAGTACGCGCCGACGATGATGGCGAGCACCAGCGCGAAGATGATGGCAGCCGCTGCCATTACGCGACGACCTTCATGTGCTCGAACATCTGCGCGGGCAGTTGAATACCGGACGTGGTAAACCGCTCGCTGCACTTCGGGCGGATCCCGGTGGCACGGAATCGCCCGCGGACTCGCCCATCTTCGTCAACGCCGAGCTTTTCGAAGACGAAGATGTCCTGCATGGTGATCACGTCGCGCTCCATGCCCGTGATTTCGGAAATCGCGGTCACCTTGCGCGTGCCGTCCGACAGACGCGCGATCTGCACGACAAGCTCGATGGCGGACGCGACCTGCTGCCGTATCGCCCGGTCAGGAATATTGAGGTTCGCCATCGCGACCATCGTGTCGAGTCGATACAGCGCGTCCCGTGGGCTGTTGGCGTGGATCGTGGTCAAGCTCCCGTCGTGACCGGTATTCATCGCCTGCAGCATGTCCAACGCCTCTTCGCCTCGGACCTCGCCGACGATGATACGGTCCGGACGCATACGCAGTGCGTTGACGACAAGCTCACGCTGACGGATGTGCCCCTTCCCTTCGATGTTGGCGGGCCGCGTCTCGAGGCGCACGACGTGCTTCTGCCGCAGCATCAATTCGGCCGAGTCCTCAATCGTGACAATCCGCTCCGTCGCTCCGATGAATCCGGAAAGGACATTCAACAGCGTCGTCTTCCCGGCGCCGGTGCCACCGGAAACCAGGCAGTTCAGCCGGCACCCCACAGCGACTTGCAGGAACTCGAGCATCGGCGCGGTCAGCGAGTCACGATCCACGAGGTCATTCGCGCCAAGCCTGTCGGTTCGAAACCGCCGAATGGACAACGCCGGTCCGTTGAGTGCGAGCGGCGGAATGATGGCGTTGACGCGCGATCCATCCGCCAGGCGGGCGTCCACCATGGGACTCGATTCGTCAATACGGCGGCCGACGGCGCTGACGATCCGCTCGATGATCTGCAGCAGATGGCGGTCGTCGCGGAACACGACATCCGTCTCTTCGAGACGTCCCTCGCGCTCGATGTACACCTGATCGAACCGATTCACCAGAATGTCCGAAATGGACCGATCGGCGAGAAGGGCTTCGAGCGGCCCGAGTCCAAACAGCTCGTCAAGCACCTCGACGATCAGCGCTTCACGTTCGCTGAAGCTGAGCGGCATCCGCTCCTGTTCGCGCTCGAGGATGCCGACGATGAGGCTGCGCAGTTCGGGCTCCGCGTCTTCACGCGAAATGTTGGCGAGCTTGTCCAGCCGCAGACGGTTCAGCAGCTCGATGTGGACTCGCCCTTTCAGCTGCTGGTATTGAGGCGGCCGGGCCGCTGGTGGCGTGGGCGCAATAGTGAGCGTGGTAAGTACCATTCAGTCTCCCGTTACGAACGCGAATGCGTCAGACGTCCGAACAAACCGGTCGATCGTTCCTTTTCGCGCGCCGGCCGTACTCCGGCCAGCTGATACGCAAATCGTTTGAATGACGCTGACAGGTCGTTGTGGTTCTCGAGCGCAATCGGCCGGCCCTTGTTCAGCGCCTGCAGCGCGACCCGGTAATTGCTCGGGAACGTGTGCGCGACCGCACAACCGGCAGCCTTCTCGACGTCGGCCTGGCTGATGTCGGCGTCGCGGTCCGAGCGACTCAGGATGAGGCCGATCTTGTCGCGCCCGTAGCGACCCCGGAGGATGTTCGCCAGCCGGCCGGCGCTCTTCACCGTCGCCAGTTCCTGGTTCGCGACGACATAGATCGTGCTCAACTGGTCGAGCGCATCGAGAATCGACCGGTCCGAGCGCGAGACATCGATGACGGTGTGCTTGTACACCGTCGATGCAAACGCGATGACCTGCTTCATCCGCTGCGCGTCGAGGCCGTGGACCGGCGGCTGTTCCGGCGACGGCAGCAAGTCGGTCGAGGGCGCAATCTGCGTGACGAGATTGCTGAAATACACCGCGTCGAGCCGATGTGTGTTGTCAACTGCATCGACGATCGAGAAACGAGACTCGATTCCCGTGAGCAGCGAGGCGTCGCCGGCCGCGTTGTGCAGTTCCAACATCAGCGCCCGCTCGGGTTTGCTGACGCTTCCAAGCGAGGCGGCAACGTTGACCGCAATCGTTGTGGTCCCCACCCCACCTTTCGCGCCGATGAACCCATACACGCGTCCCGGCTCGGTCCGCGGGCGGCTGCCGGCAACGCGGTGAATCGCGGCCGCCAGCTCCTCATGATCGATCGGCTCGGCGACGACTTCATTGACGCCCGCGCGCATCGCTTCGAGCAGCAGCGTCGGATCGAGCGATTTCACCAGCAGCAGAATGGCCGTCGACGGGTGCTGCCGCCTGAGCGCCGCGACTGCCGGTGGCAATCCGTAGCCACTGCGCAAATCCAACAGCAGCACGTCGGGTTGCGCGGCGTTGGCGGATGCGAGGGCTGTGAGCTGCGCGACCTCGACGAGCGAGACCTGCATCGCCGCCGCGTGTAGCGACTGCTCGAGTTGGCGGTCCGACGTGCCGACGAAAGTGACGTTAAGCACTGCTAATTCCTACCGAACCAGACTGATGTACTCGAGGAACGAATTCGCCGCGGGCACCGCGCCTCCGTTGGCCGTGAACTCGGCGGGCAACCGCATGAGATGCACGACGACCGTTCCGTCGGAGACACGGAAACCATCGATGAACATACCAACCATGTTGATGAGCGTGATCGTCGAACTTCCGTTGTTCTGCGCCGAAATGTATTGGTCCGGGTCTACGATTGCTGCCGGCACGACTCGCGGACTCAGGGCATGAGCGCTGCCCATGACACACGTACACGAGTCCACCCAGTGGGCGCCCGGATCCTGGTTGTACAAGGAGTTTGCATCCTGCGCATACATACCGGAGTCGCACCCCGACATATCCGGTGGACCGCAACCGATAGCCTGAGCAGTCTTCTGGGTGCGGTTGCCTGGCACGTTCAGGATATCCAGGCTCTGACCGAGGGAAACGGTTTGGCTGACGCACCCGGTAATCGCGGCCTTGTAGTCGACGGTGTTACCGCCGCCGATCGGCGAGACCGGGACGAACCACCCGGCGATAAACGGATTGCTTGTACTACCGTTGGCACCATTCGGCGGCCTGTCGTTCTGCATTCCTGTGGTCAATGCCAGCTGTCTTCCAATGTCTCCCCCGGGCATGGGTAGCGCCTGGAAGCTCGTGCCCGGGCTTCCTGGATTGCCAAGTACCGGCCGTGTGTATGTGTCGAGCGGGGGCGGGGTGTTCAGGTCCGCCAGAGTGCTGCCGGTCGGCGAGTAATAGTGGTCGTACGTCGAGATTGGGGTATCCCCGTCCTCTCCTGTATGCCACATACGGTCGGAAGCAACTCCGGTGTTGAGCCTCTCGTCTTGCCATTTATCGAGGATACCGAAGGGCTTCAAACATCTCACAGCGTTCGCACCTCGGGCCTGCGCCGTCGCCGTCGCCCGGATTTGCTGCGAACTGATGCCGAAGACGTTGGCAAACCACGTAGGCATCCCGGTGCGGTACACATTGACCTGAGCGCACCCGCCAATCGTGTTGCATATGTCAGGCACCGGCTGCGGCACCCATGTCCCGTACGTCGCCGGATCGACGAACACTTCGACCGTCGTTGGCGCAGCGCCAAAGACAGTGTTGGTCGTCGCAGCTCTCGTTCCCGCGTTGTACGCCGGCCCCGTCGTGGAATAGTCCGTTGAATTGTCGAACGCCAGCGAGACGGCGGCCGCCAGCGCGCCCGCATCGGCCGCATTCTGTGCCTGACCTCGCGCGAGCCACAGCACTCCATAGTCGGTGACGAACATGCTCAGGCCCATCATGACGAACAGCAGCAGCGCGACATGAATGAGTGAGACGCCGCTTTCGGAGCGGAACCGCGCGAATCGTCGATCCTTTGCGAACGTAGAAGGTGTCGCCATATCTCTACACGCTGTTAGCGCGGCGGCGCGGGCGCGTCAGGTGCGTCAACGACACCGCCACCGCCCTGAATCTGCCCACCGATATCACCAGGCCTTGGGAGAAACCGCTGCTCCAGTGTCGGAAGCGGCGGGACTTCGTCGGGATTGAGCGGACGCACGAGCTGCGGCGTGATCAGCACCAGAAGCTCCGTCTGCTCCGCACGCTCACTCTTGGTCCGGAAAAGGTGTCCGATGATTGGCAGCCGCGCAAGTCCGGGAATTTCCTGAACGTCGTCCTGCGACAGGTTGTTGAGCAGGCCAGCCATCGCAAAGGTCTGGCCGTCGCGCAATTCGACTTCCGTTTCGCCGCGGCGGGTCGCCAGTGCGGGAATACGGAATCCCGCTATGAGAATGCCGTTCGGAAAATCGAGCGTGCTGACCTCGGGCCGGACGTGGAGCCGGATCGTATCGCCGGCAACCGTCGGCGTGAAATTCAGTCGAATCCCGTATTCCTTATACGTGACGCCGACCGATCCCGCGGTGCCCTGAACCGTGGGAACCGGAATTTCGCCGCCCGCCAGAAAGCTGGCCTCCTGTCCGTTGTAGGCAATCAGGTTCGGCTCCGCGAGGCTCTGAAACAATCCGCGGCCGCGCAACGCGCGAATGAGGGCGCCAAGGTCGTATTTCTGGTTGAAGAGAAAAATATTGAGAAAGTCGCCAAACGTGAACTCTCCCCTCGCACTCTGCACCTCAGCACCGAAACTGCTGCTCGCTTTCGTTGCCTCGAGGCTGCTGAAGTCCGGCGCGGTGAACTGGCCCGTGGTCACCCGTCCAATCGTGTTGTTGATGCCCGTCGGGCTCGTGAAGAGCGAGACGCCCACCTCGGTGAGCGCGCGCCGGCTCACTTCCGCGAAGCGAACTTTCAGCAGTACTTGCTGGCTTCCGGAGCCGCCCGGCAGCTGCAGCATATTCACAACCTTCGCTTTGCTCACAGTGACTGCGGCGATTTCTGCCGCGCGCAGTGCCACGTCGTTGCTCGACACACGACCCGACAGAATCACCGCGTCGCCGGTCGCGGTCACTCGGATGTCTTCGCCTGGAAACAGGGCCTGCAGCCGTTGCTCGAGCGTCGAAACCCCAGGCTCCACAACCAGGTCGTACTGACGACGCTCCGCAGCTCCCCAGATGATCAAGCTCACCGTTCCAGGCATCTTGCCGTCGATGAGAATTTCGCGCGGTTGAACGACGGTCGCATCCGAAATCGCCGGATCGGTCACCGCGACACGCGTGATGTCGAAGTCGGTCGTCAACACCGTCGAACGGCCGGCGGTCAATTGCACCTTCTCAATTGCAGGCGCGGGCGCCGGCGGCTGCTGCGCGGATGCTATCGACACTGCGCCGATCAGCACCACAAGGGCGCCGAACACATGAATGAGAGCGAAGCGAACGTGTCGAAGAAGACTCATCGTCTGTCCAACTCCTATCGCGCCACGTAGCCGCCGAGGAGGGTTTCCTCGCTACGCTTCGCGGCACGAATCGTTTCCACGGTGTAAGCCCTGACCACGGGCGGTGCGGGAGGTGGTGGCGGCGGCGCGGCCACCCGACGCAGGCCTGTGGGCGCAGGTTTGGGGGCTACGACTTCTTCCCCGGCAAATATGCTTGCCAGCCGGATCCCGCGCATGTCTCCGGCGGGGTCGCCGTCGAGCGGGTGCCGGAGCGTCAACATCAGTTCGCCCTGAGACTGCGCCAGCGCGACGCGATCGGCATCAAGGGGGTTGACCATCAACGTCACGACGGTGGACCGGATCGCGTTTGCATTGGCGCGCGCTTCGTCCTGGTCGTAGCGGGTTCCCGCGCTCAGCACCGTGACATTCTCGACGACGATGCGGGAAAACGGTTCGTTGACGAGGCTCTTGAGAATGACGACGATATCAACGCGACTGCCTGGCACGACGAACCCCGCAACGCCAATCACCTCGTTGACCCGGATTGAAATCGCGCGCATGCCCTTCGTGATTGCTGGAGACAACCCTGCGCCAGCCTCTTTGGGGGCGAGTTTGGTTTCGCTGATCGGTTCGTTTTCGACGACGCCAGTGATCAACCCGCGATCGACGACTTCCTCGAGCGTCGAGAATCCGCCCTGCAGCGGGGTCTGCGCAGGCCAATCCACCAGCTTGACGGCGTCACGCGTAATGAGCGTGCCGAGCGGCATCTGCTTGGCCGCAACCACAGCCTTCTTCGTTGGCAATTCGACGGGTTTCTCCACCGGGCGCGAAAGCGCTCGGAAGGTGCCGTAGCTCGCGACGGTGGCCGCGACAATCGCCACAGCGACAACGATGAAGGTTCGGGTCTGACGGTTCATGGTTACCTCACTTCGATCAAGAACAAGCGGCCGAGGGTACTTCGTTGCGCATACGAGCCGTGGCTCTCAGCGTTATCGTTGCAGGGAGCGACTGGCCAAAAAATTGAGTGACGCCGCGGACAAACGCCACCGGGTGCTGGTACTCCACGGTGACTCGGAAGACCTTGACGCAGAGTGCGGGAGGCCCGGCAACGATTTGGTCGGCAACAGACAGCCAGTCGCCTGGACACGTCCCACCTCCGCCACAGACCGTCGCGGACGCTGGACTCAGGCCACCCGCCGTCAAATACTGGTTGACTCGTGCGGTCACATTCGTCTGGGTCACGCTGGCATTGGCGGAGTAGGTCGGAAGGATCGCGATTCGAGCGCCTTCCCTGGCGGCATTGGTGACGACCTCGTACTGCTGAAATAGGAATCCGAACTCGATGATGCCCAGCACCACGAGGAGCAGCAGCGGAAGGGTCAACGCGAATTCGATGACCTCCGCGCCCGACTGCGCCCGTACGAATCGCCTGAGTAATCGCCTTAGTGACGCCATGCCGCCAACAACAACCCCGCAAAGATCGGCAGCGCGTAGGCCAGGCGCGGTCCGCTGCTGCCTTCGAGCGAGATGTCCTCCAATGGACGGATTCCGTTCGCCGTCCAGTGTTGAAGCAGAAACCAAATGTTGCGGAACGCCGTCCGCAGATACCCGCAATACGCCGCTACGACTACCGCCATCACGAAGCCTGCGACACCCGTGTACAGCGCCAGCCACATGGCGTTCATCGGGCCGAGCCAGGCGCCGAGCGCAGCGACGAGCTTGACGTCGCCAGCTCCGAGTCCGCGCAACGCAAACGGCAAGAACATGATCAGCGCTCCGACAAACCACCCGGCCGCCGCGAACATCAACCCACCGCCCTCAGGAGCCACTGCATGAAACAGCAGCGCGGCTCCTGCCGCGCCGAAGGTCAGCCAGTTCGGAATTCGCCGACTCTGAATATCAGTCACGCACGCGGCGCATCCGATCACGAGGGCGCAAACAGTACTAGTGGCCATCCTGCCTCATGGAACGACTGGGGCCGACGGCGTCCAGGCGTTGTAAGCCTCTCCGCCCCAGTACGAAAACGCATTGCCCATCTTCGGCGCGATCTGTGGCAGCACCAGAGCACCCGCGATACCGATGATCCCGGCCAGGAGCGCGTACTCAATCAGGTCCTGCCCGCGGTCGTCCACGAGCAGCCGCCGACACCACAGTGGTGCTGTCATGATGTCCAATCAAAAATGCGAAAAGAAGGGGGCGTTGTCGCCCCCCAAAAGGCTACGGCAATCTCGAATTCAGGGTGGAGTAGTAGCCTCCAACCTTGGGCCCAATCGCCTGGATAGCCGTAATCGCCGCCGCGGTAATGATACCGATCAACAGCCCGTACTCGATCAGGTCCTGACCTGACTCTTCACGCACAAAACGAGCAACCAATGCCTTCATCGAACGCTTCTCCTTGTTAAGACTGTTACGGTGACCGTCGCTCGCTTCACGCCTGGGCGCGAAGAGCGAGACTCTTCCATTCGAGCAATGCGACTGCCACAACATGACTTTGCGTTTTTCTGGCGTAAAGTTGGGCGTCCATCGTTCTTAGGTGCCGGTGCGGTGGCACCCAACCCGTATTAGTCGCCAAAGCTCGAACCTTTTCTCCCGCGCTACTGATCCCTCCCATTTTTTCTTCTGTTGTCATCACTTAGCCGACCTTTTGGAGTGGCGACGCTTCAACAAGGTTCTCAGCCGCCGCCACCATCGTCAGCACGTCTCCGACTCTCGCGTCGTCAACCGCCAGGGTCCCCGCAGGCAGCTCGATCACCGCGTACGCCCGGAACGACACGACCGCGCGTTCGGGCTGAACGTTGCGCCGGACCTTGACGACAACCCCATTCCGCCGCACGAACACCACGTCAATCGGGAACCGCATGAAGAACGTGTGAATCGCGTTTGATGGCGCGATCACCATCGCGGACCCCTCTTCAAACGAATCGCGTCCGAGAAGCCCTTTCCGGCGAGCATCGGAGTCAAATGCCGGAATCACCGATTGGGCGAGTAACCGGCCGGTCCGCGCGTTCCTCAACCCGTAGGAACGGTCCGCGAAGCGAATGAGGGGCAAAAGGAAATTGGTCATCAGAACTTCACGCCGACGGAAGCGCCAACCTGCGAAATATCGAACGACGGAGTCCCGCTGTGAAAAGCCTTTCTGTAGCGATACCCAAAGTCCACATACGCTCGCTTGATAACCGCGCCGACACCGGCCGCAACTTCGCCCATCGGGTGCGTAGTGTCGGTGTTGGTTGGATCGATGACGGCGTCGGGCGAACCAAACGATGCGAGGTACGCCTGGGTGATGTTCCCCCGGCTCTGCTCGCTAATGGTTCGACGCACGTTCAACGCGCCGAAGCCGCCGCCGACATAGGGGTAAACCGACGACGTCACGGGCATGAGGACCTTGGCTCCGAACGTAAATGAACGTGCCTTATCCCGCCCGTCGAACACCCAGGGACTACCTGTGAGCGCGGTCAAGGTGTTGCCCACCACCGTCAACTGATTCGCCGCGGCGTCGGACATGATGTTGTCGTAGTAGACGGCCGACATGTACGCCTGGATGTTGCGGGTCATGTTCTCGGCGATCTCCGCGCTCAGCGTCACGGCGGTCTCCGTGGTGCCGATCGAGGCGCCGCCGCCACCAATCAAATAGCCACGCAGAGGTCGGGGCGCCGGCCGCTGCTGCGCGAACGCAGGGGCGGCCACGAACAGCATGACGAGCAACGACGTCGTTTTGAACCAGCTCATGGATGTATGCGCTCCGAATCAGCGGCGAATCGCCGTAAATTCACTCTCAACGGTCATTCCGGCCACGGGGATTTCGGCTCTGGTGACCGGGTCAACGCCAAAGATGTTGTAGCTGGTCGTGATGGTGCCTCTCGCCGTGACGCCATTTTGCGTGGCGGTAAACGTTGAACCGACCGGCCGCAGGATTCGGGCCTGGCCGGTCGAGCACTGGAACAGAATCTCCGCATCACACGAGACGGCGCTCGCCGCGAACCCTGTGAACGATGCGCTCCCGTCATAGCGACACGTGAGACCGGTCGTCTCTGACCTGATCACCGCCGATACGTCGGTCGCGTCCTGCGTCAGTGTCACGGTCCCCTGATTGATCGTGGCGGTCGAGGCGCGGAGGTCAGCGCCTACGCATTCGCCGCCGCTGACCCGAAGCGGCACGGTTGCCCCGGACCACGTGCCCGCGAACTGACCCGTGATGAAAGGAGATTGACCGGGCGTCGGTGTGACCGGATTCTCGGCGCACCCTGCCACCGCGCACGCGACCACCAGAACCCCCGAGACGACGAACGCACGCTTCATCCAAAACCCTCCGCAACTCTCGACACACACCAAGGGTGTAATACGCCTTTGTAATCAGTTGGTGTTGGCCGTTGCGACCCTGCTTTGTGCAAGAGGTGTGCGCAACTCAACGGAGGCGAAATCTGCCGCCGGAGGCGGCAAAGTCAACCCAGAGGAAGACTGATGGCGGCGTTTCGCGGACTATTGTTCCCCTAACCGGATTTCCCTGGATGGATTTCGGGTGGTTAACACAAAACGCGGATGATGTCGGACCGGGTGATGATGAAGGTCTTCTCGGTCTTGAAGTCCCGCACCAGGACTGCCGGATTTTCCGGCGTAATCATCGTCGAAAGCAGCTGCACTGGCGTCGATATGTCCACAAACGGGAAGGCGGGCAGCATGATGGCTTCAACCGGCCGGTGCTTGATGTCGTGGTCCCGCATGACCTCGTTATACAGGTGCGATTCGTTCAACGAACCGATGACACGTCCGCCGCGCGTGACCGAGAGCTGGGAGAAATCGTGGTCGCTCATGACGCGAATGGCGTCTTCCACCGGCCGGGCCGCCTCGATTGAGTAGAGCTCCCCTGACACCCCGAGCGCGACGAGGTCGCGGGCCGTCATGCCGGTGACCTCGAGGAATCCCTTCGCCCGCATCCACTCGTCGTTGAACATCTTCGCGAGATACCGCGATCCGTGGTCGTGGAAGACGACCACGACAACGTCGTCTTTGGAGAAGTGGTCCTTGAGCTGAAGCAGGCCGGCCATGGCGGAGCCGGCCGAATTGCCCGCAAAGATCCCTTCCTCGCGCGTGATGCGACGCGTCATCATGGCCGCGTCCTTGTCGGTGACCTTCTCGAAGTGGTCGACGACGTTGAAGTCGACGTTGCGCGGCAGGAAGTCCTCGCCGATGCCCTCGGTGATGTAGGGATAAATCTCGTTCTTATCGAAAATGCCGGTCTCCTTGTACTTCTTGAACACGGAGCCGTAGGTATCGATACCCCACACCTTGATGCGCGGATTCATCTCCTTCAAATAGCGCCCTACACCGCTGATCGTGCCACCCGTCCCGACGCCACACACGAGGTGCGTGATCCTGCCGTCGGTCTGATCCCAGATCTCAGGGCCCGTCTCCTGATAGTGCGCAGCCGTGTTCGAGAGGTTGTCGTACTGGTTCGCCTTCCACGAATTCGGAATCTCGCGCTCGAGCCGCGACGAGACGGAGTAATAGGAGCGCGGGTCCTCCGGATCGACGTCGGTCGGACAGACGATTACTTCCGCGCCAAATGCCTTCAGCGCGTCCACCTTCTCCTTTGACTGCTTGTCCGTCGTCGTGAAGATGCACTTGTAGCCCTTGATGACGGCGGCGATGGCGAGCCCCATCCCCGTGTTGCCGGACGTCCCTTCGATGATCGTGCCGCCCGGCTTGAGCTTCCCCTCTCGCTCGGCGTCCTCGATCATCCGCACGGCCATACGGTCCTTGATCGAGTTGCCTGGATTGAACGTCTCGAGCTTGACGAGGACTTCGGCGTCGATCACGCCGCGCGTGATGTTGTGAATGCGCACCATCGGGGTGTTGCCGATGGCATCGAGGATGGTGTCGCAGATCTTTCGAACCGGAGGCGTCGCCACGTCTGAATCTTACGTCGGCTTCGAGCGCTAACTTCGACGCTCGTATTTCCAATTCCGGTACTTGCCGGACGCCATCCATTCGAGCGCCGTGGCCAGGCGACGCTGACGTGTCTCATCGGTCTTGGCGGAGACAATCCAATCGACATACTCGCGCTTGTGGCTTGGAGGAAACGCGTCGAACGCGGCGCGCGCCTTCGCGTTCTTTCTGAGCGCGCTGCTGAAATAGGTCGGGACTGTCAGTGGCTTCGCCGCGCGCTTTGCCGTCTTCTGTGTTGAGGCCGGCGCGCTCGTCGCCGCCTGTTTCACGATGGCAACCAGCTCGCGTCGCGGCGGCAGTCCTTCGACCGACGTGATGTTGCGGAACTGCTTCGCGTCGCCACTCGCCGGTTTCCGTCCAGTCCAGAACACCCAGGCGCAATGCCGCTTGAATGCCGCCGTCATGCAGAAGATGCCACGCTCGTCCACATAGGCCGGCACACCCCACTTGATCGTCTCGCGTACGGCCGGATGCCCTTTGTGGACGGCACTGCGAATCTGCTTGAGGATTGGCTTCGCGAACGGGTTCGCCGTGGCGATGTAGGCATCAACTCTCGGGTCTTTCGTCGCCATCAGCTGCTTGGGATTTGGGATTTCTAATGCGTCATCCCGTAGATGATGTAGTTCACGCCGAGCTCGTACGCGCCGCTCGTGACGTCCACCGGAAATCGCTCGTCGGCGGACCACTCCCAGTACTCAGCGATGTCGCAGTTGTGGTTTGCGAGCGCGAGCATGCGATCGTTGGGGTCGTCGTTGACGAAGAGCGCGCGATAGTCGGGTTCCACATCGACGCTCGGATGCGGCACGTCGAGCTTCTTGAGATCGAAGAGCGAGTGGAAGATCGGGTGCGAGACGTCGATCTTGATCCATCGTCGCTCGGGTAACGCCTTCGCCACCTGCGCCGCCATGTTGTCGAACTCGGGCTGATGCTCGAAGTCATCGAAAATGACGAGGCCGCCTTTGAGCAGATGCAGCCGCAGGTTCTGCGCCCCCTTGTCGCTGATGCGCCAGTAGCCGGGCTCTGAGACGTAGAGAATCGGATTGTCGAAGATGCGCGGATCCTCGAGGTCGAGAACGTTGGTCGAGACCGGGTTGACGCGCAACCGCGTCAGCGTGTCGAGCGCATCCGAAATATAGAAGTCGGCCGCCGGGTAATCATGATTCCACGAGCCTCCGCCGAAGAAGCCCCGGCCGCCATAGCGGATCCGCGTGAACACGAAGCGACCGTCGTAGGACGGATTGCCCATCTGCCGCGCCTGGCCGTCGGGCGTGCGGTAGATGGTCTGCCCGGCCGCCAGTGACGCGAAAACGATGAGCAGCAGGACGAGGACTGCGCGTCTCATCTCGCTCGTGCCTCAATGAGTCATGGCGTAGAGCAGAACGTTGAGGCCGACGGCGTAGCCCTCCGGTGAGAACTGATAGAAGAACCGTACGTCCTCACCTTCGCGCTCCCAGGCGTCGGCGATGTCGGTATCGTGCGTCATCAGGACAATCAAGTTGCCATGCTTGTCGTTGACGCCCTTGAAATCGGGAACGGCGCTCTCCTCGCCACGCTCTGACGTATCGCCGCCACTGCCGCGCCAGAACTGAATCGACGGAATCTGCGGCAGCTTCTTCACGTCGAGGAGCGTGCGAAACAACGGGTGGTCCAGTGTGACATCGACCAGCGGGTACTCGGTTGGCGGGAGCACCCGGTCCAGCTCGTGCAGCCACTGGTCCCACGCCGCATCGCCCCAGTAGTCGTCCACCCAGAGAAAGCCGCCCTTGAGCAGATAGCCGCGCAGCGCCTCGACCTCCGCGTCGGTCAGCTGCGCGGTGCCTCCGTCCTCGATGCTGATGTAGGCGCATTGATACAGGTCAGGATCGGTGAGCCGTACCACGAGGTGAATTGGTTCGCCAGTGGGATCCCTGCTCACCCGCATCTTCGTGAGCTCGCCAAGCCGCTTCGAGAAATTGCGTTCCGCGTCGGGATAGTCCGTCGACCATCCCTGCCCGCCCGCTTCTCGGCGGTTGCTCGTGTACATCACACGGCAGTAGTTGAACCCGTGGCCGAAGGTGTTTGCGTCCGCGAACCGCGGGCGTACGCGAAAGAATCCTCCAAACCCGCGACCGAACTGCGCGTACGCGCTTGCCGCGCACGCACACAGCACGATCACGACGAGGAGGATTCGTTTCAACTTACCGGGGAGTCTTACCGAGTGATCGGTAGTACTCCGCGACCATTTTCTTGAACTCGTCGGGCACTTCGTCGGACCCTGCGAGGACGACAGCCTCATCGGCCGATTCGACCTGTCGACGGAGACCGAACTCGAGACGTTTCAGGCCCTCGGTTGCAAAGCTCTGGAGACTCTGCAGCTCCTTCGCGTCTTTGTAAACGCGATCGTCTTCGAGCCGGCGGAGCGCCGCGAGAATCTGTTCCAGCTCCTTCGGATCGACGTTGAAGCCGCGCAGCATACCGCGCAGATCCTGTGCTTCGTTCGCCCACTGCCGCGCCTCGGCCCGCAGCTGCCGGATGTCTTCGTCAGAGAGCCGGCCCCAGTCACCGCCGTAGTAGGAACCATTCCACGGCAGGTTTCCGTAGCCATAGCCGCCGCCGTAGTTGTAGCCGCCGTTGAAACCGTTCTGGTTGCCAAAGCCGCCGTTGGCGCCGCCTGCCTGCGCGCCACCCTGCTGGCCCCCGCCCTGCTGTCCGCCGGCCTGCTGGCCACCCTGCTGTCCGCCTTGCTGACCCTGCCCGTTCTGACCCTGCTGGCCCTGCTGGCCCTGTCCGTTCTGGCCCTGCTGGCCTTGACCTTGTTGGCCCTGCTGGCCTTCCTGACCTTGCTGGTTCCCGGCCTGCTGACCGCGCTGGTTCGACTGACCCTGCTGCTGCCCGCCCTGCTGGTCACGCCCCTGCTGGTTGCGGCCGTTTGCCTGCGCGCGCTCGCGCGTCCGCTCCTGCAGCGACTCGAGCCCGCGCGCCAGACGCTGCGTGCGGCCAAGCGCCTGTTCGCCCTTGGAATCGGCGTTCTGCTGCTGTCCACTCTGCCCCAGCGAAGCCTGCGCTTCATCAAGCCGCTTCCGCAGCTGGTCGATGCCGCCGGCGATGTCGCTCTCGGTGGCTCGCAGCGTCTCCTGACCGTAGCCGCGGTTCACGAGCGCCTCTGAATAGCGGATCTTGTCGCGGAGACGGTTGTCGCGAATCGCACCCGCGGCTTCCGACAATTTCCTCGACGCCTGTCTCTCCTGTTGCGCCGCGTCGCGCGCCGCCGCATCGAGATCGCTCTCCAGCTCGCCGAGCTTCCGCTCGAGATCGTCCTTCTTCTCGTTGATACGCTGGGCCTGCTCACGCCGCTGCTGACCGTTGGCGGCCAGCCCGTTCACGCCGTTAGCAATGTCCTGCTGCTGACGCGCCAGTTCCTCGGCGCGCTGCTGTGCGTCGCGGATATCCCGCTGCGCGCGATCGCTCAGCGACCGTTCGAGCTTCCGCTGCGTTTCACGCAGACGATCGAGCGCCTGCTGTGCCTGCGAGGCGGAGCTCGCATTGCCGCCGGCCGCCGCCCGGCGCATGGCGTCCGCCGCTTCACGCATCTGCCGCGCGGAGTCGAGCAGGTCTGGGCGGTTCTCCTCGCGCGCGAGGCGCTCGAGCCGCCGCGCCGCTTCCTCCGCCTGCTCCGCGAGCGCACGCTGCTGTGCGCTGCCGCTCGGCGTGGATGACGCGCTTCCCTGCTGCAGCCGGCGCTCGCGTTCGGCTTCCTGCTCCTGCCGGCGCGCCAGCTCCTTCAGCTTCTCGAGCAATTCGTCAACCTGACGATCGCCGTTGGCCTGCATTTGACGGTCGGCGGTCTCATAGCGGCTCGCCATCTTGTCGAGCTCCTGCTCGAAGATGTCCGCCAGCTCTCGCTGCTGCGACGATCCGCCGCCACCACCGCCGCCGCCCTGCTGGACACTGACCTGCGTCTCGTATTCCTCTTCGGCCTTCTGCAGCAGCGTCAGCGCCTTGTTCTCGGACGCGAGCGCCTGATCCGGCGCCGTTGCGCTCAACTTCGATTCGGCTTCCTTCATCGCCGTCACGGCCTGCGGCAGCAAGTCCGCGATCTGCTTGAACTTCGGATCCTGCTGAATGAACTCGCTGTTCATCCGCGTCAGCAGCCCTTCCACCTGCTCGCGCAGCTTCTGCTGCGACAGACCAACCACGGTGGAGTTCTGACGGAACTTGTCCGTGGACACGGTCCGCTTGTCGCGCTGCACGTTGAACGTCGCGGAGATGATCTGCCGCTGCTGCTCAGAGAGCGCGTCAACCTGGTTCTGGCCGCCACCGCCTCCGCCGCCTCCGCCGCCCATCGACTGCGCCTGGCGGAACTTCTGATCGAAGGGACGCACGCGAACGAAGTACAGGTCGCTGCTCGCCTGCTGTGTGCCGCCCGCGCTGTTGTCCGTGGCGCGCGCGTAGTAGGAAACCGAATCGCCCGACTTGACGCCGAGTTCTTCGAGATAGAACGTATGACCCGCGCTGACCGCCGGGAGCCGCTTCGCGCCGTTGAACAGCGGCACGACCTTCTCGGCTCCGCCGTTAACGGAGTAGACCAGCTCCAGATTCTTGATGCCGTAGTCGTCATCGGCGGAGGCCTCGACGTAGACCTCTTCGATGGCTGACGCGGATGTGTCGCGACCCGGACGGGCGAACGACACCGTCGGAGCGCGATCCGTCAGGACGTCAATCGTGTACTGCGGAGAGGCAGTCACGCGCTCGCCGTTCGGCGCATCCAATTCGACGTGATACGAACCGTCCTGATCGGCCTTGAACGATGCGGTGAGCGTCCCGTCGGCTTCCACGGTCAGCGGCACCGTCACCTTGTCGTTCAACGCAAGCCGCCCGCCCTTGGTCTTCATCGTCGGCGTGATCGTGACCTTGACGTCGGTGCCGCGGAGAGTTGCGATGTCGCCGCCGTCTTCAATCTTTTCCGGTTCGAGACCCGTATACGCGGGGAACTTGTATTCGAGCGCCAGCTTGTCGACGTACGGGACGTCGACGACCTTCAGCGTGTAGGTACTCGACTTCACACCATCGGCATCGATGAAGTACTCCGTCGCCGTCTTCACACCAAAGATGATTCCCTCGAAAACGCCCTTGTCGTTGAGGACGAGCGGCAGCTTCTCGTAGGTCTGCGATGTCGGATCGCGGCGGAACATCACGACGGCGTTCTGCGCGCTGAAGCCGGCGAGCTTCGCGTTGATGGTCTGATCGGCGCCTTTCGGTACCGACACGTTTCCGGGAGTCACCGTAATCTTGTACGGCGTGGCCGCTTCGATGCTCTGCATGACGACCATCGCCGACAACGCATGACGGAAGAACGCCGGCCCGAGCAGCACCGCCAGGATTGCAGCAGTCACGACACCGGCGAAGATGGCGCCGTTGGCGCGCAGCGGACCGTGCTCGGCACGACGAGCGGTGTCGGCCTCGGAACACTTCTCGACGGCCTGCGCGACGAGCTTCTCGACCAACGCGCTCGATTCCCAGTGCCGCCCCGCGCGGCTGGATTCGACCGCGCTGATGAGCATCGTCTGGAGCGACGGCTCTTTCTCTTCGAGGTAGAGCGCGACCTGATCGTCGGAAACGCGGCGCCGGAGCGGCTTGACGATGAAGAAGTAGATCGACCCGACAATGGACGCTGCCAGGACGAGGCGCGAGAACAGGATCGACGCAGGAGTGAACCGCGACCACTGCATCAGATAGGCGAGCGCGAAGAACACCCCGACGTTCATTGCGATAAGGCGCACCGATCCTTTGACGGCGAGCCGCGCACGCCAGCGCGCCCGCACGTAGCGGATGATGCCGAGGAGGTCATTCGGGGGCGTGGACGCGCTTTTCAGAAAGTCGAGCATTGTGTCTCTCCGCCGGGTCCGGAAGAACCCAGCCTACCTTCACACCAGAATACGCCTGAATCAGCCCTGCCCTTACGTCCGTGACAGCCAGTTGGAGAACAAGGTGTCGACGCCGAGCAACAGGATTCCGGTCGCCAGCATGTACCACCAGAGCCGCTGCGCTCGTTCCTGCGCCTCAGGCGTCAACGGCACGTCTGCCTCGGCCTGCTGCGCATTTTGTCCCGCACCGCCCGTTGCGGCGGTCACGATGTCAGCCGGGTCGACCGGTGTCAGTTCCGACTCGGCGGGATCGATGTTGCTGGCCACCACCGTGACATCCGAGTTCGCCTTCTGGCCGCGAATTTCGTAGAAGCCCTGCTCGGTGAGCTCGAGCACCTGTGCGGACGACCCTTCGTCTTCGAGCGGGAGCCGCTTGCCCGACGGCGTCAGCGCCAGTCGGCCGGTCGCTTGTGCCTTTGCACTCGACGCGTCCGGATCGAAGACCTGGCCGATCGTGAGCCACGGCGTCGGCTCGGTGTAATTGGCCAGATGCACCATCGAACGATGAATGAACGGAAGGAACACGGGCTTGAGCGGCAGATCGCTCCACGAGAGATCGAGTGTGGACGCCCACAGCATGACGTGTCCGCTGCCGACCTTGCGTTCAACGAGAGCGGGCGTGCCGGCGTCGAAGCGCGCCAGCACCTGCGTGTTCGGCGCGGCGGCGACGGACCGATACGCGTAGAAGCGCGCGGTGGAGAAATCGCCGCTGCGCGGCGCGCGGAACACTTCGAACACTGGATGGCCGTACTCGAGCGCGCCGACGCGCGCCGACTCGCCGCGTGATTTATCGATCGGCTGCGATAATGAGGCCGGAAGAATGTCGGCCTCCTGCGGCCACGTGGCACGTGGCCCCGCGGCGATGAAGACACCGCCGCCATCCTGGACGAACCGCTGCAGCCGCCGGCCGAGCCCCACATTGACATCGACGTCGTTGAGGAGCACCACCGACGCACGCCGCAGGTCTTCGTCCGACACCGCCGCCGGCTGGCGGCTGAGGATGTCGAACTTCGGCGCGTCGCCGATACCGAGCGCACGCATCAGGTACAACCCCGCGCCCGCCCGGTTGCCGCTGTCGACGACGACAATGCGTACCGGAGCGGACGGCGAGATCACCAGGTTGAATACGTTGTCGGTTGCGAGCGCGTCGTTGCCGGCCCGTACCGTCACACGCATGTTCTTCGACGGCACGGTGAACGGCTGGAACGCCACCGACGCCGATCCTTCTGGCGCGATGTTGAGCGGCAAGGTTTGAATCGCGCGACCGCCGATTTCGAGCGTCAGCGAATCACCCGTCACCGGCGCAACCGTCCGGTTCGCCACCGCGGCGGTGACCGTCACGCGCTCCTGATCGGAGAACGTCGAGCGCGAGAGGGCGGCAGACGTCACGCTCGCATTGGGTTTGTCCGCCGGGCCGCCGATCGTCACGGGCGTCAGCGTGCTGCCCGACGGCAGTCGCGCTCCTTCTTCACCACGCCAGCCGCTGCGCTGGAAGTCACTGATGAGAATCGCTTCCTTGCGCGGCAGCGGCGACTCGGCGAGGATGCTGCCCGCCACCTTCAGCGCTGGACCGAATCGGGTGGCTGCCGCCGTCGGCGTCGCGCCGTCCATCGACGCAATCAGCCGATCCTTTTCGCCCGTCGAACGGAGCGCGATGTCGGCGCCGGAGGAAAAGAGGACCACGGACGCCCGGTCCGACGGGCCAAGCCGGTTGATGGCGTCGCGAGCGGCTGCCTTCGCGCGATCCCATCGATCCGCGTACGCCATGCTGTAGCTCTGGTCGAGGAGCACGACGACTTCACGGGCCGTGGCGCCAATCGCGGTCGCCGCATTCGGCCGCCAGAGGAACGGACGAGCGAACGCCGCGACAATGAGCATCAGCGCCGCCAGACGCACGCAGAGGAGCGCGATGTCACGAAGCTTCCGGCGCCGGACGGTCTGATACGGAATCCGCCGCACGAACATCAGCGACGGGAACTGCTGGACCATCTTCTTCTCGCGCTGGGTCAGATGAATCAACACAGGTATCGCGAGAGCGGCAAGCCCAACGAAGAAGAGAGGTGCTAAGAAAGCCATCGTTATCTAACTTTCATCATTCTTGCTCTCGCCGACAAATAGCTGTACAGCGCGTGGTCGAGCGGCTTCGACGTATTGAGCACCGTGTAGTCGATCCGGTTCGCCGAGAAACGCTGTTGCAGCGCGTCCAGGTGCGCACGCACGAGCGACTGATACTCCTTGCGGAATGCATCGGGGACCACCGGCATCTGCTCGCCCGATTCGATGTCCTCGAACGCCGATGCATCGGTGAAGCCGAAGTCCAGCTCGGACTTGTCGAGTACGTGAAACACGATTAAGTCGTTGCCGCGGAACCGCAGCGGCGAGACGGCGTCGAGCACCGCATCCGGCTCTTCATAGAAGTCCGAGAGGATGACGAGCACGCCGCGCCGTCCAAAGTGCTCCGCCATCTTCTGAAACGGCGCCTTGAGACTGCCCGGCCGCCCCGCCTGCACCTTGTCGAGCGTGTGCAGCACGACCTCCATGTGCTTGGCGGAGGACGGGACGAACTCCACGACGTCGTTGTCGAAGGTCACCAGACCGACACGGTCGCGCTGATGGTGAACGAGGTTCGTGAGACAGGCGGTCAGAATGCGCGCGTAATCCAGCTTCGTGATGCCGGTTGTGCCGAAGTTCATCGACTTCGACACGTCGAGCAGCACCGAGAAATTCGAGTTCGACTCCGCTTCGTATTCCTTGACGTAGTACCGATCGGTTCGCGCCCACAACTTCCAGTCCACGCGCCGGATGTCGTCGCCCGGGACGTAGCCGCGGTGCTCGGCGAAGTCCACCGACGCACCGAAGTACGGCGCCTTATGCATACCGTTGATGAACCCGTCGACGACGGCACGCGACACGAGCTCCAGGTTTCCGATCCGCGCGAGGACCGCGGGATCCATGAAGCGCGCGCCGGGAATGGCGCTCTGCGAATGACCTGCTGCGACGCTCATGTGACTCCTGGGCCGGCTGCAGCCGGCCCCTACCCAATTACATCCCTGACCGCGGCATCGGAACCGTCTCGAGCAAGCGGTCCGTAATCTGATCCGTCGTGACGCCTTCCGATTGCGCGTGGAAGTTCGTGATGATGCGGTGACGCAATACCGGATGGGCGAGCGCGCGAATGTCATCGAAGCTGACGTGATAGCGACCGCTCGTCAGCGCGCGCGCCTTGCCGCCGAGCACCAGATACTGCGCGGCGCGGACGCTGGCGCCAAACGCCACCCACTTGTTGATGAAATCAATCGACTCCTTCGCGCGTGGACGTGTCGCGCGGACGATGTCGAGCGCGTGCCGCATCACGGGCTCTGACACGGGCACCTTGCGCACCAACTCCTTGAACTGGATCAGATCGTCACCGCTGACCGGCCGTTCGAGCTGCGGGTTCTGAATCGCCGTCGTCGTCCGTACGACGTCGATCTCCTCGTCGTACGGCGGGTGCTCGATGATGATGTGGTACATGAACCGATCGAGCTGCGCTTCGGGGAGCGGATACGTGCCTTCCAGCTCGATCGGGTTCTGCGTCGCGAAGACGTAGAACGGTTCGTCGAGCTTGTACGTGCGTCCCTGAATCGTGACGCGGTGCTCCTGCATCGCCTCGAGCAGCGCCGACTGCGTCTTCGGCGGCGTGCGGTTGATTTCGTCGGCCAGCACGATGTTGGCAAAGATCGGTCCGGGCGCGAACACCATCTGCCGGCGGCCGGTCGCCTGATCCTCCTGCACCAGGTCGGTGCCGGTGATGTCGGACGGCATCAAGTCGGGTGTGAACTGAATACGCGAGAACTTCAGGTGCAGCACCTGCGCCATCGTGTGAATTAACAGCGTCTTGGCGAGCCCCGGCGCACCGACGATCAAGCTGTTCCCGCCGACGAAGAGCGTGTTCAGGACCTGGTTGATGACGTCTTCCTGTCCGATGATGACCTTGCGCAGCTCGCGGATGATCTGCTCGCGGCCCGCCTTCATCTTGTCCGCAAGCTTGATGTCGTCCGGCGAATCGAGATCGACGACGTCGCTGGTTATGTACGGGTTCATCGTTACGCGATCACTCATTTGGCACCTTCGAGGCTTCTAATCTCACGGGTCTTCAGCGCAAGATCGGTCACGAGTTTTTCGAGCTCACTCTGATACTTCGCCGGGTCCATGCTTTCCTTCAGCAGCCGCAGCGACTCGACCCGGTGCTCCAGTTCGCGCTGCTCGAGGACCAGCGCGCGAAGCTTCGGGTCGCTTGGCAGCGCCGCCGCGTCGGCCGCCGATCCGATGGCCAGCAGCGACGCCACTTTGCCGTCGGGCCCGTTGGTGGACGGATCAGCGCTCCCCGTTTTGTCGCCGTTGTCGTCGAGTAGCGCGTGCTCGGTGGACAGCAGCCCTTCCTTCTCGTAGGCGCGTTGGACCGCCGCTTTCGCAAACTGGAACGCTTCGAGCATCGACACGCGCCGGTTCTTGTCTGCGTCGGCCTCGTCACCGGTCAGGGCGTCGACAAAGTAGCCGCCGAAGAGCGTCGAGAAGTTCTCCGAGCCATTCCGCGTCGCCGTGATGATCGCGCGACCGGGAGCGGACAGCTCGTTGAGGAACGGGCCGCTCGCGCTCGTCGTGTCGACGAAGACGATCTGTTTGGTCGGCAGCTTTCTGAACTGCGTATTGAAGTCCGCCGCCGAGATGTCGGGACCGGGCAGGTTGAATTTCGCGGTCTTGCCGTCGTAGCTGCCATGACCGATCAGGACGACATACACCGCATCCTCTGGCGTCGCCTGTTTGGCGAAACGGTCGAATGTCTTGCTGATTTCCTCAACCGTCGCTTTCCCTGTGACGTTCTTGTCGCCTTCCTGCGTCTGATCGACAAGGTAGACCACGTGGTCCGCGGGGACGCCCAGGCGGGCAGCCGACTCCGCCAGCTCGCCGCCCCACTTGTGGAACAGCTCGCCGTGCTCGGGATCGCCTGCGAGGCCTACGAGGACGAGAAGAAATGCATGCAGCATCAGGACAACCCCACCGCGCGGCGATAACCCCACTCGGCGCAGACGAGGCCCACCAGCATGATCAGAATGATGGGCATGTTCCAGAGCTCACGTTCTTCGACCGATGTCACACCGCGTCCCGCGTAGCTGACGTCCTCCGGAAGGCCGGTGACGTTGGCCGGCGTATAGAAGCGTCCGCCTGTCTCCTCCGCGATGCGCCGCAGCGGCGCCTCGTGCATCGTCGGATCGAAGTACTCGCCGTCGCCCGCGCCGGCGCGCACATACGCGCTGTTGGTGCCAATCGGCTTGCCAGCACGATCAGCATCAATTGCGATTTCGTACGCACCGGGGACAGTGCTCACGAACGTGCCTCGATACTGGCCGTCGCGCTCGCCGGTCCACTGCAAGGGAACATCGAGCGTCGAGCCGCCTGGGCGGGTGACACGCGCCATCACATGCGCGTCATTGATATCGAGCCACGTCGGATCGACAACCGACGCCTCGATATTCACCGCTTCGCCCGGTTCGACGCGGTCGACGGTGGTGCGTGCTTCGACCGGAGCAGGAACATCGGCCACGAGCCACCGCAGCATCTGCCGCCAGAGGTTCTCGTGGGTCATGTCCTCGAGCGGGATGCTGGCGTGCATCTGCCACTCCCACGAATCCTGCGGCAGAAACGCGATGCTCTTGCCGCGTCCGTACGGCTGCCACACGAGCGCGGGATCGGTGCGACCGCGTTCGTCGGTGCCATTGAGGAGCACCGTCGCCGCGGGTTTGAGCGGGAGCGGCGCGTTGATCATCGTGACCTGCGGCAGGTCGGGCCAGCGCTTCGCCGACGCCTCTTCGCTGCCCGCAATCTGCGTCACGGCGTGTGCTTCCCCGGCGCGAGTCGGCATCACCTTGAGGCGCGCGAAGGTTGTCGGCTCACCGGCGCGGCTGCGCGCATCAATAAGGAGTGGCAGGGCATCGGCTACCGGCGTGCCGCCGTAGCCGCCCTCGGCAAACGATCGTGCGCCGCCGAGCATCAGCAGGCCGCCACCGCGACGATCGACGAAGTCGGCGATCATCTGCAGCTGATCGGCGCTGAACGCCGCCGCCTCGATGCTGCCAAGGATCAGACCCTTGAAAGCGAACAGCTCGTCACGCGTCTTCGGGAAGCCGCCGAGCAGTTCATCAGGCGTATCGACGTCAAGACGCAGGAACTTGTTGTCCGCCGTCCGCTGGAGCGTGACGATCTGCAGGTTCTTGTCGTCGGCCACGGCGCGCCGGATGAACTTCATCTCGGAGCGCGGCTCGCCTTCGAAGTACAGAATCTTTTCCCGCACATCACGGACGTCCACGAGCGAATCGCGCTGGTTGTTCTGCGTCACGACCTCGCCCTGCTGTGGCGCCACCTTGAAGGTGAACACCCGCGGACCCGGTTCGGTCGCCGTCGCCCGGATGCGAACTGCCGCTGGACTCCCGTCCACCGGCAGCTGGACCTTCTGTGAACCAACGATGCGGCCGTCGTCTTCGACGTCCAGTGTGACCGTCTGCCCCGAGTAGCCGGTCTCCGTGATCACCGCATCGACGAGCAGCGAGGCGCCCTTCAACACCGTTCGCGGTGTGCTGACGCGATCAATCTGAATATCCCTCGGGAGCTTGGCGCTGCCGACGCCGACCGTGAAGACCGGCAGCTTTTCCGCCTTGAGGCTCAGTAACGTGTTGGTCAGCGAGGCTTCACTGGTATCCGCCCCATCGCTGACGAGCACGACACCCGCGACCGGCAGCCCCGCCAGTTCCTCGCGGACACCGTCGAGCGCCGCGCCAATCTTGGTCTGCGATCCACCGAAGGAGAGATCCTTGACGGAGTTGACGCGCGCGGCGGTGGATGAGAACCGGAACGTCCGGACCAGAAACCGCTCGGAAAGCGACTTGAGGAGCGGGCTGGTATTGGCGGCGAGCTGCTGCCGGAGGAACTCGGCTCGCGGCTGGTTGTTGTCCCAGTCGCCGATCTGCATGCTGCGCGAATCGTCCATCAGCACCGCGACGACGTTCTGCTGGGGAATGGCCGCCTTCACGATGAGCGTCGGCCGGAACAGGCAGAAGACGACGAGCGCCAGCGCAACCATTCGGAGCGCCGTCAGCACCACCCTGTCGCGTGGCCGGCCGTTTACGCCGACGGTGCGGTAGGTGAAGATGGCGGCCCCCATAATGAGCGCGGCGATGCCGGCAGCCACAAACGAGGCCGTGGTGAGGTCGAAGCGGAAGTCGCCCTGCTGGAAAACTACGGGGCGATACGAGAAGAGTGCCTGAAAGACCTTTTCGAACACGGCAACTCCTACCTACCAATGAGACGGGGCGATCATAGTTTCAAAGACGTCCGGCGGGAAGTGTCGGTTCTTGACCAAGGTCCCGAATCCCGGGGACTTACCTACTGGGTCATCGCATACAGCAACACGTTAATCCCAAGCGCATATCCCGGGGGTGAAAAAAGCCGGGAATAGTCGCTGGACTCCCGCTCCCGCTCGAACGAATCGCCGACATCTGTATTGTGCGTCATGAGGACCATGATCCGGCGGTGCTGATCGCGGATCGCCCGGACGTGGACCTGCGCGCTGTCTTCCTCCCGTTCTGACGTTTTCCCGTTGTTCTTGAGCCAGAAGGTGACGTTTGTGATCTGCGGGACCCTTTCCAGGTCGAACATCTCCCGCATGATCGGGTCGGCGGCCGACACGTCCTCGATGGGGTACGCCTCCGGAGGGAACACCTTACTGATCTCCTGCTCCCACTGAGTCCACGCCTCGCTCCCCCAGAAGTCGTCCACCCAAAGGAACCCGCCTTTGAGGAGGTACTCCCGTAGAGGCGGCACCTCTACATCCTTGATGCCAATGGTCCCGACATCGGATGCAATTAGAAACGGGCAGTCGTAGAGCTTCGCGTCGGTAAGCTTGACGACCCACGTGTTAGGGCGTTTCTGCTCTTCGTCGTAGCTGATGGAAGTTTTCGTCAGCTGCGCGAAGCGAATGAGGAGGTTGATCTCGCTGTAGGGATAGTCGGTTTTCCACCCGCTGCCGTCACGTTCCGACCGGACGCTCGCGTACTGGAGCCGGCAGATGGTGAAGTCGCGGTCCGGCCATTCGGCGGGGGGAAACCGTGCGCGTGTGAAGCCCTCCGGGTCGGTCTTGAAGAGATCTGTCTGCGCCTTCGGCGCCCCGCCCCCGAGCTGCGCAAACGCGTACGGTCCGGTCGCGGCCAACGCCGCGGCCGCCAGCACCACGAGGGCATTATGTCTGGCCATTCCGGAACAGGCGCGCGGAAACGGCAATTATCGCAGAGGGGACCCAGATCCATCCCGCCTCACTGGCGAGGACCCGCAGGCCTCGCGGCGAGAAGAATCCCACGCCGATCGGCGACACCTGAATCGGGCGCCACGGAAAGAAATAGCGCTGGTCGCTGAACGGCGCGAAGAATCCGATGCCGCGCCCGCCATTGGTGAGGGCGTCCAATAATCCGTGAGAGGCGGTCACAGCCGTGAACCACAAGAACAGCGCGAGTCGGTGGGAGTCGGATCCGGATCGGTGCAAGTCGGATCCGGGTCGGTGCCGAAGGTGCCAAGTGGCGCCGGCGCCGGTGAGGGCGGCGAAGAAGAGGGAGTGCGTGAAGCCGCGGTGGCCGAACATGTCACCGTACGGGATGCCGAACGCGAAGGCGATGACGTCGGCGTCCGGCAACATTGAGCAGACCGCCGTCCACGTCCAGAAGCGTGCCGGCAATCGGTGCCCCCACCATCGCGCCGCGGCGCTGGCGGCCAGGGCATGACTAAAAATGGTTGGCATACGCCGGTCGGTGCGAGGTGGATCCGGGTCGGTGCAAGGTGGATCCGAGTCGGTGCAAGGTGGATCCAGGTCGGTGCAAGGTGAATCCAGGTCGGTGCAAGGTGGATCCGAGTCGGTGCAAGGTGGATCCGGGTCGATGCAAGCTGAATCCAGGTCGGTGCAAAAGGTGCGCGGATTGCGGGGCGCTGACGTCGCGGATCTTGCTCGGTTTCGTCGTCGCCGACTCGAATCCTGAGGAAATCGAGGAGGCACAGAGGGTGCTCTTCCACAGAACATGCGTGGAGCGAGACGCTACCAGGATCTGATTGTCTGGCAACTCGCCGATCAAATACGGATCCTGGTGCTCAAGTTGACGGAGCAACAGAGCTTCGCGCGCGATCTCAAACTTCGATCGCAAACGGAAGATGCAGCGAATTCGGTGTGCCGCAACATCGCTGAAGGATTCGCGTGCAAGCACAAGGAGTTCGCGCGGTTCCTCGAGATCTCGCGCCGATCGTTGAACGAGTTGGGCGATTCGTTTCGCGCCGCGCAGCTGAAAAGATACGTCACCGCGCATGAGTACGAACCAATCTGGCGACTCACTCACCGGCTGTATCCAGCATTCGCGAGATTGATCCGCTATCTCCAAACGACGCCCGATCCGGATTTTTCAATGCGACGGCCTGTCCCACAACGCACCGAGCACATTCGCACCGACTCGAAGCCTCATCGCACCGACCCGAAAGGTGCTTGCACCGACTCAAAGCCCCATCGCACCGACCCGAAAGGTGCTTGCACCGACTCGAAG
>Ga0207701_10000082_pt1 | contig 82678 bp, 64 predicted proteins | sample KBSSwiSSwithPhiX_FD_184294 | JGI IMG/M metagenome (GOLD analysis project Ga0207701, IMG submission 184294) | Switchgrass rhizosphere bulk soil microbial communities from Kellogg Biological Station, Michigan, USA, with PhiX - S5 (SPAdes) (version 2) | ecosystem: Environmental > Terrestrial >...
AGAGTTCGACGTTCGAATGGTTCGATGGTTCGACGGGTTCGATGGTTCGACGGGTTCGATGGTTCGACGGGTTCGATGGTTCGACGGGTTCGGGAGTTCGACGGGTTCGGGAGTTCGACGGGTTTGCCGGATTTGCCGGGTTTGCCGGGTTTGCCGGGCTTGCCGGGTTCGAGATGTCGCTGCTCGTAGCAATTCTGAACCCGTCGAACCCGTAGAACCGGTCAGCGTCAGCTCCGTAGAACGCGCACCTGTCGAACCCTCGAACCCGTCGAACCCGTAGAACCCTTCTAGCTCACTGCGCCATGCGTCCCGACCACGCCGGCGGTGTGCGCCGCCCGGCGCGGCATCAGGGCCCGGACGATCGCCATGACCGCGAGGGCAAGGCCGAAGGTGCAGACGATCGTCGCGCCCGTCGGCAGATCCAGCTGCAGTGATAGCCACACGCCCAATCCCGATACGACGGTGCCCATCGTCCACCCGATCGCCAGGCGCGGGCCGATGTTCTCGGCGAACAGCATCGCCGCGACCGACGGGACGATCAGGTAACAGAACACCAGCAGCACCCCGGCAATCGCCACCGAGGAGGTCACGACGAACCCGAACGAGGCGTAGAACAGGAAGTCCCACAGCCGGACGTTGAGGCCGCTGGCTTCGGCGTTCTCGTGGCTCATCGAGATCGCCAGGAACGGCTTGCGGAAGATGTAGTGGAACAGCCCGATCGCGCCGTAGAGCAGCGCCGTCTTGGTGACCTCGTGCCAGGACACCGCGAGGATGTTGCCGACCAGCATGTCCTTCAGGTGCTCGGACTCCGAAGTTGCCTTGCTCATCGCCAGGATGGCCGCCGCAGACGCGACCGCATAGCAGATGCCGATAATGGCTTCCTGGGGGATGCGGGCGTGACGGACGCGGATGGTCGCGAAGATCGCCGCGCCGATGAAGGTGAACGCCAGGCTGATCCAGTAGACGAACGGCGCGTGCGGATCGCCATTCGAATACGGCAGCAGCAGCGCGATGGTCGCGCCAAGCGCGGCGATCTGGGCGAGCGAGAGGTCGACGAAGATGACCCCCCGTTCGACGACGTGGACGCCGAGGTAGGAATGGATGCCCGTCAGGATGAGGCTCGCGACGAATGGCGCCGCGAGGAACTCGAGTACGGTCATGTTCATGGCTGACCTCCTGCGCCCTTGATCGCCGCCACGAGCATGTTCACGTCGGTGTCGAACAGCTTGAAGTAGTCGGTCGCGGCCGGTACGCCACCGACCGACGGCGGCATGACCAGCACCTTGGCTCCGGTCGCCGCGGCGATCGAGTTGGGCGTTTTGGTGTCGAAGTACGGCTCGACGATGATCACCTTGACGTTCTGGGCTTTGATCGCCTGGATGACGTCGAGGGTGTGCTGCGGCGTCGGCGGGATGCCCGGCTTCGGCTCGACGTAGCCGATCACGTCAAGGCCGAACGCATCGGCGAAGTTGGCCCACGAGCGGTGGTAGGTCACCACCTTGACCTTGTTGTAGGGTGCCATTGCCGCCTTCCAGCGTGCCTGCGCCTCGGTCAGCCGCTTCTCGAAGTCCGCCTCACGCTGGGCGAAGTAGCTGGCGTTCTTGCTGTCCATCTGCGAGAACTTTTCCAGTATCGCCTTGGCAATGCGCCGGCCGTTCTCGGGATCGAGCCAGTAATGGGGGTTGCCCATGGGATGGACGTCGCCCATCGCGCGGGTGATCTGTCCGGTCGGAAGCTCGAGGATCTTCGCAGTCTGGGACGCATCGAGATACCCGGGCCCGCCCGGCTGGATCTTGCTGTTGCGGCTCTGGGTGATCAGGACCGGCAGCCAACCAATTTCCAGCTCGCGACCGACCACGATCAAGAGATCGGCCTTGTTCAACTTCAGCACGAAACTCGGCTTGGCCTCGACGAAGTGCGGATCCTGGTAGCCGCGCGCGAGCGATTCGACCTTGATCTTGTCGCCTCCCACCTCCTGCGCCAACGAGGCCAGATCTTCAGTGGCGGTGATGACATTGAGCTGAGCGAAGGCGGAGGTGGCGTTCGCGCTGAGCGCGGCGCCCAGCAACACGGCAATCGACAAATATCTCTTCACGATGGATCCTCCGGATCAGAAGGCGTGCGCGCCGTGCGCACCAATCGAAAACAGGAACTGGAAGAGGAACTCGTTGGCGGTCACGCCTTCCGCGTATCGCGTGCGGCGGTATTGCCCGCGGATCTGGCTGAACTCGCTGGGCCAGTAGGTCAGCAGCGCCGACCCGCTTTGGTCCTGAAGCGATGCATCGGCGCCGCGCTCCGACCAGTCGTAGCGGCCGCCGGCAAACCACCGCCGTCCCAGCTGGTATTCGCCGCTCGCATACATCCCGAACGCGGAGGCGTTGGCGACGGGTTGCTGACGGTCGCTCCAGAACAGCTCGGTGCGCCCGATGATCCGGTGATAAATCGCCCGGCGCAGCGGGCGGTAGCGCACCGTCGCATCGACCGAGAACAGGCCGGTCGAGAAGTCGGGTCCTGCGTCGTTGTGGCCGCGCGCGTAGGACACGCCGAGATCGAGGTTGGTGCCTTCCGTCAGGTCGCGATAGCCACGCAACCGCCCGACGTAGCTCAAATCGCTGCGCTCGTGCGCCTGGAACAGCCCGGCGTTCCCCTGGTAGACCTCACCCGTGGCCTCGAGGAAAAACAGCGGGTTGATCAGCAGCTTCGACACGGACACGCCCGAGTCTGAGATCCCTTCCTCGCTCCCCAACAGGTTCTTCAGCACCAGCGGCTCGTCGACCCACGGCAACACGTGCGCGTGCATCGTGTTGACCTTCCCGATCTGCTCGCGGAACTTGCCGACCTTGGCCAGCAGCCCCCACGGCAACGAAGTCATCGTCAGGAACCCCTCTTCCACCTCGACCCCTTCCGGCGAGAACGAGAAGAAGAAATCCGCTCGGGCGTAGGGATCGACGATCGCCTGGAAGCTTGCTTCGGACTCGCCCATCTCGAGCGGCGCGCGGGTATCGATGTCGTTCTTGCCTGCCGCACCGGTGAAGTTGCCGATGACCGCGATGTCAGGATTGAAGACCTTCGATAGCGCCGACGTGTTGCTGTAGACCGGCAGCGCCCCCTCCGGACCACCCGCACCGGCCGCACCCTGCGGCACCGTTTGACTCGGGGTGGCCGTCGGCGGCTGCCCCGCCGGCGGCGGTGCCTCGGCTGGTGCGGGTACCGGCGGCTGCCCGGCGGGTGGTGGAGGTTCGGGTGGGGCGGGGACCGGCGGCGCCGGCGCTGGGGGCGGTGGCGGCGCAGGCGCGGCGGCCGGAGCGGCGCCGCCCTGCAGTTGCGCCAGCCTCGCTTCGAGCGCACTCAGTCGGGCGCCGTAAGTGTCGCGCACCGACTCGAACTCCTGCCGCAGCCGGTCCAGTTCGACGCGGATCTGCTGCGCGGCCGCGTCCTGCGCGGCGGCCTGAACCGGGGCCGCCGTCTCTGCGGCGACCGGACCGGCCGGCGTCTGGGCTTGGACGACTTGGGCAGCCAGCACAAGCGCGGCGCCCGCTGCGGCAACACACGTGCGCTGCCAGAAGAGTGACGCGACGGACACGAGGTCCCCTCCTTTCGTACGAACACACGGACCGGCGACGGGTTCCGTCGTCGGCGCCTCTTAGATGAATTGAGGACGGTGCGTCAGACGAGAGGCGGGGCGCGGCCGGACGCCGAGGGCAGCGAGAGCGAGTCAATCCGCTGTTCCGGCTCGAGTGCCGGAAGACCCGCCCCGTCGAGGCGCGTGCGCCCCAGACCGGATGCGTCTGAGGCGAGATCGCCGGCCGCCCCGATGACGCAACTGGTGCAGTGGGTGGTGGATTTGAAGTGGCAGGCGATGTCGTGATGGGCGAACGGCAGCAATGCCGCAGCCGCGATGTACAGCCCAAGCAGGACCCGCAGGCGCAGGGTCCGTGGCGCGCGACGAACACGCTGCCTAGGTGATACCACTGCCTTGATTATATGGGACCGCGCAACTGGAGGGGCAACGAAGCTCAGCTCGACCGCACGTTATACTGACCCGAATGTTCCCCGTGAGCGACGTCATTCCGTCGCGCACCACGCCGTACGTCACGATCGGCCTCATCGCTCTCAACAGCCTCGCGTTCCTCCTCGAACTGACCATGAGCAACCGCGAGTTGCAGCGGTTTCTCATGATTTACGGCGCGGTGCCCGCCTATCTCTCAGTGTCCTCGATCGTCACCAGCATGTTCCTGCACAGCGGGTGGCTGCATTTCGGGGGCAACATGCTGTACCTGTGGATTTTCGGGGACAACGTCGAGGACCGCTTCGGGCACGGCCGGTTCCTCGCCTTTTATCTGTTCTGCGGCGCGATCGCGGTGTTCGGGCAGGTCGCGGTTCACCCCGCCTCGCTCGTCCCGATGATCGGCGCGAGCGGCGCGATAGCCGGAGTGATGGGCGCGTACTTCGTGCTGTACCCCCACTCCCGGGTCCTGACCGCGGTGTTCATCATCTTCTTCATCGACCTGATCGAGATCCCGGCAGTCTTCTTCCTCGGGATCTGGTTCCTCATGCAGCTGTTCAGCGGGGTGGGATCGATCGGCGCGTCCGCCGCAGGCGGCGGCGTCGCGTTCTGGGCGCATGTGTCCGGCTTCGTCACCGGCCTGACCTTCGGGCTGTTCCGCCGGTGGCGCGACGCGATGCGGCCCGGCTACTGGTAGCGCGACCCGATCAGAGCGAGCCGCGTCGATCGCGGATCTCGCGCTGGACCTTCGCGAGCGCGACCATGATCCGCTCGAACTCCTGCTGATACTCCGCTGGCGTCAGGAACTGCTTCCGTATGCGCAAGTCCTCGACCTCGCGTTCGAGTCCGGCGCGGCGCTGGAGCAGCTGCACCAGCACATCATCCGTCGGCGGCGCACCAGGATCAGGAACGTCCAGATAGATCGTGCTGGCAATCGTGCCGTCGTCGCTCGAGCCGCCCGGCTCGTGGCCGACGCCATCTCCGGAATCATCGAGCAGCGCACGTTCGGTGGCGAGCTGCCCCTGGCGCTGGTAATAGCGGTTGACGGCGGACGCTGCCGCTCCGAACGCTTCCCAGATCGAGATGCGGCCGTTCTTGTCGATGTCGCTCGAGGGATCCTCTAAGGCGTGGATGAAGAACTGGGGAAAGACGGTGTCGTAGCGCTGTGCCGGGTTGTCGGTCGCCGAGATCACGATCCGGCGCGGGCCGGCAAGCTTCTGCAGGAACGGAAACCCCGCCGACGCGGTGTTGACGATCACCACGCGTCCGGGCAGACCATCGAGCAGCGCCGCCCACTCGGCGGATTCGAGATCGGGCCCGACGAGGTTGAACTTGGCGTCGGTGCCGTCGAACGTGCCGTGGCCGATGAGCACGATGAAGAGGAGATCGCGCGCCGTCATCCTGGCGCGCACGGTGCTGATGCTGCGGCGCACGTTCGCGGCGGTCGACTGACCTGCCGCGCTTCCCTCTTCCTCGAGGACCGTCACGTTGGCTGGCGCGAATTTCATCCGCTCGCGAAGGATCCGCGCGAGGTCGTCGGCCCACACGCCGTACTGCTCGGCGTACGCCGGGCCGCCGCTGGCCCCGGACACGACGAGCGCGTAGCGCTCCTGCGCGCCGGCGCGGGCTGCCCCGAGCAGCGACACCGCGGCAATCGTCAAGGCGACGATGCGCGTCATCGAAGCCCCCATTGGCGCCGCAGCACCCACTCCGCCGTCAGCAGCAGCACGATGGCCGCAAAGGACCATCCGGTGTTCCACAAATCGCGGGTGGCGGCCAGCGCCGCCGCGGGGAGCCGCGAGCGCAGGCTGTCGGCAAGGGCCGGGACGTCGCTCTCGCCGAGCACGCGTCCGCCGGATGCCTGGGCGACGCGCTGAAGCAGCGGCATGTTCAGGCGGGGATCGGTCATCTCGAAATCCGCGCCACCGACCAGGAGCGAGCCCGTCGCGCTGCCGACCAGCGTGCCGCCACGCCGCGCCTCGGCGGTCACGCGATACACGCCCGACGCCGCCGGGCGGAATGTCGCTTCGACGGGAGCCTCAGCGTCGCCGCGCGAACGGGCCGCCCTGACCTGCTCCATCCGCCCGTCGGGCGCCGAAATACGCACGTCGACCTCGGCGTCGCTGATCGGTTCGAAGCTGGCGGTGCGGACCAGCACCTTCAGTGGGATCGTGTCGCCGGCTGACGCGTCGGCGGGGAGCGTCAGCTGGACAGGATCGCCGGCCGGCAGCGCCAGCCATCGCACCGCCTGACGCCAGAACGTCTCGTAGGTGCGATCGGACGACGGCAGGTGCATACGCCACCGCCACGACGCCTCGCCGGTGAAGATCATCGTCCGTCCCAGACCGAAGCGCTGGACCGCCACCAGCGCGCGCGCGGTCCCGCCAGCACTGTCCGCCAGCGCGAGCACGCTCGCTCCCGGCCGTGGACCGCCGATCTGCGCCACCGTCGCCAGCGGGGGCACCTGCGACCAGCGGGCCCGGCTCGCCTCCGGATCGTCGGCGATCTGCATGACCGGGTGGACCGCGCCCTCGCTGGTCAGCGTGACGCGATTCACGCCGGCGCCGTTGGCTGACGCGATCGCGCCGCCATCGCGGCCACTGAGCTGGAGCGGCAACGCGTCCTCGAGAGCGCTCCCCAACAATCCCTGGCGCGCGAACGAAGCAGCCCCGAGGACCAGCAGGCCGCCGCCACGTCGCGAGACGAACTGTCGCGTCGCCTCGACCTGCGCGTTCGTCAGCATCGACGCGTCGACGTTCGCGAGCACGATTGCATCGTACGCGGCGAGTGCGTCCGCGCGCTCGGGAAACCCGGACACCAGCGCGTCCGCGCGTGACTGCGCGGCCTGGACGTAATACGTGTTCGCGCCGTGATCGTCCTTCCCTTTCCGGATCGAGGCGTCCACCGCCAGACCCTGATCGGCGGTCAAGGCACGCATCAGGAACCCGTGCTCGAAGCCGGGCGCCCCCTCGATCAGCAGGATCCGCCGGGGACGGGATGGCCCCGGCACGAGCACGCTGCGGGTGTTGTTCTCCGGGACAGGATCGCCGGCACCGGTCGGGATCTCCACCGTGTAGACGGTCGGCGATCCGGCAGGCGGCGAGGCGCGAAAAACATGGCGCACCGGGGTGTCCGGAGCGCTCGCGTTCACCCGCGCGGTCTGGATCACGCGACCATTCTCCAGGAGCCGCAGATCGATCGCCCCCCTCTCCCCGCTGTGCGATACCGCCGCCACCCCGATGTCCACCCGCGCATCGTCCAGGACCGCCTCGGCCGCCGTGACGCTGAGCACTTCCTGATCCCCTGGGACGTTCGCCGCGCCGAGTCCGATCGGGAACACGGCGACCCCCGTTTCGGCGGCGGTGTGTTCCGCGGCGGCGCTGGTGTCCCCGCCATCCGACAGCAGCACGACGCCGGCCAGCACTTGACCGCGGTATCGCTCGCGCAGCGCTTCGAGCGCCGCGCGCAGGTCGCTGCGCCGGGCCGTGGCGGATAGTTGATCGACCGGCTTGGGCTCGAGTGATTCACCGAATCCCAGGGTCTCGATCCGGAATCGGTCCTCGAGACCGGGGACGAGCCGGTCGGCCACAATCCGCCGCGCGGCGTCGATCCGACTGCCGCCCATGTCGTGGATTCCCATACTCCGCGAGGTATCCACCAGGATCGCCACGACAGCGTCCCGTCCACTCGCGTCGACGACGTGAGCGACTGGGCGCATGAGGAAGAGGACAATGGCGAGGAGCGTGACGAACCGGAGGAGCGAGAGCGTGGTGCGCCGCGCGATGGACGCGGCTAGACGACGGTAGGCCTGCCAGGCGAGCGCGGCCGCCGCGCAGATCGCCGGCACGAGCACCCACCAGGGGAGAGGGTTGGCGAACGTCACGCGCGTGTTCCGAGCGCGTGACTCGGGGCGAAAATCCCGGAGCGCGGCGCCCGGGTGCCAAGGCGCGAGGAGTGCGCAAATCGAGCATTTGTAAACGACGAGCAACGCCGGCACTCGGGATGCCCCGCCCGGGAGTTATGCCGCGAATCGCGCGGTCGGGACACTACTTCTTCGTCCGGGCGAGCGACTCGTAGTAACGGGCGATGAGCCGGTCGTACGCGTCGGCCCCGCGATCGCTGCCTCCCGCACTCAGGCGATCCTCGGCGAGCTTGCGGGCGAGCCGCTGCGAAACCGATGTCTCGTAGCGCTCGAGGGCGAGATTGACGTCCTTGCGCAGCGAGTCCCAGCTGGAGGTGTCCTGCTTGTAGGCCTGGTTACCCGGCGCCGACAGGCTGAACACCTGCTCCTCTGGTGTCGCGCCGCCGCGGTCATCGTTCGGGGGCCGGCCACCCTGTGCCGGCTGACCGAGGCTGTCGCGAGCGCGCGCCAGCTCGCGCGCATATTGCTCGCGCAGCTGCTGCAGCGACGGAGAGGTGGAACCCGGCCCACCCGCCTGCGGCGCACCAGCCGCGGCCGGGCCCTGTCGTCCCCCATTCTGCGCCGTGCGCTCGGCGGCCTCGGCTCGACGGATCTGCTCGGCGAGCTGGTCGAGGCGATCGCGCAAGGCGCGCGTCTCATCGAGCTGCTGCGAGAGCCGCCGCGCGTCAGCGCCCGGCCGCTCGCCGAGGCCGGACACCGCCTTGTCGAGGGCCCGCGCCAGTTCCTTTTCCGCGGCCGCCTGCTCGCGACCGCCACCGCTCCCCTGCCGCACCGCCGTGGCCGAGGCGCGCATTCGCTCCGCGATGCGCTGCTTTCGCAAATCGGCCGCCGCATCCGCCGCGGCACGAGCATCGTCGCCTGACCCGGCAGCCTGAGCCTTGCCGGCGCTGCCAGCCGAACGGGCCGCCCGTTCGAGCGCGTCCACGCGATCGGCCAGTTGCTCCTTCTGCTCCGCCAGACGCCGGCGGGCATCCGCGGCCGCGGTGTCACCCGCGCCGGTCTGCGACAGTCGATCGGCCTCGGACGCGATGCGCCGCTGGTTGTCGACCAGCTGCTGCGCCTCGATGCGCAAGTCGCCATTGGCGCGCTCGCGCCCCGCCGCCGACCCGCTGCGCAGCCGCTGTTCCATTTCGCGCAACTGGTCGGCCGCACGCGCGCCGCGGGCCGCCGCGGACGATGGGTCCTGACGCTGCAGGTCGGATGTGGATCCGCGCATCTCCTGCGCCGCCTCGTGCATCGCCGCGCCAGATGGAGCGCTGCTGCCCGGCGGAGAGCTCGCGCCGCGGGCGCCGGCGCTTTGCGGCTCTCCACCCTGTCGCCCCGTAGAGCCCCCGCGCGACTGCCCGGACGTCTCGAGCTGCCGCCCGACCTGCTCCACTTGTTGCCGGAGCTCCTCCTGCTCGCGCGCGAGTTTGTCGAGCTGCCGCTTGCGCTCCTCGGCGGACACGTTGGCCTGCGCCAGCTCGCGTTCGCGAGCGCTGAGATCCTCCTGCCGCTTCGCGAGATCGCGGATGCGATCGAGTGCGCTATCACCCGCGGGGCGATCAGCATCCGGACGCTGATCGATCTGTGAGCGAGTCTCGTAGTTGTTGCGCTGCTGACGCTGGAGTTCCTTGTCGAACAGCGCCGACAGGTCCTGCCCTTGGCGCCCGCCACCGTTGCCCGACCCGCTCGCCTGCTGCTGCGCAACCTGCCGCCGGTGAATCTCCGACTGCGCCTGCAAGAGGCCCTGCAAGGCGGCCATCTCGTGCGGGATGGCTTCCTTGGTCTTCTCGAGCCCGAGCTGCTGGGCTGCGAGGCCCATCGACGTGACCGCCACGCCCACCGCGTCCGCGCCGGCCGGCCGGCGCCGCCCGGGGTTGAAGCCGCCGATCTGCTGCGGCACCTGGAAGGTCGACGGCCGCCCCGACTCGCGAATCATCTTGGCAACGCGGTCGCGCAGCTCGGTCTGCGCCTGCGAGACCGCCTTGACGTCCGCCGACGACCGCCCCGCCGTCGAGCGGCGCTCGATGTTCCACGTCGCGTTGATGATCTCCTTCTGCGCCGCGATCAGCGTCTCGAGCTGCGGATCGCCCGAGCCGGCCATCGCCTGGCTCTCCGCCGACACGAATTCCTCGTTGAACGGGCGGACCTCGAGGAAAAACATGTCGCTCTTCGTCTCGGTCGGCCGCTTGCCTCGCGCGACGTCGCGGGCGCGCGCGTAGTACGTGATCACGTCACCCGCCTGGACGTGCAGATCCTCGACCGGCAGTAGATGCCCGCCGATCTTCGCGACCGCCGTTCCCGACACCTTGTTGAACGGTGTCGTGTGCTCGGGCTGACCGGCCACTGCGTAGACCAGATCGAACGAGCCGATGCCGTAGTCGTCGTCGGCCCGCGCCTCGATCGCGACCTCCTCGAGCGGGGTGATCTGCTGGTCGCCGCTCGGGCGCAGGATGCGCACCTCCGGGGGACGGTCGTCCATCACGCGGATGAAGTATTCCGTTTCACCCCCACCGCGCAGGCCATCCGCATCTGCCAGTTGCAGGCGATACGCATCGTCCTTCGTGACGACCAGGTCGGTCTCGAACACCGTCGCGCCGACCTGCCGCAGCGGCGCCGGCGTGGCACGCTCTCCGTGCGCCATCACGCCGGTCGTCGCTGGGCGATCGGTGTGCACGCGGAGCCGTACGCGCGTCCCGGCCGGCGCGTACACATCGCCGCTGTCCTGCTCGTCTCGGGGGGCCAGGCCGGTGAACGTCGGATACTCGTAGTGCGCGTCGATCCGTTTCACCTTCGGCGCAACCAGCGCCGACACCGTGAACCGGCGTGAGGCCTGCGGCTCGGCCACGATCTGATACACGAACGAACGATCGACCGCCTCGATGGGGATCGTAAAGCCGTCTCCATCAGCCTTCATGGGCAGTTCGCGGCGGTCGTCCCCGGCAGACAGCACCAGCGTCGGCGCGACCCGGGTGACCACCCGGTCCCGGAGCCGAACCACCGCGCGAATCTTCAGCGGTTTTCCCAGCGGCACGCGCGCGTCGCCGGGCGACACCTCGATCCGGACCGACTGCGGGGCCCATGCGAGCCACGCGGCCTCCCCGGCTGAGACGAACAGCGGCAGCGCCAGAACGACGGCCAGGGTCAGCGCGACGAGCCCTGCGCCGGCCGTCATCACGGCGCGCCGGAGGGGTGCCGGTCGCACGATCGTTGACGGCAACAAGCCGCGAAGCCTGCCCGCGGCGGCGAGCGCGAGCTGCGAATCGAACGCGCTGGCCTGCCGATGCGTGGAGTGCAGCGACGCGGCCGTCACGAGCGAATCGTCGAGCGACTCGAGATCCGGATCCGCCGCCACCCGTTCTTCGATGAAGCGCGCGACGCGGACATCGTCAGGCCGGCGCGGCAGGCGCCAGCAGGCAGCCGCCACGAGCGCCAGCCCGAGCAGGATGGACGACGAGGCGAGGAAGATCAGGGCCCGGCCGTGCGGCTGGAGGGCGCGGTCGGCGAGGACCGCGGCGGCGAGCAGAAGTGCGGCGGCGAGAGTCGCGGCACCGACGGTCCGAGCGACCGTACAGAGCTGCCAGCGGCGCCGGACGGCGCCGATGAACGTCGAGAGCTCGTGCTGCGGGTCCGACATCACGGGTCTTCCGTCAGGATGAGGATCGGGACGCCCGTCCGATGACCGACTCGGCGGCCAGCACGACCAGCATCAGGACCAGGCCGTACTGCCAATAGCTCTGGCGCGCTTCGGTCAGCTGAGCCCGGATGCGGGCGGCCCGGGACGGTGCGGCGTCCACTCGTTGGAGCATATCCGTAAAATCCTGGGGCGTGATCCGGGACAGAGACGACTCTCTGGTATCGACGTTGAGCACGACCTGGCGGCCGTCCGGCAGCACGTGCACACCCGGGGTCGACGGCACGTCGGCAGGTGCCTCGCCGATCGTCCGCTCGCGGGCCGCTGCCGTCGCGCGCGCCGCGTAGCGGACCGACTCGACCACGAACGGGACGAACGCCGGGTGGAGCGGAAAATCGTTCCAGCGCCGATCGAGGTCCGACGCGAAGCACAAGACCCGGCCGTCACCCTCGCGCCGCTCCATGAGCGCCGGCGCGCCGTCGGTGAACGAGGCCGCGATCTCCCAGCCCGCCGCCGGCAGGCGCCACGCGCGGGTGAACGCCACCTGACCGAGATTGGCGGTCAGCGATCCGAACGGGCGGAAAATCGGATGCCGCAGGTCGGTCACCGCCAGAATGCGAGGGCGCTCCTCGGTAGGGATGACTGTTGTCGTGCCGAGAATGCCCGCCAGGACAGTGGCATCGACATCCGGTCCCGCGGCCACGATCAGTCCGCCGCCCTTGCGCACGAACGCCAGCAAGGCGTCGCGTGCACCACGATCGAGCTGGCGCGTCGACAACAACACCACGGCCGCCGCGCCGCTCAGCAGGCTCGGCCGCTCCTTCGTGAACCGTGCGCCATCCACGAACACCGGCTCGAGCGCCGGCAGCTCGGACGACGCGGCATCGAGTGCGCGATCGAGATAGAGACCCGCCGAGCCTCCCGCACTCGGCCCCTCTCCCGTGCCGCCCCTGACGACGATCACTCTCGTTCGCGCGGCAGAACCGAGGAGCACGGTCCGTTGGTTGTCGGCGGGCATCCCTTGCGGGTCGTCGATCGAGGCGACCAGCGTGCCGGCCGCCGGCGGTTTATAGGGGATGACGACATCCCGGCTCGTATCGGGCGCGAGCGCCACCGATTCTGATGCCACCTCGCGGCCGTCCAGCGTCAGGCGCGCGGCGCCCCGGTACGGCGCGCGTCCCTCGTTTCGAATCGTCACGACCACCGTCGCCGGCTGCGGCCGAACCTCGCTGACGGCGATATTGCCGGCCGGCGCGCCGACATCCTTAACCGCGATGTCCAGATTGCTGGCCAGCGTCGCCCGCTCCTCTCCCTCCCAGCCGGCCCGCTGCAGGTCGGTGACGATCGTGACCTGTCCCGGGTCGCCTCCCGCCAGCTCCGCGGCGCGGGCGAGCGCCGGGCCGTAACGCGTCGCCCCGAAGCCGACCGTGAGCCGGTCAATCGCGTCACGCGCATCCGCCGCGCTGCCGGGCGGAGCTGACACGTCGGCCCGCTCGTCGAAGGCGATCACCGCAACCCGCGCCGAGCCTGCCTCGTCCACCGCCGTTCGCGCGAGCTGCCGCGCGCGATCGAACGCCCCGGGCGCGCCGAGGCTGAACGAACGATCGACGGCGACAATCGCGATCCGGGACGGTGGTGTGGCGCCAGCCCGGTATGGCCGGGCGAATGCCGCCGCCAGCAGCAGCAACGACGCGATCCGGGCGGCCAGGAGCAGCAGATCGCGCAGGCGGCGCCGTTTCGAACGCTCAATCGGCGTCTTGTGCAGGAGATGGACCGCGCTGAACGGCACCTCCGGCGCCACGTCGCGCCGCAACAAGTGCAGCACGATCGGCACGGCCATGGCGAGACCGCCGATCAGGAATGCAGGGAACAGGAACGACATGGCCGGTCCATGCCGCTCACGTGCGGCGGCTGCGCGCCGACAGGTAGGCGAGCAGCGCGAAATCCAGCGGCTTCGAGGTATCGATCGTGACGAAATCGATGCCGTGACCGCGTAGTTCGCGATCGTATCGCGCCGTCAGCGCCGCCAGCTCACGCAGGTACGACGCGCGGATCGAGGCGCCATCCGCCGTGAGCTCGGTGGCGGTTTCCAGATCGCGGAAGCGCCGGGCCCCGGTGAACGGGAACGTCAGCTCGTGCGGATCGAGCACCTGAAACACGATCACATCACAGCGCCGGGCTTTCAAGTGGCGGAGGCCGCTGATCACCGGTTCGGGATCGTGGAGCAAGTCAGAGATCAGCACGACCAGGCTGCGCTTGAGCACGGAGGCGGCGAGCTGGCGCAGGGGACGCCCGAGGTCCGACTGTTCTCCGGGCTCCAGCCGTTCCAACGCCAGCAACAGCGCGTGTAGATGCCCGGGCCGCGCTCCGGGCGGCAGCCGCGACACGATACGGTGATCGAAGGCCATCAGGCCGGTCGCATCTCGCTGGCGATTCATCAGGAACGCCAGCGAGGCCGCAAGCACCGCCCCGTAATCCTTCTTGCTCATCGGGGCCGCGCCGCGATAACCCATCGAGGCGCTGACATCGAGCAACAGGTGGCACTCGAGGTTCGTTTCCTCCTCGAACTTCTTGACGTAGTGCCGATCGCTGCGGGCGTAGACCTTCCAGTCCAGCGTCGACAGATCGTCGCCCGGCAGGTATTGGCGATACTCCGCGAACTCGACGCTGAAACCTTTGTACGGGCTGCGATGAAGGCCCGACAGGAAGCCTTCGACCACCGTCCGCGCCTTCAACTCCATCGTCCCCAGCCTGGTCAGGACCGCGGGGTCGAGGAAGCGTACGTCGCGTGGCGTGGAGGCGGCCATCGCTACATGCCGCTGCGCGGGACGGGCACGGCCTCGAGCAGCCGGTCGACGATCTGATCGGCCGTCACGCGCTCGGACTCGGCATAGAAGTTGGGGATGATGCGGTGGCGGAGGACGGGCCTGGCCAGCGCCTGGATGTCGGCGATCGAGACGTGATAGCGGCCGTGCAGCAGGGCCCGTGCCTTGCCGGCGAGAATCAGCGCCTGCGAAGCACGCAGCCCGGCGCCCCACTTGACCCATTCGCGCACGAATGCGTGATCGGCCTGGCGGCCGGGCCGCGACGAATCGACCAGCCGCACCGCGTATCGCGCGATTTCGTCCGCCACCGCGACCTGCCGCACCAGGTGCTGGATCTCGACGATCGCCGCGCCGCTCAACACCTGCGACGGCGGCTCGGTGGCGACCCCGGTCGTTCGCGTCACGACCCGGACCTCCTCGTCCTCCGCCAGGTACGTCATCACGATGTTGAACATGAAGCGATCGAGCTGCGCCTCGGGCAGCGGATACGTGCCTTCGAGCTCGATCGGGTTCTGCGTCGCGAGGACGAAGAACGGCTGATCGAGGGGATACGTGCGGCCCGCGGCGGTAACGTGGTACTCCTGCATCGCCTCGAGCAACGCCGCCTGCGTCTTCGGCGGGGTGCGGTTGATCTCGTCGGCGAGGATGATCTGCGCGAAGATCGGCCCGGGCACGAAGCGCAGGACGCGATGGCCGCCCTCGTCGTCCAGCACCTCGGTCCCGGTGATGTCGGCCGGCATCAGATCCGGGGTGAACTGAATGCGCTTGAACGAGAGATCGAGGATCTGCGCGACCGTCTTGATCAGCAGTGTCTTGGCCAGTCCGGGCACGCCGGTGATCAGGCAGTGCCCACCGGTGAACACGGCCATCAAGACCTGATCGATCACCTCGTCCTGCCCGACCACCACTTTTCGGATCTCGGCCAGGATGCGGGCGCGGTGTTCGGCGACGCGGGCGGCGGCGTCGGTGATGTCGGGCTCTGAAGTGCGGGTCATCAGGATCAGTGGGTCAGCGCGTAGATGATCTCATTGATCTCCATCCGGTAGGCCTGGGCGGTGAACTTGACGTAGCCCGGGTACTCGGACGCGTTCGACCATTCCCAGCCGTCGCCCATGTCAACATTCCAGTTGATCAGCACCATCGCCCGCCCGGCGTCGTCTTCAATCGCGCGCAAGTGCGCGGTGAAACCGCCTTTTTCCCAGGTGCGGCCCTGGAGGAACGAGCCCAGCCCCGGCGTCTGCGGGAAGGACGAGAACTCGTAGAAGCAGTGAAAGATCGGGTGCTCGGGTGGCAGGTCGATGATCTTGCGATCCGGGAAGACACGCTTCAACTCCTGCTCGACGTTGGACCACTCGATCGGGCCGTGGAAGTCATCGAAGGTCAGCGTGCCGCCGCGCAACAGGAACTCGCGCAGGATCGGCACTTCCGTCTCACGCAGCCGCAGGTTCCCGCCCTCGACGATGTAGATCCACGGGTAGTTCCAGAGATTGGGATCTTCGAGGCGAAGCACGACCGGGTCGTGGACCTGGATCGAAGTGACAGTCCTCACGCGCCTCGACAGGTTCTGATCGGCGGCTGGGAAATCGATCGTCCAGGGCTCGTCGAAGATGTCGTAGCGACGGCCCGGCGGGAGTGTCCACGCGTCGTAGCGGATGCGGGCGAAGGTCCACTCGAGGCTGGCGAAGCGCGGATCGGGCGGCTGGACGTCCTGGCCATCGACGCGCCGGCTCGCGATTGTTGCCAGCGCGAGGATCGCGACAATCCCGACGCCGGCCGCAGCGAGGACCGGGCGGAGGGCGCGCGGGCGCGTCGCGGGCCCTCGCTCGATCATTGACCGCTCTTGCCCTCGACGGACTTGAGCAGGAGATCCTGCGCACGCTCGAAGCTCGGCGCGATCTCGAGAGCCGCCAAGGCTTCCCGCTTTGCCTCGGCCGGCTTCGCGGCGAGCAGATACGCGTCGGCGAGATCGCAGTGGGCCGAGGCCTTGTCCGCCGCGCCGGTCACCAGCGCCGCCTTGAACTCGCGGAGCGCGAGGGTCGCGTCCTTCCGCTTGAGCGCAATGCGCCCGAGGCCCGTGTGCGATTCCGCGTCGAACGGGTCGAGCGCGACGACCCGCTCGCGAGCCAGCGTGCTGGCCTCTTCGTCACCGGCCTTCTCCGCCAGCGTCGCCAGTTGCCGGGCGGCAGCGACGTCCGTGTGATCGTTCGCGAGGAAGAGACGGTATTCGGCGATCGCCCGGGTCGTGTCGCCGAGCTTCTCGGCCAGCCGAGCCATCACCGCGTGGGGGCTCTCCTCGCCGATCGCCACCGGGATCAACGCGGCGGCTTTCTCCAACGGCTCGAACGCTGCCTTATCCCCCTGCTCGGCCAGTGCCAGGCCGTAGGCCATCTGCGCGCGATAGCTGCCGGGCATGGTCCCGGCGGCGAGCCGCAACGCGTTGACGTCGCGCTCGCGCCCCTGCGGCTGGTCGCGGAGCGCGGCGCGGATCGATGAGAACCGCGCGTCAAGGGAGGCGTCGAACGTGGTCTGCAGCTGATCGATGGTGATGCCGAGACCCTTCTGGATCGCCGCATCGCCTTCCGTTCCGTCGCCATAGGTCAGCAGCAGCTGCCGGAGCGCCGCCTCGCCCTTCGATTTCACGATGTGATCGACCAGGAGTGACGCTTCGAAATAGGCGAGCGCGATCGTCTCGGCCTTGGTGAAGCCGGAGTTCAGATCCTTGAGTTTCAGGACCTTCCCCTGCTCCATCGCGATCGCGAACGGGACCTCCATCTCGCGGCCCCACTCGGGACGCGCCTGCCCCTCCTCGTAGACCGACACCCCTTCCGTGAGCCATCGAGGGACGCGCTGCTTGGACATCTGCAGCGTGATGACGTGGGTCAGCTCGTGCCACAGCGTTTCCTGCCAGGAAAACGTGCCAGGCTCGCGGGCCTTTGGCGAGTCGATGCTGACCACCCGGCCGAAGCACGCGCCCAGCGCGCCAATCAGCCCGGGCAGGCCGAGATTGCGGACCGCGAAGTCGTCATGGTGCGGGAAGATCTCGACCAGGATCGGCCCCTTGGGCGTGAACTGATACTTTGCCGACAATTTCTTCAGCGCGTCCTGCGCCAGCGGGATGGCGTACTCGCGCATCACCGCCGTCTCTTCGGGACTGAACTTGAACGTGACGTCCGCGTCCTGCACGACGTCGAACTTGTTGAGGCTGTCGAGCAGGTCGAGCAGGTTCTTGGTGATCTTGTCGAACCCGTTCGCGCTGAACGCGCGGTCCAGCGCCGGGCGCGCCGCGCCTTCGTCGCCGGTCCGCATCAGCTGCAGGCCGAGATCGGCATACGCCCGCGTGTTCGATGGGTCGAGCGCGACGGCTTCCCGCGACAACGCGACCGCTTCGTCGAACCGGTAGTTCCTCGCGGCGAGGTCGGCGGCGACGCGGTACACCTCGCCAAACGTGGGATTGACCGCCAGCACCTTCTTCGCCTCGATGTCGAAGGCCTCGCGTCCGGTGCGCACGTAAGCGATCGCGGCGAGCAGCGAGCGTGCATCGAGATCGCGTTCGTTGACGGCGAGCACCTTGTCGATACGTTCGCGCGCCGCATCGTAGCGGGCGCTGTCCAGATCCATCTGCGCGAGCGTGAGGTGCGCGTCGGCCAGCGTCGGATCGATGGCGAGCGCCTTGTTGGCCGCTTCCGCCGCGGCGGTCGGGTTCTCGTCCGCCAGCGTGCGCGCCACGCCGGCGTAGCCGGGCGCCCACTGGGCATCCGCCGCCACGGCCGCCTGGAACGCCTTCAGCGCATCGGCGGCATAGAAGATGTCGAGGAACATCGACCCGTATTCGGTCTGGACCGCCGGATCGACGCCGCGCTCCGCTGCGGCCTTGAAATACGCGTCGGCGTCGTGGGGCAGCGCCAGCGCGTGGGCCGCGCGCCCGGCACGGAACAGCGTCTCCAGATCGGCGGACGGGCCAACCTGGCGCGACAGCGCGGTGAGGAGCCGCGTCGCCTGCTGATTCCGTCCGAGGCGCTGACTGAGAAGCCCCAGCTCGAGCGCCGCGTCGCTGCGCGGGTCGGCGGCCGCCGCCGGTTCCAGGATCTTGAGCGCGTCTTCGTAGGCGCCGCGATTGATTGCGAGACGCCCCAGCACCGCCGCCGCGGCTGGATCGTTGGCCGGGCGGGCCTTGGCCAGCGCTTCCGCTTCGGCGGGCCGGCCGTGCGCCAGCGCCCGCCGTGCGGCGCGCGGGAAAGGTTCGTTCGTCTGCCCGCCCTGGGCGCCGCGCACCGACGAGCTCTGGACGACAGCGACCAGCGAGAGCGCGACGAGCGCGACTCGGCGCCAGAGAACCGCCAAACGCGGGCGTGCAACTGTGTCGTTCATGGGCCTCGAGCCGATTATAGCCGTGGGGCCACGGCTCGCACCCCACCAAGGACGCGCGCGGCAGTGACGCTTCTGCCTTAAGACCACGAGCGGACTCGTCTGGTCTCCGGGACTGCGCTCAGCGGTGATGAATGCGGGGCGAGTTCGGTCTGCGTCTCAGTAAACGGCGCGCCACGTGTAGAACAGAGCCGCAAGCAACCCCTGCATCAGCGCGAAGCTCGTCGTCAGGCCGGCGACCACGCCCGCCGGCAGGGTGAGCGCGACGACGATGAAGAGCGGGAAGAGCGTCGAGGTGAGGCGCCCCATCGACAGCAGCCCACCAGCCGAGAGCGGCACCCCGACGCCGATCAGGACGAACACCGCCCAGGCGGGACTGAGCCGCCAGACCCTGACGAGCCAGCCGAGAGCGAACAGCAGGCCGAGCGCGTTCATCAGGTCGTAGGGATGCGCCGCGGCGAATGACGCGAGGCCGCCGGATCCGAACTCGCTGAAGGCGCTGAAGGCCGCATCGCCGCCGACGACCCGGCCCCAGGCGGCATGCGTCCTGGCCCACGCGAACCAGATCCCGGTCATCTGGTGGACGTAGGCGGTGAACAGCAGCATCCCGATTCCGGGCGTCGCGGCCAGGGCGAGACGACGCCACGACAGTCCGCGAGAGTGGCTTGCACCGGCATCGCGGATGCCGAGCGCCAGCAGCCCCAAGGGAATGCTGAGGAAGCACCCGTTCGGCCTCGTCAGTCCCGCGAGCAGGCCCCAGCCGATGGTGGCGGCGCTCTGATCGCGACGGAAGTGGAACCACGTCCCGAGTGCAGCAAGGAGGAAGAGCGACTCGGTATAGGCCGCGCTGTAGAACAGCGCGAAGGGGTAAGCCCCGAGCAGCCACAGCGCGGCGCGGGCGCGGTGGTCGTCCATCAGCTCGCGGGCGAGCACGCCGAAATAACACGCCGCGCCAAGGAAGGCCGCGAGCGCAACGCCCAGGCCGCACCAGGTCAGCCGTGCGATCTGTTTGTCCTCGGGGAGGCCGACCGCGAACGCTCCGGTTACCACGCCGAGCGCCCGGATCAGCGCTGGATAGGCGGGAAAGAATGCCAGGTTCTGCTGCGGATCGAAGCTGTGCTGCCACTCGTAACCGTGGGCGGCAAGCCCGGCGTACCACTGCGCGTCCCACCGTGCTGGCAGCGCCCGGACAGGATCGCGCATCGGCGTCGCGTCGACGGCGTCGGCCGGGATCCCGATCGCGCTCGTGGCGAGCAGGCCGACGAGCACGATTGGAAGCCGGAGCAAGGCGGTCACGAGGAGCGCGTCCTTCAGGGCGGCGTGCCGGTCGAGGAGAACGCGCCAGTGCCGGACGCTGCTGAACCAGGTCGGCCCGGGCATCGCGGCGTGGCGGATGGCCGCGAGCCCCCCCGCAGCAAACGCCGCGTGCAGCCAGCCGATCGACACGGGCGTCCCGGCGAGAGCCTCCCGGTAGGGCCCGGTGATCGCGAGGAGGACCGCGCCGGCAGCGGCAACCGTCGCGACGGCGTCGAGGGCCATCGCGATCCGGCCGGGCGGCACCGGCGACGTCATCGCGCCAGCTCGTACAGTCGGACCGGCTGCCCTTGCCACAGCCCCTCGGCCACCCGGCGCAGGCCCGGAATCGTGTCGAGCCGCGCCAGCAGCTCCGGGCAGCCACCGCGGTACAGACCGCAATTGACGGTGAGGTGGGTGACGCCGAGGCGCTTCATCGTGGCGAAGGACACTGGCCCGGGAAAATCAGCCACGCCCTTCTGATACTCCTCGTAGCTCTTGGGCATGAAGCCGCTATAGCCGTTGATCATCGGCGCCCAGTGCCACAACGAGAAGTACATATAGGGCGTGTTGTAGGCGTAGTCGGGGAAGACCGGGAATTCCGCGAGCACGACGTGCCGGGCACCGGCGAGGGCGCCGTACACCGGCGGCGGCTCGCGCCACACCGGAACGAGCGGCAGCACCGGCCAGACGTTGACGATGCTGGTCAGGACGGCGAGCGCGAAGACGGCGTGCGTGCCCCGGCGGTGGCGCGGCAAGGCCATGAGGCGGCGCACGCCGAAGCCGGCCAGCACCGCCAGGCTCAAGCCGACGAGCACGCTGAAGCGCGCCGGCACGCGCAGGCCGCGGATCGGCGAGAACCAGTCGTAGAGGTATGGATACGTGTAACCGTTGAAGCCAAGCGAGCCGTCGAACGCAACGAACAGCCCGGCAACGTAGGCGAGCCGCACGGCGCCCAGGGGCGGCGTGAGTCCGGCCACCGCGAGGACGATCGGCACGACGCCGGGGAACAGCGCGCGCTCCGGCTGACGCCCGGCGAGCATCCGGTCGCCATAGAGCGCACTCCGGAAATGCGCGCGAAGATAGTCCAGCCGCGTCGCACTGTAAGCGGCCACCTCAAAGCGGCCGCGCTCCCCTTTCGTCTTCGTCGCTTCGCGATACGGCCTGATCAGCGGGAGCGCGATCAGGAGCGCGATCCCGGCGGCGATCGCCACCGGACCCAGCATCCGCTTCAGCGGCGGTCGGCGGGTCGCGACCAGCGTGGCCAGCACCACCACCGCATAGATCGTGAAGAACACGCCGTAGTACATCGACGAGTAGAGCTGCGCTGCGGCACAGACCGCGGCGGCGATCGCATAGCGCACAGCCCGGGTCTCGACGAAACGGTGCAGCGCGAGGAGCGACAGCGGCATCCACTGCATCATCTGCAGCTCGAGATGGCTGTAATGCTCGAAGTGATAGGGATAGAAGCCGAACACGATGCCGGCGACGAAGCCGGCCGCCGATGACCCGGTCAGCCGCTCCACCAGCAACGCCGCGGCGATGCCAGAGAGCAGGAACCCGGACATCAGCACCAGGTTGTAGGTCGTGACCGGATGCACGCCCGCTGCGAGAAGCGGCGCCGCCGTCAGCCCCGGCAGGAGCATCGAGTCGGAATATGTGAGGGTGAGCGGCTCCGGATAGAAGATGTTGGCGTCGAACAGGCCTCGAGGATCGCCCTGCAGCTGATGGAACACCCATCCGGCCCGCCACATCGACAGCAGTGGATCGCCTTTGTCGGGTACTGAGTCCATCTGGCGCAGCTGCGGGAACAACAGGATCACGGTCACGACGCACAGCCCCGCCGCCACCACCAGGCTGGACCGCCAGCTGATTGACGTCGTCACCGCATCGGCATCGGGGCGGAACACGCGGTCGCGGCGGCGGCGCCAATCGTCCGCCCGGCTCCCGAGGAACGGAACGCGCGGCGCGAGAAAGAGGCGGAGCGCGCCCATCACCAGCGCCAGCACGAACGGCCGTCCAGCGGCACGCGCCGAGAGCACCACACCGCCGAGCACGACACGAAAACCGCCGCTCAGGACAATGAGAAGTGTCACGCTCGCGAGGAGCAGGATCAGCCAGTCCAGGACGAGCGGAGCTCGCGCGCGCGTTTGAGTGACCTCAGGCAAGTGCCGGGGATCTTAACAGCAAGAGGTTGACGGTCGGGATTCGGCGGTCAGCGCTCGGGACGGTCAGCAACGCATCGTCGAGAGCTCTATCGACCTTGGGCTTCAATCCTTCGGCGACGCTGAAGGCAGTCACTCCTGCCGCAGCCCCAGTGCCCGCTCCTCCACCCGGATTCGCGCCCGCATCAGCAGCCCGAAGACGATCAGCATGGCAGGACCAGCGATCCAGGCCTGCGTCATCAGACCCACGCCGGCGATCTCTCCAGCCACGGCAACGTAGTTCGGATGGCGAACATACACATACGGACCGGCGATCGTGCGCGACGACTGCGGCGGCACGAGGATCCGGAACGTCCACCGTTCCCCGAGCGTGGCGATCGCCCAGTACTTGAGGGCTTTGGCCAGCACGAACACGACGAAGCCGATTACCGTGAGCAGTGAAGCGGCACCGGCACGAAGAAATCCCTCGGCCATGGGCAGCAGGAAGGACAGCGGATAGGCAATCTGCATCGCCTGATACACGTCGCCGCGCGGCTCGACGGCGCCGGCCGCGCGCAGCACGCGGTCGTTCCGGTTCGACCGGCGCGCCTCCAGCAGCATCGGAATGAAGACGAGGAGGAACAGCGCGGCGCCGAGCATTCAGGCGGCGCGCAGATCGCCGGCGTAGCGGATCGTCTGGTGCACCCAGCCGGGTGACCACCGTGCACCAAGGGCGGCGGCACGGACCGCCAGCGGCGAGCCGACCAGGGAGCGCAGGGCGCGATTGAACATCCACTTCCGGGTGAACTCGCGTCGTCGGGCGGCCGCGAGGCGGACGTGCGCGTCGGTGCGCCCGTGGGCCAGCGCGTCGATCACTTCGGCGGCCGCGAGCTCGGCGCCGCGGAGCGCGAAGTGCAGGCCGTCGCCGGTCATGGGATCGATGAACCCGGCGGAATCACCTGCCAGCACCAGCCCGGGCACGCCGCACCCGCTCGATTCGACGGCCAGCGGCCCCAGGCAGACCACCCGCGTCACCCGCCGGGCTCGCGCGAACCGGCCAGCGAGCACCGGGTCGCGGCGGAGCGTGTCTTCCAGCAACGCCTCGGGCCGGGCCGCGGCCGGACGGTCCGCGGTGACGACACAGGCGTTGGCCAGCCCATCGGGCAACGGGGCAACGCCGATGTACCCCTGCGGGCGGACGTGCATCTCGCCGTATCCACTCATCCCGGCCACGTCATCGAAGTACGCGCCAGCCGCCCAGCGCCTCGGCCGGCGCGCGTGGTGCGCGAGTGACAAGGCCCGGGCCAGCCGCGAGCTGGCGCCATCCGCGGCGATCGTCAGCGTCGCTTCGAGCGGCAGATCGGCGCCGTTGCGACCGGCGACGACCACGCCCGTCACGCGACCGCCCTGGCGGCGAGGCGCGCGCACCAGCTGCCCTTCGTCAATCGCGGCGCCGGCCGCTGCGGCCGCGCGCAGCAGGGCGAGGTCCAGGACGGTTCGGGGGAGGCTGCGCCCGGTGATCGCGTCGCCGTAGGCGCCTTCCACGCGCACGCCGGCCGCGTCGGTGACGACCATGCCGGAGATGGGGACGGCGCTCCGCGTGGCCTCGAGCAGGCCGTGACGGGCGAGCACCGCGAGCGCGCCGGGGTTGAGCGTATCGCCACAGAGCTTTTCGCGCGGGAACCGCGCGCGATCGAGCAACCGGACGCGGACGCCGGCGCGGGCGAGGATCACTGCCGCCATCGTGCCCGCCGGACCCGCGCCGCAGATCACCACGTCTGTCATCCCCGCAGTATCCCTCATCGTCACCGGCCCGCGTCAGCCGACGCGGCCGAGCACAATCGCACTGTTCTTCGAGCCGAAGCCAAGGCAGTTGCAGAGCGCCGCTTCGACCTGCACCGGCCGTCCGCGGTTTGGAATGACGTCGATGTCGCAGCCCGGATCGTTGGTCTCGTGATTGATGGTCGGGGGCAGAAAACCGTGGTGGAGCGCGAGCGCGCTGGTGACGATCCCGGATGCGCCGCTGGCGCCCTGCGGATGTCCGATCATCGACTTGGTTGCCGATCCGGCCAGGCGCTCGGCGTGCCGCCCGAACAGATGGCGGACGCAGCGCGCCTCGACGGCATCGTTGAGGACCGTCGACGTGCCGTGATAGTTCACGTAGCCGATCTCTTCGAGTGGCCGGCCGGAGCGTTCGAGCGCGAGCGCCATCGCCCGCACGATCTGTTGCCCGTCCGGATCCATCTGCACGCGATGGTACGCGTCGCAGGTAGAGCCGTAGCCGTCGACGCTGGCATAAATGTGCGCGCCGCGGGCCCGGGCGCGATCCTCGCGCTCGAGAACCACCATCCACGCGCCTTCGCCGAGCACGAATCCGTCGCGATCGGCGTCGAACGGCCGCGAGGCCGCGGCCGGCCGATCGTTGTAGCGCGTCGACACCGCCCGCATCCGGGAGAACCCGAAGATCATCCCCGGCGTGACGCAGGCGTCCGCGCCGCCGCTCAGCAGCACCTCGGCGTCACCGGATCGGATCAGCGACGCGGCGTAGGAAATCGCATCCGTCGAGCTGGTGCACCCGGTCGAGACGACGTGGCTGATCCCGTGCAACTCGAGGGCGATCGAAATCTCGCTCGAGATCATCCCCACGATCGAGATCGGGATGGCGTACGGCGTGATGCGCTTCCACCCGTCACCGAAGAACTCGGCGTATTGCCGCTCGGCGACATCGATCCCGCCGGCGCCGGACCCGACCAGGACGCCGGCATCGGGCTCGGCCCGCCGAAGACCGGCATCATGCCAGGCTTCGGTCGCGGCAATCACCGCGATCAGCGAGGCTTTCGAATAGCGCTTCGGGTCGGGCCGGCCGTGCTCCGGTCCGGCCTGCGGCGCCCGCTCCTCGATCTCCACCGCGTCGGCGATCGATACCGCCGGCACGGGCGCGGCGACGGTACACGGGAACGGCGACGGATCGAAATCCACGATCGTCCGCGTCCCGCTGCAGCCGCGGCTGACGTGACGCCAGAACCGCTCGCGCCCGACCCCAAACGGAGAGACCACGCCGATGCCGGTGATGACCACGCGGGGAGTGCCAGTCGGCGTCATGTCCCTATGTTATGTTGCCAACTCCATGCCCGACGATGCGCAGACGCGGTACGCGGGCTCGCTGGCGTTCGCCTGGGCCGGCGCGGCGGTGTTCGGGGTGTCGCTCCTCTACGCCGCATACTCCTACGCAGTTCGTTTCGATCACCTGCCACCCCGCTTCTCGTGGCCGGCCGCAGTGGCGTGCAACGTCGCACTCTTCGCCACGTTCGCACTGCATCACAGCCTGCTGGCGCGACCCGGGTTCAAAGCCGCCGTGGCGCGCCGGGCGGGACCGGCGATCGAGCGATCGATCTACACCTGGACGGCCAGCCTGCTCTTCCTCGCGACATGTCGGTGGTGGCAGCCGATCGCGGTCACGCTGTACGCGCTCGATCAGCCGTGGCGCGGGGCCGGTTATGCCGTGCAGTGCATCGGCGTCATTCTCACGATCCAGAGCTCGGCCCGGCTCGACGTGTTCGACCTCGCCGGCGTCCGGCAGGTGCAGCAGGCGCGCATCGGCGCCCACCCGCGGCACGTCGCGCTCGAGACCGACGGGGTGTATGGCTTCGTGCGGCACCCGTTGTATTTTGCGTGGATCCTCCTCGTGTTCGGCACCCCGGTGATGACCGGCACGAAGCTCGCTTTCGCGATCCTCAGCACCGGGTATCTCGCCGTCGCCATCCCGTGGGAGGAGCAGAGCTTGATCCGCATCTTCGGCGTGGACTACGAAGCGTACCGCCGCCGGGTCCGCTGGCGCATGCTCCCCGGCATCTACTGAGGGCCGTCCGCAGCGCGTGGGCGTTGACGAAGGTGGTGGGCTACACTGCACGACAGGCCTCACGATGCCGGATACCCCACAAACTCCGCCGATTCCTGCCGAACTCCCGGTCATTCCGATCCGCGGCACGGTCGTGCTGCCCTTGACGGTCGCGCCGCTCGGCGTGAACCGGCCGATGTCTGTCGAGGCGATCAACCGCGCACTGGCGGGGGATCGCATGGTCCTCCTGCTCCTGCAGCAGAGCGAGGCCGATGAGCCGGGTCCGGCCGATTTGTACAAGGTCGGGACGGTGGCGATCATCCGCCAGATGGCCAAGGGGCCGAACGGCATGCGGGTGCTGGTCGAGGGCATCGTGCGGGCCCGGGCAACCGAGCTCACGAGCGATCACGGTCTCATCCAGGCCCAGGTGACGGCCGCGCCGGAGTCGTCCGAACGGTCGATCGAGATCGATGCCCACGTCCGGCGGCTGCATGAACTGGTGGACCGGGCCTTCTCCCTCTCCACCGGTCTCTCGCCGGACATCAAGGCGCTGGTCGCCAACCTGGACGACCCGCTGCGGCTCGCGTACCTGCTCGCCAGCCTGCTCGACAGCAAGGCCGAAGACAAGCAGAAGCTGCTCGAAGAGGACAGCTTGCTCGTCAAGCTGACCGCGGTGTCGATGGCGCTGTCGCGTGAAATCGAGGTCCTGGAGCTCAAGGGCAAGATCGAATCGCGCGCCGAGAAGGAGATGTCCGACGCGCAGCGGCAGTACCTGCTGCGCCAGCAGATGAAGGCGATCCAGACGGAGCTGGGCGAAGGTGAAGGGCCCGGCGAAGTGCAGGAGATCCGCGCCCGGGTCGCGGAGGCGCATCTGCCCGAGCGGATCGAGCTGGTCGCGATGCGGGAGGTCGATCGGCTCGAGCGGATGACACCGGCGTCGCCCGAGTACCAGATGATCCGGACATACGTCGACTGGCTGCTCGATGTGCCGTGGGACAAGCCGAGCGAGGATCGTCTCGATCCAATTGAAGCGCGGCGCGTGCTCGACGAGGACCACTACGATCTCGACAAGGTCAAGGAACGCATCGTCGAGTACCTGGCGGTCCAGAAGCTCCGACAGAGCCGTGACGCAACGGCGGCCGCGCGCACCGCGCCTCCTGACGGCTCCGCGCCGGCGCCGGCGCCGATGGCCGAGACACCCTCCGGCAGCGCCGGCGCGAGTGTCGCGCCCGCCGTCAGCGCGAAGCGCGCCGACGCGGTGTCGATGCGCGGGCCGATCCTGTGCTTCGTCGGGCCGCCCGGCGTCGGAAAGACCTCACTCGGCCAATCGATCGCGCGCTCGATGAATCGCAAGTTCGTGCGGATCTCGTTGGGCGGGGTCCGCGACGAGGCCGAGATCCGCGGGCATCGGCGCACCTATATCGGCTCGATGCCCGGGCGCCTGGTCCAGGCGCTGAAGACGGCAGGCGTCTCAAATCCTGTGCTGATGCTCGACGAGATCGACAAGATCTCGGTCGGCGTCCAGGGCGATCCGGCCGCGGCGCTCCTCGAAGTGCTCGACCCGGCGCAGAACCATTCCTTCCGGGACAACTACATGGAGATCACGCTCGACCTGTCGCGCGTGCTCTTCATCGCCACCGCGAATCAGCTCGGCACCATCCATCCGGCGCTGCTCGACCGCATGGAAGTGATCAACCTCAGTGGCTACACCGAGGAAGAGAAGGTGCACATCTCGCAAATGTACCTGGTGCCCCGGCAGCTCGAGGAGCACGGGCTGGACGGGAGCCAGCTGTCGATCACCGACGACGCGCTGCGGCACGCCGTGACGGATTACACGCGCGAGGCCGGTGTGCGCAATCTCGAGCGGCAGATCGGCACCATCGCGCGCAAGGTCGCGGCCCAGATTGCCACCGGGACCATCGAGCGCGCCACCGTCGATGCCAACAATCTCGCGGACTATCTGGGCCCGGCCCGCAACCGCTCGGAGAACGAGTTCCGCACCTCGCGCCCCGGCGTCGCCACCGGCGTCGCGTGGACCGAGGCGGGCGGCGACGTGCTCTACATCGAGGCCGCGCTCCTGCCCGGAGGCAACGGTCAAATCACGCTGACCGGGCAGCTCGGCGCCGTGATGCAGGAATCGGCGCGGGCGGCGCTCTCGCACATCCGCCAGAACGCCAACGGCCTCGGGATTCCGCCCGAGTTCCTCAACAAGCAGGACCTCCACGTTCACGTGCCCGCGGGTGCCATCCCGAAGGACGGCCCGTCAGCGGGTGTGACGATGGCGACGGCGCTGGTCTCGGCGGCGCGGGGTGTCCCGGTGAATCCCGATGTGGCGATGACCGGCGAAATCACGTTGTCCGGCCTCGTCCTGCCCGTCGGCGGGATTCGGGAAAAGGCCATGGCCGCGCGTCGTCATGGCATCAAGACGTTCGTCTTGCCGCAGATGAACGAACCGGACCTCGCCGAGCTGCCGCCCGAAGTCCGCAACGAGATGACGTTCGTCCCGGCCCGCACGCTCGAGGACGTCCTCAAGGTCGCGCTCCCGCCCGCCTGACCGTGGCGGGCGTCGCGTTCTACATCTCCGGCCACGGGTTCGGCCATGCGTCCCGCCAGATCGAGATCGTCAACGCGCTCGGCGCGGCGAGTCCTTCGACGTCGATCCTGATCCGCACGTCGGCGCCGCGCTGGTTGTTCGAGCGCACGTTGCGCGTCGAGGCCACGCTCGTGTCCGGCGAGATCGACACCGGCGTCGTCCAGATCGACAGCCTCCATCTCGACGCGGCCGAAACGATCCGGCGCGCCGCGGCGTTCTATGAGAGGCTCGACGACCGGGCCCGCGCCGAAGGCGATCTCCTCCGCGCCCACCAAATCAGCTGCGTCGTCGCCGACGCACCGCCGCTCGGGTGCGCTGCTGCGACTGCCGCCGGCATCGAGTCGATCGTCATCTCGAACTTCACCTGGGACTGGATTTACGACGGTTACGCCGACGAACTTCGCAGCGCGCCCGAGCTCCGCGACACGCTGCGCCGCGCCTACGAGCTGGCTGCCGCCGGCTGGCGACTGCCGATGTACGGCGGCTTCGAGACCATCGCGCCGCTGCTGGATCTGCCGTTCGTCGCGCGCCACGGGCGACATGCGCCAGAGCACGTGCGACGCGTGTGCGGGCTGCCACCGGATGGGCCGCTCGCGCTGCTGTCGTTCGGCGGCTACGGGGTGCGGGACGTCGACGTGAACCGGCTGGATTGCCGCCAGGCGGTGACGGTCGTGCTGATGCACGATGGCAGCGTGGATCACGCAGTGCCCACAGGCGTCGCGCTTGTCTCCGAGGCACACCTGTATGGCTCCGGGCTTCGCTACGAAGATCTCGTCGGCGCCGCGGACGTGGTGATCACGAAGCCCGGCTACGGGATCATCTCCGAGTGCGTGGCCAACGACACCGCTGTGCTCTACACCTCGCGCGGCCGGTTCGCCGAGTACGACGTGCTGGTCCGGGAGATGCCGCGCTACCTTCGATGCCGGTATCTCGATCAGGAGGATCTGTTCGCCGGCCGGTGGCGCGCCGCGCTGGAGGCGCTGATCGCGTCCCCGGGGCCGCCCGAACACCCCCGGACGGACGGGGCGGAGGTCACCGCGCGCATGCTGCTCGACCGGCTCTGACCGCTCAGCGTGATGCTAAAAACGCATCATGCATGGCAATCGGAACAAAGCAGGCCCAAGCTGGTTGTTTTCACAACTGCCATCTGCCATGTCGCGTCTGCCATCTGCCATCTGCATGCGACCTTGATCGGCCCGTCAGGGCGCGAACGTGAACAACCGCACCGGGCTCCCCTGCCACCGGCTGGTCGCAACTGCGTGGAAGTCCGGGCGGGAGTCGAGCACGTCGAGCAGCGCCGAGCAGCTGGCGCCCACGAAGAAGCAGTTGACGCTGACGTGGGTGACGCCATGGGCGCGCAGCGCGGCGGTCGCGCGCGGCCCGGGAAAGTCGGCCATGTCCTCGAGCAGCTGCTGGTAGGCGGGAGTCGTGAAGCCGCTGTAGCCGTTGATCATCGGCCGCCAGTGCCACAGCGAAAAGTACATGTACTGAATGTTGTCGGTGATCCCCGGCACCTTGGTCTTGAACGGTATCTCCGCCAACACCACCCGTCCGTCACCGGCGAGGCCGCTGTAGATCGGCGGCGGCTCCGGCCACACGCGCACCAGCTCCAGCGTCGGATGGAGATCGATCGCGACCAGCGCGACCAGCGCCGCGAAGGCGATCGAGCGGCCCCGCGCGCTCTGCTGCCGGGCGATCAGCCGCCTCGCTCCGAAGCCGGCGAGCACGGCCAGGCTGATGGCGAGGATCGCGCTGACCCGGGCCGGCACGCGCATGCCCCGGATCGGCGAGAGCCAGTCGTACAGGTACCCGTACGTCCGCCCGTTCAGCCCTCGGGACAGATCGAACGCCGCAACCAGGCCGGCGGCGTAGGCCAGGCGGGTCACGCCGAGGGGCGGCGCCAGGGCGACGACCGATAGCGCCAGCGCCGCGACGCCGGGGAACAGCGCGCGCTCCGGGTACTCGTCGGCGAGCAGCCGGCCGCCGTACAACGCACTGCGCGGGTGGGCGCGGAAGTAGTCGGATGCGGTCGCGCTGTAGTACGTCACCGTCGGGATGTCGCGCTCCCCTTTGATCGGTGCCGCGGCATAGTACGGCCGCGCCAGCGGAACCGACAGCACCACCGCGATCAGCCCGGCGGCGGCGAGCGGGCGTACGATGCGGCGCCTCTCGGGACGGGACACGAGGAGCAGCGTCCCGAGGACCGCACCGGCGTAGAGCGGGAAGAAAACGCCGTAATACATCGACGAGTACAGCTCCGCCACTCCGCACAACGCGAGCGCGACGGCGTACCGCATGTGCCAGGTCTGCCACAGGCGGTGCAGCGCCAGCAACGCCAGCGGCATCCAGTAGGTCATCTGGAGCTCGAGATGGCTGTAGTGCTCGAAGCGGTACGGGTAGAACGCGTACAGCAACGCGCCGACGAACGCCGCCGGCGGCGAGCCGAGGAGCCCCTCGATGAGCACGTAAGTCGCGATCCCCGAGAGCAGGAACCCGGACAGGAACAACAGGTTGTAAGCGACCGCCGGGCTCAGGCCGATGGCGAGCAGCGGCGCGCCGATCGCGGCCGGCAGCAGCATCGAGTCCGAGTACGTGAACGTCAGCGGCTCGGGATGGAAGATGTTCGCATCGAAGAGCGGCCGGGGATCGCCACCGAGTTGGTGGAACACCCAGCCCATACGCCACATCGAGAACAGCGGGTCGCCGAGGTCCGGCACGCCGTCCATCTGCGCGAGCTGCGTGCGCATCAGGACGGCACCGATGGCGATCAGGCCCAATACCGCATAGAGCAGGTGGCGTAGAAAGTGCGGGCGCGGCGTCAGCGGCGGCTCGGGGTCGGCATGGCGGTCGAACAGCCGATCGCGAACCGACCGCACCCAGGCCAGGCGTCCGTTCAGCGGCCGGATTCCGGCGCCCACCCGCCACCGGACCAGCCATACCGCCAGCGCCGCCAGGACCGCGCGATCGGTCTGCCGCGCCGAAATGCGGATCCCGCCAATCTGCGTGTAGAAGCCGCCGGTGGTGTCGATGAACACCGCGAGCACGGCGAACGCCACGATCAGCCAGTCGAGGACGAGAACGAGCCGCAGGCGGGACAAGGGGTGGGGGGATTGTATCAAGACGGGATCCGGGATCCGGGATCCGGGATCCGGGATCCGGGATCGGGGGTTCAAGGTTCAGGGTTCAAGGTTCAGGGTTCAGGGTTCAGGGCGTAAGTTCACCGTTCAACGTTCAGAGAGAATCGGGCACCGCCGCGCTCATATCCGTCCGGTCGCAGTGGCAGGGAGCGCTCTGGTGCGCGCTCCACGGCCAGTCGCCGGGTCCCGGATCCCGGATCCCTGATCCCGTCAGCGTCAGCTCGTAGGCCCGTTGATCCTCAGCTCGGCCACCCGCCACAGATTGCGGTGCGTGGCGATCTGGCGCAGGCGCACGAAGCGGGTCCGCCGAGGCGGGAACGCGATCCGGATCGCCGCCTCACGCGGGCCGCGCACGGCCGCGAGGAACGCCTCCGCGGCAGTCGTGCCTTGCCACACCTCCTCCCAGTGCTCACCGTCGTCCGACACGTCAATCGCCTGTCGGCGCGAGAAGTCGCGCGCGAACTCGCCCAGCGACTCGGTAATCCCGCCGACCTCGCGGTCCGCGCCGACGTCGACCACCACCCACTGCCCCGGCTTCTGCGGACCGTCGTTCCACTCGGTGTCGAGGTCACCGTCGACCATCACGGTCGCATCCTTCGCGTTGGCCCACACGCCCTTGATCGGCAGGGCGGGGCCGACCGTCATCTCGGGAGACGGCATCGCCGGCACCTGATACGCGGTCCGGCTGCCGTCGGTCGCGACCACCTGGACGCCGGGAACGCTCATCACGTACGCCGCGAGCGCGCCGCGTGGATCCTGGGCGCCATTGACCACCACGTCGAACGTCCCGAGCGAGCCCATCGCGACCAGGATCGCCGGATCGTGCGCCTCGAGGGCGTCCATCAGCGGGGCGTAGTGCGGCGGGTCGTAACCGCTGACGCCATTCGCCACCGGACGCCGCGACCAGATCGAGCGGTATGTCGCCGCGGCATCCCACTCCGGGCCGAGCGGCAGCTCGATCACCGGGCGCGGCCGATCGCGGCGCTCGACCCGGGCCCAGATCTGCGGCGCCTCGGCCATGTTGACGGGCCGGATCCAGCCGTCGAGCATCAGGCCGGCGAACACCAGCGCGAAGGAGGCATTCCGGATGCTGCCGCGCGCCGGAACGAGACGCGCGAAGGCCAGCCCCGCCGCGACAGCCAGGCACATCGTGCCGGCCATCCAGAACCGCGTCGGCACCCGGAGTTGATCGAAGCCGGGCACGTGCATCAGCCAGCCGTATGGACCGGGATCGAGGATGACGGCCTCCCCCACCCGCATCACCGGGCCGTAGCAAAGGATCGCCATCACCACCGTCGCGGCGGCGTAGAAGACCAGCGGGCTCCGCCGCCGCAGCGCCTCGCGCGTGCGGCGGGTCCACCACAGGAACGGCACGCCGCCCAGCGCGAGCAGGAAAATGGCGCGGCGCGGATCGGTCATGCGCACGACGATGCCGGCCAGCGTGACACTCCAGGGTCCGACGATGAACATGGCCATGAGGGCGGCGAGGCTGAGGAGCGCCAGCACACCTCCGCCCAGCCGCAGTCGTCTTCTCGCCGGCGTCTCGGGATCGGCCGGCGCGTGCCTCGCGAGCAACCAGACCAGCGTGCCCAGCACCAGCAGGATCGCCGTAATTCCCGGAAAGAGGTTGTCCTTGGACCAGGGCAGCACGTGCGGCCACAGCCACACCGACGGCGACACTTCGATCCAGGCGTGGGTCGGCGCGCTGTAGTAGATCGTCTCGATCATCAGCCGGCGGAGCGCGTACTGCTCGTGGATCACGTAGTACTTCCACAGCACCGGCACGAGCGGCAGGCTGGCGATAATCAGCGCCGCCGCGATCGGTGCCCAGGCCCGCCAGGCGCGCCGCGGCGATCCGAAATACAGCAGCCACAGGCCGATGAGCACCGCGCCGAAGAACAGAAAGTAACCGTTCGCGAGGGCCTGCAGCAGCCATCCGGCACCAAGCAGAACCAGCCACCGCGCCCGGCGCTCGGTGAGATAGCCGTGCAGGCCCAGGAGCGCCAGCGGCAGCCAGTAGGCCGACAGCATCTGGATGTGGCCCATCTCCGCGGTCCGGTACGGCGTGAAGCCAAACGCAATCCCGGCCAGGAACGCGGCGTCGTCTCGCCGCGTCAGATCCCGCGTCAGCAGGAAGACAGTGAACGCCGAGAGCGGCCAGGTGAGGAAGAACGCAATGTTGTAGGCCGCGAGCGGATTGCGCGTGATCCAGTACACCGGGCTCGCAATGACGCTCACGCCAACGAGATTTTCGGTGAAGGCGCTGATGCCTTTCCCGGGATAGAAGTAGGGTGGATTCCACCACTCGCTGGAGAACGGCACCGTGGTCGCGTTCCACCAGAGGATCGAGGCGTTCAGGATGGGATCGTACGGGTCGTAGGCGATGCGGGTCGTGCTCTGCTCGAGCAGCGGACGCGTGTAGATCGCGGCCGTCAGCAGATAGAGCAGCAGAATCCAGAGCACCCTGCCGCGGCGCGACCGATCCGCGGCGGCAACCGGGCCCGGTGCTGACGTCACGCGCGCGGACCCAGGTCGCCGCGGCGCCCGGCGCGGGCGCGGATCGACAACAGCTCGCGCAGCATGCCGGCGCCGTCGCGGACCAGGCTCAGCCGCGATTCCCGCCGGTAGTGCCATTCGATGGGGACTTCAACGACCCGCAGCCGCTGCAGGCGGGCCAGATACAACACCTCGATATCGAAGGCCCAACCGTCGACCTGCACCTTCGGGAAGATCGCCTCGACCGCGGCGGCGGTGAACATCTTGAAGCCGCACTGCGTGTCGTTGATGCCCGGCACCATCAGCCGCTGCACGCCGAAATTGAAGATGCGGCCGGCGACGTGGCGGATCATCGGCTCGCCAATCCGCCGCGCCAGGTGCCCCTCGCGGCTGCCGATCGCGACGTCGAACCCGGTCAGCACGGGCGGCAGGAACCGTGGCAGCTCGCCGACGGGCATCGACAGATCCGCGTCGCAGATGAACCGGTACGCGCACCGGCTCGCGAGCAGGCCGGCCTTGACCGCACCGCCTTTCCCGCGGTGCGGCTCTGCCTGCACCGCCAGGCGCGGCTCCCCCGCCGCAAGCCGGGCCGCAACCTCGCGGGTCCGGTCCGTCGACCCGTCGTCTACGACCCGGATCTCCCAGTCCCAGGGCTGATCGTGAAGATACGCGCAGAGCTCGACGAGCGTCGCGCCGAGACGCGCTTCCTCGTTGAAGGCCGGGACGACGACCGAGAGCGTCACGGCGGATGTCATCACGGAATCAGCTGGGCCGGGGCGCGCGGGTCGTGACGCTCGGGCCGCAGACCGCGTACGGCCCCGGCAACAGGAGCAGCACCTCGCGCAACGGGACGGCCGGCACGTCAGGGAGCGCAGCCTCGTGCGCTCGCTTGAACTCGCGGTAATCGGGCTCGTCGATCAGGACGGGCCGCTGCTGTCCGGGTGTAAAGAGCGCCGCGTTCAGAGCGGCGTCATCGAGGACCTCGGTCCGCTGCCAACCGCCGGCGTGATGGAGATAGTAGAAGTACGAGTGCAGGAACCAGCGCTGCTCGCCGATCGAATAGACGCCGGGCGGGTGGCCGCCTGACGATTCGAGGCCGCGGCGCACGCCGACCAGACAGTCACGCGCCGAGCGGAGCGGATGCACGTCGGCTCGCGCGCGCCGCAACACGTCCTCGTAGGCGTTCATCGGCAGCACCAGCATCAGCACCGCGGCCGGGAACAGGACGCGTGCGGCCATTACGCCGCGTCCGGCCAATGTCGCCAGGAGCACGGCGACGATCAGCGGCCGCGCTACGTGCGTGTTGCGCAGGATCGTGGCGTCCCCCACCTTCCAGAGCACGGTACCCGTGATGAGTGTCGCCAGCGCCAGCACCGCCGCCCCGACCGCCACGGCCAGGAGTACCTGCCGCAGGACCCGGCTCCACGTGCTGGTGGCCGTGAGCCGCGACTGGATCATCACCAGGAGGCGCTCGAGATGGCCGGCGCCCGTCCGCGCCAGCCAGCCCGGTCCGAAACCCACCATGAGGGCCACAGGTGGTAGGAACGGATACGCGTAGTGGTGCAGCTTGGACGTGCCCAGCGACATCAGCGTTAGCGGCACGACCAGCCAGGCGATCACCGTCACCGCATCGACCCGCCGTTCGCGCCACGCCTCCACCGTCAGCAGCGCCGCCCCTACAACCGCCAGCCAGGCGGTGCCCATATGGAACAGCTCGTTCCAGATGGTCACCCAGTAGTAGTTCCACGGATGGACGTGCGAGACATCCAGGGATGCCGTGAAGCGGGTCAGCACGTGCGTGCCGAACATGATGCTCCACACCGCGCCGCCCGACGCGAAGTGCTGGTAGATAAACCACGGGACTACCAGCGCGACGACCAGCGCACCAGCCGCCACCCACCGGCCGAAATCCGTGACCACCGCCCGCCGCGGCTGCGGCAGCAGCAGTGTCGGCACGATCAACGTGACCGGCAGGAAGAGCGCGGCCACGAACTTGGTCATGAAGCCCAGGTAGAAATACAGCGCGACCGCGACGATGTGCCGGCGCCGCAGGCGCGCCTCGCCCTCCCTGGCCCACGCGAGATAGTGATAGATCCCGCCGCAGTAGCACAGGAAGAGCGGCGCCTCCATGTTGTTGCCGCGGATCCCGTGATCGAAGAGCAGCGGCTCATAGACGAACAGCACCATGACCGCGACCAGGCCGCAGACCACGCCGGCCAGGCGGCGGCCGATGGTGAAGACGTACAGGAAGGCGACCGCGCCGAACAACGCGTCCCAGAAGCGCAGGCCGAACTCGTTGTGCGGCAACAGTCCGAGCCGGATCGGCGCCGCGACGATCCAGAACTTCAGCGGCGGCTTCTCGAGAAACACCGCGTCGTCGCGCGGGCTGGTGGGGGGATTGAGCCAGTCGCCGGTGGCGAGGATGCCGTCGACGGCGAATGAATAGATGCCCTCGTCGTTCTCGACGTCAGAGCGGCCGAGACCGAGGAAGAGTGGGAGGCAGAATGTGGCGATGACCAGAGCCAGCCAGAAGGGCCGGCTCAGTCCTTGACGCACGTGACGAGCGACCAGATGCGCGGGATATTCACCTTCTCGATCGACACCGGCTGGAGGTCGGCCTGGGCGAGGAATGCCGGCAGGTCGAGGTCAGCCTTGAACCCGATGTGGATCGTGAACGGCGAAATCAGGCGCTCGGTGCGAGAGAGCAGCGGATTCGGGCTGAGGAAATGGTTCAGGAAGATGATCCGGCCACCGGGCCGGCAGACGCGGCGCATCTCGCGCGCGACCTGGAGCGGGTCGGGGACGACGCTAATCAGATATGGCGCGTAGACGATGTCGAACGAGTTGTCGGCGAACTTGAGGTCCGCGGCGTCCATCTGGAGCAGGCGGATACCCTGGACCTGGAGCTCCTTGCGCGACGCCCGCTCGCGGGCCTTCTCCAACATGGAGCCGGAGAAGTCGATTCCAGTGATGCTGCAGTCCCGCGGATAGAGGGACAGGTTGATCCCGGTGCCGACCCCGACCTCGAGCACGCGCTCGCGCGGCTGGATGTTCATCCGCTGGATGGCCTGGAGCCGGCCGGGGTGGAGGGTGGGCCCGAAGAACAGGTCGTAAACCTTGGCGATTTTGTCGTATACCGCTTCGACGAAATCGTTCTCGACGGCGGTAGCCGACAAGGCCCGGGTCGCGGCGTCCGCGCCGGCGACCAGTTCATCTTCCCGTTCGGCTTTTCGCTCGAATATGGCCATCAGGTTGTCGTCTCCGGTCCTCAATCACCGCCGCGCATCGTGCAAGCCAAGTGCCTATGAACGGACCAGTTGCAGCCGAGCGACTATAGCGCGTCCCTCCCAGCCGGAGCAAGCCAAACGCCACATCGGCTAGGTCGCGGCGGTTTCCAGCACGTCGAGCGCAGACTCGATGGCGCCGGCTGCGGTGGTGATTTGCAGTCCTTGCACGAGCGGTCGTATACCGGCGATGACCTCTCGGGCAATCGCGATTCCCTCGTCGGCAGCCCGGCCGGCCGCGTCAGCCTCGCGCATACGGTCGAGCACGATGTCCGGCACGTTCACTCCGGGCACCTCGTTGGCCATGAACTCGGCGTGCCGCAGGCTGGCCAGCGGCAGGATGGCGGCGAGGACCGGGATGCGCACGTCGGCAACCCGGTCGAGGAACCCGGCCAGAGCGCCGACCTCGAACACCGGCTGCGTGATCGCGAACTCGGCGCCCGCTTCGACCTTGTAGCGGAACCGGCGGACCTCGTCGTCCAGATTGAGCGCACCGGGGTTGGCGGCCACGCCGATGTGGAACGCGGTCGGCGCGCCGATCGGCTGACTGCCGATGTCGATGCCGCGATTGAGCCGCGACACGACGTTGGTCAGGCCGATCGAGTCGACGTCGAAGACCGCGGTCGCATCCGGATAGTCGCCGATCACGGGCGGATCGCCGGTCACGATCAGCAGGTTGCGGATTCCCATCGACTGCGCCCCGAGCAGGTCCGACTGCATCCCGAGCAGGTTCCGGTCGCGGCAGGTGTAATGGAGGATCGTCTCGAGTCCGGCCTGCTGCACGAGCAGCGCGGTGGCCAGCGCGCTCATGCGGCCGCTGGCCCGCGGCCCATCCGGAATGTTCACCAGATCGACCCCGCGAATGCGCAGCTGCCGGACGGCGTCGAGCAGTTCCTCCGTGCGATGTCCGCGCGGCGGCGGCAGCTCGATGCTGACGACGAAGGTGCCCCGCGCGAGCGCGTGCGCCATCCGCGACCGCTCGGCGCGCGGCACAACCGGCTGCGCCGCGACCGGCGCGGGACTGCTGGCCGCGTCGACGGGGCGGGCTGCGGCGGGCTTGGCGGCGCGCACCGCCAGCCGAATCTGCTTGATATGGTCCGGGGTCGTCCCGCAGCAGCCGCCCACCAGGCGCACACCGGCGTTCACGAATCGCCGGGCATACGAGGCCATGTACTCGGGCGAGCAGAGATAGAGGTTGCGCCCTTCGACCTCCCGCGGGCGTCCGGCGTTCGGCTGCGCCGAGAGACGCACCCTCGCCACCCGCGAGATGCGCTCGAGGGTCTCGAGCATCGCGGCCGGCCCGACGCTGCAGTTCAGGCCGACGACATCCGCGCCTTGGCGTTCGAGCTCGGGCACGAACAGGTCCGGCGCCGCGCCGTCGAGCGTGTTGCCATCGTCTTCCGTCGTGACCTGCGCGACGATCGGCAAGGAGCACACGCTCCGCACCGCCCGGATCGCCGCACCGATCTCGTTGAGATCGCGGAACGTCTCGAGCACGAAGAGGTCGACGCCCCCCTCGAGCAGCGCCGCGGCCTGCTCCGCGAAGTGGGCCTGCGCCTCGTCCACGCCGGTCTTGCCCCAGGGCTCGATGCGTACGCCGAGCGGACCGATCGATCCGGCGACGTAGGCGTCCCGCGCCGCGCGGCGCGCGAGTTGAGCCCCGTGGACGTTGATCTCGGCCGTCCGAGCCGCAAGGCCGAAGGCCGAGAGCTTGACCCGGTTGGCCCCGAAAGTGTTCGTCTCGATGACGTCGGCGCCGGCCCGGACGTAGGCATGGTGCACGTCGGCCACCAGCTCCGGCTGGGTCAGGTTCAGCTCGTCGAACGAGCGGTTCAGGAACACTCCGCGCGCGTACAGCATCGTGCCCATCGCCCCGTCACAGACCAGGACGCGGCGTTCGAGCTCCTCGAGAAACGGCGGTTTGCGCGCGACGTTCACCGATGCTTGCTCCGATCGATCGAGGATACGGTGTACGTCAACCGCGCCGGATCGATCACCAGATAGGACTGTGACGCGAGGTCGAGGCCGACGGATCGCACGCCCTGGCGCTCCTGCTCGCTGAACCGGTGATGGTGCCCGAAGAGGTGCAGCCGCGGCTGCATCGCCGCCAGCACCTCGTTGATCGGCGTCTTGCCGGCGTCCACCCCGCGGCGGCCAGCGCGGCCGCCGACGATGTAAGGCCGCGGCGCCTCGTGTGTCAGGAACAGGTCGATCCCGGTGAGCGCCTGACACGCCACTACCTCTTCCCGCACGAAATGCCGCCGCTTGTCGGCCTGCGCGGTCGCCTTCGGCGTCCCCTTGACCGGATGCGGCAGGTCGCGCGCCGCCGTGTCGTACCAGGTCGGCGCAAACGTCCCGCCGAGACCCGCGACATGTAGCCCGGCCAGCTGCGTCAACCGGCCGTTCTCGATGAAGTGGAGGTTGTCCGGCAGCGTGCCACTGGCGATTGCGTCGTAGCCGTCGTTGTTGCCCTTGATGAAGTGGACCGGCACGGGCAGCGGTTCGTAGCGCCAGTCCTCGTCGGCGACATCGCCGACGCAGAGCCAGAGGGCCACCTCGGGATGTTGCGCCTGAATCTGCCGGACGCTCGCGAAATCACCATGGATATCGCCGAGAGCGCCGATCATCATGACCGCCGGCTCCGGGTCGCGGCAGGCGATGCCGACACGGCCCGCTCAGGCCTTCGACGTCTCGGCCGGCACCAGCAGGTCCGTCTTGTCCCAGATGAAGTCCTTGTTGCTGTAGACCGCGAGCTCGTAGTCCTTGCCCATGAAGATGGCCGAGACCGGGCACGCCTCTTCGCAGTAGCCGCAGAAGATGCACCGCGTCTTGTGGATCTGGTAAATCTTCGCGTAGCGGGGGCCGGCCTGGACGGTGCCATCGTTCTCGGCGGCCTCGAGGTAGATCGCGTCGGCGGGGCACGCCACCGCGCACAACCCGCAGGCGACGCACTTCTCCAGCCCGTTCTCGTCCCGCATCAGCACCTGCTTGCCCCGCCACTTCGGGAACACCGGTACCTTCTGCTCAGGATAGTTGACGGTGATGGGCCGTTTGAAAATGTGCTTGAGGGTGGTCGCGAACCCGATGATGAACGGACGGATCATCCTGCCATCATATCAAAGCCTCAGCCGCGAATGGAACCCTGAGGGGACTTGAAAAATCCGCCAACCTGCGCCAAATGCTATACTTACGAAGTTCCGACCCCGCCGGTCCACGACATGCCCCACCAAACCAAGCTCCTCTCCGCCGATCAGTATCTGCTGACGACGTTGATGGTGAAGCTGGCGGTGGTGGCCATCCTCTCGACCATGCTGGTGCGGTTCCCGTGGTTCCGACGGATCCTGCTGACCGAGAAGCGCGACTGGCCTGAGCGGCTCATCTTCGCCGCCAGCCTCGGCTTGCCGCTGACTGCCGGGGTCGTTGCGCGGCTGCTCCTGAACTACAACGCCGCGGACCTGACCCTCGCCGGCTCGTTCCTCACCGGCCTGCTGGCGGGCCCGTACGCCGGCGCCATCGTCGGGACGATGGTCGGCATTCCGGCCGTGATGAACGGCGAGTGGATCGCGCTGCCGTTCGCCATCGGCTGCGGTTTCGCCGGCGGCGGCCTGCGCGAGATCTGCCCCAAGGAAGCGATCTGGCACTTCTCGCCGCTCTTCTTCACCGATCTGCACCGCAAGGTGTGGCGCCTGGTGAGCCGGTTCCAGGTGGAGTGGGTGGTGATCCTGCTCGCCGCGCCGATCGGACTCGAGATCCTGCGCCAGACGCTCGGCGACCGCTTCAACCATCCCGATATCGGCGTGATCCGCATCTTCTACCTGCAGGCGCCGACGCCGTGGCTGTACGTCCTGGTGCTCCTCGCCACGGTCCTGTGCGTGACCATCCCGATCAAGATCTGGAACAGCGCCCGGATCGAACACCGCCTCCAGGAGCAGGAGAAGCTCCTGATGACGGCGCAGATGGAAGCGCTCGCCAGCCAGATCAACCCGCACTTCCTGTTCAACACGCTGACCTCGATCTCGTCGCTGATCCGCTCGCAGCCCGAGACCGCGCGGATGCTGATCGTCAAACTGTCCGGCCTGCTGCGGCGGCTGCTGCGCAGCCAGGAGCACTTCGTCACGCTCCGCGAGGAGATCGAGGCGATCGACGAGTACCTCGACATCGAAGCCGTCCGCTTCGGCACGAAGCTGCGGATCGAGAAGACCCTGGCCCCCGACACGCTGGACATCGTGATCCCCAGCCTCCTGCTGCAGCCGCTGGTCGAGAACTCGATCAAGCACGGGCTCACCCCGAAGGTCGGCGAAGGACGCATCACCATCCGCAGCGTGATGCAGAACGGCCACGCGATCATCGACGTCATCGACGACGGGGTCGGGGTCGCGCCGGGCAACGCCGAGCGGGTCAAGACCGGCGCCGGGATCGGGCTGCGGAACGTCAACGAACGGCTGAAGGTGATCTACGGCGCCAACTACCAGCTGCAGCTGGACAGCGTTCCCGGTGAGGGCACGTGCGCGCGGATCGTGATCCCCGAGATGATCGTGCCGGCCCGGATCACGGCCTGAGATGGACAGCCCGGAGTCGATCCGCACGGTGGTTGTAGACGACGAGCAGCTGGCCCGGGAGGAGTTATGTTTCCTGCTCGGGCAGATCGGGGACGTGGACGTCGTCGCTCAGGCGACCAACGGGATCGAAGCCCTGAAGGTCATCGAAGATGCCGGTCCTGATCTGGTCATGCTCGACGTCCAGATGCCCGGCCTGACCGGCTTCGAGGTGGCGCGGCGGCTGCTCGCGTCAGGCGGCGAGGCGCAGGTCGTCTTCGTCACCGCCTACGACCAGTACGCGATCGAGGCGTTCGAGGTGAACGCCGTCGACTACGTGCTCAAGCCAGTCGAACCGGCACGGCTGGCGACCACGGTGGAACGCGTCCGCAAGCGGCTGCAGGCGGAGCGGGTGCCCGGCAAGTCGACCAACGGGGCCAATCTCGACCGCGTGTTGCAGCGCCTCGGCGACCGGATCGATCGCCGCGAGCAGCTGGCGCTGAAGGTCGGCGACCGGTTTCTGCTCATTCACGCCGACGAGGTCATCCACGCCTCAGTAGAAGACGATGTCATCACCGTCGAAACGAACAGCTTGTCAGGAACGTCCAACTATCGGACACTGGATGAACTGCAGGCACATCTCGACCCGACCGTATTCTGGCGGGTGCACCGGTCGCATCTCGTCAACATCAACAAGATCAAGGAGATCGTGCCCTGGTTCAGCCGCAACTTCCTGCTGAAGATGCGGGACCCGAAAGGTACCGAGATCCCGGTGAGCCGATCGCAGACCAAACGGCTCCGCGAGTATTTGAGGCTCTGACGCTCATGAGCGAGACCAACTACGACCCTTACGCACCCCCGGTGTCGTCGATATCCGACACCTACGCCACGCCGCAGCCGGTGGCGCCGGATGCCTTCTCGGCCCCCGAGCCCATGGTCTCGGCGGACTCGATGCCGCTGACCGGCAACCAGAGGCCGGGTGACGCGCGGACCGTCCAGCAGGATGCCGGCTCCATCGGCGTCGGTCGCGTGGTCGAGGAAGTAGTGGCCTGGCTGAAGACGCTCGCCTCGGCGGCGGTGTACGCCACCCTGATCGTCACGTTCGGGTTCCAGGTCGCCCGGGTCGAAGGCCTGAGCATGGCGCCGACGCTCGCTGATCAGGATCGCCTGATCGTCAACAAGCTGGCCTATCGCATCGGCGAGCCGCACATCGGCGACATCGTCATGCTCTATTACCCGCTCAATCCCGAGAAGTCGTTCGTCAAGCGGGTGATCGCCGAGGAAGGCGATCAGGTGCGGGTGGTGGACGGCCGGGTGTTCCGCAACGACGTGCCGATGGACGACGCCTTCGTGCCGAACGAGTACCGCAGTCACGACGACTGGGGACCCCAGGTCGTGCCCGAGGGCTACTACTTCGTCATGGGCGACCACCGCAACAACAGCTCCGACAGCCGGCACTGGGGCTTCGTCCCAAAGAAGTACATCATCGGCAAAGTCCAGCTGCGCTGGTGGCCCCTGCCGCACGCGCGGGTATTCTGACGCCGATCCGGCCGGCTCCCGGCCGGCCTGCCTCCATCCTGCTGGGTCACATGAGCGCTGACCGGTGACACAGCCGAGTGCCAGTGGAGCCGCCGCGCGGCAGCGCGAAGTCGGCGTGGTCCTGCTCCGCGTGCTGGTGCTGAACGTCGCCGTCGCAGGCGCCAAACTGGTTCTCGGCTATTCCACCGGCGCCGTCAGCGTCATCTCGGACGGCTTCCACTCCCTCACCGACTCCGCCTCGAACATCATGGGGCTCGTCGGGCTGCGCGCCGCGCGCAAGCCGCCGGACGACGACCATCCGTACGGCCATCGCAAGTACGAGACGCTGGCCGCGGCCGGGATTTTCGTGTTCCTGCTGCTGGTTGTCGTCGAGGTGCTGCGCACCGCACTGTCACGGCTGTCGGGCGGGCCGCCGGCTCGTGTGACGGGCTTGAGCTTCATGGTGATGCTGGTCACGCTCGGGATCAACCTGCTGGTCGTACGCTACGAAGCCGGACGGGCGCGCGCGCTGCACAGCGAGCTGCTCATGGCCGACGCGCTGCACACGCGCAGCGATGTCCTGACGTCGTGCGCGGTGCTGATCTCGCTGCTTGCGGTGCGGCTCGGATATCCGCTCCTCGATCCGGTCGGCGGGATCGTGGTGGCCGTCTTCATCGCCCGCACCGGTCTCGAGATCGCCCGTGAGACGTCGCCGATCCTGGCGGACCGGGCGGTCCTCAACGAAGACGGGATCCGTACCGTGGTGATGAGCGTGCCCGGGGTCGTCGGCTGTCATCAGATCCGGTCGCGCGGGTCGCTCGATTACGCGTTCCTCGATCTGCACGTGTGGTTCCGCGGCAGCTCCTCCCTGCACGAGGCCCACCGGCTGTCGCATGTCGTCAAGGATCGGCTGATGCAGGCCTACCCGCACATCGCCGACGCGATCATCCACATCGAACCGCCACCAGCCGAGATTCCGCAGGCCGACGCCTCGGCCCCGAAGCCCTGATCCGGTCGGCCCGGACGCTCGGTCGCTGTTCAATTTTCCCCGTACAGCGCCTCGATCTCGGCGCGCCACCGCTCTTCGACCACCTTGCGTTTGACCTTCAGGGTGGGTGTCAGCTCGCCGGACTCGATCGAGAACTCGCGCGGCAGAAGACGGATCCGCTTGATGCGCTCGAACTGGGAGAGCTCGCGATTGAGCGCGTCGACGATCTCCTGATAGAGCGACAGGACATCCTCGCGCACGATCAACGCCTCGGCCGGCGCCGGTGGACGTCCCAGCGACTGCAGCCGCTTCTCGAGCGCGGCGAAGTCCGGCACGATCAGCGCCGCGACGAACTTGCGGCGCTCGCCGAGGACGACCGCTTCCGATATGAGCGGGCTGCGTTTGAGCGTCGCCTCGATCGGCTGCGGCGCGACCTTCTTGCCGCCGGAGGTGACGAGCAGATCCTTCTTGCGATCGGTGATCGAGAGATAGCCGTCCTGATCGATGGCCCCGATGTCGCCGGTGTGGAACCAGCCGTCGCGCAGGACCTCGGCGGTCGCCGCCGGCTTGTTGTAGTACCCGGTCATCAGGTTTGGACCGCGCGCCAGGATCTCGCCATCGTCGGCGATGCGGAGCTCGACGCCGGGCAGGCTGCGGCCCGCGCTGCCGGCGCGGGGCGCGTCGGGCGGGTTGACGGAGAGGATCGGCGCCGTTTCCGTCAGACCGTAGCCTTCGACGATCGGCAGCCCCACCGCACAGAAGAATTCGGCCACGTCGGTCGCCAGCGGCGCGCTGCCGGACACCAGATAGCGAACCCTGCCGCCCAACGCCTCCCGCACGGTCCCGAACACGAGCCGGTCCGCGAGCCGCGCCTGCCAGCGATCCAGGACGCCGGGCTGACGGCCGCGGAGCACCGCCCGAGCCCGCCGCTCCCCTGCCCGGATCGCCCACTTGAAGATTGCCGCCCGGGCGGGTGGCGCCGCGGCGGCTTTCGACAGGATGCGGGCCTGGAGTTTCTCGTAGACGCGGGGCACCCCGGTCAGCACCGTCGGCCTGACCAGCGCGATGTCGCGGCCCACGGTGTCGAACGACTCCGCGAAGACGATGTGCACGCCGCACAGGAGATACACCCACGCCGCCATGCGCTCGAACGCATGACTCAACGGCAGGAACGACAGCCCGACGTCCGCCTGCGAGACGTCGAGGACACGCGCGGCGGCGACGAGGTTCGACACCAGCGCGGCGTGCGTCAGCATCACCCCTTTCGGCTCGCCGGTCGTGCCCGAGGTGTAGATGATCGTCGCGAGTTGCTCGGGCCGGACGGCGCGAATCGCTTCCTGAAATTTCCTCGCCGCGCCCCACTCCGACTGCAGCCGGGCGTGGCCTCGTGCCGCGACGTCGGCCAGCGCGATCACCGAAGGCGTCTGTCCGGCCGCGGCCGCGTCGACCACGACCACCGCCTGCAGCGCGGGCAGCTGATGCCGGATCTGCTGGATTTTCTCGAGCTGAAGCCGCGTCGAGACCACCGCGATCGTGGCGCCGGAGTCTTCGAGGATGTAGCGGACCTGGGAGGCCGACAGCGTGGGATAAATCGGCACCGGGATGGCGCCGCCGGCGATGATGGCGAGGTCGACCGTGAGCCACTCCGGCCGGCTCTCGGACATGATCGCCACACGCGCGCCGGCCTCCATGCCCAGCGCGGTCAGGCCGAGGGAGGTCTCGCGGATGCCGTCGAAGAACTCCTTGCCGGTGAGGCTGTGCACCTCGCCGCCGCGCGCGCTGCCGATGACCGGCGCGCTCTGGAACCGTCCCATCACGTGGAACGGCAGATCGGCGATCGTGCGGACGTCAGGTTCCATAGTCGGATTTGCCGCCGCGCTTCGCGACGACCCGGATGTCCGAGATCACCATCGCCTTGTCGACCGCTTTGACCATGTCGTAGACCGTCAGCGCGGCGACCGCTACCGCCGTCAACGCCTCCATCTCGACGCCGGTCTGGGCCGACGTTCGGGCCCGGCCGGTGATCTCGTACCCGTCCTTCAGCCGCCGCAGTTGCACGTCGACGTGCGAGAGCGGCAGTGGGTGGCACAGTGGGATGAGCGACGAGGTCTGCTTGGCGGCCATGATCCCGGCCAGCCGCGCGGTCTCGAGCGGGTCGCCCTTCTTCAAGGTTCCGGCCCGTATCTGACGCAGCGCCGCGGCCGACATGGTGATGCGGCCGACCGCGATCGCCTCGCGCGCCGTGACGGCCTTGGCCGACACGTCGACCATCTGGATCCGTCCTTCGGCATCGACATGCGACAGCGCCGGCCGGCGCGTGCGCTTCGCGCTCATTGCCCCCCCTCGTTCTGCGCCAGAAAGAACGACAGGCTCTCGAGCGAGACGGTGAGATCGACGCTCTTGAGTTTGACGTCCGCAGGCACGTTCAACGTCCCGGGTGAGAAGTTGAGGATGGCGCGGGTGCCGGCGGCGACGACGGAATTGACCACCGCCTGGGCCGACTCCGCGGGGACGGCGATCACCGCGATGGCGATCCCTTCGCGGCGGGCGATCCGCTTGAAGTCGCGGGCGTCATAGATCGGCACCCCCGATCTGGATCGGCGGCCGACCTTCTCGCGGACCGTATCGAACAGCGCCGCGATCTCGAATCCTTCGCCGCTGAACCCGGCGTAGTCCGCGAGTGCCATACCGAGGTTTCCGGCCCCCATGATTCCGACCCGCACCCGGCGATCGAGGCCGAGGATCTGGCAGAGATGCCGGCGGAGATCCTTGACGTAGTAGCCGACGCCCCGCACCCCGAACTCGCCGAAGTGAGCGAGGTCCTTGCGGATCTGCGCCGCGTTGAGATTGAACTGTTCGGCGAGCGCCTGCGAGGACACACTCCGCACCCCGGCGCCCTCGAGCGTGGTCAGACAGCGCAGATACACCGAGAGGCGGTTGGTCGTCAGCTCCGAGACCGGCTCCGCGCTGTCGCGGGGCGGCTGACCGACTTTGTTCCCCCTGTTCACAAGCCGGGGATTGTAACAGAGGCCCTCCGGCGCCCGGCCAACCGGACCCGATCTGCTAACATCTCGCACTTATGGCTCACCCACGTCCAGCCGCGGTCCGGGACGCGGCCGCAAAGCCCGTGTTCCAGCCGTACGTGCCGGCGAGCCAGTCACCCGCCGAGTTCACCCCTCGGGCAATCGTGCTGGGGGCCGTCTTCGGCCTGATCTTCGGTGCCTCCACGGTGTACCTGGGACTGCGCGCCGGTCTCACCGTGAGCGCCTCGATCCCCGTGGCGGTGCTGGCCATCTCGGTGCTCAAGCGCTTCGGCGGGTCGACCATCCTCGAAAACAACATCGTCCAGACGATCGGCTCCGCCGGCGAGTCGGTGGCCGCGGGCGTGGTGTTCACGGTGCCGGCGCTGATCTTCTTCGGCGAGCGCGGCCAGGCGTTCTTCAACTACTTCCAGATCACGCTGCTCGCCCTCTCGGGTGGCATCCTCGGCGTGCTGCTGATGGTGCCCCTGCGGCGCGCCCTGATCGTCAAGGAACACGGGGTGCTCCCCTACCCCGAAGGGACCGCCTGCGCGGACGTGCTGGTCGCGGGTGAGCGCGGCGGCGAGCTCGCGAAGACGGTGTTCATGGGGCTCGGCGTTGGCGCCCTGTGGAAGAGCCTGTCTTGGATCTTCCAGATCTTCCGCACGTCCATCGGCCATTCGATCAGCCGCACCGGTGTGTTGCCGAACGGCACCCTCAACATCGACATCTCACCCGAGTACATGGGGGTGGGTTACGTGATCGGCCCCCGGATCGCCGGGGTCATGTTCGCCGGCGGTGTGCTGTCGTGGCTGGTGCTGTTGCCGCTCCTCAGCATCATGGGCAACTACATGACGGTGCCGTTCCCGCCGGTGCCGGCGAGCGGGCTGCGTATCGATCAGATGTCGCCCGGTCAGCTGTGGAGCGCCTACATCCGTTATACCGGCGCCGGCGCGGTGCTCGCGGCCGGCCTGATCACGCTCGCCCGGACCATCCCGACCATCGTGTCCTCGTTCCGCGAGAGCGTGAAGGACTTCTCGGCCAAAGGCGATGCCGGCGGCCGCGCCCGCACCGAGCAGGACCTGCCGCTGACGGTCGTGCTCGGCGGAACGGTGCTGCTGGCGATCTTCCTCGCCGTGGCGCCGCGGATGCCCACGCAGGGCAACGTGCTCGCGTCGCTGCTGGTGGTCGTCTTCGGCTTCTTCTTCGTTACCGTCTCGTCCCGCATCGTCGGACTCATCGGCTCCTCCTCGAACCCGATCTCGGGCATGACCATCGCCACCTTGATCCTGACCTGCTCGATCTTCATCGCGGTCGGGTGGTCGGGCGAGTGGTACTCGCCGGTGGCGTTATGCGTCGGCGCGGTCGTGGCGATTGCGGCCGCCAACGCCGGCGCGACGTCTCAAGATCTGAAGACCGGATACATCGTCGGGGCCACGCCGAAGTACCAGCAGTACGGACTGATGATCGGGGTGGTCGTGGCGTCGCTGATCATCGGCTACACCACCCTCTACCTGCACAAAGTGATGGTGATCGGCTCGGACGCGCTACCGGCGCCGCAGGCCACGCTGATGAGCACGATCATCAAGGGCCTGCTCAGCCGCAACCTGCCGTGGGGCCTGGTGCTGGTGGGGGTTTTCATCTCCGTTACGCTGGAGCTGTGCGGCATCCAGTCGCTGTCGTTCGCGGTCGGCTCGTATCTGCCGATTGCGACGACCGCCCCGATCTTCGCCGGCGGGCTGGTGCGCGCGTACGTCGAACGGAAGACCGGGGTTGTCGAAGAATCGGAAGTGGGGTCCGGTACGCTCTTCAGCTCGGGGCTGATCGCCGGCGGCTCCCTGGCCGGCATCCTCTATGCGGTGCTGTTCGGCAACGGCATCGTGCACGACGCCGAGGGGGCGGCAGGGCTGATCCCGTCGATTCACGACGGCACGGCCGGAATGGTCGCCGGGGGCCTGCTGTTCTTCGCGCTCGGCGTCGTGCTGTCACGAATGGGACAACGCAAGCTGACCTAACCCCGTGCCCTTCGCCATTCGCCGGCCGCTCGTTGTCCTCACCCTCATCGCCGGCGCGTCGCTCGCGTGGTCCGTCGCGGCGCAGCAGTCCGGCCGCGTCGCCACCACCGTCCAGGCGCTGCTGGCCGAGCCGGCCTTCTTCCACGGGCGGCAGGTGGCGTTCCGCTCGGCCCTGGTGCAGGAGCGTGGCGGCACCCGCCTGGCCGTGACCGACAGCACCACTCCCGCGGCCGCCACGACGGCGGCACCGCGCGCTTATCCGGTGTTCGTCTACTGGCGTCAGGCGCCCACCAGGAGCGACGGCGAGATCCGTGGCGAGTTCTGGGATTTGGGGCGGCTGCGCGAGGACGACAGCCGGTTCACCGGCTACGACTTCAAGCCGATGCTCGAGGCCGTGAATGGCGGGCACTGGCCCAATCGCGACGAGCTCTTCGTCGTCCTCGGCGCCAGCCTGATTGAGGCGATTGACTCCAACACCCCCACAATCCGCAGCATCGTGATGACGCCGGCGCGATTTGCCGACCGCGGCGTGACCGTCTCCGGGCGCTTCCGCGGCCGCAATCTCTTCGGCGATCTCCCGAATGCGCTGAACCTCTCCCGCTGGGACTTCGTGATGCAGTCGAGCGACGCGGCGATCTGGATCAGCGGAGTGCGGCCACGCGGCCAGGGCTTCGAGCTCGACGCCGGCGCCAAGATGGACACCGGACGTTTCCTCGAGGTCTCGGGCACGGTGCACGTCGAGGGGAGCAAGGTCTGGATCGCCGGCGAATCGGTGCGCGCCGGCCGGCCGCCCAGCGACACTGACGATCTCGTCACGCCGACCCCGGTGATCAAGGAAGCGCCGCCGGCGGTGATCTTCACCGCCCCGCTCGCCGAGGAAACGGACGTCGCGCCATCGACGATGGTTCGGGTGCAGTTCTCGCGTGACATGGACGGCCGGACGTTCAAGGGACACGTGAGAGTCAGCTACCTGCCGAGTGCGTCCGCCGCGCCGACGCCCGGCGCGATCCCGCCGATGACGGTGACGTATCGCGAAGCCAACCGCGGTGTGGAGATCAAGTTCGCCCAGCCGCTCGAGCGCTTCCAGAACGTGAAGGTCGAGCTCCTCGAGGGCATCACCGCGATGGACGGCCAGCCGCTGGCGCCGTGGTCGATGACGTTCAGCGTCGGCGCCAAATAGCGCCGGTGTCCGACCCTAGCGGGTCGCGGGCAGTCCCGCTGCCGTCGGCCCTCTTCCCCACCGCCGGCGAATCCCCCGGACGATCCACGTCGCGAACGTGACGATGATCACGACGCCGATGACGACCACCGCCGCGGCAATCAGTGGAAACTTGAGCGCCAGCGTCGAGAGTCCGATCACGAATGCGTCTTCCGCCAGGCTCAGCGCCCAGTTGGAGAACGGCTCCGGGCTGGTGTTCGCGGCGGCGCGCGTTCCGGCCTTGGTGAAGTGGCTGCCCGCCGCCAGGGACCCGCCGAGGAGCGCCACCAGGCCTTGCATCGTGGGGCTCGCGTGGCCCATCGCGGCCACGGCGATGAGCGCCCCGCCGACCGGCCGAATCAGGGTGTGGACGGCATCCCACAGCGAGTCCAGCCAGGGGATCTTGTCGGCCACGAACTCGACGAGATAGAGCACGAGCGCTGCGCCGATGACGACGTCGTTGTCGAAGACGCGGAACTGATCGGGCAGTTGGACCCAGCCGAAGCGCTGGGCGAGCCCGAGGATCGCGACGGTGGCGTAGAGGTTGATCCCGGCCGCGAACGAAAAGCCCATCGTCCGGCCGAGCGTGGTCAATAGATCGAACACGGTGCCTCGCGTCTGAACCGTGGCCGGCGGACGCCGGCGGCAAAGATCGAGTGTAACCTCAGTTCGGCGACTCGAGCAGCGCCGCAACCCGCGACCGGACAGCCGCGACCAGTGCGTCCCGTTCCGTCAGGTCCATCCCGCGCGTTTCCACGGGCTCGCCGAAGCGGACCTCGATCGTCACGGGATTGATGACGAAGCTGCCCTTCCGCATCGCCGCGCGCGCGCCGACAATCGCGACCGGGACCACGGGGGCCTGCGCCTTCAAGGCCATGATGAAGCCGCCCTTCTTGAACGGCAGTAGCGCGCCGGTCCGGCTGCGCGTCCCCTCCGGGAAAATCAGGAACGAGTTCCCGTCACGCAGCGCCTCCGCGGCCTGCTCGATGGCCGGCAGGCTCTGTTCCGGGTTGCCCCGTTGCAGGGGCACGAAACCCCCCAGGTCGAACGCGTTGACCAGGATCGGCAGCTTGCGCAATTCCGCCTTGTAGAGAATGCGCAGGCGAGGGAACAACTGACTGAGCGCGCCGTAGAGAATCGGCGGCTCGACGTTGCTGGTGTGATTGACCGCATAGACCGCGGCGCGATCGAGCAGAATGCGCTCTCCGCCCACGACTTTGACGCGGATGCCGCTCAGCCACTGCCCGAGGCGCACCCCGAACAACCCGATCTGATAGACCAGCATCGGGCTGCGGATGAGGATTCCGATCAGCACGAAGGGCGTGCCGATGATCGCGATGTAGAGCGAGACCGCCACATAGGTCGCGATCGATCGCGCGGCAGCGATCAGGCGCATCGGCTGTGGGCGAAGGTTCGGACAAGAAAAAGGCCGGAAGCCCGACGGGCTCCCGGCCGATGACACACGGAGGCGAGCAACCGGGTTAGGACGCCTTGGCGGCCCGGCGCGCCGGCACGCGCGCAACGGGCGCGGCCTTGGCGGCTTTCGCCTTGGCAATCGAGCGGGTCTTCACGGTGAAACACCGCTCGAGCGCCTTGTCGACTTTCTCTTCGATGGCCACGGTGATCTCGTGCGAGACTTCGGAAATCTCGGAGACAACCAGGAACTTGGCGCGATCGAGCATGCGCTTTTCGCGGAACGAGAGGTTCTTCGAGCGCGCCAGGAAGGTCAGACTCTTCAGGACTTCGACAACGTCGTAAATGGAGCCGGTGCGCATCCGGTCCGAGTTGTCCTTGAAGCGGCCTTTCCAGTTCTGGTGATTGTCGATCTTGCCGTCGCCGAGGAGTGAGAACAGACGCTCGATTTCTTCGTCGCTGATCGCGCGCCGAAGCCCGACGCCGTCGACGTTGTCGACCGGGACGAGCACCGTCGTTTCGTTCGCGACCATCCGGAGATGATAGAACCCGCAGGTGGTGCCGAGGATTGTCTTGGTTTCGATGCCCTGCACGACGCCGAGTCCGTGGTTTGGGTAGATGACCTTGTCACCAACCTGGAATGTCACGTGTCCCCCACTAAGTAAGGTGAGTAGGTTAGGTGTGCGCCCGACGAGCAGTAGAGAAAGTATACTTCAACCATCCTCCCAGAAGCAACGAAAAAGCCCGTAAACAGGCCGGTTTTGGCGGATCGCGGGTTTGCGGACCGCATCGGTGGGCTTAACGCTGAGCTCTGAACTCAGTGACGGGCGGAGCGTAACCGCATCGCCGGTAAGGGGTTGCGGCCGGATGACCGAGGGGCGATCGTCTGGTCCTGACCAGCATTTTCAGGCGCCATAGCGTCCCAAGGCGAGATCCAAAATCTCACCGATGAGCTGGTTGTACGTCCGGCCGGCCTTACGTGCGGCCATCGCGAACTCGGCCTTTGAGGCGAGCCAGGGGTTCGGATTGGCTTCGATGACGGCTACCCGACCGTCCGGCCTCAGCCGCATGTCGATACGGGCGTAGTCCCGCAGCTCCAGCGCCTGATAGACCGCGACGGCCGTGCTCTGCAGGAGGGCGACCGTCTCTTCCGGGAGATCCTCGGCCACCGCGGACTTCGTGTCGCGGTACGCGCCGGTCCCCTTGCCCCACTTCACTTCGGCCCCGGCGATGCGGGGCGTGCCGGCCGGCAGCTTGGACAGGTCCAGCTCCACTGGGGGCAAGGCGGTGGCGTTGTCGTTTCCGATCACGCCGACGTAGATCTCGCGCCCCTCGACGTACTCCTCGATCAGCACCGGCGAGTTGAAGTTGGCGTGGAGCCAGTCGATCCGCTCCATCAGCTCGCGGATCGAATTGACGACCGCGTTGAACTCGATGCCGATCGATCCGTCTTCGCGGGCCGGTTTGACGATGACCGGGAACGCGAGGTCGTGCGAGAAATCCAGCCGGCCGCGGAACGAGCGCGCGAACACCGGCGTATGGATGCCGTGGAACTCGAGGATCTTCTTCGCGACCGCCTTGTCCTGCGCGTAAAGCAGGCCGTGCGAGCCGGAACCGGTGAAGCGCTTGCCGAGCAGTTCGAGGTACGCGGCGAGACAGTAGTCCGCGGTGTCGTTGCCGGCGAACGATTCGGCGAGGTTGAAGACGAGATCGACGTCCAGCTTCGCGAGGCCGTGCAGGCCCTTGATCGATCCGTCGAGGACGTAGAGATCGGCCTGGTGACCGAGTTTGCCCAGCGCCTCAGCGACTTCGTCCTCGACTTCTTTCTTGTCGAGGGTGCGGGTAAGCGGCGCCTTGTCGGAGGGTGCGGCCTCTTCGGGCGCTTCCCAGCGATCGTAGAGGACGGCAACCTTCAGTGTGCCCAAAGTGCTGGGATTATAGCTGACCGGTTTGCCCCTCGCGTCGATCGTCTTCTGCCGGCACCAGCGGCAGCGCCGTACGACGATAAGCGCGGAGCCCCGGCGTGACGACCGTGACCCACGCGGTCGCGATCAAGCAGCCGATGCCGCCGCTGACGACCGACACCACCGGACCGGCCCATTGCGCGAGCAGGCCGGCTTCGAGCTCTCCGAGCTGAGGCCCGCCAATGAAGAACATCATGTTGACTCCGGTCATCCGGCCGCGCAGGCCATCAGGGGTCTCGAGCTGGCGAATCAGGTTCCGGAACACGGCGCTCACCGTGTCCGCCGCTCCCGTCGCGGCAAGACACCAGAACGTGAGCCAGAACCAGTGCGAGAAGCCGAACGCCACCGTCGCCGCACCGTAGATCGCAATCGCACCGATCAGCACGATGCCCCGGCGCTCGATCAAATCAACCGCCCGGACCATGATCGCGCTGGCCACGACGGCGCCGACTGCTGGCGCGGAATAGAGCCAGCCGTACCCCCGCGCGCCGACGTGCAGCACGTCCTGGGCAAAGATCGGCAGCAGCGCAGTCGCTGACGAAAAGAACGTCGCGAAAAAATCCAGCAGCATCGTCGAGCGGATGAGCGGCGAGCGGAACACGAAGCGCAGGCCTTCGAGCGCCGCATCGGTGCTGAAGTCGCTGCGCCGCCGCGGCGGTCCGGCGAGCGGCCCTTGTCCATCCGCTTCCCGTCTCTCGTCGACCCGCATCATCAACAGCGCGACGATGACCACCAGGTACGAGAGCGCGTTGCCGGCATAGGCCCAGGCCACGCCGGCAGTGGCGATAACCACCCCGCCCAACGCCGGGCCGGCCACCGAGGCCACCTGCACCATGCTCGTGTTCAGGCTGATCGCGTTCGGGAGATGCTCACGCGGCACCAGGCTGGGCACCATCGACTGGCGCGCCGGCAGGTCGAACGCGCCGGCCGCGGAGCTCGCCGCGGCCAGCACATAGATCGGCCAGACAACAGCCAGCCCGTGGTACGTCACCGCAAAGAGGATCGCCGCCAGCACCGCCATCGTCGACTGCGTCAGCAGCATCAGCTTGCGGCGATCGAGCGCGTCGGCGGCCACGCCGCTGATCAAGGAAAAGACGACGATCGGTACCACGCGGACGAGGCCGACCATCCCCAGCGCCAGAGCGCGGCGGTCGTCCGGCACGAGCAGCGACACGTGCCACAGGATCGCCGCCGACTGCATGTAGCTGCCGGAGAACGAAATGAGGAGCCCGACCCAGAGGAGGCGGAAGTTTCGATGCTGGAGGGCCGGGAACACGGAGTGGGAGGAGGATAGCAGACTGGGGACTGGACGATCGGCGGTCGGCGATCGGCATAGGGCGGTCGTGTGAAGCTCGCAGGGGCGAACCCCTTCGAACCACCTGATCCCACGCCCCAGTGCCCAGTCCCCAGTCCCGATCCGGTCCCGAGTCCCGAGTCCCGAGTCCCGAGCGCCTGGTCCCCGATCCCCGATCCCTATTTGATGACCCGATACGCCCGCGTCTCGCGCGCTTCCCAGCGGGTCTGGCTCTCGAGGCGCAGATCGGCGCGTTGATCCATGGCCTCGATCAACTGGCGGTACTCGCCCGGCGAGTAGAGCGCGCCGTGCACGATGATGTAATCCACGCCGCGATCCCGAATCGTTGCGAGCGACGGATCGTCTGGAAACTCCTTCATGCGTTGCAGCAACTCGCCGTAGGCCGGCGGGCTGAAGCCGCTGTACCCGTTCGCGAGCGGGTGCCAGTGGAAGGTCGAGAAATACATGTAGATCGGTTCGAGCGCCACGTCCGGCGCGATCAGCGGCAGCTCGAGCAGCACGGCGTCAGGGTGCGACGTCAACGTGTCGTAGACGGGCGCCGGCTTCAGCCAGACGATGCGCAGCGGCAGCCGGGATCGGTACTCGACGGCGATCACGACGGCAATCACGACGATGACTGCGATCTGCGCCGTGCGTGAACGGCGAGCCCTCGAGATCCGCGCCACGGCGTAGCCCACCAGCACCGCCAACGACAGGCCGACCACGATCGCCATGCGGGCGGGCACGCGGAGACCGCGGAACGGCAGCACGTGGGCGCGCATCCACGGGTACAGCTTGCCGTTGGTGCCGAGCGAGAGCTCGAAGGCGACCGCCAAGCCGACCGCGTATCCCATGCGAGCCGCCGAGAGAGGCGGCCACAGCGCCGCAATCGCCAGGACCGGTGTGACGACGCCCATATAGAGCTCGCGCTCCTGCGAGCCTTGGCCCACCGAACGCGGTCCCATCAGTACGTTCCGCGGATGGGCGACGAGGTAGTCCTTGGGTAGCGCGCTGTAGAACTCGACCTCCGACATCGGTCGCTCCCCGACCGACTCCCGCGCGGCGAAGTACGGACGCGTGACCGGCACCACCACGATAGCCGCCAGTACGGCGCCAACCGCCAGCGCCTTGAGCGCCGGCCACACCCGCGATCGCTCGGCCGACAACAGCAGCGCCAGGCCGACGGGAATCAGGAAAGTGGCGAAGAAGATCCCGTAGTACATGGACGAGAGCGTCTGGCAGGCGAGGAACAGGCCGGTGAGGATCCCGTCGCGCATCCGCCCGCCGCTGAACGTGCGGTGCAACGCCCACAGCGTCATCGGCATCCACTGGGCCATCTGCAGCTCCAGATGGGCGTAGTGCATGTAGCGGTACGGGAGGAAGGCGAACACGAACCCGGCCACCAGCGCCGCGCCCGTGTGTCGGGTCAGCGAGCGGACCAGCAGGAACATCGCCGCACCCGACAGCGCGAAGCCGGAGAGCAGCATCACGTTGTAGACGAACAGCTGGTGCACCCCGAGCCACAGGAAGGGCGCCGCCGTGAGGGCCGGCACCAGCATCGCGTCGGAAAACGCCAGCGTGTGCTTGGCCGGATAGAAGATGTTGGCGTCGAACAGGTGGAGTGGATCGAGCGGCAGTTGATGCGCGACCCACGCCAGCCGCCACGTCGAGAGGAGCGGGTCGCCGATGTCGGGACTAATCCCCCGGTTCAGCAGGTTCGCCTGCGGCCAGGTCATCGCAAACGTCAGCGCCCAGAACAGCGTGATCACCGCGAGTCCGATCGCGAACACGCGGGAGTGCGGCGTCGACGACGCCAGGCTCACCTCATCCCGCGGCAGAGCGGCCTGACTCTGCGCCGCCGTGATGAAGCCGTCACGCACGCGCCGATGGAGAGGAAACTGCCGGTACGCCAGATGGCGGACCACGAGCAGGCCGATGGCCCACACGGCGAGACGCCACTCGGACCGGAAGGAGAGGCGCAGCCCGGCGATCCGGACGAGGAAGCCGTCCGAGGCCGACACGATGACCGTCAGGAGGAGGAACACGAGCGCGGCCGCGTCGGCCACGCGCACCCAGATGGGCGGACGCTCAGGTCCGCTGGTCGAACGCATCCGTGGCTACTTGCCCGTGTACCGCACTTGCCAGATCGAGTTCGTACCGTCGTCGCTCACCATCAGAGAGCCGTCAGGGGCGACCGCAACGCCCACCGGGCGTCCCCAGACCTGCCCGTCCGGCGTGACGAACCCGGTCACGAAGTCCTGATACTCGCCCGTCGGCACGCCGTTGTTGAGCGGCACACGAATGACCTTGTAGCCGGTGCGCGTGCCCTTGTTCCAGGAGCCGTGCGACGCCGCGTAGATGGCGGAGCGATGCTCGGGAGCGAACTGGCTGCCGCTATAGAACACCAGGCCGAGCGGCGCGCTGTGCGGCTGGAGCAACACGTCCGGCACCTTGACCTTGTCCTTCAACTCCGGGTGCTTGCCTTCGAGGCGCGGATCGGGATTGCCACCGAGATAGTAGTACGGCCAGCCATAGAAGCCGCCGTCCTCGATGTGCGACAGGTAGTCGGGCACCAGGTTGTCGCCGAGGTTATCGCGTTCGTTGACGGACACCCAGATCTGCCCCGTGGTCGGATGCACCGCGAGCCCCGCAGGGTTGCGAATGCCGCTGGCATAGACGCGACGCCCCGATCCGTCGACGTTGAACTCGAGCACCGTGGCGCGATCCTTTTCCGCCGGCGTCGTGTCGGGATCGTCGACGTTCGAGCGCGAACCTACGCCGACGAACATCTTCTTGCCGTCGGGCGAGAAGACCACGTCACGGGTCGAATGGCCGCCGCCCGGGAACGCGCCGCTCACAATCATCTGCTGCGGTCCGCGTGCCTTGAGATCCCCGTTCTGATACGGGAAGCGCACCACCGAGTCGGTATTCCCGACATAGACGTACTGCGGGTTCGGTCCGGCCGGATAGAACGCGATCCCGAACGGACGGTTCAGGTCCGCGGCGAACACTTCCATCTCCTGCGGCTTGCCCGCGGCGTCCCGGCCGCGCAGCACCCGGATGCGACCAGGCCCGGTCTCCGCCACGAACAGGTCGCCGTTGGGCGCGGTCCGGATCAGTCGCGGATTCTCGAGGCCGTCCGCATACAGGGAGACGGTGTACCCGGGGAGGCCCACGGGCGTCGCCCCTTCGGGCCGGGGCACCAGTTTCGGACCGTTGTTCGCCGCTTCGGTCGCAAACGGCTTGGGCAGATCGGCGACCGTGATGCGATGCATCACGCCCGCTTTCTCCACGCGATAATCAGAGAACGGAGCCGTTGGCTGCGGCGCTGCCTGCCCGTCGGCCTTGGCGACATACGTCACGGCGCTGAGCACGAGCAGACCGACCAAACAGACGGCGCCCGCAAGATGGCGGCGCGATCGCAAAAAATTCATCCGGTAAATCCTACACTAGCCCCCTTCTGTCTCCTCCGGCGAGGTCAGCGGCGGCACTGGGGCATGGTCGAGGGGCGGCGGCTCCGGCGGTGCGGGCTGGCGACCTGGAAGGTCGTCCGTGGCGGGCTGTGTCATCGGTGTATCCGTCCTGTCTGTGTCCTGCATACGCGGCGCACATTTAGCATGTCGCATTCCATCCACGTCCCGTGCGAAGCCGGCGCTCCCTACGTGAGCGTGAGGCTCAATCAGCTTGGCGCGGCGAGATCGCGTCGCGGGAACACGACCAGCGCCCACACCACTCCAGCCACGATCACCGCCGCGAGCAGCCCGTCGTCCAGGAACACCGGCGTGCCGAGCAGGATCGCCTTCGCCTTCAGATAGTGGAACAGGGAGTACGGCTGGAGCGGCGCGGCGGCCGGCCAGAGCGACCCGAGGATCTCCAGGAAGTACATCACGATCACGAAGCCGAGCGTCACGCCGAGAGCCGGGGCGACCCGATCGAATGACGAAGAGGCAGCGAGGCCCATAGCCGCGATCGCGCCGAACAACAGGATGGCATTGAGCCACAGGAGCGGGAAGTGGCGGATGGGCAACTCGCCGGTCACGCCCGCGAAGGCGGCGCCGGCGATGCCGCCGGCCAGCAGCACGGTGACCGTGACCGCGACGAAGCTGAACGACGCCGCCAGGAGTGTGCGATAGAAGATCTGGCGGGCGATGGGTCGGGCCAGCGCCACTTCGAGAGTCCCTCGCTGGCGTTCGCCGGCGATCGCCGTCGCCGAGAAGCCCACCGAGAACACCGACGTCAGGATGATCGCGATCGGGTGGATCAGGCTGAGCGCGATGGAGCCGGGCAGCGTGAAGATGTCGCCGCCTCCCAGCTTGGCGAACTGGGCGGGCAGGATCCCGCTCTCCAGGATCGCCCGGAACTGCGAGCCGAACTGCGCGTAGATCACCGGCATCAGGAAGCCCCAGATTGCCAGGGCTGCGGACACGAGGGCGAGCTTGATGCCCTGCGCGCGCCAGGTCTGTCCGAACAAGGCCCGGTTCACGCGTCCGCCCCTTCGTAAAATTCGAGGAACGCTTCCTCGAGATGGGCCGGCTGGATCGTGAGATCGATGATCGCCGCTCCCTCGATCGCGGCCAGGAACGGGCGCATGTCACCTTCGACCCGGCAGGTCACGCGACCGTCAGCGGCCGTGAGGCTGGAAACGCCCGGCACTCCCTCGAGCCGTGGGGGCGGACCCGAGACGCGCATGTCGACGTTGCGCTTGCGGCGCGCCAGGAGTGCGGGGACGGTGTCCGTGGTGATCAGCTGTCCACGCCGGATGATCGCGACGCGATCGCAGACCCGCTCCACTTCGGAGAGGACGTGCGACGAGAAGAAGATCGTGCGGCCCTCGGCCTTGAGCGAGTCGAGGATGTCGTAGAACGCCCGCTGCATCAGCGGATCGAGCCCCTCGGTCGGTTCGTCGAGAATGGCCAGTTCGGGATCGTGCTGGAGCGCCTGGATGATCCCGATCTTCTGACGCATGCCGCGCGAGTAATCCCGGACCAGCCGTCGCAGCGTGGCCGAGGACAGCTCGAGCCGGTCGCACCACTCGGCGCGCCGGACCGGCCTCCTGCCACTCAGCTCGCCGAGATAGTCGAGCAGCCGCTCACCCGTCATCGAGTCGTACAGCGCGATCCCACCCGGCAGGTAGCCAACCCGCCTGCGGATCGCCACGCTGTCGCGGACGATGTCGAGACCGAACAGCGCACCGGTCCCGGCCGTCGGGTGCAGAAATCCGAGCAGCAGCCGGATGGCCGTGCTCTTCCCCGCGCCGTTCGGGCCCAGGAATCCGAAGATCTCTCCCTCCGCTACCGCGAGGTCGAGCGACTCGAGGGCGCGAATCGGCGGCATGGGCCTGCCGAATGGAAGAGAGCGATGCCGGTAATGTTTGGTCAGCCCGGTGGTCGTCAGGACAGCGTGCACCGGGGGGCAGTGTAGCGCTTCGGAGTGGTTCCACGTTCAAGGTGCAGGGTTCAAGGTGCAAGGTGCAAGCAGCGTCGCCGTGGCACCCCAATCGATCGCATACTGGCGCGCATGCGACTGACGACGCTCTTCGCCATCCTGACGGCGGCAATGCTGCAATCGGCCGGCACCTATCCCCCGCCGCGGTTCACCGATCCGGACCGCGTGGCTAAACTGCAGTCCGCCATGCCGGCCGTCGATCGCCTGTTCCGGACGTATGCGTCCGATAAAAAGGTCCCCGGCATGATCTGGGGCGTGGTCATCGACGGGCAGTTGGCGCACGTCGCGTCGGCAGGCGTCCGCGACCGTGCTTCACAGGCACCGATCGCGCCGGACGCCGCGTTCCGCATCGCCTCGATGACGAAGAGCGTGACGGCGCTGGCGGTGCTGAAGCTGCGAGACGACGGGCGGCTGTCGCTCGAGGACCCGGTGTCGAGATTCATCCCGCAGTTCGCGCGCATGGAGCGGCCCACTCGCGACACGCCGCCGCTGACGATTCGTCAGTTGCTGAGCCACAGCGCCGGATTGCCGGAGGACAATCCGTGGGGCGATCAGCAGTTGAGCGCGACCGACGCGATGATGGATGCCTGGCTCGAGAAAGGCCTTCCGTTCTCCACGCCGCCGGGCACGCGATACGAGTACTCCAACTACGCGTTCGGTTTGCTGGGCCGGGTGGTGACAAAGGCATCGGGCGTGCCGTATGAGCAGTACGCGCACGATGAGATCCTGGCGAAGCTGCACATGGATGGATCCACGTTCCAGTTCGCGGACGTGCCGCCTGCGCGTCGCGCCGTCGGCTACCGTCTGAAGCCCGATGGCACCTATGCGGAGGAACCGCCACTTCCCCACGGCGTGTTTGGCGCGATGGGCGGCTTGCTGACCACGGCGACGGATCTTGGAAAGTATGTGGCGTTCCATCTCTCCGCGTGGCCGCCCCGGGATGACCAAGACGATGGCCCGGTGCGGCGCGCGTCGGTCCGGGAGATGGCCCACCTGTGGACGCCGGCGAACCTCACCGCGCGTCTCGTGGACGGCACGCTGCAGGCGTCGGAGGCCGGCTATGGTTTCGGCCTCCGCGTCACAGCCGACTGCCGCTTCGAGCACATCGTCGCCCACGGCGGCGGCCTGCCGGGATTCGGCTCGTACATGGCGTGGCTGCCCGAGTATGGTGTCGGGATGTTCGCGATGGCCACGCTGACGTATTCCGGTCCGTCCGAACCCATCAGCCAGGCGTGGAACGTGTTGCTCGAGACCGGCGGGCTGCAGAAGCGTCAGCTCCCGCCGACGACCTTGCAGACCGAGATGCGCGATCACATTTTCAATCTGTGGAAGCGCTGGGACGATGACGACGCGCAGCGGATCGCGGCAGTCAATTTCTTCCTCGACGCGCCGTCGGCGCAACGGCAGGCGGAGATCGCGGCATTGAAGAAGGAGGTCGGCGAGTGCCCCGTTGCCGGGCCGCTGATCCCGGAGAACTGGTTGCGTGGTCAGTTCAACCTGACGTGCGCGAACGGGGTTGTCGGGGCGTTCTTCACCCTGGCGCCGACCCAGCCGCCGAGCCTGCAGCACCTCGCGTTCGAGAAGCTGGCATCCGCCGCGGTCCGGATGGGCGCTCCCACCGGCGCGCCGGCGGGGGTGTCGTGTTCGCGATAATCGTCGGCGAGCGTGACGCGTCGTGGCACTGCTTCCCTTCAATCGAGACAATGGCTGCTATGCACATCTTCATTGGGACCCGAGACGCGAAGCTCCGCCGCGCGGCGAACAAAAACTACACCGTACGGTTGATGACGCTGCTGGGTGCGGTGCTCTGTCAGATACCGCTGATGGCGTGCCACAGCAACGCACCAACCGCCACCCGGGAACCATTGGATCGATCGGCGTGGGTTGAGAGCGCGGCGGTTCAGCGCGGCTACGTCAAGCCCGGTGACTTCGCCCAGTTCGGCTGCCCGCCCGGGTGGATGAGCGTGGAGGAAACGGCGGCGGCTCTGCGCGGAGGTGAAGTGTCCACGACCTATGTCGGAAGCGAGCCGCTGCGCGCCGACAGCACCGTCACCTGCGTGGCCCAGCGAGAGTTCGCCCTGCCGGCATCGTCGACGCCGGCGCGCCCCGGCCCCGCACCGGTGCAACGACCGCTCGCACCGGTTTGGCTGTCCACTACTGACGACGGGATCACCGTCGGGTTCAGGCGTGAGGTGCCGTTGAGCGCGCCGATCTACATCGCCCAGGAGACGCCCTGCGGGCCGCGCGTGATCGGCGTCGAGCTGGGCGACCTCCTGAAGTGGCTCGCCGATCCGTCGTCGGGCGAGAACCGCCACTTCCTTGGCATGATCAGCGGCGGCTGCCCCGACCAGAGCCGGCGATAGCAAGTTCAGCACGACGCTGCGAGTCGCCCCACATCGGCTGTCCCGCTGCCCGCCGCGGCGTCACTCTGTCTCGAGTGGGGCCGCATGTCGCGACTGTGCCCGTCCCGCAAGTCCGGAAATCAACAGATTAAAGACGGCAACACGGGGGCAACCCCGGCTCGGAACCTTCGGAGTCCTTTAAATTCGGCGCGTTGCCGTCGGCATCGTCTCTGCACGGTCGGCGCGACGATGGCCCGGGTTCGCGTGGTGTCCAAGGTCGACCGGCGCAGGCGTGAGCCCGACCGGCGCTCCGTTGCGCGGGGCGGACGACGCGCCACGGATCGCGGCGGCCGTCTCGCAACCGGAGCATGCGATGGCTGCGGCCGGCGCGACATGTTGCATTGGATCCGCGTCACTGCAACGACGGACGAATTCGTGTGTCATGCATGCCGCTGCCGTGTGTTCTTCGCGCGGTAATCGCCAGGGGCTCGCCGCCACGGCGCCACCGGAATCGTCACTCGCGTGTCGGCGCGACGTTCGACCTGACGGAGCAGCGGGTGCGTGATCAGTCAGCCCGGCGGCGCCAGGCACGACGCGCGGCCAGCGCGACACCGAGCAGGAGCGCCGCTGCCGGTTCCGGCACCTGGACCGCGTTCACGACGATGTTGTCGAGACCTACCGGGTTGGACCCACAGCAGAACGGGCCGATGGCGGGATTCGACAGGCTGATGAGCAGCGTGTCGATTGGCAGCACACTGTCCGTGGCGACCGTCGCGAAGTTGCCGAATGTGTTCGGAACAGTGCCGGACTGCGTGAACACGACCGTGGCATTGCGCAGGCCCGTGAACACATACGGGATGGGCGTGACGCTCGAGTACAAATCGATCGCGGTGAACAGGAACGGTGATCCGCCGTGCGTGACGGACACGTCGGCGGTGACGGTGGTCCCCGCGATGCCGAGGAATTGAATGAATGGCGCCGGGTGCCCGAACGTGTTGGAGGTGATCCAGTTGCCGCTTGTCGGCGTGACGGCGAATCCGGCCTCGGTGTACGGACCGAAGTTGCCGGCGGCCGCCAGATTATCGAAGGTGATCGTCGCCGCGGACGCAGGCGCGGCCGAGGCCAGGAGGAGCATGAGGGGGGACGCGAGAAGCACTGCACGCACGGACAACCTCCTTCGTGTGTGACCGGGGAACAACGCGGACCGGCCGTCCGGCGCAGTCCAACACGGCGGGTTGATGGGAGCGTACACTCAGTGTGCCGCGATGACCAAGTCGGACCGGTCCACCGCCTTTGTCGGCCTCCTCGCCCTTATCGTTGCCGATGAGGCCGAGGCGGTGCGGCTCGTGCGCGCGACGCCCGGGATCGCGCGCGGGCGCGTCGTCAACGAACGTCTGGTGGAGGACGTGCCGCACCAGTTGTACGCCGGAGACACGGCGCTTCACCTGGCGGCCGCTGCCCTCCGGCCGCTCGTGGTCAAGGCGCTGATCGACGCTGGAGCCGACCCGAACGCGGAGAATCGGCGCGGCGCCATCGCGCTGCACTACGCGTGCGATGCCCGGCCCAATGCCCCGACGTGGAATCCGTCGAAGCAGCGCTCGGTGATCGAGCTCCTCGTTGGCGCGGGCTCTGACATCGAGCACCAGGACAAGGCTGGCGCGGCGCCGCTGCATCGCGCCATCCGCGCGCGAGGTGTAGAAGCTGTCCGCTGCCTCCTCGAGCGAGGCGCTCGTGTGACCGCGACGCATGGCAGGCGCCGCACGACCACGCTCTCCCTTGCCGCACGTTCGACTGGGGCGAGTGGCACGAAGGGGGCGCACGCTGAGCAGCAAGCCATCCTGGAGCTACTGCTCCGATATGGCGCCGATCCTCATGACATGAAGCAGGGCTCCTCGCGGAGTTGACCTCAACCTCCGGATATGGCCGAACACGCGGCGACCTTGACAGCAAATCGACGTTTCGCCAACGTCTTGAACAATCTCCGAAGTAGTATCTTCTTGCTGGAGCGACCCGATGAATAGTTCGATGGAACAGACCGCGCGCAGTTTTTTTGAGGCTTGTGAGGGCGGAGAGGGCTGGCAAGGGTGCTCGCGGTACTGCAAGCCAGATGCGTCCTTCGCGGCGCAGGCCGAAGCCTTGGCCGACGTCACGACGCTCCAAGCCTACACGGATTGGATGAAGGGGCTCTATACGCTCATGCCGGATGCGGGCTACGACCTCAAGTCTTGGGGCGTCGACGCCGAACGCAACAACGTTTGCGGCTATGCAGTCTTCTTTGGGACGCATACCGGCGAAGGCGGCCCCTGCCCGCCGACGGGGAAGAGCGTCCGTTCCGATTACGTGTACGTGATGTCCTTCGAGGACGGCAAGATCGCTCACCTGACGAAGATCTGGAATTCTGGGTATGCGTTGAGGGAGATTGGGTGGCTGTAGCGGCGCCGGACGATGGGCGGAGTCCTATTCAGCGTGAGGGCTATCGAGCCGCTTCGACAAGTAGGTTAGCTGGGCACTCCCATCCGCCAATGGAAGCCGGATCGTCGCATGCCGCATTGCTGCTGCCATCGCCCATGGTCGGCGGCGCGAGCCGCGCTCTCATCGAGCCCGCACGACCCAACGGTACATGCTGGCGCCTGTATCGATCGTGCGGCCGCCGGAACGGGTGGCGGTACGAGGAGAGCTCACGCACCACCAGCTAGGACGAGGCGCCCGACCTGTTGCGGGTGAACGAGGGGACATCGCCAAAGGTGTCCCCGTCTTGCTGCGGGCCGGCAAGCTGCGATTCGTTGAGACGGTTGCCGACGTCTTGAACGACTTCGCCATGAACGGCCGGAAGACGCACGACCAACGAAGCGCCGGATCGATCTGCACCTGACCTCGGTATTCCGCGGGCGCTGGATGGGGGACATCAGGACCGCCGACCTCCGGGCCTTACGAAGGCGCGCCTCGGGGGTGTCCAGTGACTACTGTTTGTCCAAATCGATAACCTCTCGACGCGCGGGCACAGAGACCGAGTCACGACGGTCAGCCCGATCCGGACGAGTAGCGCAAGTGCTTGATTCGAAATAGTGCCGGAGGTGGGAATCGAACCCACACGACCCGAAGGTCACGGGATTTTGAGTCCCGCGCGTCTGCCAGTTTCACCACTCCGGCGCACGAGGAGGGTGCGTCCAGTATACGGCACCCATCGCTGAACGAATGCGAGCGGCGGCAGGCCCGGTTCTTGCCCCGGCCAGAACCACAGCGTCATGGCCACGTCCAGTTGTCGGGCATCCTGCAGCACCGTCCGAGCCGGCAAGTGCTCGCCGGGCAAGCGCTTGCGCGCGACCGCCGGCCACGGGCCGCCCGCGGTGGCAATGACAGTTTTGGCGCCGGCGTGACGATTGTGAACCAGGCCGGCGCCGGGCCGGGCGCCCGCGCGCTGCGCGGCCCAGGCGAGGAAACACTGCTGCTGTTCGCGCGCGCCGTGCAGCAGCTCCACACCTATCCACCTGCCAGCCCGCTGTGCCGCCAGGCCATCGCGGCCTGGCATCGTCTGCTCAGCGGGTCTGCGCAGCGGGAACCGCTCGACTTCAGGGTCGCGCCGGCGGAGCTGACCATCGACGAAGTGGCGGTCGGCCGGGGAACGGTGATCGAGACCGAGCTGGCCCGCCGGCTCCACGCCGCGGGTATCGCGCAGGTCACGATCGAGCGCCACGCGTCTCCGCGCGAGCTCACGCACCTCTGCCTCGACCTGCTGTCCTGCAGCGATCGCCGACACCAGCACCTGGATCTGATTGAGCTGCTCGCCGAGCACGGTGTCTCGCGCATCACCCTGCGGCCGGCCTACCGGCCTGAAGTGATGCCGGTCGATCCCCCCTCGCAACCCCTCGCCGCACTGGTCGACGAGCAGCGCGCCCGGCGTGAGGCGATGTTCGCCAGCGGCGGTCCGATCAATCACCTGTATCCGCCCGACAAGGGCTGGGTGCGCCTCGATCCCTCGACGCGCTTTGCCTCGGTGTCGCTGGTCGATCTCGCCCTGCTGGTCGACAACCCCGCCTCGCTCGCTGCGATGCTGCTGAGGCTGACCGACGATCAGGACTCGGCCACTTCGCCGCACGATGCGCTGTCGCAGAAGTTCAGCGATGTCGCGACGCTCTTTGCCGCGCTCGATCCGAGCGTGGCGCGGGTCATGTTCTCGCGCCTCGCGCACGCCGTGCTCGATCTGGACCCGGGCCGGCGCCAGAACCTGCTGCGGCGCACGATCCTTCCGGGCCTCCTCGACGGCCGGATGGAGGGAGAAGTCCTGCGCGACTTCCCGAATCTCGATCTGGCCGATTCGCTGTGCCTCCTGCTCGACCTCGAGACAGCGGCGCCGGAGGTCGTGACGACCGCGCTGGCCAAGCTGGATCTGTCGCCCGAGCGCCACAACGCGGTGCTGCCGCTCATCCGCGAGCGGCTGCAGACCCGCGCCGGCCACGCCCGCGAAACCAGCCTGGATGCTCACGCCCGCAAGCTGACGGCGATTGACGGGGCGCAGTCGCGCAGCTACGCGGAATTCGCCGCCTTCGATCTCGCGCTCGACGAGCACGCCCTCGATGCCCTGATCCGCATCCGCGACGCCATCGTCAGCACGGATGTGGCCAGCGACCAGATCGCCTGCCTGTGGAACCTGGTCCGGCTCGAGGCCAACCCGGATCTCGCCGCCCGGTTCATGACCCGAGCGGTCGCGGCGATCGATCGGCTCGACGCCGAGGGACGCTGGGCCCATTTCGGCTACTGGATCGGCCGCTTCGCCGACCTTGGCGCGGCTCTTCGCCCGACCCGGCCGGACGTGAGCGACGTGATCGTGCCGCGGATGGCGGAGTTCAACTCCGTAGCGCGCGCCGCGCGGCTCATCGAGCTTGCGGCGCGCGGCGATGAGGGGCGCGCCGCCGCCGGCGCGATCATCACCGCCCTCGGCCCGGCGATCGGACCGCCGCTGGCCATCGCCTCCACGACCCGTGGCCCCGAGGGCCGCGAGGTGATGAGCCGCTCAGGCCAGCAGTTGCTCGGTGAGCACGCGCCGCTGCTCGCGCCTGCCGTCGCCGAGGCGCTCCACACCGCCGCGCCTTCGGTAGCACGGGCGCTGATCCGGATGCTCAGCATCGCGGGTGCCGGCTACGAACCGATGGTCGCGACCCAGCTTCGCAGTGCGGACGAGCAGACCGGGCGCGAAGCGCTCCGGTGTCTCGCGCGGATCGGCACGGCTCGCGCCGCCGCGCTGGTCCGCGGCGCCGTCGATCCGGCGACCACCTGGCTCTCCGGTGCGGCCGTCGATACCTTGTGGCAGTTCCCGCCGGCGGTGGCGCGCAAGCAAGTGCTGGAACTCCTCTCGCACCGGATGTTCGTGCTGCAGCACCCGGCGCTCGCGGCCAGGCTGCTCGATCGCGCAGCGCAGCTCGGGCCGGACGGCCTGCCGCCGGTGCTGGCGACGCTGGTGCCACTGCGCTACCGCGTCTGGAGCCCGGCGCTTGCCCGTGTGGGCCGGCGCGCGCACGCGCTGCTCCGCTCCTGATCGCCATGGCCACTCGCCCACTGCCCTCGATGCCGCTTCTCTCGCCCACCGATCCGCTGGCGTTGCTCAAGAGCCTCGTCAGCCTGCGGCGGCTCACCGGCATGTATCCGCCGGGCCATCCGGCGATCGAGCAGAAGCTCGGCGAGATCGACGGCGCGGTACAGAGCCACTTGCGCGACGCGTCGCACCTGCGGCTCGACGTGATCCACGGGATGGCCCATCTCGACGGGGTCTCCTACCGCAACGAAAGCGACACCCAGGCGCAGATCCTCACCGAGCTGACCGATCTCGGGATCGACAGCATCCACATTGCTCCCGGCGTGTCGCGGCAGGAGCTGCACGCGCTGGCCGAGTTCCTGTGGGCTCTCCGGGAGGTCCCGTCAGGCGAAGCGGTTGATTCGCTGCTCGCGCAGCGCGGTGTCCACCACGTCAGCCTGGGGCGCCTGGTGCCGCTCGACACGCGGTGGCACGCGGCGCTCTATCCCGACGCTCCCGAAGGGCCGATGGATCCGGACTACGCCGAGTCGCTCGCGCTCACGGAGCGCACGTTCGACGATGTGTCGGGCGGACGGGGGATGAACGTGGTCACCGTCCGCGACATCGTGCAGCTGCTGGTGCGGAAGGTGGCCGGCAGCAGCGCGGCCCTCGGACAAATTCTGTCCGTCAAGCTGTACGAGAACCTGACCTACTGCCACTCGGTGAACGTGGCCACGCTGAGCCTCTTGATCGGCAAGCAGCTCGGGTTTCGCGATGGGGCGATCGCCGCCCTTGGCGAAGCCGCGCTGCTCCACGACATCGGCAAGACCCGCATCTCGCTCGACGTGCTGCGCAAGCCATGCGCGCTCGATCGCCGCGAGCGGGCGATTATGGAGTCCCACACCACGCTTGGCGCGGAGATCCTCGTCGAAGTCGACGGGTTGCGGCCGCTGACCCCCACCGTCGCGCTCGAGCACCATCGCGGCGTGGACGGCGCCGGCTACCCCGATCTCGGCGAGCACGCCATACCGCACTTTCTGAGCCAGATCGTGTCGGTCGCCGACATCTATGAGGCGATCACCGGGGCCCGCTCGTATCAGGCGCCCGGCACACCCGAGCAGGCGTGCCTCATCCTGGCCCGGCTCGCCGGCACGAAGCTGAATACCGCGCTGGTGAAGGCCTTCGTCAACGCGATCAGCTTCTTTCCGCTCGGCTCGCTGGTCAGGACCGACCGGGGCGAGCTCGGCGTCGTGATCCGCACGACTCAGGGTGAGCCGCTCCATCCGGTGATCGCGCTCCTGTCCGCCGACTACGAGCGTCTGCCAGGCGACGTCGATACGAGTGCCCGCGATCACACGGGGGCGTACCTCCGCCACATCATCGAGACGGTCACGCCAGTCCGGCCGCTCGATTTGAACGAGCTCTTCGCTGCCTGACTGTGCGATTGCCGCAAGTGACCCACAGGATTTCCACGACACGCGCTGAACGCTGACTTCGATCGACGGCGCTCCGTACGCTATCAGCGTGGCGAGGGCTTCGACTAGGATCACGACGTGTCGATCGTCGCGCATCTTCGTCAAACGCTCTTTTCGAGCTGGCTCAACGTGCTGCTCGTGGCCGCGCCAATCAGCTGGTGGCTGGACTCCCAGTCGGCGGCGCCGACCTGGATCTTCGTGGCCTCGGCGGTCTCGCTGATCCCCGCGGCCGGGCTGATCGGTACCGCCACCGAACATCTCGCGGAACGGGCCGGGCCGACACTCGGCGGGTTCCTCAACGCGACGTTCGGCAATGCCGCCGAGCTGATCATCGCGATCGCCGCCCTGCGCGCGCACCACACCGCGGTCGTCAAGGCCTCGATCACCGGCAGCATCATCGGCAACCTGCTCCTGGTGTTCGGCCTGTCCTGCGTGGTCGGCGGGTTCAGCCACGGCTCGCAGAAGTTCAACCGCACGTCGGCCGGAACCGCGACGGTCATGCTGTTTCTCGCCACGGTCGCCCTGGTGATGCCGGCGGTCGTCGATCTGGTGAGCTTCGGCTCGCTACAGGCGCATCCCGAGGAAATCGATCGTCTCAGCTTCTGGACCTCGATCGTCCTGCTGGTCGTTTACGTCGCCGGACTGATCTTCAGCTTTCGCAACAATCGCGACCCGCTCCGCGGCGGCCATCGGCCGTCGAAGGGATCGCACGTCAGCATTGGCGCGGCGCTGACGGTGCTGGCAATCGGCACGCTGCTGACGACGGTGCAGGCCGAGGTCCTCGTGGTCGCGCTCGAACCGGCGCTCAAGGCACTCGGCATGTCCGAGCTCTTCGCCGGCGTCATCGTCGTGGCACTGGTCGGCAACGCCGCGGAGCATTACAGCGCAGTCAGCGCCGCGCGGCGGAACGAGATGACGTTGGCGCTGGAGATCTCCGTCGGCAGCAGCGCCCAGATCGCCTTGATGGTCGCGCCGCTGCTGATCCTGCTGTCGTTTGCGTTCGGGCATCCGATGTCGCTGGTCTTCAACGCCTTCGAAATCACGGCCATCGGCCTCTCCGTGCTGGCGATCGCGATGGTCTCGCACGACGGCGAAAGCAACTGGCTGGAGGGGCTGCAGCTCCTCGCCGTCTACGTCATCCTCGCGCTCGCATTCTTCCTGATACCCGGCTGAGCCGGATACGCTACGCCGGCGGTCAGTGTTGATGAGAGAGGCACAGCCTCAACCATCTTCGAGCACATTCTGCACGACTCAGCCCGACCGTCACCAGCAAGGAACTTTCTTCCTTATAGAAGGCCCTGCAGCGTCCCCCGCAGAGGCCAGCTGGCACCGCGCTTGCTGAATCGGTGGCCAGTGAGATTGAAAAGCATCAGAAGGGGGCGAAGATGAAACGTTGGACTTCTACTTGGGCGGCGCTTCTGGTCGCGGGTTTCCTCGCGGTCCCGGCAGCTGCGCAGACGCCACAGACGACTGCCGCGCCGACGACGAGCGCCGCACCGAGCCAGAGCACGGCCGCGCAGGGTACGCCGCAGGAGCACCTGCAGAAGGCCGATGCCGCGGTGAACAGCATCCCGGCCGGTGCCGTGAGTGGCCCGGCGAAAGCGCAGATTGCCGAGCTGAAGCGCCACATGAGCACGCTGCAGAAGATGGTCGGCAGCGAAGCGACCGCGGGCGCGAGCAGCACGAAGTGGGCGAGCGAAGCAGCAGCCGCCGACAAGGTGTTCGGTGAGCTGTTAACGGATTCGGCAGCAACGGGAACGGGCGGCGCGACCACCGCGACCGAGGCGCGACCCACCGGGACGTCGGGAACGAGCGCCTCGAAGGCGACAGCGGCCGTGAGCCTGGATGCCGAAACCAAGGCCAAGCTGACGGCGGCACGCGCCGACCTGATGGCGTTCGCCTCCGCGATGAGCGGATCGGCGGCGGCCCCGGCCGCGTCGGCCAGCCCGTCGTCCTCATCGGCGACGAGCAGCACAGCGACGCCGTCCAGCGCCGCGACCACCTCGAGCGCTGCCGCGCCATCCAGCACGGCGACCGCGAGCGCTTCGCCGGCCGCGCCGACGTCCTCGTCGGCGTCAACGGCCGCACAGCCGTCTGAGCCGACCTCCTCGCCGGCCAGCCAGCCAGCCTCGACTCAGTCGCCGAGCAGCCAGACTGCTCCGGCATCGCCGACCGCGCAAGCGCCGGCCGAGCCGAGTTCGCCGACGCAGCCGCCCGCCAGCGCGTCACCTGCGCAGCCCTCGACCAGCGCCGCACCGGCCGCGCAGGATCCGAATGCGGCGAAGGCCGACGCCGACGCGGCCAAGGCGGCGCTCACCGCGGCGCGCGACTCGCTCAGCCAGATGACGCAGCTGCCGGCCGCCCAGCAGCTCTCGGGTGAGAATCGCACGCAGGTTACCCAGCTCATTGCCAACTTCAACGAGCTGATCACGACGAACTCCGAATGGAAGGCGTCGTACGCCAAGGTCGAGGCGAATCTCAATGCGCTCATCGGCAGCGGCGACGCGACTGACGAGCCGAAGGCCGCACCTCCTGCAGCAACCGCAGAGGCCGCAGGCACGGCGGGCACGGCAGGCACGGCAGGTACGGCAGGAACCGCCGGTGCGACCGGCACGTCCGGTAGCGTCGGGACGTCCGGAACGGCGGCGGCCTCGATCGATCCGCAGGTGAAGGCGAAGCTCACGGAGTTCCGTGCGCACCTGAAGGACTTCGAGAAGGCCGCCGGCGGCGGCGCTTCCAAGTAAGCGCCCGCCACGCTCGTCACGATCGGTACAGAGCGAGAGCCGGGATGGTCCCGGCTCTCGCTTTTTTTGTGTCGAATCGGTCTGTTATGCTCCGCCACACCGTCGAGGACCGACCGACGCGACCCGATTCGCGGGCGCCACTGCCCTGCTCGTCATCATCTGCTTCCTGCCCCGCGGTGCGGGCAGCGAAGCAGCGCTGAAGAACGCCGCGCTCGCCTGGGATCGCGGTGACTACGTCGCCGCGCTGACCACATATATCAGAAGCTGCTCACGTCGCCTGACGCCCACAGCCTCCTGGGACCAATCGCACTGCACGGCGAGCTGTATCGGACGACCGAGCTCACGGTCGACGGCACCGCGCCGCAATTCGCACCGAGTGGGCAGTACGCCACCCATGAGACAGGCACGGGAGGGACGCGCGTTACCCATGTGGTGTCGCTCGCGAACCGGTCGAATGAAGCCGCCCTGGCGGTGCGCCCCGTTGCGGATCTCGCCGGCTATGGTGCCGTCTTCTCACCAGACAGCGCGACGGTCGCCTATCTCAAAATTACACCGTCGCCGGAGCTCAACGCGGCGGCCGCCGTTGTCGGTCGCGCACCAGCTGCGGAGCGTGCGCTGCGCCGCGCGATGCTCAACAATCGGCTCGCGGCCACGTCGACGATCGCGCTGCGCGACCTGGCGAGCGGACGCGAGACGGCGATCGCCGTCGAGAACCTGGCGAAAGCGTCGTTGGTGATGGGGCCTGGCGGAGCCGTGTTCTTCTCGGGAGCCGAGGCTGCCGCAGGCGCGCCGCAGCAGATCTACCGCGCCAGCGATGCGCGTGCCGCGAGCGCGATCACGTCAGGCGCGGGCGACAAGACACCGGTCTTGGTGAACGCCAGCTAGCTGCCGCCGCGTCCACGCCCAGCCCCGCAAGCAGCGGCGCCGCCCGCGCGACCACCACCTACCACCATCCGTGTCGGGAGAAGCAGCGCGTCACGGCAAACGTGGTCGCCACCCTGAAGGGCACGGTGAACTAACGTCCGGGCGCGCTCTGCGCGCAGCCGCGCGTGCCGCCGCCGTAGGATTCGACGACGAAGGCCATCTTGACCGGCGTCATGCGCGCGACTTCATACCATTCGTCGTTGAAGCTGGAGAACTGATAGATCCAATAGAGCTGGCCACCGACGTGAACTCGCCCGAACGGCAACATGTACTTCACGCCGTTGCGATCGCAGTAGGTCACGCGGGCGGTGATTTGCCTGCGGCTCTTTTTCGGATCGACCGTGTTGGTGTGCACCCAGCCGGTGAACACCGTCTCCAGCCCGCAGCCCGCGTCTCCCGGCACGAGACCGGGGCCGTAGACGCGCGCGGCCTCGATGTACGAGGCGATCCAGCCCGGCTCGTCCATCGGCGCGCGGTACCACGCCTCGATCACCACCGGGCGCGCGTGCCGTGCCGCGCCGTTCACAGGGTGGACCCACTGCTCGGCGCCGTGGATGGTCGCCAGGGTCTGGTCTTCGGCCTTGTCGAACGCCGGCATCAGGCTCTGGGCGAGTGCCAGGGTGTCGGGCGCCGCGGGACTGATGCTGTCGATCGGCAGCAGTTCCATGCCGGCCGGCAGCACCAGGCCGTCCTTCGGATACGGGCTGGGTGGCGGCAGGGGAATCGGCTCGGCTGATCGGTAGTCGGTGACCATCCCAATCCGGGTCTGGCAGAACGACCGATACACGCGTGGGGCGCGCATCGTGACCGGGCGTATCACGCCGCCGGGCAGGTGCACGGTCAGCGGACCGGGCGGGTCGCCGCCCCACCAATCCTCGGGCACGCTGTCGACATCGACCGGCAGTTCCACGAGACGCGTGCTGGCAGGCCACGGCGTGGACCAGCGCGTCCCTTTGAACGACGCGAACGGGAGCATCAGGCCGTCACGCCGCATCACCGCCACGACGCCGCGAGCCGGCGCCGAGGTTGACACCGGCGCGGAGGCCGTCTGTGGCGGAGAGGGATCAGTCGCCTGCGACCCGCCTCGCCGCGCGGACACGGAGATGGAGAGACTCAACGCGCACACCGCCGCCGCGATGCCCACTCGTAACGCTGTCACGGGGCGATGGGAGTCCGGCATTGTCTCAGAATCGCCGCCGGTCCGACCGGCAGCAATACGCGCAGGATCTTAACGGCTGGACTCACGCGCAGCAACCGCGCGAGATCAGCCCGCGCTGTCGAGCACCTTGCGCACCGTGCCAAGAAGCTCATACCTGGAGAACGGCTTGGCAAGAAAGTGCTCAGTACTCGCCAGGCCACTGGCGCGTCCGGGGTAGCCTGAAACGCAGAGCACCCGTAACTCCGGGTCGCGGCCGCGCAGCGCGCGAACGAGGGATTCCCCGTCCATCTCGGGCATGCGAAGATCCGTGATCAGCAGATCGATCGCCTCTGCGTGGGCCTCGAACAGCTCCATGCCCTGAAGCCCGTCGGCCGCTTCGAGCACGCGATAGCCGGCACGCGTCAGCGACGTCGCCACCAGGCGGCGGACGGCCGGTTCATCCTCGACCAGCAGGATCGTTGCGGACGGGAGATCGCCGGGCGTGGTCATGCTCCTCCCCAGTGCCGCTCGTGCAACTTCACGGCCACGCCGATCTGACTGAACGCTGCAGAGCGAGCTCCGCCTCGGCCATGACGCCGCAGGCTCGTGTTGTGCGGTTTATCTCAACTTGTGCGCGATGTGGATTCCGCGGCGGCAGCAGCCTGGCTTTCGCGGCGAAGGCCCGCCGCACGCTCGATCCGGCGCTCGACCGTCCAGCAGATCAGGGCCCACACCATGCCGGCCAGCCACCCGGCGAGGACATCGGTGGGGTAATGGACACCGAGGAAGACGCGGCTCGCGCCGACCAGCAACGACACGCCCATCGCGACCGCCATGCAGTAGAACTTCGCGACGCGACGCTCGGCGACCCGCATGGTGAGGGCCCCGAGGGTCAGGTAGACCGCCGCCGACGTCATCGCGTGGCCGCTCGGGAAGCTGAGCGACATCACGTCGCGGAGGTGCGGCACCACTTCCGGCCGGGGACGCTGGAACAGATCCTTGAGAACGCTGTTCGCGACCCATCCGCCGGTGGTCGCGACGAATACGAACGCCGCCGTGCGCGCCATCCGCTGGAGCAGCAGGAAGCCGCAGATCGCGAGCGTCACCAGCCCCAGGACCGTCGGGCTGCCGAGAGCGGTGATGTCGAGCGCGCCGGCGCGCAGCCAGGCAGGACCGATCGGGGTTGAGGGATCGTCGGCGCGGCGCAGCGACCACAGCACGCGGGCGTCGAACGACTGCGTATCGCCGTCGATCACCTTCGCGGCGAGCACGAAGAACGCGACGACCAGCAGCAGCGCCGCCACCCCGCCGAGCAGGATGGCGAGCTCGCGGCGGTCCCGGCGTGCCCATCGGGGCAGCCACCCGTCGCTCCCGGCCCGCCCCGGAGTCATGCGCGCCTACTTCTTCCGGACCGGCACCGGCTCCGGTTTGGGCACGAGCTTGATTTGCCCGCTCGCTTCGCGCGCGTGCAGCACGGCCATCACGTCGGCCAGCGGCACGGGCTCGAACTCGCCGGACAGGAAGTCACGAATTTCGAGCGCGGTCTTCTTCTTCCCGAGCAGGATCGTGAGCTCCGCGTTCATGTGCTGCGGCAGGGTCGGTCCGGCCTGCCCACGCCCACCCCCGCCACGGCCACCGCCGTCCGCTGCCGCGCCGCGGCCGCCCGCCGCCGCTCCCGGCGCCACGGGAGCGACCGCTGGTCCGCCGGCGCCGGGCCCGCCACGGCCGCTGCCGCCACACCCCGAGAAGGTCGGCGCGTTCACGCATTCGACGATCAGGTTGCTGGCATCCTTCTCCTCGGGGCTCATGGGCGGATCGAGCACCGGCGTGGTGTTCAGCCGCTGCGCGTGAAGAAGGTACGCGGCGCGCACCTCCTCCGTGAGCGACATCGTCTTTCGATCGATCGCGGACTCGATGGCGGCCAGCGGCTTCACGGCCGCGGCCGGATCCGCGTAGAGCACCGCCGACGATCGGATGACGGCCTTCTCCACTTCCGCCTGATGACGGATCGTGACCTTGGCATCCTTCCACGCCGCCAGCAGCGCGTCCGGCGTCGTCGCGTCGGCGAGATAGCTGACCGCCTTCCGCTCGGAATCCCCGATCCGCTCGCTGCCGCGTCCGAGATTCTCGCTGGTGACGCGGCCGGCCATCTGATCACCGCCCGTGGCGATCACGGCCAGGGCACCGGTGCCGACGACGGCGGCGCGCTTGTATTGAGTGGGGTCCTGCTTGTCGGGTGTGTCTCCGGACGAGTGGTACCACATGTCCGGCCAGGTAATGAACATCACCGCCGGAATCCCGTGCTGCATGTAGGTCACGTGATCGCTCGAGCCGTAGTGCTTGTCGATCTTGATGTAGAAGGCGTCCTGGCTGCCGGTGGGCGCGCTGATGTCGACGCTCGGGACGTAGCCGTTGGCGCGATAGCGGACGCGCTCGCGGGTGAGCTCGGAGACGTACTCCATCATGCTCTGGCCGATGTCGTTGATGTAGGACGGAAAGGTATCCGGCGTGCGCTGCATGATCCAGTAGCTGCGGCTCAGGCTCAGACGGAGGCCTTCCATGTCGAAATTGAGGTCGCCGATGATTACCTTCTCCTTTTCAGGATGGGCGTTCAGCCAGGCGTTGGTGCCGCTGATCTCGGGCACCCACTGGAAGTTGATCGTGCGCTTCGGCTTCGGCAGCTTGCCCTCGGCGATCAGCTTCAGATACGTCCGGCCGATTTCGAGCGTGAGGGCGCAGCCGGAGTTGTCGTCGTTGGCGCCCTGCTTGATGTAGCCCTCGTAGAGGTGACCGGAGATGGCGACTTCCTGGGTCGTGCTGCCGTCGCCGGGGATCTCGGCGTGGACCATCTCCATCTTGCCTGGCAGCATCTCGGCTTTCACGATCGAGCGGATGGTGATCTTCTGGCCTCGGCCGAGGCGCAACGCGAGATCGCGGCCGACGCGAGGCTCGACTGCCCAGCCGAACGTCGGCGTCGTGGCGCCCGTCGGTGGATTGAAGCGCGTATCGGGAATTTGATCGGTGTAGTCGTTGGGGCGGAGCGCGGTGTAGCCGATGATCCCGACCGCCCCCTTCTGCTGGGCCGCCGCGAATCCGTTCAAGCCGCTCGAGCTGAGCACCACTTTGCCGGTGAGATCCTTACCCTCGAGGTCCTCCGGACGGCCCGCTCCGACGTCGACCAGGTCGCCCGAGACGTCACCGCTCGGCGTCCCCTGGCCGAGCGCAAGCGCCACATCGTGGATGTCGTACAGCTTCCGGCTTTCGGGACTGGTGGTCCACAGCTCGCCGACCGAGGCCTGGTAGATTTGTCCGGGCTGCGGAAACGTCTCGACGCGAACGTTGCTGTAGCCGTACTCCTTCGCGAAGCGGGCCATCACCTCGCTCTCGCGCAGGTTGCCGGCATATTCGCTGACCGGCCGGACCCGCTGATACGGCACCAGTTCGAGCACGTGGTGCATCGCCCGCTCGCCCGAGGCCTCGTTGATGATCGCGCGCATCTGCTCCGACGTGAGCAGGGTCCGATCCTCTCGCTCCTGCGCCGGCACACTCGATATCGCCCACACACACACGGCGGCACACACGCCGGCGGTCCGTACTCTCATCGACTCTCCTCTGCGAACCTTGAACCTTGAACCTTGAACCGAGCGTCACCCAAGACTCCTGACCATGAGCACCGGCACCGTGACCCGATGCCGGACCCGGTCGGCGGTGCTGCCGCGCAGCAGGTCGTTCAGGAAACGATGGCCGTGCGTCGACATCGCGATCAGATCGACTTGCTCCTCCTGCGCCACCTTGATCAGCTCGGTGGCGGGGTCGCCCAGCGCCAGCCGGCCGCGGGCATCGACGCCACGCGCGGTGAAGTGCTGGCAGAGCTCCTCGAGATACGCGCGATCGTCCTTGATCTCCTCCGATTCGCGCAGCTTGAGATCGTCGAAGTGCCGGGCCGCCCACCCGTCGGCGACGTGCACCAGGAGCAGGCGGGCGCGGGTCAATCCGGCGAGCTGCTCGATGTGCGTGAGGACCGCCTGGTCGGCCGACGAGTGTTCGATCGCGACGAGGATGTGGTTGTACATGGGTCTCACGCGAACGTCTGCCACAACAGCCAGACGTTCAGGATGGCAATCAGGAAGGCAACCGGCCAGGCCAGCGCGACCATCCACCGCGGCGCGACCAGGTCCCCCATCTTGCGGCGATCGGCGGTGAACTGCACCAGCGGGAAGACCGCGAACGGCAGCTGCAGGCTGAGGACGACCTGACTGAGGATCAGCAGCGCACCGGTGCCCCGCTCGCCATAGAAGTACACGGTCAGCAGTGCCGGGATGATCGCAATCAGCCGGGTGATCAACCGCCGCAGCCACGGCCGCAGCCGGATGTTGAGGAATCCTTCCATCACGATCTGCCCGGCCAGGGTGCCGGTCAGGGTGGAGTTCTGCCCGGAGAAGAGCAGGGCCAGCGCGAACAGCGTGCTGGCCAGCGACGTCCCGAGCAGCGGCGCGAGCAGCAGGTAGGCGTCGGAGATGTCGGCGACGCCTTCGTGACCGGACCCGTGGAAGGTCGCCGCGGCCATGACCAAGATCGCGCCGTTGAGGAACAGCGCCGACATCAGCGCTACCGTCGAATCGATCGTCGCGAAGCGAACGGCCTGCCGGCGGCTGGAGGTCGAGTCGCCGTATTTCCGCGTCTGGATGATCGACGAGTGCAAGTACAGGTTGTGCGGCATCACCGTCGCGCCGAGGATCCCGACCGCGATGTAGAGCATGTCGGGGTTGGACACGATCTCCGGCGACGGGATCAGGCCGCGCAGCACGCCGCCGAGATCCGGCCGGGCGAGGGCCAATTCGACCGCGAACGACCCGGCGATCCCCAGGATCAGCAGGACCACCAGGACCTCGACGTAGCGGAACTGGAATTGTTGCAGGTACAGGACCACCAGCACGTCGAGGGCGGTCACACAGACACCCCACATCAGCGGCAGCCCGAACAGCAGCTGCAGGGCGATCGCCGAGCCGATCACTTCGGCGAGATCGCAGGCCGCGATGGCCAGCTCGCAGAGCAGCCACAGCACGATCGTGGTGGGGCGGGAGTAGTGGTCCCGGCAGGCCTGCGCGAGATCCCGGCCGCTGGCGATGCCGAGCCGCAGCGCCAGCGCCTGCAGCAGGATCGCCATCAGGTTCGAGACCATGATCACGCTGAGCAGCGTGTAGCCGTAGCGCGATCCGCCGGCCAGGTCCGTGGCCCAGTTGCCCGGATCCATGTACCCGACGGCGACGAGGTAGCCCGGACCGGCGAAGGCGAACAGCTTCCGCCAGAAGCTGCCCCCATCCGGCACCGGAATGGTGCCATGCGCCTCGGGAAGACTGACGGTGGTGGAAGCCTGCCGCCATCCGTCCAGCCCCGCGTAGGGATCGCTGGCGCCGGCCGGCGGCAAGGGCGAGGCGCCCGGAGAGTCGTCCATGCGCTGTCTACGTTACACGAGCCGAAAGCTTTTTACTCAATCAGTAATGACGGATCCGTGCGCGCGCCGCGGGTCCACGTTTTCCTGACGAAAGGCGTCACGCCGCGGGGCACGGCGCTTGCCATACGAGCGGGTCATCCGCATGACACGCTCACGCCGCCCCGCTCAGGCCGCCGCACCACTCGTCGTGTCCTTCGTCGTGCTGCTGTACGCCGTCGCCGCGGCCGCACAAGTACCGGCAGCACCGCCCGCGACCACGGCCGCCACGACCGAGCCTGACGTGCCCGACGTCAGCACGCCGCCGGAACCACCCGCCGAGCTGAACCTGATCAACCTGCCGACGACGACCTCGTTGAACCGGCATCAGAGCTACTTCCGCTTGACGCACCGGTTCGCGCGCGATCTGCGGCGCGGCGACTTCAGCTCGCTGGCGGAGGACTTCTTCAGCCTCGACAACGGCGCGGTCATCGGCCTCGAGTACCGATTCGGCATCACCAGCCACCTCCAGGCCGGCGTCCACCGCACCACCCTCAGCAAGACGATTCAGTTCACGGGCCGCTACGATGCCCTGGCGCAAGGCGGCGCCTCGCCGGTCGGACTCTCCATCACCGGCTCGATCGAAGGCCTGGCGAACTTTCACCAGAACTATCAGCCGGGGTTCGCGGTGACGGTCTCGCGCAGCGTGGGCAGCTGGCTCAATCTCTATACGACGCCGGCGTTCGTCGCCCACACCCGCGCCGCCGACACGCTGGCCGGGCACGAGGGGCACGATCATAGCGATATCGTGGGAGACGTCGACGATCACGACAGTCACGACGGCACGACCTTCATCGGCGTCGGAGCCCGCGTCCGGATCCGGCCGACGGCGTTCGTCGCCGGCGAGTACTCGCCGCGTGTCGCGGGCCACGATCCCGGGCGCGGCACGTGGGGAGTGGCGATCGAGAAGCAGACCGCGGGTCACACGTTGCAGCTGAATTTCACGAACTCGTTCGGGACCACGCTCGGGGAAATCGCCCGGGGCGGCAGCCCGCACGACGTGTATCTCGGCTTCAACCTGATTCGGCGGTTCTGATTGGTGCAGTCCGTTGAGCGTGGGTGCGCGGGACGGCTGCTGACGGTCATCGGAGCGGCGGGGCAAAGGGAGGACTCGCCGCCTCGGCACCGGCCGTCGTCTTGCGCACCCGTCGGCGTGTTGGAAACCCAGGGACCTCAGAGGAGACACGATGAAGCGATGGGCAGCGATTGGAGCAGCACTACTGATGGCGACGGCGTGCGGGAGCGACAGCCCGACGACGCCAAGCAATACCGGACCGATCACCTTCACGGCCAACCTCAATGCCGCCAACGAGGTGCCGCCGATTACCAACGCCGAGGCCAACGCCCGCGGCACGGTCACGATCACGTTCAACGTCCCTCGTGACGCCAGCGGCGCGGTCACCGGCGCGGGAACGGTCACCTTCGTGGCCCAGCTCGCCAGCTTCCCGGCCGGCACGCCGGCGATCCTGGCCCACATTCACACCGGCGCGGCGGGGATTGCCGGGCCCGTGCTGATCAACACCAACCTCTCGGCTGCCAGCCCGATTGTCATGGACGCGAACGGCAGCGGCAACCTGAACATCAGCAACATCCCGATCTCGCAGACGGACGCGACCAACATCGCGTCCAATCCGGCGGGGTACTACTTCAACGTCCACACGTCACTCAACCCGGGCGGCGCGGTCCGCGGACAGCTGGTCAAGCAGTAAGACGGTTCGAGGGTTCGAGGGTTCGAGGGTTCGAGGGGTTCGACGGTTCGAGGGTTCGGAGGTTCGACGGTTGGTTCAGCGGTGGGGCTGCGGACTGTGCGCCCCACCGCTCGCCATGTACGCCTGGTGTGAGTCTTACTTGATCGGACCGCTCGTTCCCTTTCCCATCCGCGGTCCCTTGTTGTCACGCGTCGGGAAATGATCCAGGTTGGCCAGATTCCAGCCAGTCTCGTAGACCAGCTGCGCGATGTGGGCCATCTTCGGGAACTCGATCTTGCTGACCTCGTCGGTGACGTAGTGGTAGTCCTTGTGCAGCCCGGTCGTGTAGAAGATGATCGGAATCCCCTTCGCCGCGTAGCTGTAATGGTCGCTGCGGGTGTAGATCGATTCGGGATCCGCGGGATCGTTGAGCTCGTAATCGAGCTTCAGGGGTGCCG